>Ga0182742_1003070_pt1 | contig 17040 bp, 13 predicted proteins | sample eDN5th37CBELigMG_FD_128880 | JGI IMG/M metagenome (GOLD analysis project Ga0182742, IMG submission 128880) | Enriched Miracle-Growth compost microbial communities from Emeryville, California, USA - eDNA 5th pass 37_C BE-Lig MG (version 2)... ...
GACCCGACGCAAGCGTCGGCATGTTTTCGCATCCGCAATGCTTGCGGCCTTCCGGCCGACAAAGCGATCCCCCCATACTCTCAGAACACAGGGGCCGGGCGCTACGTGAGAAAGGTGGCGCGGACCGTGTTGCGTCATGACCTGAAATTTGGGTCCCGAGACCTTGGGAGGGCGAGGCCGTGCTGATGAAAAGGCGATGTTGAGTAGGCGTTTCACCGCGTGGGGGCGTCACGGATTTGTTGCGCCGCGGCGCGTTTTCACCTCTCCCCCCGGCAAGGTTTTCACGGTTGATGCAACTCCACAGATCAGAGTGGCCGACACGGGGGGGCGTCCGGAAGCCCCGGAGGGGCGGCGGCCAATAGCCGGGGGTGTGAACCCCTGGACTCGCGAGGCGTTGCGCCCACCTCTCCGCGGGCCCCGACGGCGCGGCCGAAGCTCCGCCCGCAATTAGTCTTCCATCGCCCCGTCGGGGCTCCTCGGACAAAAATGATCCGTTGGCCTTGGAATCCCAGGGGTTGACACCCCCGGCTATCGGCCGCCGCCCCTCCGGGGCTGAAGACCGACCTATCCAAAACGGCCTCGCCCGGCGTCCAGCGCGCCAATCGTCCGCCGGAGACCGAGTTGCATCAACCGTGAAAACCTTGCCGGGAGGAGAGGTGAAAACGCGCCGCGGCGCAACAAATCCGTGACGCCCCCACGCGGTGAAACGCCTACTCAACATCGCTTTTCATCGCGTCAGCCTCGCCCTCCTCAATCGGGGCGACCGGCGCCGAACCGAATTCCTGGACGCGACAAAGCCCGGCGCAATATTCCGTTGGGTGGATCGCTTGTTGAACGGATGGGATCTTGTGGCGCGACCGAACCAGGCGCGCCACGGGGGCTTGGCTCCTCTTCCCCTCAGGCCGCGAAAATTCCCAAGTCGATTTCCAAATTCGTGAAATTCGGAGCCGTCCCCCGCTGATCGTATGAAGCGGGAGGGTCTCGCCTTCCTTCGCTCTTTCCCAATTTGAAAGACTTACCGCGCGGCGAATCGCGCGATTTTGGTCGAACAAACCCAATTTCCGCGCGGGGAGCCGGCAACGCAATTCCCAAGGAGTTTAGGTTTGCCGCCCGATGCGTCCGCCGGACAAATGCGCCGAACGAACCCAATCTTGGGGTCGTTTGGGGACTTGGCTGGTCCGTCGCGCTTGAATTTGGGAGGCCAAAACCCTCCCGATGATGCGGGTCAGACGCCGGAAATCGGTCGCCATGAACAGCCTTTTTTGCCGAACGAACCCAATCCCCGCGCGCCGCGTGGGCAACGCAAGTCCTAAATTCGTTGGAGCTTTCGTCCCTAAATCGGCTCCGCGGAACGCGCCGAACGAAGCCAATTTAGGATCGGTCGGGGATCGGCCGGCGTTGGAGCGGTTTTCCGTGGCGCGCGTCGCCTGGCGACCGGGATGTGGATCTCATGGCGCGGGTCGCGCCAGGGATTCATTTCGGCGACTCCGGCGGATCGAAGGACCCGCCGGTCGCCAAGCGACGCGGTCGCCGGCAAACCGCTCCATTGCCGATCCGGTCACGGATTTTGCGCGGTCGGCTACTTGATGAACAGCATCTCCTGGTACGTCGGCAGCGGCCAGAGGTCGGCGGCGACGAGGCTTTCCAGGGTATCGCCGGCGGCTCGGACGGCGTTCATCGCGGGCAAGAGGACATCGCGGGCGTGCTTGGCCCGCTCGTAAGCGCCGCCGTCGACCTGTTCGTCGTAGACGCGCCCCAGGTGTTCGGCGGCGGCTTGAAGCTCCTCGACGGCGGCGATCACGTCGTTGAGGTGAGAGGCCTGGAGCTTGGGGACGAGGAGGCCCAGGCCTTTGACGGCGGCGATGGCCTCGGCGACCTCCGCCTGGTGGCGGAGCGAGGCGGGGAGGATCATCCGGTTGGCGATCTGGAGGGTGAGCTGGCTCTCCACGGCGATCGTCTTGCGGTAGCCCTCCAGGAAAATCTCGTACCGGGAGCGGAGCTCGCGCTCGGTGAAGATGTTGTACTTGGTGAACAGCTCAATTGACTTGGGGGAGACGAAGTCGGGAAGGCTCTCGACCGTCGTCCGTTGGTGAGGCAGCCCTCGCCGCTCGGCCTCGGCCCGCCAGGCTTCGCTGTAGTTGTCCCCGCTGAAGATGACCGGGCGCGACTCTTTGACGGCCGCTTGCAACACGCGCTGAATTTCGGCGTTGAGGTCCTTGCCCTCGGCGACGGCCGCCTCGAGTTCGGTGGCCAGATGGTCGAGGCTCTCGGCGACGATCGTGTTCAAGACGACGATCGGCCCGGCGACGGACTGCGACGAGCCGCAGGCCCGGAACTCGAACTTGTTGCCGGTGAAGGCGAAGGGGCTGGTCCGGTTGCGGTCGCCGGGGTCGCGGGGGAGGGTCGGCAGGACCGAGACGCCGATTTTCAGCGAGCCGCCGTTCTTGGCCGACTTCGGCCCCCCCTTCTCGATTTGGTCGACGATATCCTCGAGCATCGCCCCGAGGAATACGGAGAGGATGGCCGGGGGGGCCTCGGCGGCGCCGAGGCGGTGGTCGTTGCCCGCGTGGGCGGCCGACATCCGGAGCAGATCCCCATGCCGATGCGCCGCGCGGATCACGGCGACCAGGAAGATGAGGAACTGGGCGTTGTCGTGCGGGGTGTCTCCGGGGCTCAGGAGGTTGTTTCCCTCCTCGTCGGACATCGACCAGTTGACGTGCTTGCCCGAGCCGTTGACGCCCATGAAAGGCTTTTCATGGAGCAGGACTTGCAGGCCGTAGCGGTCGGCGACCCGCTTCAAGGTCTCCATGACCAGCATGTTGTGGTCGGTGGCGACGTTGGCGTCCTCGTACATCGGCGCGATTTCGTACTGGGCCGGCGAGACCTCGTTGTGCCGGGTCTTGACCGGGACGCCGAGCTTGTACAGCTCGGTCTCGGTCTCCATCATGCAGGCCAGAACGCGCTCGGGGATGGCGCCGAAGTAGTGGTCCTCCAGCTCCTGGCCCTTGGGGGGCTTGGCGCCGAAGAGGGTCCGCCCGGCGTTCATCAGGTCGGGCCGGGCGTAGAGGAAGTTCTTGTCGATGAGGAAGTATTCCTGCTCGCATCCCGCGGTTGCGCTGACCCGGCTCGAGTTGGAGCCGAAGAGGCGGAGGATCCGCGTGGCCTGTTTGGAGAGGGCCTCGGCCGACCGCAAGAGCGGGGTCTTCTTGTCCAGGGCCTCGCCGGTCCAGGAGCAGAAGACGGTGGGGATGCAGAGGATGGTGCCGTTGGGGTTGTCGAGGATGAAGGCGGGGCTGGTGGGGTCCCACGCGGTGTAGCCGCGGGCCTCGAAGGTGGTTCGGATTCCGCCGGAGGGGAAGCTGGATGCGTCGGGCTCGCCCTGGACGAGTTCCCGGCCGCTGAAATCGGCCACGGCCTGACCGTTTTCGGTCGGGTGGAGGAACGAGTCGTGCTTCTCGGCCGTCAGGCCGGTCATGGGCTGGAACCAGTGGGAGTAGTGGGTCGCCCCACGCTCCATCGCCCAGTCCTTCATGGCGCGGGCCACCTCGTCGGCGACGGAGGGATCGAGCGGCTCGCCCCTCCTCATCGTGTTCCGCAGGGCCCGGTGGACGTGTTCCGGCAACCGGGCGCGCATCGCCTCGTCGGAGAAGACGTTGACGCCAAAAAGTTGTTGAACGGGCATGGGCGGGCGGGGGACGCGCCGTCCCCGATCTGCCCATGAAATGATGGCTTCAACCGCGGCTTCGCGAGCGCTTTTGTGTTCCATCTATCGAGGGATCTCGTCGCACGGGAAAGGAGAGAGCGGCGAGACGCGAGGCTTGGAGCGCCGATCGAATCGACGGGCCCCACGGTTTGGAATCTCGCCGCCGAATATTTTATCGACGACGATTTCCGACCGCCAGATCGCCCGCGGCGGGTTTTGGAGGGGCGGGGGCCGCGCCGCGGGGCCGCCTCGAGCGGCGAGACGCTGGCCGTTATCCCCTCCCCCGTCGGTGGAGGGCGGCCCGAAGGACCGGGTGAGCGTCATCGGATTTTGAGTTGAGCATGGTTCCCAAAGAAAGATCGCCAAAGCCTTTTCGTAAACCCGACGGCCCTCGTCCGGCGGTTCGGCCACCCGCTCCCGGAGAGTGAAGGATGATCAGCGACGGCCGCTCTGTTCGAATTTCCCTCCGCGAACCCGAGGCCCCCCTCCAGCCACCGGCTCGATTTCGGCGATCACGTCGATTTCGAGGCGCGTTAGACGACGCTTCGGAAGTAGTCGAGCGTGCGCTTGAAGCCCTCGGCGCGGTCGATGGTTGGGTTCCAGTTGAGGAGGGTTTGGGCCTTGGTGATGTCGGGACGGCGGCGCTTGGGGTCGTCCTGGGGGAGTTCCTCGTACACGACCCGGCTTTGGGTTCCCTCGACCAGGGCGATGATCTCCTCGGCCAGTTGGAGGACGGTGATCTCGGCGGGGTTGCCGATGTTGACCGGCAGCGGATGGTCGGAGAGGAGGAGCCGGTAAATGCCGTCGACCAGGTCGGTGACGTAACAGAAGCTGCGGGTTTGGTCGCCCTTGCCGTAGATGGTGATCGGCTCTCCCCTCAGGGCCTGGCTCATGAAGTTGGGCAAGACCCGGCCGTCGTTGAGCCGCATTCGGGGGCCGTAGGTGTTGAAGATCCGGACGATGTGGGTCTTGACTCCGTGGAAGCGGTGGTAGGCCATGGTGATGGCCTCGGCGAACCGCTTGGCCTCGTCGTAGCAGCCCCGGGGGCCGATCGGGTTGACGTGGCCCCAGTAGTCCTCGGGCTGGGGATGGACGTCGGGATCGCCGTAGACCTCGGAGGTGCTGGCCAGCAGGAACCGGGCGTCCTTGGCCTTGGCGAGCCCCAGGGCGTTGTGGGTGCCCAGGGCGCCGACCTTGAGCGTCGGGATCGGGTGCGCCAGGTAGTCGGCCGGGCTGGCGGGGCTGGCGAAGTGCAGGACGTTGTCAACGGCCCCGTCGATTTCCAACGGCTCGGAGACGTCGTGCTTGATGAACCGGAAGCGGGAATCCGCCTTCAAATGGTCAATGTTCTCAAGCGTCCCCGTCAGCAGGTTGTCGACGCAGACGACTTCGTGGCCCTCGGCGAGGAACCGCTCGCAGAGATGCGATCCGACGAACCCCGCCCCGCCCGTGATGACCGTTCTCAAGTTGATCCTCCGATTCCTTCATTGGGCCTTGCCGCGTCAACTCATCCCAGGAACGCGGGCTTCATCTTAACGAGTCGAAGGCGGCGACCAAAGCCCCCGTCGGTTCGGTTCGGTTCAGGGCTCTGGGCGACGACGGGGAAGCCAGCCCGCGAGCCGACGCCGCCAACGGGCGATCCACCCCCGGGGCGCGGCCGGCTCCGCCCGGGACGGTTTCAGGTCGGCCATTTCCTCGAACGCGAGCAGATCGACCATGTCGAAGCCGAACGGCCGGAACTCGGCCGCGTAATCGGCCCGGAGCAGACATTGAACCATGAGCGAGGCGGCGGCGAGGTGGTGGCTGTGGATGAAGAATCGGGCGCCGGCCAGGTGGGGCCGGGGCCGCGCGCAGAGCCACCGGACAACCTCCATGCCGCAATCGTCGCGGTTGACGTCGACGTATCGCTCGCCTCCCAGGTCATGATCCAGATGCACCTCGTCCCAGGGCTCGGCGAGCCGGTCGATGCACGCCTGGGCCGTCTCAACCCAGACCGCCTCGGGACGGAGGGCCAGGAAGACCTCGGCCCGGCGGATGTCGTCGTCCAGAAAGAGGACGCGGCGGCCCTGGGTCGGCGAGGCGGAGGGCGTCGATTCCGACGCCTCCCTCGAAACGGATTCGGCCTTTGAAACCGTCTCATTCGACACGAGCGCGACCTTCCCTTTCAGCCCGCGGCGAACCTCACGCGCCGGCGGGGGCCTCGGCTTCGTCGTCCCCAGGCGGCGTCGCGACCAACGGATACTCGTGAATGGGAACGCCAAGCTCCAACAAGTCGTGAAGGCGGCGGAACGCGGCCGTCACCCGGGCCTCCTCGGCGGCGACGAACTCGGGATCAAGCTCGGTCTTCGCGAACGGACCATCGGCCGACAGCGGCGGAAACCTCGGATCAACGATGAACTGCCCAATCGCCGGGTTGCAGCGAATGTGACGCTCCGGCGACTTTTGCAGCATCTCCGGAGCCACCTCGCCCAGCGCGTACCGCAGGTAAAGCTCCGACTCGACGAGCGTCTCCACCTCTTGGCCGCAGACCGCGCAGACGTATCCTCGTTCGCAGCGAGCCATAAGTCGGCCGTTCCTCCTGGAATTCAGCGCCTCTCGGGAGGGCGGGACTTCCGCCGCGCTCCATGCTCCGCCTCGCGACGGTGGGAGCCTCGTCCCACCATCGATTTACGCCCCAACCGCCAAAATCGGACACGGGGAACTACTCGGCGAGCCCCAGCGCGTCGGCGATCGCGTACGAACCCGGGGGCTTGCCGGCCAGGAACCGGGCGGCGTCGATCGCGCCCAGGACGAAGCCGTCGCGATTCAAGGCCCGATGGGTCAACTCGATCGTGTCGCCGCGAAAGCCGAAAAGGACCGTGTGCTCGCCGGGGCAGTCGCCGGCCCGAACCGCGTGCAGGCCGATCTCGCCCCGAGTCCGCTCGCCGACCTGGCCCTCGCGGCCGTGGACCATTTGGTTCGCCCCGGACGCGTTCGCGGCGATCTCGGCCAGCCGCAAGGCGGTGCCGCTGGGCGCGTCCTTCTTCTTGTTGTGGTGCCGCTCGATGATCTCGATGTCGGCCTCGCCCGCGAGCGCGGCGGCGGCCTCGCCCACCAGCCGCATCAACAGGTTCACCGCGCGGCTCATGTTGGGCGCGATCAGGATCGGAATGGATTTCGAGACGCCCTCCAGCGCCTCGCGCTGCTCGTTCCCCAGGCCGGTCGTGCCGACGACCAGGGCGATTCCCCGCCCCGCGCAGAAGAGGGCCAACTCCAAGGTCGAGGTCGGATGCGAGAAGTCGATCATCGCGTCGATGTCGACGGGGGTCTTCTCCAGCGCCTCCAGGGTTTGGACGGGAACGTCGAGCCCGGGGACGCCGGCCGACTCGCCGGCGTCGGCGCCGATTCCGGGGTGCCCGTCCCGCTCGATCGCCGCGACGAGCCGCACGCTCGGGTCTTCGGCGATCAACTGGACCAGCCGGATTCCCATCCGTCCCAACGCGCCGTTCAGGCCGATTTTGACTTGCGCCGTGCTCACGAGCCGGTCTTCCTTTCGATGCGATGCAACGGTTTGCCGAGGTTGTGTTTGGCGACGCCTCGACGGAGCTTAGCTCGCCGAGGAGCGCTGGTCGATGGTTCGGATGATCTCGTCGACATCATTCGCGACGACAACCGGGTGATTGGCGAACTCGGCCCGGTGGACGCCCCGGGCGCCCAGGACCTTGTCGAAGGTCTCCGGGTCGGTCCCGTGATAGGCGACGGTCGCCGCGGGATCCTTGAGCTGGTGTCCGGTGAGGATGCAGACGACGCGGTCGGACGGGGCGATGATCCCCTCGCGCCGAAGCAACCGGGCACCGGCGACGCTCGCGGCGCTGGCCGGCTCGCAGCCGAGCCCCCCCGCGCCGACCTGGGCCTTGGCGTCCATGATCTCCTGGTCCGAGACCTCCCGAACCACGCCGTCGCAGAAGTCGAGCGCCCGGAGGCACTTCTTGAGGTTCACCGGCCGGTTGATCTCGATGGCCGAGGCGATCGTCGACGCCTTCACCCCCGAGGCGTCAAGCTCGGCGTAATAGGTCTCGCCGATCGTGTCGTCGGGCAGGCCGCTTCGCCAGCGGAGCCCGCGATGGCCGTACAGCTCTCCCAGCGTCCGCGCGCCCGAGGCGTTGATCACGGCCAGCCGAGGGACGCGGTCGATCAGCCCCAGATGCGCCAGTTCGATGAACGCCTTGCCGAAGGCGCTTGAGTTGCCGAGGTTGCCGCCGGGGACGATGATCCAGTCGGGGACCTCCCAGCCCAGTCCCTCCAGGACCCGGTACATGATCGTCTTCTGCCCCTCCAGCCGGAAGGGGTTGACCGAGTTCATCAGATAGAGGCCGAGGCGGTCGGCGACCTCGCGGACGCGCCTCATGGCGTCGTCGAAGTCGCCGTCGATCTGGATGGTGAGCGCGCCGTGGTCGAGCGCCTGGGCGAGCTTGCCGTGGGCGATCTTGCCCGAGCCGACGAAGATGATCGCGGTGAATCCCAGGTCGGTCGCCGAGCTATACACGGCCAGCGCGGCGGAGGTGTTGCCCGTGCTGGCGCAGGCGACGCGCCGAGCGCCGACCATCCGGGCGTGGGTGAACGCCGCGGTCATGCCGTTGTCCTTGAAACTCCCCGAAGGATTCATACCTTCATATTGGAGCATCAGGTTGCCGGGCGTCATGCCCACGAACCTTCCGACCTTCTCGGCCCTCTGGAGGAGCGTTCGGCCCTCGCCGATCGTCACCACCGTCTCGGGGGGAGCGAAGGGGAGGAGTTCGCGGAACCGCCAGACGCCGGAGAAGCAAAGCGGGTCGAGCTGTCGGGACCACTTCGCCTCGAAGTCCTTCAAGGATCGCGGCGTCGACAGCCGGTCCCAATCGTAAACGACGTCCAGGAGGTCGCCGCACCGAGGGCAGGCGAAGCGCGGCTCGTCGACGCCGAAGGTCGCCGCGCACGACGGGTTGACGCACTGCTGGCGGGCGAGGTCGGCCGTCTTTGGGGAGGCTTGGGCAGTTGGCCTGGATTCCGCGGTCATCGGTGGGTGGCTCTCACGATTTGTTCGGGTCGCGAATCGGCGCGGGCCGCGAGGAAGGCGGCGATCCCGGCCGAGAAAGGCGGGGGCGAGCCGGCTCGACCGCCGCGTCGGGGCTCACCCGCCACTTTAAGGAAACCACGGTCCCCTCACAAGCCGAGCGTCGGTCCGAAGTCGCGCCGCGGTGTCCCGAGGCCCGAAAGACAACGCTTGAATCCAGGGAGCGTCGCCGTCGATCCATTCCCGTTCATTGTCATTCCATAAGCTGGAGAAGACTCGCAATTCATGCTTCAATTGGGCTTGACGGGATACAATGATGTATTCATAGTGCCATAACTTGTCGCGCGACGCGCGACCAGCCCGCCGCTACCGCGCCCCCGTAAGTTCAGATCGTCCTCCAAAAGTGTTGATCCCCCCTCCAGGTAATGAGAGAAGGCACGCGATGGCCGTCACCACGACCCGCCGGACCAAGACCAACGAAGCGTCGAAGATCGCCGAGATTCGCCGCGTCGCGGACCTCTTGAAACAGGTCTCCGACCCAACCCGTCTTCAGGTCCTTATGCTGCTCGACGAACAGGAGCGGAACGTCACCGAGCTCTGCGCCGACCTGGGCGCACAGAGCCAGCCGGCCGTTAGCCATCACCTGGCGCTCCTGCGGCACGGGCGGCTGATCGAGCCGCGCCGCGCCGGCAAGCACAATTATTACGCCCTGACCGAAGCCGGCCGCGATCTGGCCCGCGTCGTCGAGGGCCTCGTCGGCTGAACCCGTCACCGCCGGGGGGCCCTCAACGAAGGTGGGCCCCCGGCCGGCGCGGTTAGCCCTCCAGAATCCCCCGAAGCAGCTTCAAGCCCTCGGCCACGTCGCGCAGCCGCCCCTGCTGGTCGCCGACCTCGCGCTCGACGACCAGGGGACCCTGATAGCCCACCGATTTGAGCGTCTGAACAAACTTCTCGATGTTCACTTCGCCCTGTCCCAGGGGCACCTCCTCGCCCCAGGTTCCCTTCGTCTTGGGCCGGCGCGCGTCCTTGACGTGGACCGAGCGGATGTCCGGCCCCAGCAGCTTGACGGCCTCGATCGGGTCGCCCATGTCGTAAAGCAGCATGTTGGCCGGGTCGAAGTTGATCTTGATGTTCGGCGACTTCAGGTCGTCGAGCGTCCGGCGCAGGAGTTGGGCGGTCTCCTGGCCGGTCTCGAAGGCCAGGGTCACTCCCTTGGCCCGGGCCAGGTCGCCGGCCAGCGCGAGGGTGTCGAGCAGGCCGGAGCGGGCCGGGTCGTCGACTTCGGGCAAAAAGCCGGCGTGAAGCATCAGGTCGGTCAGGCCGAGCGCGACGGTTCGGTCGAGGGCCCACTTCAGGCGCTCGATTCGCTCGGCCCGCAGCGCGGGGTCGCCGAAGCCGCCGGTTTTCTGGATCGTCTGGGGGGTGGTGTAGTCCTCGCCGGGGAAGCCGAGCATGGCGCCGGTCATCCGGAAGCCGGCCTGCTTCGCCACGCGGGGCAGTTCGTCCTCCTCGTCCCAGCTCGCGTGATGGGGATCGCCGCAGGCGATCTGGACGACGTCGACGCCGAGCTGATCCAGGAACCCCTTCAGCTCGGCGACGCTCGTAACTTGCAGGCTCCAACTGCAAACCCCCAGAGCCAGGGGTTCGAGAGACGGACGGGGCGAGGAGGCGTCGGAGGTTGTGGGCACGGTTCCAGCACCTTCGTTCACGAGGGACTCTCCAGGGTAATCATCGACGTGGGCCGATGATACTCCAACGAGCCCCGCGAAGCGAGGGCCGGCGGCGAGTAGTTCATCGCGCCTGATATGGGGCGCTGGACGCGCGCCGCCGGGAGGGAATCGCCCTTCCAAAATCAGGCGCGAGGATTCAACCGCCTAGGATCCGGAGGCCGAGGCGAGCGACGGGGTTGGGAGGGGAGTTTCGGAGGCGGGTCGAAAAATCGCCATCGCGTCGACCGATTCGGTCCCCGGCTGACACTCGGGCAAGAGACCCGAGGCGCTGATGACTCGGTTTCGGCCGCCGCGCTTGGCCGCGTAGAGCGCGGCGTCGGCCAATGTAATCAGGCGAGCGATGTTTCGGGGCTGGTCCCAATCGGCGTGGGAGAGGCCGATGCTGACGGTGAGCCGCAACGTCCCGCCCGCCGCCCGGATCGGCCGCTGGGCCAGATGCAGGCGGATCCGCTCGGCGCGCTCGATGGCCCGCGCCTCGTCGAGGACGGGGAGGGCGACGAGGAACTCCTCGCCGCCGTAGCGCGCCACCAGATCGTCGGTTCGGGTCGAGTCGCGCAGGACCTTCGCCACCTCGCGCAGCGCCGCGTCGCCGGCGTCGTGGCCGTGGTCGTCGTTGATCCGCTTGAAGTGGTCGACGTCGACCATCAGCAGCGCCATGCTCATTCCCCGCAGGAGGGCGTGATCGCAGCGGGCTTCGACCTGTTCAAGGAAATAGGCCCGGTTGTACAGCCCGGTCAGGTTGTCGCGCACCGCGCGGTCGAACAGCTCGCGCTGAAACCGCTCCTCGCAGGGATCGAGGCCGACGTACTTCAAGACGACGGAGGCCCCGAGCTGGATCCGGCCGCCGGGCTCGAGGCGGGTCGGCCGGTGGGGGACGAGCCGCTTGCCGTTGACGAAGGTGCCGTTGCTGCTGCCCAGGTCGGCCAGCCAGGCGCGGCCCTCCGCGTCGTGGCTGAGCGCGGCGTGCCGGCGCGAGACGGTCGCGTCTTGAAACGAGTGCGTGTTGTCGATCGACCGTCCGAGGCTGGTCGTCCGAGCCTCCACTCGCAGCAACGCCCCCGTGATCCCGCCCCGCACCATGATCAGATACATCGGCAGTGGGGCGGGCGGGTGGGTCTTCTCCTCCGTCCGATCAAGGGGCGAGGAGCAGATGCGCGTGTTTCCCTTAACATCCATGGACCGCCTCGTTTCCGCTCGGGTGGGTTCGAGTGGTGGAGTGAGAGCCCCTGGCGGCGCGTCGGCCCGGCCGGCGACCGGCGCGGGGAGGCCCGCCCTCGACTCATTCGACTTCAGGTGGCTGGCTCTTTAACGCTAGCGTAGGTCGCGCCTCGATGTTGTCAAATCCAGCCGGCGCCGTGATGCGAACCGTCAACACCCAACGGTTTCGCGGCGAGGGATCGCGGATAAAATGCCTGAAGCGGTCGAATAAGTCGAGCCGGATAAGCGATATGGACGGGGACCGCGCCTTACCTTCCTTACCTTAACGGGGAGCCGCGCATGTTGTCTTGGTCGTGGAAGTTGGGCCGGGTGGCGGGGATCCCCATTTACGTGCACTGGACCTTCGCGATCCTGATCGGCTGGCTGGTCGTCGCCGGCGCGATGGAAAACAACGACCTGGGCCAGGGGATCGCCGAAGGCGGCTTCGTGCTGGCGCTTTTCGGCTGCGTGGTCCTCCACGAGCTGGGGCACGCACTGATGGCGAAGCGGTTCGGCGTGGGGACCACGGACATCACCCTGCTGCCGATTGGCGGGGTGGCCCGGCTTCAGCGCATCCCGGACAAGCCCGCCCAGGAGCTGCTCGTGGCTCTGGCCGGCCCGGCGGTCAACCTGGTGATCGTCCTGATCCTGGCGCTCATCTTCGGCGTCTCCTTCCCCTCGAAGGTCGACGGCGAGCATTTGGTCCACGCGGGCTTTTGGCCGAAGCTGCTGGTGGTGAACGTCTTTTTGGCCGGCTTCAACATGCTGCCGGCGTTTCCGATGGACGGCGGCCGGGTGCTTCGCGCCCTTCTGGCCATGCGGCTTCCCTACGCCAGCGCCACGAGGGCGGCGGCCTCCGTCGGCCAGCTCATGGCCATCGGTTTCGGGCTTCTCGGCCTGAGCGGCCACGCGCCCTTGTTGCTTTTCATCGCCATCTTCGTTTGGATCGGCGCCGAGGCCGAGGCCCGCCAGGTCGCCGAGCGGGCGGTCTTGAAGGGCGTCTCGGTTCGCGAGGCAATGATCACGGACTTTCATGTTTTGAACGCGGACGACGACCTGGGAACGGCCGTCGACCTGCTTCTGGCCGGAACGCAAAACGCCTTTCCGATCGTCGGCGACGACGGGACGATGCGAGTCTTGACGCGCGCCGACCTGCTGACCGGCCTTTCCCAAAGCGGGCGGGATGGCCGGGCCCTCGACTTCGCCGGCGCCGCCATCCCGAGCGTCGAGGCCGACGGCCAGCTTGTCTCGGCCATGTCCCGGTTGCGGGAGGCGGGAACGCCCTGCCTGAGCGTCGTCGAGCATGGAGAAGTCGTGGGGCTGCTGACGCTCGAAAACATCGGCGAGCTATTGATGGTCCGAGAGGCGTTGGGCGAGATCGGCGACGGGTCGGTCGCGGGCGAGGAAAACGTCTATTGACGAGCCGCCGTCTCCGTGGGGCGGAGCTTCCCGTCCACCCCAATCTTTATGTTTGGTTGTCGGGCGGACGGGAACGACCAACCCACGAAAACAATCGCCTCGACGGCTTCGGGCCGGTTTTGTGGATTGTTGACTTCCACTTGGCGCGGTCATACGATTTACATCGCTTAATCGGCCAGCCACGGTTCCCGACCTCCCGTTCGACGGAGAAAGGCGGAGCTTGCATGGCGCTTTACGAATTCTCGTGTCCGGATTGTGGGCCGACCGAGTCGTTTCATCCGATGGGTTCGGCCCCTGAAGACGTCGTCTGTCCCATCTGCGGCGGCCGGGCTCTCCGGCAAATCTCCACCCCCCGCCTCTCCATCGCCGGAAGCCCGGCCTTCAAACTGATCGACGCCGCCAAGCGCTCGGCGGTCGAGCCGCAAGTCGTTTCGGGGAGCCTTCCCCAATCGGGTCGAAAGCGGTCCGCCCCCATCACCACCAACCCGCTGCATCAGAAGCTGCCTCGGCCTTGATTCCTCGTTCCTTTCCAGCCCCAGCGCTAGAGGAGGAAGCGTGCCGAAAGTCATCTTTTCGCTCGACTCGTCCAAGAAGTTTGAGGATCAGGAGAAGCTGGGCCACAACCGCTGGCACCCGGAGATTCCGCCGGTCGCCACCGTGAAGCCGGGGGACTGCTTCCGGGTTCACTGCCGGGAGTGGTTCGACGGGGCCATCGTCAACAATGACTCCGCCGACGACGTCCGCAACGCGCCGTTGACGACCGTCCACAAGCTCAGCGGCCCCTTCGCCGTCGAGGGCGCCAAGCCCGGCGACCTGCTCATCGTCGACATTCTGGATGTCGGCCCGATCCCCCAGGAGGACTCCGGCCCACTCGCCGGCCAAGGCTGGGGCTACACCGGCATCTTCGCCAAGAAAAACGGAGGCGCGTTCCTGACCGATCAGTTCCCCGACGCCTACAAGGCCATCTGGGACTTCAAGGGCCAGGTCGCCACCTCCCGGCACGTGCCCGAGGTCGCCTTCACCGGGCTGATCCATCCCGGCCTGATGGGAACCGCGCCGTCGAAGGAGCTGCTCGCCAAGTGGAACGCGCGCGAGGCCGCCCTGATCGCCACCGACCCGCATCGGGTGCCGCCGCTGGCTCTCCCGCCCGAGCCGAAGGACGCGGTGCTGGGCACCCTGCCGGCGAAGGACTTCAACCGCGTGGCCGGCGAGGCCGCCCGCACCGCCCCGCCCCGCGAAAACGGCGGCAACCAGGACATCAAGAACCTCTCGAAGGGCTCGCGGGTCTTTTACCCGGTCTACGTCGACGGCGCCAACCTCTCCGTCGGCGACCTCCATTTCTCCCAGGGAGACGGCGAGATCACCTTCTGCGGCGCGATCGAGATGGGAGGTTTCATCGACCTCCACGTTGACCTGATCAAGGGAGGCATGGAAACCTACGGCGTCGCCGAGAACGCCATCTTCATGCCCGGCATCGTCGAACCCCAATTCAGCGAATGGCTCGCCTTCTCCGGCACCTCGGTCACGCTCGACGGCCAGCAGCGCTATCTCGACTCGCACCTGAGCTACCAGCGGGCCTGCTTCCACGCCATCGACTACTTGACCAAGTTCGGCTACTCGCCCGAACAGGCGTACCTGCTCCTGGGCGCGGCGCCGATCGAGGGGAGGCTCTCCGGCGTGGTGGACATCCCCAACTCGTGCTCGACCGTCTACCTGCCGACGGCGATCTTCGACTTCGACATCCGGCCCAGCGCCAAGGGCCCCCACAAGATCAACCCCGGCATCGGCGCGCCGCGATCCGCCAATTAGAATCGCGAGCGCCCGATCGCGGAATCGCCGAAAGGGGACCGTCCCGCAAGACGGCCCCCTTTCTTTTTTCCAGGATCGCGCGCGACTCTCAACCTTCAGGCTCCATCCGAACCGAGGTTCCCGCCCGCCATGACGATCGCGGAGAAGCTGTGCCGAGCGGCCGAGACCGACAAGACCTTTAAGAAGGTGGGAGCCGACTGGGTGGGCAAGTGCCTGATCTGCAACGGCCCCGTCGCCTTCGACTCCCGGACGGGCGAAGGCGCCACGCTGGAGCACATCCTCGCCAAAAGCCGGGGAGGAACCGAAGACCCGGCGAACCTCGCCGTCGTCCACGGCCGCTGCAATTGGGAGAAAGGCCGGCGCTGGGATCCGAAGCGGAGGCGTTCGCCCGAGGAGTACCAGACCTTCGTCGACCGCCTGCTCGCGAAGCGAAAAGACCGATGGCGGGCGGAGTCGGAAGCCGCCCCAGGCACCGGGAAAACCCGGAACTCGTAAGGGCGGCCCCCCGCGGGCGGCCGCCCCCGCGCGTTCGTTCACTCGGGCGCCAACTCCTTGACCACGCGCTCGGCGTGGTAAACCGATCGGAGAGCCTCCATGATTCCCCTCGAGTCGACCGAGACGGCGCGGGCGATCTTGTCGTCGTAGCCGAAGTCGAGGACCAGCGACTGGATGTTGCCGTCGAAGATCAGGCCGACGACCTCATTGTCGCGGTTGACGACCGGGCTGCCGGAGTTGCCGCCGATGATGTCGGCCGTCGAGACGAAGTTGATCGGGGTCTGAAGGTCCAGCTCGCCCGATTCGCGGGCCTTGTGCCACGACGGGGGAAGCGCGTACGGCGGCTTCGCGCCGTGGGCCTTTTCGCGCTCGAAGGCGCCGGCGATCACGGTGAACGGGGGGATTGTCTCGCCGTCCACCTCGTAGCCCTTGACCTCGCCGAAGGCCAGCCGGAGCGTGAAGGTGGCGTCGGGGTAGATCGTGTCTCCCTTCTCCTCGAAGAGGGCCCGGGCGATCAGGGCGTAATTCGCCGTCTCGACACCCTCGACCTTGTCCTCCCGCTCCTTCCGAAGCTCGCGCGACCGGGGATCGACGAGAAGGGCCAGCTTGATCATCGGATCGTCGGACGCCTCGATCGCCTCCTTGCCCCCCTCGGCGAGCTTGCGCCGGACGGCGACGTCGGCCAGCTTCGACGCGCCGACGATCGCGTCGGCGGCCTCTCGCGGCGACCGTCTCTTCAGCACGAGGGCGAGGATCGGGTCGTCGGGCGTGGTCCTCTTCCAGTATTCGAGGCCAAAGGCGAACGTGGCCTTCTCGAACTCGGGATAGATGGGCGCGTCGGAAAAGAGCGACAACTCCAGCGACGCGAGGGCCGAGTCGCGATACTCCCTCAGCCGGTCGGAATTCGGCTTGGGCTTCTCCTCGGCGAGTCGAACCAATGTGCGGGCGATCCGGAAGAGCCGGGAGTCGAGCCCCCGGCCCACCTCCAGAAACGTGTACGGCTTGGCGATTCCCGCCGCGACCTTCTGAGCCTCGGCGATCCGGTCCCAGGCGTCGCCATACGCGGCCTTCTTCTTGGGGTCGGCGGCGATCCGGTCGCGTAGTTCTTGCTCGGCCTGGCGCTTTCTCGCCATGAAGTCGGTGTCCTTGAGCCCGCCGTGGCCGCCGAGTCGCGCCTTGCGGCTGTTCTGGATCGAGAACAGATCCTCCTTCGATTCGCGGAAGGCCTCGTCGCTTTGCTTGCCGTAATCTAGGAGAAACGCCTCCTTGGCTTGCAGCCAGTCCAGGAGGAACGGGAAGCCGTGATCCCGGAGGTATTCGAGGCTGGCCACGGTGTTGAGGCGGCTGGTCCGGCCGGGGTGGCCGGCGACGAAGATCAACTCGCCGTCGCGGCTACCGTTCGGGCTCCACTTCAGGTAATGCTCGACCTTGGCGGGCTTGCCGTCCTCGTAGGCCCGGAAGAAGCAGACGTCGAGGCAGTAGCGGGGATACTCGAAGTTGTCCGGGTCGCCGCCGAAGAACGCGGCGTCAAACTCGGGGGCGAAGACGAGGCGAACGTCGGTGTACTTTTTATAGGTGTAGAGATGATACTGGCCTCCCTGGTAGAGCGTCACCACGTCGCTCCGCAGGCCGCTCTTGTCGGTCGAGGCTTTCTC
>Ga0182742_1003072_pt1 | contig 17032 bp, 17 predicted proteins | sample eDN5th37CBELigMG_FD_128880 | JGI IMG/M metagenome (GOLD analysis project Ga0182742, IMG submission 128880) | Enriched Miracle-Growth compost microbial communities from Emeryville, California, USA - eDNA 5th pass 37_C BE-Lig MG (version 2)... ...
ACCGCTTTAACCTGATGGGGGACTGGCCCCCAGCGCTTTACCGCATTAATCTAATGGGGGACTGGCCCCCGGTGCTTTAGTGCGCTGAATTAGTTGCGCAGCGGCTTTCCTTTTAGCAGCATGTGCTGCATGCGCTGCTGTGTTTTTGGTTCAGCTATCAGGCTGAGGAAGGCTTCTCTTTCTAGGTCGAGCAGGTATTGTTCGTCAACCTCTGTTCCGTACGGGACTTTTCCTCCGGACAGCACATAGGCAAGTTTTTTCGCAATCTTTAGATCATGTTCAGAGATATAGCCCGAATACAGCATTGCCTGTGCACCTAACAGCAAGGTTGCATAGCCGGTTTCCCCAACAACAGGGATCTTTTTGCGCACAGGCGGTCTGTAGCCTTGTTCGTGAAGATGCAGAACCGCTTGCTTGGCATCGTAAATCAAATGATCACTATTCACACTGATACCATCCGCCAGATTTAAGAAATTATGATTGCGTGCCTCGTCAGCAGAGGTTGACACCTTAGCCATTGCAATCAGTTCAAATACTTTATTGGCTACCTTTTGCAGGTCGTATTCAACCCCGTTTGCCATGGAGTTTAGAGTTTTAATATATAGCTCCTTGTTTCCGCCGCCTCCAGGAATCAGGCCGACACCCACCTCAACAAGGCCCATATAGGTTTCGCTTGAAGCTTGAATATGTGCAGCCGGGAGGCTAAGCTCCGTTCCTCCGCCAAGCGTCATCCCAAATGGAGCGACTACAATTGGCTTAGAGCTGTATTTAATTCTCATCGTAGCTTTCTGGAACTGGCGGACAAGCATATCCAGTTCAAAAATATTGTCATCCTGTGCTTCCATCAGCATCATTGCGAGGTTTGCGCCGACGCTGAAGTTTTTCCCCTGGTTTCCAATGACAAGACCTTTGTAATTCTTCTCAACTTCATCAATCGCGAAATTAGCCATTTGCAGAATATCCAGCCCAAGCGCATTGCTCTTTGAATGGAATTCAAGCAGGGCTACGCCATCGCCAAGATCAATAAAGCTTGCTCCGCTGTTCTTTTTAATCACGCCATGCTTTGCTTTATATTTTTTAAGATTGATAACCTTTGGATTTTCAACAACTGGCTTGTATTCACCGTTATGGTAAAAATAAAGATCTCCGTTTTCCTCCTTGTAGAAAGATGTGAATCCTTTTTCAAGCATTTCTTTTACCCAGTCAGGAACAGACGCTCCATTTTCCTCCATTTTCTTAAGGGATTTCTCAACGCCGATCGCATCCCATGTTTCAAATGGACCAAGCTCCCATCCAAAGCCCCATTTCATAGCTTTATCAATCGCCGTAACATCATCAGCAATCTCTCCAAGCAATTCAGCGGAATAAATTAAGGTTGGACTTAATACATTCCATAGTAACTGGCCAGCACGGTCATCTGCATAAACAAGCGCTTTCATTTTGTTCGCAGTGCCTTTTTGCTGTTTGCTCATTTCGGTTGCAGCAGTCTTAAGCTTTTTGCGCGGACCATACTCTAACGTCTCGGGATCAAGCTCAAGAATATCTTTCCCCTGCTTCAGGAAGAATCCCTGCCCGGATTTGCTGCCAAGCCAGCCTTTATTAAGCATTTCTTTCATGAAAGAAGGAACTTCAAATGTTTCTTTTTCTATGCCTTCAACTTGTTCGTAAACGTTGTTTGCTACATGAACAAATGTATCTAACCCTACTACATCAAGCGTCCTGAAGGTGGCACTTTTCGGTCTGCCGATCATTGGCCCTGTAACAGAGTCTACCTCGCCAACACTATACCCGCCTTTTTGCATCTCTTGAACGGTTACAAGAAGGCCGTATGTGCCAATGCGATTTGCGATAAAGTTTGGGGTATCCTTGGCTTCAACAACGCCTTTGCCTAGGACATCTTCTCCGAACGTTTTCATAAATGATAGAACATTTGGATCCGTATCTTTCGTCGGAATCACTTCAAGCAATTTCAAATACCGCGGCGGGTTAAAGAAATGCGTGCCAAGAAAATACTTTTTGAAATCTTCCGAGCGGCCTTCTGCCATAGCCTCAATGGAGATGCCTGAAGTATTTGAGCTTACAATGGTTCCGGGAGTCCGGTATTGGTCAACCTTTTCAAATACCTGTTGTTTAATGGCAAGATTTTCAACAACCACTTCAATGATCCAATCAACGTCCTTTAAACGTTCCATATCATCTTCGAAGTTGCCGGCTTCGATGAGAGCAAGATTCTTTTTAGAGGTTAGCGGTGCAGGTTTTTGTTTTAAAAGTTTTTGCTTGCCAGCTTCACTGATTCGATTGCGCACTGACTTATCTTCAAGGGTTAACCCTTTAGCTTTTTCTGCATCCGTTAATTCGCGAGGAACGATATCTAGCAATAAGGTTGGAATTCCAATGTTCGCTAAGTGAGCGGCAATTCCGGAACCCATTACTCCTGAGCCAAGAACTGCAGCCTTTTTAATTTGTTGGATCAATTTCTTTTCCCCCTTTTACTTCCTTGAATGAATACTCATTCATTTTACGCCCAAAAAAAATGTCTCACCTGAATGAGTCTTATTATTTATAATAATAAAATATTTTTAAAATTTCCGCAACAACTTTTTTTGGGCACTTTTGGCGAATTCTGCTGTAAGAGTTAGCAGGATATTTTAAAACAATAGGGTCAATATTTTAGGAGATAATGGACATTCTATTATTTGGAGGTGAACCACAGTGGCAAAAAGAAAAAAAGACCCTTCTAAAGCAGGAGTCAGCGCAGCAAGTGTTCAAGGTGATGCAGGGCCAACGGTAGAGGCTGATGGCGGCGGCAAAAGAAATAGCCAGAACAACCAATATAAAAAAAGATAAAGGGAGATTTGTTTCTTTTATCACCGGAGAAGTGGCCGTTAGATTCCTATCACGGACACTTCTTCTCTTTTTCATGCCGAGTTTGTCCATGAGACCCCTCCTCACGAACACTTCTTCTCTTTTTCACAGCCAGCTTGTCCATGAGAACCCTCCTCATGGACACTTCCCAGCCTCCCCATCGTGGATTTGTCCGTGAGCGCATTCATTACACTCACAGCAGCAGTTTTCCCGCTCAATTAAAAAGAACTAACCACGATTCGGTTAATCCTTTTTGTTTGCCGCTTTATTCTCTTCGTTAAGCTTCTTTATTTCAGCAATGATTTGTTTCATTTCTTCCTTCGCATCAGGATATGAGGCGTTCCAGTGCTGGACGAGCGGCGGCATGGATTTGGCGATAAAAGAGTACAGCGCCCAGGCCTGTACCTTCTTTTTCATCTCCTCATCGGTTTTTCCGATCAAAAGTTCTGAGTATTTTTCCAGCAGGCCGTCTATCTGGTCCATAAATTTTTCGCTCATTTTCTTTTCCCTCCTCCTGCTTACCTTCTACAATTATGCGGGCATGAGCTACAATGCTTCTGCCCTTTGGTCAAATAGGCCAAACAGCACGTATTTCGCGGTCTGATACTCTTTTGAGCATTTTGCAAAAAGACGCGTTCATTATAGTATTTTACTAATGGATTGTTATGATAATCTCCAAATAAAGAACCCGGTGCTTCAAAAATTAAATACTGAAAATCCTTGTTTGCACGTGCTTTCACTTCTTCTGATGTACCTTCTTTTATCAAAACAGTTTCATACAGCCAAAAAAGATAAATCGCAATATTTTCCCAAAGAATCAGCTTTGACACCTTGGCTGTCCTCGAAACATGATTGATCAGTGGAGAAAGATGATCCTGAAACAGCGCCGCCAAACACTTCCTTCTCCATTCATCTCGATCAGCACCCGTTTCCTCAGATTGAAAATCTTTAAAATAAAATTTAGGAAGCCATAACCCTTTTTGTTCATCTGATTCAATTGATATATTGCTAAATGAAATATCAAGCTTCCGATTCCAGGCTGACATGGCATAAAGAAAAATGACAGGCACAAAGGCATAGCGTTTGATAAAAATAGATGATGCTACCATGTGGTTGGCTGATTGCAGATGCCCGCTAAGCTGCTTCAAATACGCCTTTAATTGATCCTCATCTAACAGGGAATTTACTTGCACAGAAAGTGGAGAGTTTGTTTTTTCCGTTGCGAGGCGAAGCTCTTTCAGTTCCTCCAGTTCTGCATCCAATAGCCTGCTAGACATTTTGAGGCACCCTCGTTTGTAAAATACGTCTTCCCTTTCCATACGGAATACACATGGGTGTTCCAAATAGCGGATCAATCGTTACCTCGCATTCCATCCCAAACACATGCTTAACCATCTGACAGTTCACGATATGCTCTGGCTTTCCCTGTGCATATATCTTTTGATCCTTGATTGCCACAACATTATGGGCATATCTGCAGGCAAGATTCAAATCATGCAGCACCATAACGATCGTCCGCTGTTCTGTTTCATTCAGCTCAAACAGCAAATCTAGTATTTCAATCTGATGGGTCATATCTAAATAAGTGGTTGGCTCATCTAAAAGAATAGTGTCCGTATCCTGTGCAAGCACCATCGCAATCCAGGCTCGCTGTCTTTGCCCGCCGGAAAGAGAATCTACTGCACGGTCCTTTAACTCCGTAAGATTGGTAGCTGCCAATGCAGCCATAACCTTCTCTTCATCTTCTTTTGACCACTGTTTAATCCATGTTTGATAGGGATAACGTCCTTGCTTGACAAGCTGTAGGACTGTTAAGCCTTCAGGTGATGCAGGTGACTGAGGCAGAATCGCCATTTTTCTCGCAATATCTTTTGTCGGGAGCTTGGCAATATCCTCCCCTTCGAGTAAAATAGCCCCCGATTTTGGTTTAAGCAAACGGGCGATTGAACGCAGCAGGGTTGATTTTCCGCAGCCATTTCCGCCAATAAAAACTGTTACTTCACCCTTGGGGATGTGAAGCTCCAGCTCATCTATAATTTTTGTATTCCCATAAGATAAGGTTAAGGAATTGGTTTCAATTGCATGATTTCCAAGCATCTCCCCACTCCTTTCTATTTTCTAAGCATTTCTTGTTTTAAAAAGCAAATAAATAAAATAAGGGGCGCCAATACTTGCTGTAAACACACCAGCCGGGATTTCCAATGGAGCAAATAACGTCCGCCCGATTAAATCAGCAGCCATAACAAGGATGCCGCCGATTAAAGCAGAGGCCGGAAGCAATGCACCGTAAGAGGAACCGACAATCCTTCTCGCCATATGGGGTGCCATAAGGCCAACAAATCCAATTCCCCCGGCAAAAGCAACAGAACCGCCGATTAAAGCCGTGCTGACCATTAGGAGCAAGAACCGGTAACGCTGTACCCGGCTTCCAGCCCCTATGGCAATATCGTCGCCAAGCTCTAGAATATTCATATTTCTTGATAAAATGATAGCCGCAATACAAAAAATCAGGATCCATGGGACAAGAATGGCTACATGCCCCCAATTGGAACCATAAACGGTTCCTGTTATCCAAATATTAGCCTGGCTCGCCTGATAAATCGGGCCGAGAAGCATCATAAGTGTAGTTAATGCCTTCATTAAGCTATAAATCCCAATTCCAATCAGTACAAGACGGATCGGTGAAACGCCATTTTTCCATGCTAAAAAATAGACAAGAAAAGCAACAATCGTCGCACCGGCAAAAGCAGCCACCGGCATCCAATGGATGCTTACTGTCAGCGCATTGCTTTCATCGCTGAAAAAGGCTAAAAATCCAACAACAGCTACAGATGCACCGCCTGTTATTCCTAAAATATCCGGAGATGCCAGCGGATTTCGAATAATCCCCTGCAAAATGGCTCCTGCTGCAGCCAGTCCAATCCCAACCATTAAGGAGACAATAATTCTTGGCAGCCGGAATGTCTGAATGACGAGGCGATCAGTATCCGTTCCTCCGCCAAAAAACACCGAAAGCACCTGTAGAGGACTAATTCTGATCTCGCCTGTCCCCGTGCTGAAAACGAAGGTTACAGCAGCTATTCCTAGCAGAATAAGTATAGTAAAAAGTGCCTTTTTATTGATTAAAATAGAAACTTTATCATTAAATAATCGATAGATATGATAGTTCTTCATTATTTATTGAACCCCTTTCTAGCAATGTAAATGAAAAAGGGAGTTCCAATAACGGCCGTCATTACCCCAACAGGGACCTCTTGCGGCATAATTATATACCTTGAAGCAATGTCTGCTAATAATAGCAGCATACCGCCCAAAAGCGCGGAATAGGGAATTACCCAGCGGTGATCAATCCCGACAATTGCTCTTGTAATATGCGGGATCACGATCCCAATAAATGCAATAGGTCCAGCTACGGCAACAGCACCGCCTGATAAAAGAACAATAACAACTCCTGATAATGCCTTGGTTACCCCAGTTTTCAGCCCTAAACCTTTTGCCACATCCTCTCCCATGGACAGGATATTTAATTTATTGGAAATAGCCAGGGCGATCAGCCAGCCAACAAACATATAGGGGATAACAGCAGCAAGTGTTTCGAGCTTTCTTCCGGCAACAGATCCAGCCAGCCAGAAAAGCACTTGTTCAAGTGCTGTTTCATTGATGACTAAAAATCCCTGGGTCATAGAAGCAAACATGGCGCTCATAGCCGCTCCTGCAAGGGTTAGCTTCATTGGAGTCAGCCCGTCTCTGCCGATTGAACCAATCGCATACACACATACAAAAGCAACAGCCGCTCCTAAGAATGAAACCCATGTAAAAAGCTGAAGATTGCTTAATGAAAAGACAGTGACGGAAATAACAACAGCAAAGCCCGCACCTGCATTTATCCCAAAGATTTCAGGAGCAGCAAGCGGGTTTTTTGTCAGTGTCTGCAGCAAAACGCCCGCTACTGCCAGACTGGCACCGACTGCAGCTGCAATTAATGCCCGCGGCAGCCGAACGGTTGTAATAATCAGATGCTCATTAGAACCATCAAAAGCAGTAAAAGCATCGGCTGCCATTTTCCATGTTGTATTTGTATATCCGTAAACGATACTTGCACACATTAATAGTATTAATAAAATAAAAGCAAATAATAAACCGATAGATCTTTGCTGATTTGTTTTAAACAAAATAGACAAACCCTTCTTAATCTTTGCTGTAATTTCCCTTTTAGTCTACTTGGTGATGAACTTATCTGTCAATGAGTATGAAAATCAATTTCATTTATGATTGACACCGCTATTATTTCTTTATATGATAAACTCATAATTGAAAATGATTATCATTTATGTTGGAGGTTTAATTTTATGAAATCAGTCAAAAACATTCTAATCGCTATGATGGCCCTCTTTCTTTTAGCAGCCTGCGGGAACAATAATAGCGATACCAGCACCGAAAAAACAGATGCGGATAAATCAGAATCTGCTGGCTACACTGTCGAGCATGCAATGGGATCAACAACGATAAAAGATACCCCAAAAAGAATTGTTATTTTAACAAATGAAGGAACGGAAGCACTGCTTGCTTTAGGAATAAAACCTGTCGGGGCCGTAAAATCTTGGACAGGCGATCCCTGGTATCCACACATTGCTGAAGATATGAAGGATGCTGAAGTCGTTGGAACTGAAAGTGAAGTAAATATGGAAGCAATCATTGCCTTAAAACCGGATTTAATAATCGGCAATAAAATGCGCCAGGAAAAAGTCTATGATCAGCTGAGCAAAATTGCGCCAACGGTCTTTGCTGAAACACTTCGAGGCAACTGGCAGGAAAATTTTCAGCTTTATGCAAAAGCTGTCAATAAAGAAAAAGAAGGACAAATGGTGATAGCTGATTATGAACAAAGAATTACAGATATAAGTGAAAAGCTTGGCGACAAGGTCAACCAGGAGATTTCCATCGTCCGCTTTATGGCTGGGGATGTAAGAATCTATCATAAGGATACATTCTCTGGAGTGATTTTAGATCAAATTGGCTTTGCAAGACCAGAAAGTCAGAATGTAGATGACTTTGCTGAAAGAAACGCAACGAAAGAAAGAATCCCAGCTATGGATGGAGATGTGATTTTCTACTTCACCTATGAGACCGGTGATGGAGAAGCAAGTACTCTTGAAAAAGAATGGATTGAAGATCCGCTCTTTAAAAATCTAAGTGCAGTTAAAGCAGGCAAGGTTTATAAGGTTGACGATGTCATCTGGAATACAGCCGGCGGAGTCGTTGCTGCTAATTTAATGCTTGATGATATTGAAAAGTACTTTGAGATTCAATAACCCCCATATTTAAAAACCCGTATATTTTGCGGGTTTTTATTTTTTTCCTCCCTGCTAAAAACTTCTTATTTTTTGCTTATCATTCATAAACTTTCCAATTCCGGTAACAATAAGCGTAATACTCGGGGTGATGTACATTTATGAAGAATTGGATTAAAAAGACAATAGGCAATAAAGACAGCAGCCAAAAAGACTGGGAAAAGGTTCTTGAAAAATCAAAGGATTTTTCAAGAGTCTATTACAATAACCAGAAAAACAATATGCGCTTTTGTATTACTTCTATCTCTACGCTTGTTGATGAAAAAGTGATCCAGGAGGAAGCCCTTCCTAGATTATTGGAAGATGAATGGAATACTATCCAAGATATAAAAAAAGTCTTGCCGATTACCGATATGGAAATCAGTACAGACCCAGCTAAAATCGAGAAAAAGCTCCTTAACGGCTATTTCATGCTGACAATTGATCACCATGAAGAAACTTTTGCTTTTGTTTCAGCACAAAAGCAAGTTGGGCGCAGCGTATCACCGCCTGAAATCGAGTTCTCGGTTATCGGTCCAAAGGAAGCTTTTGTAGAATCGCTTAGCCAAAACATCAACTTGATTCGCAAAAGGCTGCCAATCAAGGAGCTGATTGTCGAAGAATTCACTTTAGGCAGTTTATCAAAGACACAGGTAGCAATGATTTATATTGACAATATTACGAATGAAGAAAATATCGAAACTGTTCGTCAACGGTTAAGTCAGATCGAATTTGATGCCATTACAGACAGTTCCTATATTGTTCAGCTTATTTCCGATAATTCGAATTCACCATTCCCACAGCTATTAGATACAGAAAGGCCGGATCGAATAGCTGGAATTTTGGCTGAAGGAAAATTGGCAATTGTGGTCGATGGATCGCCCCATGTGCTTATTGGCCCGACAACCTTGATCGAATTTTTTAGTTCATTTGAGGATTATTTTCTAAACTATTTCCTTTCATCGTTTTTCCGATTAATTCGATTTTTTGCCGTTCTTTTCTCTTTTTTAATCACACCCATTTATGTTGCCGTACTGACTTATCATTACGAGCTGGTCCCTAGGGACCTAATAGGAACCTTGATTACTTCTAGAAGACCTGTTCCGCTCCCGCCTATTCTTGAAGCCTTATTTTTAGAATTAACCATTGAACTTTTGCGGGAGGCTGGAGCAAGACTTCCTACTAAGGTCGGCCAGACAATCGGTATCGTTGGCGGTATTGTTATTGGAACAGCTTCTGTTGAAGCTGGGCTGACAAGTAATGTACTGCTTATTTTTGTTGCGTTAGCAGCCCTTGCTTCCTTTACAACCCCTGTGTATAAAATGGGCAATACGATTCGCCTGCTGCGTTTTCCATTTTTATTCTTCGCACAATTATGGGGTTTGCTTGGGATTGTCATTTGTTTCTCTATACTATTCACCCATCTTTTGCGGCTTACTTCACTGGGAAGACCATTCTTGGCTCCTATCTATCCACCGAGGGTGAGAGATTTAAAGGATTCCTTTATCCGATTGCCGTTTCGTTTCCAGTCGCAAAGACCAGTTTTTTTGAATACGAAAAACCCAACTCGGTTTAGCAAAGAAAAGGCAAGTAAGAAAAAAGATATTGATGAATAAAAAGGAGGGCAACTATGCAGGAGGTTATACAAGAACGATTTAAGATATCGCCGTTTTTAGTAATCTATATGGTTCTCTCCATGCAAATAGGGATCGGCGTCCTCGGTTTCCAGCGGATTATCGCTGAAGATGCAGGGCATGATGCCTGGATATCCGTATTAGTTGCGGGTGCCTCCTTACATATCATTATGTGGATGATTTATAAAATCAACGAGTCTGTCAATGGGGATATCGTTACAGCTCATGAGTTTATAGCGGGAAAATGGGTTGGCAAAATCCTAAGTTCCATTTTTATTGCCTACTTTTTACTTTTAGCTTTAACCGTTGTCAGGACCTATGTTGAAGTCATTCAGGTCTGGATGTTCACCGATATTAATTTATGGTGGTTTTCCGTTTGCTTCTTTCTCATTTGTATTTATATCATATATGGGGGTTTCAGGACGGTGGTTGGAATCTCCTTTTTCAGCTTTGTTTTTCATATTTATTTGTATCCTATTTTCTTTTTCAATTTGCAATATGCCCAATGGAACCATCTTACGCCTATATTTGAAAACTCTATAAAAGACATCCTATTAGGCTCCTTTCATATGTCCTTAACCTTTATTGGATTTGAAGTCATCCTGTTCTTTTATCCGTTTATTAAGGAACCGCAAAAATCAAAGAAATGGGCCCATTTCGGCTTATTTTTAACGACCATCGGCAATACCATTTTAATGATTATTAGCATTGTTTATTTTTCAAAAGATCAATTGGCTAAATCAATCTGGCCCACTCTGACCATGTGGAAGATTGTCAAATTGCCCTTTGTTGAGCGTTTTGAATATATTGGAATCGGCACCTGGAGTTTAGTAATCCTTCCAAATGTCTGTATCACCATTTGGATTGCCTCAAGACTGCTAAAAAGGATTATAAATATAAAGCAAAAACATGGGGTCATTTACATTGTCATCGCAATGTCCATTGCCATTAACTTTATTGATACACGTGAAAAGGTTAGTCTGTTAAATGATTACACAGGTCTGGCCGGCTTTGGCGTTACTTTCATTTATATACCACTATTATTTATAATCCTGATGATTATGAAGAAGGTGAAGAAAAAGTGAAGAATATTTTTCTTGTTTTTTTGAGCCTTTTTTTATTGGCAGGGTGTGTACAGGAACGGATCATTGATGAAATTAATATTGAAGTTGGCTCAGCCTTCGATGCAATAGATGAAGAAAACTTTACTGGGGCTTTCCTTATTCAAGACTATTTGCCGGATAAATCCATAAAAGATATAGTTTACCAATCAACTGCCAGTCTTCGCAGGGATTTAATGATGAACATTCAGAAGCAGTCATCAAAAGAAATTTTTAATGGCGGCCTATTGATTACTATCTTTGGGAATAAGCTTGCAGATACAGGAATTATTGACTTTGTGGATACGTATCAGCGTGAGCCAAGTATTGGGGCAAGAAACTATTTGGCTACTTCTTCTGGAAGTGCAATAGATATCATTAGGGGGGAATATGGTCCACAAGGCACCTCCAACTATCTTTTCAATCTTATTGAGCACAACATCCAGCGACGGGATGTCCCTAGGACAAATTTGCATATCTTTTTGCGTGACTATTATAAAAAGGGGAAAGATCCTTACCTCCCAGAACTGACGAAAAAAGGAGAAAATGAGCTGGAAATCAGCGGCATTAGCGTCTTTAAGGAAGATAGAGAGGCCTATGTGATTCCGCAAAACAAGATGTTTTTCTTTAAGCTTATGGTTGACAAACATAGCCAGGGCAGCTTTAGAGTTCATATAGGAAAGAACAGGGATGCGGATGTTGAAAGCATTTCCTCCAAATACAGGCTAAAGCTTGTAGGCAAGTCTAAAGAAGGGGCTAATCACGTCAGCATTCATATAAAAATAAGAGGGATGATAAAGGAATTTACAGGAAAAAGACTGGACCAAAAAGAAGTAAACAAGATCGAAAAAAAGCTGCAGAAAATTGTTGAACGAGAATGCTTAAAGCTTTTAAAGACTTTTCAGGAAAAGGGAGTTGATCCTGTAGGCTTTGGCTACTTGCACCGATCAAAAATCCGCGGCTTTAATGTTGATAACTGGGAAAAGGATTATCCAAATTTAACCTTTGATGTGAAATGCAACGTCACTATCGTTGAAACAGGCGTGATTGAATAAGAGCGGGGCCCTTCTAATAGGGGCACCCGCTCTTTAATCATTAGCAGAAAACATGTATTTTTTGAAATGATAACGAATCGAAAAAATTAAGCTGACAGCAAGCATATTGCCCATGAGCGAGCTTCCCCCATAGCTAATAAATGGCAAGGGAATCCCTGTAATAGGCAGCAAGCCAATGGTCATGCCAATATTTTGAAAGACGTGAAAGGTAATCATGCTAATGACTCCTACACAAATATAAGAATAAAAGTTATTCTTCGTTTCCATGCCAACTTTTGTAATATGATAGATCAGCAGGAAAAATAGGCTGACTAAAATACTTGATCCAATAAAGCCAAATTCCTCGCCAACAATACTGAAAATAAAGTCTGTATGGCTTTCGGGCAGATAGACTTCCCTTGTCCCATAGCCTTTTCCGGCAGTTTCTCCCGAACCGATGGCAAGCAAGGATCTTGTCAGCTGAAACCCAGTCGAGCTCTGGTAGTTGTAAGGATCAATCCAGGAGTAGATCCTTGCAAATTGGTACTCCTTCACCCCTAAGTATTTTTCCAATAATTCAGGATGCCAAAGGACGAAATAAAAGATAGCGGAAGCAAGAGTAATGCCTGTGCCAAAAATGGGCACGAGAATTTTCCAAGTAACCCCAGAAATAAAAATCATCCCAAGCATAATAGCGATAAAGACCAGCCCAGTACCAAGGTCAGGCTGCTGCATCACAAGCAGTAAGGGGGCCATTGTCACTAAACCGATTTTTCCTAACAGCCAAAGGTCTGTCTGAATCGTTTTTATCATGTTCTTTTGATGATGCTCATCAATGACCCGTGCAAGAACTAGGATGATAAACACCTTCACAAGCTCTGAGGGCTGCAAAGAACCCATTCCCGGCACTCTGTACCATGCCTTGGCACCATTAATGACTGGCGCAATACCGCTCGGGGCGACAATCAGAAAGCCTAAGAGAAAAAGCCCAAAGCCGTAGGCATACCACGATATTTTTTTCAGCTGATCAGAGTCAAGGGTGATCACGCCTATGATGATCCCTGTTCCAACCGTATACCAGACAATTTGTTTTAAAAGGAAATTCTCCTTATACTGTCCAGTTGTCTGTGCACTGTAAATGGAAATACAGCTAATCAAAAATAATAACATTAAAATCAAAACTAAACTAAAATCCACCCTAGGAGGTGTTGTTGTCTTATTATGTGTCATAGCATACTCCTATTAGAAGTTGTCCCAACACTCTATTATATTTTCTTACCCGGCAAAGCACAACCACATGAAACATTTGGCAATGCTTTAAAGCGTCGGTGGCCTGTCCCCCCACTGCTTTAAAGCAACGGGGGACAGGCCCCCGTTGCGGTAATGCGTTAATGTGAAGAGAAGTATTTTTCTTTTATGTCGTTTTTCATCCATTCTATATTATTTGGAACTTGTGGAATAAAATACCCAATAAATATGGGGGTGGTTACTCCGCGCGGTACAATCTTTGCGTAGATCTCATTTTCATGGTGGTAGAAAAATAAGTTATAGCTGTTCATCTTAAATGGGAAGTTATTTAAAATATAATGGGTTGCTGTCTGAATATAATTAGCAAATGCGGAAATATCCATAATATCGCCAAGCTTCACATTAAATTCATAAAATCCGATTCTTGGCGCTGTTGATATAGAAAAAATGGTGCCATTTTGCTCATGAATCGTTAACCCCTCAAAATCACTTGCCACAACCTTCTCATGATAATCAATTTCTTTAAGCCCAACAATCTGCATATGCGGATGGGCAATTGACCCGCCAGAATAAGGTCCATGGTTCTTAAAGAAAATGACCGATTTGTATTCGCCAGATTCAATCATTTTCAGCCATTGGGTTAGACCAAAACGAATTAGTCTGTGCAAATGTTCCTTCGAATACACTGAAAGGTCACTATCACATTCATCTGTCTCAATGAGCACGGTTTGAAAGGTATTATCCAACACCGGAAACTTATTTTTCAAAAAGATAATCAGGCCATCAACCGCGATAATATCTGTCAGCTTCTCACGTGCACAAAAAGGACAAGCCTGCTCCTTATTTCTAATACTATTCGGCTTCTGTCTGCCAATCTCAGTATGAAAAAACAAATGTGTCTTTGACATGTATCATTCACCTGCTTAAGGAAAAACACGGGTTCTCCTATTTCTTTTTTACATAGCCATATTAATACGCTATTAATAAGATTTTCTCAAAAACTGGCACACTTAGGCAATAAAAATGTCTCAGTAATTTGATGCCAAAAGAAAAGCGCATCTGGAAAAGATGCGCTCCCTAATTATTATGGATGTACCTCAAGCTCTTGTTCAGTATGCTCATGCAGTCCTTCATCATTTTTCACATGAACAGTTACGGAATATTTACCGGCTGCCGGGAATTGATATTCGCCTGTGTATTCTCCCTTTGTGCCTTCAGGCATATCGACCCAGGCGAGAGTTTTCCCATCTTGAACAATTTCTAGTTGAACATCAGCCTCGCTTAGCGGCTGCTCTTCCTTTTGCAGTTGAGCCACAAGAGTTGCTGACTGGTTTGCCTGCAAATGTTCAGGCTCCTGTAGCTGAATAGTTACATCGCTATGATGATGGCCTTCTTCTTCTGTGCCCTCATCATGAGGCTCGGCGGCAGCATTAGCATCGCCAATCTGAATCTTAACCTTTGGCATGGTATGCATATCCCTTGCTGTTACATGGGATTGAACCTCGTAAATTCCATCTTCGGTAAAGGTATGTTTCGCGGTATAGATCCCTTTTTCCGTATGAGCAGCTTCGGCCATAACACTTGCGTCTTTATTGCCTTCTTTCCAAATTTCGAACTTCACTTCACTTGCATCCTCAACAGCATCTTCGCCCTGGGTAACCGTAACAGCTAGATCAACAGCTTTACCTGCGTCAGCTTTTTCAGGAACATCCAGCTTAGCCTCAATAATTTCCGGCAGAGCATCGCCCTGGCCTGCATTATTATTCGAATCTGATGTTCCGCATCCAGCTAACAAAAGACAAATTCCTATGAAAAACATCCATTTTTTCAAAGCCTTTACCCCATTTCTTCATGACTTACCTATAATATAAATGATATTAATCATAGATGGTGAAACGTCGTTGACAATATCATGAACTTTTCGGCACCTTTTCACCTCACCATTATAAACGAAAGGTGATGCTAGAATACAAATTTTAAGGGAAAATTTATCTGTCATTGATTAAAAAGGAAAAAGGGTGACTATAATAATACTACAAAGTGTATTTCCCCCTTTATTCGCTTCCGTTTGGGAGCATTTTTTTTTGCTTTTTTTATAAAAGTCTTTTTTAAAGCTTATGTTGATTTTAACCGTTTAGTTGATCTTCGCTGCAGGCGCGTAGACTCCTGGGGGCTCAGCGTTGAAGCGAGACGTGAGCAGGAGCACGAGCGACGAGGAGGCTCACAAAACGCCCCCCGGAAAGCGAAGTGCCTCTCGCTGCAATCAACGGCTCAATTTTACAAAACCTTATAAAAAAGCTCTCATGAATAAAAAGATGAAATTGATGGAAAATAGGAAGGATCATATATGAAGGGGTGCAGAAATGACGAAAAAATATAATAAAGGCAGCAGAAACCAGAACTCGCCTGCAGGTAGCCAAGACAGCGTCAGCGGTGATAACAGCAAAGGCAATAAAAGAAATAAAGACCAGAGAACAAATTCTGAATAACCATGCCGGCATTGGAATAATGCCGGTTTTTTTTATGCACTAAAAACCTTCATGTGTCCTGCCCCTCATAAGCCCCAAGTCTTAGAAAATTTTAATGCCTCAGATCAATTCTTTTCCAAAATAAATCAGCTACAATAAATGTAAGATCAATGAGAAAGCAGGGATATTTTTGAAAAGGATTTTAATTATTTTCCTAGTCCTGATAGGATGTTATCTTTTACTGACCTCTAATATAATGAATCTTTTCCTTTTTGGGAAAAACAACTCAGAAATTCAGCTTACGAAAAGGATTGATACCATTGAGGTAGATGTCTCCTCCGCCCAGGTAAATATGATTCCTGAAGACCGCGACAATATTAGAGCAGAGCTCAGCGGCAAAGGGAAGGTTAGCATGGATAAAGATGGTGATACCATCAAAATTGATTACAAACGCGGATTTTTCAACGGGTTGCAATTTTTTAATCAAACCCCGAAATTGAATATTTATATTCCATCTGATTACAGCAAAAGCTTAGAATTAAAGATAGGATCTGGCTACTTAGCTTTTGAAGGACCATCAGACGACGAGCCTATTTCACTTGATAGTTTGTCAATCGATATGAGTTCAGGAAAAGTGGATTTGAAAAATATTAAGGCGAAGGAATTTGAACATGAAGGATCTTCAGGGCTGGCAGACATTGATACGCTGACGGCAGAATCAGCCTCCGTCCGCATGAGCTCTGGAAAAGCAAAAATAAAAGACCTAAAAGGCAAGCTTGATGCCAAGATATCTTCTGGATTACTGGATATCCAGCTCAGCGAACTGACTGACCCAGTTGAACTCCAGGCAAGCTCTGGTCAGATTAAGCTTGATCTGCCAGATGATGCGGATTTTATGTTAAACGGGAAATCGTCAAGCGGATTTATTGAGTGTGACCTGCCGCTGAGGGATAAGATTTCTGAAAAGGGTAAAGTTAAAGGAACATTTGGCACCGGGAAACACCCAATTGATGTGCAGGTGTCCAGCGGACATGTGAAGATCTATTAAAAGCTAAGGCAAGGGGTTGAACCCCTTGTCTTTTTTGATTTCATTCCATTTCATAACGGACAGTTAGGTCTTTTTATATTAAGGTTTTGTCCATGAGAACCTTTTTCATGGACATTTTTCTCTTTTTTTAGGCTGATGATGTCCATTAGGTGCCCGCTCATGGACAATACTCTCCTTTTCTACTAGGATCTTGTCCATGAGAACCTCCCTCATGGACACCACTCTCCATTTCTACTAGAATCTTGTCCATGAGAACCTCCCTCATGGACACCACTCTCCATTTCTACTAGAATCTTGTCCATGAG
>Ga0182742_1003073_pt1 | contig 17027 bp, 12 predicted proteins | sample eDN5th37CBELigMG_FD_128880 | JGI IMG/M metagenome (GOLD analysis project Ga0182742, IMG submission 128880) | Enriched Miracle-Growth compost microbial communities from Emeryville, California, USA - eDNA 5th pass 37_C BE-Lig MG (version 2)... ...
CCCCAGCGGGTGGCCCAGCGCATCTTGTCGACCTCTTCGGCGATGGAGCTGGTCACCGCCGAGTTGCCGATGTTGGCGTTGATCTTCACCAGGAACGCTCTGCCGATGATCATCGGCTCGGACTCGGGGTGGTTGATATTGGCCGGGATGATCGCCCTCCCCGCCGCCAGCTCGGCGCGCACCAGTTCCACATCGCAGTTCTCCCGTAATGCCACGAACCGCATCTCCTGGGTGATGATCCCGGCCCTGGCATAGCGCATCTGCGTGACCGTCCGGCCTGCCTTCGCGCGCCCCGGGATACGGCGAGGGCCTTTCCACTCGCGGGACGCCTCACCACGCCGGGCGGCCGAGCGTCCGTCGTCGAGCAGATCCCGTTGCCGACCCGGGTACTGCTCGACGTCGCCGCGCGCAGCGATCCAGGAGGCCCGCGCCGGCTGGAGCCCGACCTCCGGGTCGCTGCCGGGGCCCTCGGTGCGGTAGACCCGCAGTGGCGGGTTGGCGATCCCGCCCGGGGAGTTCTCCAAGCGGATTTCCGTGACGGGAACGTGGAGGTCGTGTTCCTCGTCGTGGACATGGGTCAGGGCATGGGTGTTCGATGCGCTCATCGGAACTGTGCCTACTTCCTTCGCCGGCATTACCCGGACAGGTTCGACGGTCGCAGGCTGCGTCAGCCCGATCTCAGCCCCTGCAACAGGGCTCCCGTGTGGACGGCACCGACACTAACACCGGTGCCGGACCAGGTCCCCAGCCAGGGTCCGCACCGACGGCGCGACTTCAGGGACTTGCGTTGCCGTGATGGATGTTTCATGGTCCCGCGGGTTCGGTATCGCCGAGATCGCACCCTGGTTCTATCGATATCCATTCGCACACCGCTGATTCCGTCGTCCGGGACGGCGCAACAGGGTTCCTCCGGGCCGAGATACATACTGCTTGAATGTGCTGTCTTGTAATGCAATTCGATATCGTCGGCCGCCACGGCACTTATCCGGTGCGACAATTCAGGTGTCGAAGGGAGACCCGCGATGACCCAGACACGACCCGTGATCAGGGACGACGTCGAGGAATCGATCGGTGGTGGCGAGGACGTCGCACCCCCTGGGCTCGGGATGGCCCTCGGCGCCCTGGCCGACGTGTTCGGTCACGGACGGACGGTGGCCCGGCACAGCGCCGCGCTCGGCAAGGAACTCGCGAAGATCGCCGTCGGCCGGTCGACGGTGGCCCCGGCCAAGGGCGATCGCCGGTTCACCGACCCGGCATGGGATACGCACCCGGCCTACCACCGAATCGAACAGACCTATCTGGCGGCCACCGGCGCCGTCGACGGCGTGGTCGACGACGTGGGCAGCGCGATCGACCCGCGCCGGGCGGCCGAGGCCAAATTCGCCGCCGACATCCTCACCGCGGCCCTGGCCCCGACGAACTACCTGTGGACCAACCCCGCGGCACTGAAGGAAGCATTCGACACCGCCGGACTCAGCCTGGTGCGCGGCACCAAGCATTTCGTCACCGATGTGATCGAGAACCGGGGAATGCCGTCGATGGTGCCGCGCGACGCCTTCACCGTCGGCAAAGACCTCGCGGTGACCCCGGGAGCGGTGATCTCCCGCGACGCGGTCGCCGAGGTGCTCCAGTACACCCCCACCACGACCACGGTGCGCAGCCGGCCGGTGCTGGTGGTGCCGCCACCGATCGGCCGGTACTACTTCCTGGACCTGCGGCCGGGACGCAGCTTCGTCGAGTACAACGTCGGCCGGGGCCTGCAGACCTTCATGCTGTCGTGGCGCAATCCCGGCGCCGAGCAGGGCGACTGGAACATGGACACCTACGCCGCCCGGATACTCCGGGCGATCGACGAGGTGCGGGAGATCACCGGCAGCGACGACGTGAATCTGATCGGGTTCTGCGCCGGCGGCATCCTTGCCACCACGGCGCTCAACCATCTCGCCGCCCGGGGCGATGACCGGGTGCACAGCATGGCGTACGCGGTGACGATGCTCGACTTCGGTAACCCGGCCCTGCTCGGCGCGTTCGCGCGCCCCGCCCTGGTCCGGTTCGCCAAGGGCCGCTCGCACCGCAAGGGCCTGATCAGCGCCCGGGACATGGGCTCGGCGTTCACCTGGATGCGTCCGAACGATCTGGTGTTCAACTACGTCGTCAACAACTACCTGATGGGACGTACCCCACCGGCGTTCGACATCCTCGCTTGGAACGCCGACGGCACCAACCTGCCCGGCGCCCTGCACGGCCAGTTCCTCGACATCTTCCGCGACAATCTCCTCGTCGAACCCGGCGCCCTCACCGTGCTGGGCACGCCGGTGGACCTGAAGTCGATCACCGTGCCCACCTTCGTCTCCGGTGCCATCGCCGATCACCTGACCGCGTGGCGCAGCTGCTACCGCACCACCCAACTGCTCGGCGGCGAAACCGAGTTCGTGCTCAGCTTCTCCGGCCACATCGCCAGCCTGGTCAACCCGCCCGGCAATCCGAAGGCCCACTACTGGACCGGTGGCACACCCGGTCCGGACCCGGACACCTGGCTCGAGCACGCCGAACGACAGCAGGGCAGCTGGTGGCAGGCCTGGGCGGACTGGACGCTCGCCCGCAGCGGAGAGGAGACCGCCGCGCCCACCGCGCCCACCGCGCTCGGCAGCGACCGGCATCCGCCGCTCGAACCCGCTCCCGGCAGGTACGTCCGTGATCTCCCCGCCGACTGACCACCGGCACGTCGTCGTCCGGACCGGGTACTACATGTCGAGCCCGAGGTCGAGGACCGTCACCGAGTGCGTGAGCGCGCCGACCGCGAGGTAGTCGACGCCGGTGCGCGCATAGTCCGCGGCGACCTCGAGGGTCAGCCCACCGGACGATTCGAGCCGGGTCTGCGGCGCGTGGGTGTTGCGGCGCTGCACCGCGATCTGCGTCTGCCACACCGGGAAGTTGTCGAGCAGGATCAGCTCGGCCTTCTCGGCGAGCACCTCGTCGAACTGTTCGAGGCTGTCCACCTCGACCTCGCACGGGATGCCCGGGGCGTGCGCACGCACCGCGCGCAGCGCTGCGACCACCGAGCCGGCAGCGGCAACGTGGTTGTCCTTGATGAGGGCCTCGTCGCCGAGACCCATACGGTGGTTGACACCGCCACCGACACGCACCGAGTACTTCTGCAGGGCGCGCAGTCCGGGCAGCGTCTTGCGGCTGTCGCGGATCTTCGCCTCGGTCCCCGCGACCGCGTCCACCCAGTGCGCGGTCGCGGTGGCGATGCCGGACATGTGGCACATCAGGTTCAGCATGGTGCGCTCGGCGGTGAGCAGGCCCCGCGTCGGCGCCTCGACGGTGAGCACCGGCTCACCGGCCTGCACCCGATGCCCGTCCTGGACCCGGTCGAGCACCTGGTAGTTGCCGTCGCCGATCACCTCGTCGAGGACCATCAGACCCACGTCGACGCCGGCGATCGTGCCCGGCGAGCGCGGCACCACCGCCGCGGTCGCGACCGCGTCCGCCGGCACAGTCGCTTCGGACGTGACGTCGGCGCCGTAACGCAGGTCCTCGTCGAGCGCGACGCGGATCAGGGTGAGGATCTCGTCGCGGTCGAGGCCTTCGGGCAGCTCGGTGGCCATTGTCTAACGCACTCCTGTCAGGTCGGGGATGGTCAGGGCGACATCGCCGTCGACCAGGCGGATCTCGAGGCTGCGAGCCTGTGCCGGATCGGTGTCGGGGCAGTCGCTGCGGGTGTGGCAACCGCGGCTCTCGGTTCGGGCGCGGGCCGCGACGAGCAGCGCGTCCGCGGTGACGGTCAGCGCCGCGTCCTCGAGCGCGGTGGTGTCGGTGCACAGGCTGTGCCCGGCGTCCAGGAGACCGGCCTGGGCCGCGGCGAGCCCGGCGTCGTCTCGGACGACCGGGGCGTGGCGAGTCATCAGGGTCTGCAGGGTCGCGCGGTCGGCCCGTCGGAGGGCCGGCAGCGCCGTGTCGGTCGCTTCCACGCGCAGCCCGGCGCGTTCCTCGGCGGCGGCGTGTCCGGCGCGTTCGCCGAGCACGAGTCCTTCGAGGAGGCTGTTGGAGGCCAGCCGATTCGCACCGTGCAGGCCGGTGCGGGCGACCTCCCCCGCGGCGTACAGGCCGGGAACCCCGGTGCGGCCGTGCACGTCGGTGACGACGCCACCGCACGAGTAGTGCGCGGCCGGGGCGACCGGGATCAGGTCGGCGGCCGGGTCGAGACCGACGGCCAGGCACGAGGCGGTGATCGTGGGGAACCGTTCGGCGAAGCCGTCGAGGTGCCGCGCGTCGAGGAACACGTGCTCCTCCCCCAGCACGGCAAGCCGCTCGGCGATGGCACGGGAGACCACGTCGCGGGGTGCGAGATCGCCCAGCGGGTGCACCCCCGCGGTGATCGAGGCGCCGTGGGAATCGACGAGGCGTGCGCCCTCGCCGCGGACCGCCTCGCTGATGAGCGGGCGGCGGCCCTCGCCGCCCCGCGCGTACAGCACGGTCGGGTGGAACTGCACGAATTCGACGTCCGCGACCGCGGCGCCGGCATGCAGCGCCAATGCGATGCCGTCGGCTGTGGCGCCGGGAGGATTGGTGCTGCACGCATACAGCTGCCCCAGCCCACCGGTGGCGAGCAGCACGGCGGGGGTGTGGACGACGCCGAGGCCGCGCTCGTCGAGGACGAGCACCCCGGTGACGCCACGTGCATCGGTGAGGATGCGCGCGGCTGCGGCCCCGAACAGCACGGGCAGGCTCGCGGCGTTGAGCGCGCGCTGCACCTCCATGCCGGTGGCGTCACCGCCGGCGTGGATGATGCGCCGGGTCGAGTGCCCGCCCTCGCGGGTGCGGGCGACGTCCCCGTCGCGGCCGCGGTCGAAGACGGCACCGAGGTCGGTGAGCGCGGCGACGGCGTGCGGGCCGGCGCTGACGATGGAGCGGACTGCGTCCTCGTCGCACAGGCCGCCACCGGCGGCGAGGGTGTCGGCGACGTGCGAGTCGACGCTGTCGCCGGTGGGGGCGACCACGGCGATGCCGCCCTGCGCGTACTGGGTGGAGGTGTCGGTGGGGCCGCCCTTGCTGAGGGTGAGCACGGTCAGCCCGCGCCGCGCGGCGGCGCGGGCCGCGGTCAGTCCCGCAACGCCGCCGCCCACGACCACCAGGTCGGCGTGGGCCTCCCAGCCCACGCCGACCCCCGGAGGCGTCGTCACTCGCCGCCGCCGGGATTGCCGATGGCGATCATCCGCTGCACGGACAGGCGGGCACGTTCGGCGACGGCCGGATCCACGTGCACCTCGTCCTTCCCCTCGCGCAGGCAACGCAGCAGGGAGGCGGGGGTGATCATCTTCATGTACGGGCAGGAGGCGCGGTCGTTGACGGCCTGGAAGTCGATGCCCGGCGCAGCCTTGCGGAGCTGGTGGAGCATGCCGACCTCGGTGGCGACGAGGACCTGCTTGGCGCCGGTCGCGCGGGCGGCGTCGATCATGCCGCCGGTCGAGAGGATCTTGACCTTGTCGTCCGGCACGAAGCCTTCCCCGGCCAGGTAGAGGGCGGAGGTGGCGCAGCCGCACTCGGGGTGGACGAACAGGTCCGCGTCCGGGTGCGACTTGGCCTGGGCGGCCAGTTCCTCGCCGTTGATGCCGGCGTGGACGTGGCATTCACCGGCCCAGATGTGCATGTTCTCGCGGCCGGTGACGCGCTTGACGTGGGCGCCGAGGAACTGGTCGGGCAGGAACAGCACCTCACGGTCGGGGTCGATGGAGGCGACGACGTCGACCGCATTCGAGGACGTGCAGCAGATGTCGGTCAGGCCTTTGACCTCGGCGGTGGTGTTGACGTACGAGACGACGACGGCGTCCGGGTACTCGGCCTTCCATTCGCGCAGCTGATCCGCGGTGATCGAGTCCGCCAGCGAGCAGCCGGCGCGCTCGTCCGGGATCAGCACGGTCTTGTTCGGGCTGAGGATCTTCGCGGTCTCGGCCATGAAGTGCACGCCGCAGAAGACAATGGTGTCCTCCTCCGCCTCGGCGGCGATGCGCGAGAGCGCGAGGGAGTCACCGACGTGATCTGCGATGTCCTGGATGGCAGGCAGCTGGTAGTTGTGCGCCAGCAGCGTCGCGTTGCGCTCGCGGGCCAGCCGACGGACCTCCTCGGCCCACTCCGGCGTCGCGTCGATGCCGGCGTAGCCGCCGGGGCCGTCGACGATTGCGGCGGCTCCCGCCCACTCGATCGTGGTCATGGACTGGCTCCTTCGTGCAATCCGGGGCGGGCTGCGCCCGGATTTCCGTATTCGGGGGGTTTCGACTTAGGATCGAAAACATGCCACATAGTAACACTCATCACGAAGTGCTCATCGTGGTGTTCCAGGTTCGCCACTTTCCGGCCACCCCCGAGAACCCCGCAACCGGGCCGGAACTGGCGGTTCTGCTTTGGCAGCGGGCCCTCGATCCGGAGGCCGGAACCTGGTCGTTGCCGGGTGGGCAGCTGCGCGACGACGAGGACCTCACCACTTCTGCGCGCCGCCAGCTCGCCGAGAAGGTGGATGTGCGCGAGGTCTCCCATCTCGAGCAGTTGTCGGTGTTCTCCGCTCCGCACCGCATCCCCGGCCCCCGCACCATCGCGTCCACCTATCTCGGCTTGGTACCGAGCACGTCGGATCCGCAGTTGCCCGACGACACCGCTTGGCACCCCGTGGCGAACCTGCCGGAGACGTCCTTCGACCACGGCGTGATGGTCGACAACGCCCGTGCCCGTCTGGCAGCGAAGCTGTCCTACACGAACATCGCATTCGGGCTGGCCCCCGCGGAGTTCGCCATGTCGGAACTGCGCGACATCTATTGCGCCGCGCTGGGTTACCAGGTCGATGCGACGAACTTGCAGCGAGTTCTCAAGCGCCGCAACGTGCTGACCGCGACCGGCACGACCGCCCCGCCCGGACGCACCGGCGGCCGCCCCGCCGCCCTCTACCGGTTCACCGATTCACGCCTGCGCGTCACCGACGAATTCGCCGCCCTGCGCCCGCCCTGCTGACGTGGATCGCGCCGGATCGAACATCCAGGCGCAGTGGATGATTCGATACCACGCACCGACCCTGGTGATCATCGCATCCGAAATCGCTGCGATACGAGTCCGTTTCACTCGGGCAGTTCATCCGGCCCCTGGGGATCGCACGACCGCGTGCACAGCAACGGCTCGCACGGACAGCTCAGATCCGGGTTGCAGACTGGGGGCACCGTGCCGGAAAACAGACTTCGGATTCGATATCAGGGGCGTCATCGTAAGACGCATCGAATATCCGGCTCGGCCGTCGCCGACGAACGGCCACGCTTGCCCGATCATGAACCAGATCTCACTGTCCGGAGCCGTCCGGGCTCTCACAGCAAAGCTCGCTGGGCCAATAACTTTCGGTGGCCCGGAGAACGGTGCTCGGGTCGGCTGACTCCATAACACTGCGTAGCCCGCAGGGAACACTGGGCGGTAGCCCGCAGGGAACACTGGGCGCACCCAGCATCCTACGAGTCGAAGCTACAGAGCCGCTGCGTTTTCGCACATTCGCCCGCAGCCGGTACCACCTGGGACCGGACGCAGATCGACGACACGAGCCTCGGAAATGTAACGCCGTCGCCGGGGCGGCCGACATGCCCTGTGACGCGGGGGCACCCCATTGCGGGGTGGTCGATGGGTGACCACAACCGGATTGGACGGATATGGCAGAGCAGACGGCGTCGCATCGACGGCGGATCGCAGCGGGCTTGGCGGCCCCGGCAGTGTTGGGAGTGGCGGCGCTGGTGGCGGTTGCCGTGACGGGGACCGACACGCCGGTCAGAACGGACACCGCTCTGGTCGCGATGACCAACGAATGCCACGACATGGTGAGCATCGCCATCGGTGGCCGGAACGACAGCCCGCGCAACGGCCAGCACGCCATGCTCACCACTCCCGACGGCACGACGCTGCCCGCCGCGATGTCCGGGGACTACAACAGCCACTGGGTCGACCCGGTGGTCAACGCCCCACGCGACGCCGGCAAGGACTACGCCGCGTTCTACGTCGAATATCCCGCTCACATGGCGTCCTACGAGGACGCGGTCGAGACGGGCGTCGACAACGCCCAGACCGTGATGAAGGCGATCCGCGCCGAGTGCCCGAACACGCAGTTCGCGATCGTCGGATACAGCGAGGGCGCCGACGTGGCCCGCCGCGCCGCGATGGAGATCGGCAACCAGAAACAGAACGAGGACGGCTCGTACGACATCATCGACCCGAACTACGTGGTCGGTGTCGTCATCCTCGCCGACGCCGGCCGCACCGCCGGCGAGGGTCCGTTCCCCGGCGCGCAGGATCCGTTCCGCAATCCCGACGGATACGACCGCCCCTACCAGTCCGGGAACACGAGCGCCGACGGCAGCGGCATCGCGACGGACACCAGCGGCGGCTTCGGTGCCCTGGACGGCAGGATCGCCTCGTTCTGCTCCGAGGGCGACTTCACGTGCGACGCCCCGGAGAACATCGCGCTTCTCCAGCTCGCCTCGAACGTCGGCCGGCAGCTCAACGTCGACCGGATGCAGGACGAAGGCCTCACCCCGGCAACCGGTCAGGACCTCGCGGTCACGATCGGCCGCGTCGCAATGCTCGCGTTCGCCGACATCCAGGCGCAGGGCAACTGGATGCAGACCGACGAGACCTTCCTCGACGTGCTGATCAAGGTGTCCGATCCCGGCTACACGCCGACCCAGCCGACGGACGTCGCCGCCGACACGGAGCTGAAGCTCAGCGCGGCGGAGAACCTGGTGTATCTGCCCGCGAAGGTGCGCAACGAGATCATCGGCTTCATCGCGGACAACGCGAACACCATCCCGGTCGCGCTGAGCGATCCCTACCAGCAGACCCTCGGCGAGGTCAGCGGACACCACTTCGACTACTGGCGCGACGCGGACGCGGCGAACGGCAAGCCGCTGACCTCGGCCGAATACGCCGCCCAGTGGCTCACCCACCTGGCCGAGCAGGCCGACAAGGGTGAACTGCCCAAGTCCACCGCGAAGAGCGCCTCCGCGGACGCGCTCGCGGTGACCGCGGAGACCACCTCCGAGACGGCGACGAGCACCACGACGACCCCGAGCACCGACGCGGTGACCACCGAGCCCGGGACCACCCCGGCCGGCACCACCCCGTCCACCGCGGGAATCACCACCACGGAAACGTCGGATGCCGCCTCGGCCCCGGCACCGGTCGCCGACACCGCTGTCGCGCCGGCCGCGACCGATGCGGCGGCAACCACCCCGACCGCGACCCCGGAGACTGTGACCCAAACCCCCGCGACCGGGACGACCGAGACCGAGACCGGGACCGCCAGGACCGAGACGACGGAGACCACGCCGGCAACGTCGACGACGACCGGCACCACGACCGTCGCTCCCACCACGACGACGACCACTCCGGTTCCGCCGCAGCAGCGCTGAGCGGGAGGACGAGGCCCGGAGGGTTCTTCCCTCCGGGCCTCGTCGTATGTTCAGCACCTTCGCAGGTCAGCGCCGTTGCAGGTTCAGCGCTGCTCGTCCTGGGCCGAATCGATCGTGCCGTGGCGAGAGCACCGCGCCCACCATCCGTCCGGGGCGATCTGGACGATCATCCGGCGGCCGCACTGCGCGCAGAAGCGCGGCGGTTCGAGACCGAGGTGCGCGGCACGCGGCCGGACCGGCTCGGCGCCGTCGAGCACGGCGCCCGTGAACGGATCGAACATGTCAGAAGCTTTCGCTCAGGGCCTTGATCGGCATCTTCAGCTCGCCGAGCAGGTCCAGATCGGATTCGGCCGGGCGCCCCAGGGTGGTGAGGTAGTTGCCGACGATGACGGCATTGATGCCGCCGAGGATGCCCTGCTTGGCACCCAGGTCGCCGAGGGTGATCTCGCGTCCACCGGCGAACCGCAGGATGGTGCGGGGCAGCGCGAGCCGGAACGCGGCGACCGCGCGCAGCGCGTCGGCCGCGGGCAGCACGTCCAGGTCGCCGAAGGGGGTGCCCGGGCGCGGGTTGAGGAAGTTCAGCGGCACCTCGTCGGGGCCGAGTTCGGCGAGTTCGGCGGCGAACTCGGCGCGCTGCTCGAGCGTCTCCCCCATCCCGAGGATGCCGCCGCAGCACACCTCCATGCCGGCCTCGCGGACCATCCGCAACGTCTCCCACCGCTCCTCCCAGGTGTGGGTGGTGACGACGTTCGGGAAGTACGAGCTGGAGGTCTCGAGGTTGTGGTTGTAGCGGTGCACACCCATCGCGGCGAGCTGGTCGACCTGCTCCTGGGTGAGCATGCCCAGCGAGCACGCGACCTGGATGTCGACCTCGTTGCGGATGGCCTCGACACCGGCAGCGACCTGCGCCATCAGCCGGGCGTCCGGGCCACGGACCGCGGCGACGATGCAGAACTCGGTGGCTCCGGTCTTGGCGGTCTGCTTGGCGGCCTCGACGAGGCTCGGGATGTCGAGCCACGCGGATCGCACCGGGGAGGCGAACAGACCCGACTGCGAACAGAAGTGGCAGTCCTCGGGGCAGCCGCCGGTCTTGAGGCTGATGATGCCCTCGACCTCGACCTCGGGTCCGCACCACTTCATGCGCACGTCGTGCGCGAGGGTCAGCAGGTCCTCGAGCCGCTCGTCGGGCAGTTGCAGCACTTCGAGGATCTGGTCGCGGCGCAGACCGTCACCGCGGTCGAGCACCTGTTCGCGGGCCACCGCGAGGATGTCGGTGGGGGCGAGTGCCTTGGTCACGGCGGATCTCCTGGAGTATCGGGAACAAACTTGAACACCGTTCACTTGAACAGCGTTCAGGTTAGGGCGGTGGTCGACTACTGTCAAAGGGGACAAGCACGAAACAGAGGGAGCGAACAGGTGCAGTTGCGACGCGGCGACGTCCTCGACGGCGCCATGGCGATCCTCGACGAATACGGGCTCGGCGACCTGACGATGCGCAAGCTCGCCGGATCGCTCGGCGTGCAACCGGGCGCCCTGTACTGGCATTTCCCCAACAAGCAGACACTGCTGGGCGCGATGGCCGACCGCATCCTGGAGGGCGTGGACGCCCCGCCGAGCACCGAATCGTGGGACGAGGCCCTCGCCGAACTCGCCCACCGTTTCCGCGCCGCACTCCTCGCACACCGCGACGGCGCCGAACTCGTCGCCTCCAGCTACGCGTCACGGCTGACCACCTCCCGCGCCCGCGACAGTTTCGTCGCCGTCGCACAGCGCGCGGGGCTGTCCCGCGCGCACGCCGAACTCGCCGGCTACGCGCTGCTGCACTATGTACTCGGCCACACCGTCGACGAGCAGTCGCGCCTCCAACTCGCCGAATTCGGCGCGCTCACGCGGTCCCCGGTCTCCCCCGACGTGACCACCGAAACCCCCGCGACCTCCGACGACGACCTCCTCGACGGCGATCCGGCGGTCCGGTTCGACTTCGGTCTGGATCTGCTCGTCGACGGCATCCGGCGCCGGCTCGACGAACACGTCACGCACTGACGGTTGGCGTCCTGTCGGACCCCTCCCGTACGTTGCTCCGACGTGACGACACCCTGGTCCCCCGCTCAGATCGCCGCGGCCGCCCCCGACCGTTCGTCGGAGACGGCGGCTCGCGGGCTGGCGTCGAAATGGACGGAGACCGGACGCAGCGACCGCGCCCTGTGGGGTATGTGCCGCGGCAGCGGCGCGAGCAACTACCTGGCGTCGGTGGACCTGACCGGGCCCGCCTATCGGTGTTCGTGCCCGAGCCGGAAGTTTCCCTGCAAGCACGCCCTGAGCCTGCTCATGCAGTGGTCCGCGGGGTCCGTCCCCGAAGGGACCGCACCCGACGCCGTCACCACCTGGATCAACAACCGGGACGAAAAGACCGAAAAGGCAACGGCTTCCGAGGACACTCCCCCGAAGGAAACCGACCCGGCCGCGCTGCAGCGCCGCCTCGAACGTGCCGCCGCGGGACTCGAGGACCTCGATCGCTGGCTCACCGACCGCATCCGCAACGGACTCGGGTCCGTCGACCACGGCTACGCCACCTACGACGAGATCGCCGGACGCATGGTCGACGCGCAGGTACCCGGCGTCGCCGGGGCGCTGCGGACGCTGCCGTCCGTCGTCGCGACCCACGAGGACTGGCCCGCACTGATTCTCGGTGAATACGCGCGCCTGCACCTGCTGATCCGGGCCTTCCGGAGCCTCGCGGAACTGCCCGAACCCCTGGTCCGATCGGTCTACACCCACCTCGGATTCCCCACCAGGACGGACGAGGTGCGCCGCGAACCCGCGATCCGCGACCGCTGGCAGGCGGTCGCGAGCCGCACGACCGAGGACAACCGCATCTACACCCGCAAGCTGTGGCTGCGCGGACGGGACACCGGGCGATGGGCGGTGGTGCTCGATTTCTCGCACGGCACAACACGATTCGACGCCGAGGCGCCCGTGCCTGGCACCCTCGTCGACGCCGACCTGCACTTCTATCCCGGGGCCGCGCCGTTGCGCGCGGTGATCGGCACCCGGCACGCGGCACCGGAATCGTTCACGACGCTGCGGGCGACGGATTTCGACACCGCGCTCAGCGACTACGCCGGCGCGCTCGGCGCCGATCCGTGGATCCGCTCGTGGCCGGTGTTGCTCACCGCCGTGACACCCACCCGCATCGACGACCGGTGGTGGCTCGTCGACCGGGCCGACCGCGCCCTGCCACTGACCGGTGATCTCGACAGCCGCTGGCGCCTGCTCGCAGTGTCCGGCGGCCACCCGGTGACGGTGTGCGGCGAGTGGGACGGGCGCGCCGTGACGCCGGCCTCGGTGTTCGAGCCGGGCCAGGAGGCGGTCGCCCTGTGAGCACGCACGGACTGGACACCCTGACCTCGGCGGCGCTGCTGGGCACCGCCCGTACCGAACCCGACTTCGCCGCGCTGCACACCCACGACGCGGCCGCCGCCATCGTGGCCCCGCCCGAGCACCGCCTGCTCGGTGCCGCGGCACTGGAACGGGCGTTCGTCGCCGCCGGATCCGTTCCCGCAACGCGCCCGCTGCCCGAGCCCGCCGCCGACGACGACCGGCCGCTGCTGCCCCCGGCGGCAGGGGAACGACTCCGTGCGCTGCTCACCGTGCGTTCCGACCTGATCGGCGAATGGCTCGATGCCGCACAGGGTTTCCGTGCCCCGCACGGCATCGTCGTGGACCTGCTCGAGCGCGCCTCGGCGCTCGACGAGCAGCAGCGGGACAAGCTGCTCGTCCTTCTCGGGCCGCGCGGCCGATGGCTGGCACAGCAGAATCCGCGCTGGTCCGACCTGGTCGCGCCCGACACCAGCGATCCGTCCGTGTGGCAGCACGGTGCCGCTGCCGCCCGGCGCCGCTGGTTCCGGGCCCTGCGCGCACAGGACCCCGCCGCGGCGACCGAGTCGCTCGCCGCAACGTGGAGCACCGAAACGGCGGCGAGCCGCCAGAACCTCCTCGTCGAACTCGCGGCCGGGGCGGGTGCGTACGACGAGGACCTGCTCGAAACCGCGCTGGACGACCGCAGCCGCAAGGTCCGCGACGTCGCGCTCGACCTGTTGCGCCGGCTCCCCGCGTCCGCGTTCGGCCGCCGCATGACCGAGCGCGTGCGGGCCTGGGCGCGCGTGCACGACGGCGCCCTCGAATTCACGATCCCGGACGTGCTCGACGCGGAAGCGATACGCGACGGTCTCGACGATCCGCTACCCCGTGCGGCCGAGGCGGCACACGCGGACCGCGCGTACCCGGCCGAGAAGGCCCGCGACCGTGCCCGCGTGTGGGCGCTGGCAGCATCCGCGCCGCTGTCCGCGTGGCTCGCGCCCGGTATGCGAATCGGCGAGGTGCTGGAACTCGAGGTGAGCGAGCACCTGCGGGACGTCCTCCAGCACGGCCGGAACAGCGCTGTCGATCATCAGCGCGACGCCGCCTGGGCCACCGCGCTGTTGGCGCGCGACGACCGGGCCGACTCCCGCGTCGCCGCACACGCACCTCGGGAGGTGCTCGTCGAGTACCTGCGACGCATGTCCGCCCCGCAACTGCTGCTCGTCGACGACCTCGCCGCGCTCCCGGCACCGTGGCCCGCCGACATCGCCCGGAAGGTCCTGACCGTCCTCTACACCGCCGCGGCGCCGACGTCGCACAGCTTCCGGGCGCTGACCGACCTGCTCGCTCGCCGCGCCCCGTTCGAACTGGTCGACCTGTTCGACGACGCCGCCACCCGCACCGACGACCTTGTCCGGCTCAATCGTTTCGCGACGGCCGCCGACATCCTGAAACTTCGCCGAACCCTTCACGAGGAGTTGAGTTGACCGACACCGTCATCGACGAGCCGAACCTGCTGCGCCCGCACGCGGAGCAGCAGTACGCGCACGAACTCGCCGCGCTCGCTCGCGTCGACGATCGTCCGCGGCCGCCGTCCTGGCAGCTGTCGCCCTGGGCGGTCGTGACGTACCTGCTCGGCGGGGAACTGTCCGACGGCACCGTCGTCAGTCCCAAGTACGTCGGGCCACGTCGGCTCATGGAGGTGGCGGTCGCGACACTGGCCACCGATCGCGCACTGCTGCTGCTCGGTGTGCCCGGCACCGCCAAGACCTGGGTGTCCGAGCATCTGGCGGCAGCGATCTCCGGAACCTCGACGCGTCTGGTGCAGGGCACCGCCGGCACCGCCGAGGAAGCGGTCCGCTACGGGTGGAACTACGCGCGGCTGCTCGCCGAGGGCCCGACCCCGGCCGCACTGGTGCCGTCACCGGTGATGACCGCGATGCGCGACGGCGCCGTCGCCCGCATCGAGGAACTGACCCGCATTCCCGCCGACGTGCAGGACGCGCTCATCACGATCCTGTCCGAGAAGACGCTGCCCGTCCCCGAACTCGGCATCGAGGTGCAGGCCACCAAGGGATTCAACGTCATCGCCACCGCCAACGACCGCGACCGCGGTGTCAACGACCTCTCGTCGGCGCTGCGCCGGCGGTTCAACACCGTGGTGCTGCCGCTGCCCGCCAGCGAGGACGACGAGGTGGAGATCGTCGCGCGGCGTGTGGCGCAACTCGGGTCCGCGCTCGAGTTGCCGCAGGTTCCGGCGGCGGCCGACGAGATCCGGCGCGTGGTAACGGTTTTCCGGGAGCTGCGTCGCGGCGTGACCAGCGACGGCCGCACCAAGCTCAAGTCGCCGTCCGGCACCCTGTCCACCGCGGAGGCCATCTCGGTGGTCACCAACGGGCTGGCCCTGTCGGCGCACTTCGGGGACGGCGTGCTGCGCTCGGCCGATGTCGCCGCCGGCATCCTCGGTGCCGTGATCAAGGATCCGGTCGCCGACACCGTGGTGTGGGACGAGTACCTCGAGGCCGTCGTCCGCGGCCGTCCCGAATGGTCCGACTTCTACCGTGCGTGCCGCGAGGTCGCCGGGTGAGCGTGACCGCGCAGGTCCGGGTGCTGGGCATCCGGCACCACGGGCCGGGCTCGGCACGCGCACTGCTGCGCGCGCTCGCCGAGTTCGAACCGGACACCGTGCTCATCGAGGGCCCCGCCGACGCCGATCCGCTGGTGGCGCTGGCGGCGTCCGAGCAGATGCGCCCGCCCGTCGCGCTGCTCGGGTACGCGACCGGCAACCCGGCGACGGCCGCGTTCTGGCCCCTGGCCACGTTCTCCCCGGAGTGGCAGGCACTGCAGTGGGCGATCCTGCACGACGCGGACGTCCGCTTCTGCGATCTGCCGGCGGCGCTGAGCCTCGCGGCGGAGCGGCCGGCAGGCGAGCAGGGCCCGGATCCGCTGGACGCGCTCGCCGCGGCCGGCGGCTACGACGATTTCGAGCAGTGGTGGGACGCCGTCGTCGAATCCCGCACCCGGCATCAAGACGGTACGGACCCCGAAAACGGCCATCATGCAGACGGTTTCGACGCCATCACCGAAGCGATGACGGCGCTGCGCGAGACGATGGAGATCGACGAGCACACACTGCGACGCGAGGCGCACATGCGTCAGGTGCTGCGCGCGACCGTCAAGGCAGGTGCCCAGAAGATCGCGGTGGTGTGCGGGGCGATGCACGCTCCGGCGCTGTCCGGCAGACTCGGGCCCGCGGCACCCGACGCACGACTGCTCAAGGGCATGCCGAAGATCAAGTCGTCGCTCACGTGGGTGCCGTGGACGCACTCGCGGTTGTCGTCGGCGTCCGGATACGGCGCGGGCGTCACCTCGCCCGGCTGGTACCACCACCTGTTCACCCACCACGACCACACGATCGAACGGTGGTTCACGCGGGTCGCGCGGGAGCTGCGCAGCGAAGACCTGCCGGTGTCGAGCGCGCACGTCATCGAGGCCACGCGACTGGCCGACACGCTGGCCGCGCTGCGCGAGCGGCCGCTGCCCGGCCTCACCGAGGTCACCGAGGCGACCCGGTCGGTGCTGTGCGACGGCGACGACGTGCTGCTCGACCTGGTGACGCGGCGACTCGTCGTCGGCGAGGCGCTCGGCGAGATCCCCGACGAGACCCCGACGGTGCCCCTGGACGCGGACCTGCAGGCTCGGTCGAAGACGCTGCGGCTCAAGCGTTCCGTGGTCGACAAGAACCTCGACCTGGATCTGCGCAGGGACAACGATCTGCAGCGGTCGCGGTTGCTGCACCGCCTCGCGCTGCTCGGCATCGACTGGGCGAAACCGGCGACGAGCACGGTCCGTTCCACCGGCACCTTCCGTGAGTCGTGGACGCTGCGGTGGGAGCCGGAGCTGTCCGTCGCCGTCGTCGAGGCCTCGCGGTGGGGAACGACCGTCGAGTCGGCGGCGCACGCGATGGTCCTCGATCGGATAAGCGGCCCCGAGGTTTCCCTCGGCGCGGTCACCGAGACGCTGGAGAAGGCGCTGCTCGCCGACCTGCGCACGGCGATCCCGGATGTGCTGTCCGCGGTCGATGCCGCGGCCGCGCTCGATCACGACGTGCTGCACCTGATGTCGGCGCTGCCGGCGCTGATCCGCACACTGCGGTACGGCGATGTCCGGGGCACCGACCTGTCCTCGCTCGCGCACGTCACCGACGCCCTGCTCGCCCGGATCTGCGCCGGC
>Ga0182742_1003074_pt1 | contig 17026 bp, 18 predicted proteins | sample eDN5th37CBELigMG_FD_128880 | JGI IMG/M metagenome (GOLD analysis project Ga0182742, IMG submission 128880) | Enriched Miracle-Growth compost microbial communities from Emeryville, California, USA - eDNA 5th pass 37_C BE-Lig MG (version 2)... ...
AGGAATCTGCCTACGCTGTGGCAACCCAGGCTCCCGAAATGCATGGCCCACCGATGTATTTTACCCCCGACTGGCCAAGCGCGCGATCATCCGTGCAAATGCTGGCCGATCTCGAACCCGAGCTCGTGGTCACGGGACACGGCCCCGCTTTGGAAGGGCCGGAGATGCGCCGCGCTCTGGATGAGCTGGCGCGGAACTTCGACAAGATCGCTGTGCCTGAAAAGGGCGTCTATGTCGGCAACCCGGCACGTGCAGCCGATGGCAGCGCCTATCGGTAGCTTCAAGGTCTTTTCAACCTGAAGCCAAGCAATGACACGCAGCTGCTCCTGAGAGTGGCCGTCGATGCCAATGGCACCAGTGCCGTCGGATACGCTGTAGTCCTCCACCGTCTCCTTGAAATAGACCGCACGAAGCGTGGGGGTGAGCACGACGTTGTTGCCGATGTCCCACTTACCCTTGATGGCGGTGTCGAACATCACACGCTTTGTGTCTCCGTTACAGCGGGTGTCCGATCCATTAGCTTTGGAGGCAGCGCAGCCCCAGCAGGCATTCTCTGGCCCGTCTGTTCGACCACAATGCGGAGCCGATGATGAGGACGAAAAGCTCACATGGTAAGCCGCGGGGATGTCTGGCTTGCTGTTCTTGAACCAAGAGTTTTGTGTTTACCGAACGCGCATAGAAGCAGTCTGGAGTTGTAAATGGCAATTTATAAAACTAAAGGTTGACGTACGGGTGGCGCGCCGATATAGTCAATTATCGATCTTTTGCTTGCCGAGTTTTGTCTACTTCGCGATTGGCACCGCGTCTTAAGCGATCTTTTCTTTCAAAAATTGTCGGTTTCACTCGCGTAGTATCGCTGCGCGGATACTCAAATCTATGCTTTGAAAGGGTTTCTTATGACCAACGGCACAGTTAAATGGTTCAATTCCACCAAAGGCTTCGGCTTCATTCAGCCTGACAACGGCGGCGCTGACGCCTTCGTTCATATCTCTGCTGTCGAGCGCGCCGGAATGCGCGATCTCGTCGAAGGCCAGAAAATCGCCTTCGATCTTGAGCAAGACATGAGATCGGGCAAGATGTCGGCCTGCAATCTGCAAGCTGCTTAAAGCTGGCTGCTTCCCTTTGACCACGGATGTACTGGCACTGCTGGAAGCGCGTTAAGATCTTGAGGCCAGGCGGTTTGCCTGGCCTTTTTTCATTTAGCCCCAAGCAACGCCCAATGCTGGCATTGCCTACTTAGGAACAAGATTTGAGAAACTCTCTAAACAATGATTTCACCGACAGACGTTCCACTGCTGCGGACGCAAAGGCCAATCTCCTTAGCGCCTACCGTGCCGCCAAGGAGATCTCCGAGCCAACGCGTCTCGCCAGGCAGGCTGAGCGAATTCTGATTGTGGAAGCTCGCGAAGCACGAAAAGCTGAGCGCGACAGACTGAAGTCTGAAGAGATAGCACAGGCGGAAGCCATGGTTGCCGCAGAGAAGGCGCAGGCCGACGCAGCCGAGGTGGCAGAAATAGAAGCCCGCAAGAAGGCCGAGAGCGCTCGCATCGCGCGGGTCGTGGAAGATGAGGCCGCAAGAAAAGCTGAACGCGATCGGCGATATGCGGCCCGCAAGGCCAGGCAGGCGTAGCCTAAGTCGTGCGCAAACTTCCGCTCGTGGCTACCTATGCAGCGAAGAACAGAGATATTGTTGCGGACAAGTTGACAGCCTTCCAGATCGTTGAGCCGCAGCGCTTCGCCTGGAAGTCCCCGAGGCAATACTCGTGATAGCAGTGCACAGTCCGCGTAGCGGGCGCTCGACATCATGAGTTGCGCCTGCGGCAGATAGAGCAGATCGTGCGTCGGAAAGTCGATACGGATCTGCAGCGAGCTAGCTGTAGCGTTTGGGTTGTCCATCATCTTCAAACCAGTCGAACTGATTATCTGACATGTTGACGATGATGCTTTTGATCTGCGTATATTCTTCGTAAGCTGGTATGCCGTTCTCACGTCCGATGCCGCTCATCTTGAACCCGCCCCAGGGCGATGCGGGATCGATACGGTGGTGATCGTTGATCCAGGTAATGCCGCAATCCAATCGGTGAGCAACGCGATGGGCGCGGGCAATGTCACGGGTCCAGATGCTTGTTGCGAGTCCAAACACCGTGCCGTTGGCGATCGATATGGCTTCTTCTTCGCTGTCAAACTGCATTACACAGACGATCGGGCCGAAGATCTCCTCTTGAGCGATCCGCATCTGAGGCTGTACCTCCGTAAAGATCGTAGGCTGGAAGAAGTAGCCATTCTCGTAAGCTGCGCCTTCCGGTCGGCGGCCGCCGAAAGCCAGTGTGGCGCCATCCTCCTCAACACCGATGCGAGTATAGGTCTCAACGGTATCCCTCTGCCGGGCGGAGACCATTGGACCTACCTGCGTTGACAGATCCTGCGGATTGCCAAGACGCAAGCCGGCGGCTCGCTCGACCAGACGCTCGACCACCTGATCGTGAATGGAATGATGCACCAGCAGACGCGACCCTTGCACGCATGTCTGCCCGGTCGCGATGAATGATGCAAACAGCGTCGCTGCGACGACGCTTTCTACGTCCACATCCGGGAAGGCGATAAGCGCGGCCTTTCCGCCAAGCTCGGCGGACACTTTCACCAGGTTCTTCGCGGCTATACCAGCGACTGTCTTGCCGGTCTCCGTCCCGCCCGTAAGATCAATCTTTCGGATACGGGGGTGCGAGGTTAGAGCCAGTCCGGCAGTACCGCCAAATCCTGGAACGACATTATAGACACCATCCGGTACGCCTGCTTCCTTCAGGATTTCGCCAAGCATCAACGGCGTGATCGGGGCAAGCTCGGAAGGTTTCACTACCATCGTGTTGCCCGCAGCGAGCGAGGGCGCGACCTTCTTGGTCAAGATCAGAAGAGGGTGGTTCCATGGCGTGATATGCCCGACGACTCCCAGCGGAACCCGGCGCGTGTAGTTGACATAATAACCGCCGAAGGGCGGCGCCGTGTCTTCATAAGTACGTGCCACCGCGCCGAAATAGGAAAACCACTCGGGCAGGCGCGAAAGCTGGGCGCTCATTTCACGCTTGGCGCGGCCTATCTGATCCACCTCGATGTCAACGAGTTCAGGCAGCCTGGTGCGCAGAATTTCTGCGCAGCGATTCATGATATCTGCCCGTTGCGCTCCCGACAGCGCCGACCAGATGGGAAATGCTCGTTCGGCTGCAGCAACCGCGGCATCAATGTCGGACGCATCACCTTCGGCAACATTGGCCACCAGGCTTCCGTTATAGGGATTTCGAACTTCAAAGGTGCGGCCAGATTGTGCCGGGCAATAGGACCCATCGATAAAGAGTCCTAGATCTTTGGTCATTGCTGGCTCCAAACCTTAAGTCTCATGTCACTGGACTACGAGATACTTCATCAGCGAACTTTGATCCGCGCGGACATCTGTTGCGCTGGATTCGTGGACGATCCGACCGGTCTCCATGACGTAAAGTCGATCGCACACTGCGAGAGCGCTGTAGAGGTTCTGCTCCACCAACAGAATGCTCATTCCGGTTTTACCAAGCTCGGCAATGGTATTTTCCAGATGCTGCACCATTACTGGCGCCAATCCTTCAGATGGCTCGTCCATGAGGATTGTTTCAGGATCAAGCATCAGCGCGCGCCCAACTGCCAGCATCTGGCGTTCGCCGCCTGAAAGCTGGCCGCCGCGATGCTGCCGTCGCTCGCCCAAACGGGGAAAAAGTTCCAGCACACGTTGGACGGTCCACCCGTGAGTAGCCGTACTTGGCTTGATCATATTCAGGTGCTCCATCACCGTCAGCGAAGGAAACAGGCGGCGGCCCTGGGGCACCAACGCGATCTTGCGCCGGGCGATTTCATGCGGGGTAAGGCCACGGATTTCCTCACCCTTCCATAAAATGGAACCAGCGCGAACCTGCGGCTGGTCCAAGTTCATGATGGAACGGATCAGAGTTGTCTTCCCCATGCCATTGCGGCCGAGCAATGCGACGATCTCTCCATGTTGCACGTTAAGCGAAACCCCGTGGAGGACATGAGCCTCGCCATAGAAGCTATGAAGATCCTTTACTTCAAGCATTCTCACGCGCCTTTCCCATGTAAACGTCCTGAACGTGGGGGTTGTTGCTTATCTCCTCTGGTGACCCATCGGCGAGCATGTGCCCGTTATTCAGGCACGTCACGCGGTCGACCAGCTTGAGCACCAATTCCATGTCGTGCTCGATGAGTATGATCGTCAGGTCGCGGGGCAGAGCGGTGATGATGTTCGAAACGATGATGCGCTCCGCGGGTGAGAGGCCTGCCGCAGGCTCATCCAGCAATAGCAGCTTCGGTTGGGTAACCAGAGCCATCGCCATCTCAAGCTGGCGTTGCTCGCCGTAGGATAGTTCCTTGACGGCGACAGTCCTTCGTTCGTTCAGCCGCGAAATGGACAGTGCGGAGTCGATCAGATCCTTATCTTCGCCCGTAAGATCAGAGGACCCGAAAAGCGAAAACTTGCGGGCCGATTTTCCAAGTAGCGCAAGCTGCATGTTTTCGTCGACGGAGAGGCTTGGGAACAGGTTGGTGATCTGGAAGGTCCGGCTCATTCCGAGACGAGCCCGCCGGTGGGCGGGTTGCTTGGTGACGTCAATGCCTTCAAACAGGATGCGCCCCGAGGTTGGCGGATAGACACCCGTGATGGCGTTGAACAGCGTGGTCTTACCAGCGCCGTTCGGGCCAATGATGGCACGACGTTCACCGTGATTGACTGAGATCGAGACAGAGTCGACAGCTTTCAGTGCGCCGAAAGCAACAACGACGTTCTCCAGAATAAGTGCAGGTTCGGACACGTTCTGCGGCTTCTTTCCTGAAAGCCGGAGGCGCACGAGCACCTCCGGTCACGTTCGACTGGCTATTGTTTGATACCTTGGTAGTCGCGGGAGAAGACCGGCTGCTTGAGGTATTCTTCCGGATCATAGGTCCAGAATTGCGAAACCTGCGGATATGTCTCGATCGGCACGTTCCAGTACTGACCGTCGGCGTTTTTCTCAACCTTGCGAATATAAACGTCGTAGACTGGGTTGCCGTACTCGTCGAACTTCACGGCGCTGCCAAGCGGCGAGTTTGGAAGTTCGCTCGCCAGGACGGCATCAATGAAGGCTTCGCGGTTACTGATATCGCCGTTCAGGGATTCGATCACCTGTGCTACCCACAACGCTCCTGAATAGTGGGAGAAGCCATAGAGCGACGGCAGCTTGTTGTAGCGAGCCTTATAGGTTTCAACGAATTTGCGGGTTTCGGGATTGTCTGAGCCCTCCGCAAAATGTGCCGAAGATACGATCCCCTCGCATTCCTCGCCGAGCGTACGGATGACTGACTGATCAGTGAAGTTCTGTGCACCGAGCAGCGGGATATTTCCCTTCAAGCCGAAATCCGAATACTGCTTCATGAAGCGCGAAGCGTCCGCGCCAAGTTCCATGGCAAAGATTGCATCGACATTCATGCTTGCCAGTTGCCCGATATAGGGGCTGAAATCAGCGGTATTCAGCGGGTTCCAGAGCTGACCTACAACTTCGCCGCCGCCTTGGGAGAATACTTGTGCAAAGCCGGCGCATTGCTCGTGCCCGAAAGCATAATCCTGCGCCACGGTAGCTACCCGCTTATAACCCTGCTTCAATGCCCAATCGGCCAACGGGCGAGGCATCTGGCTTGCCGTGTAGCCGGCGACGCGAATGACGTTGCGGATGCGTTGGCGCTGCGTGAGGTCATCGGCAGCGATGACCGGGATGAAATAGGGTGTGCCATTGTCCTTGACGTAATTGGCCACTGCCAGACCGGTGTTGGCCAACAGGTTTCCAAACAGGAAGTCGACTTTTTCCTGCTCTACGAGGCGGCGCGCCTTCTGAAGCGATGTATCAGGGTTTCCGGCATCATCTTCCACGATGACTTCGACAGGCCGGCCGCCGATGGAGTTGTCACGTTCCTCCCAGAACATGTTGAACCCTTCGACGATTTCCCGCCCACCAGCGGCGACCACGCCACTGAGTGGCGCCATCAATCCGATGCGGATCGGTGCATTCTGCGCCCGCAGGATGGAAGGCGCGGCCAGGCTGCCGGCTGCCGACAGGGTCAGCACGGCGCCTGTTGATGTTAAGAATCTTCTCCGGTCCATATTGTTTACTCCTCCACTTTGAATTGCTTCTTCCGTTTTCCGCCCCCTCGGATCAGGCGCCGGTATGCTCCGAGCACGCCTTCCGGGAAGAAAATCATGGTGCCGATGAACATGAGCCCAAGCACCATCTGCCATCGGTCCGTGTATTGACTGACAAAATTTTCCAGCAAGATGATCGCCGCCGACCCGATGAAGGCACCGAACAGCGTACCGATGCCCCCGATGATGGCCATCAGCAGCCCCTCGACGGATTGGGAGAGCTGGACGGTCGAAGGGCTGACGAAATTGTTGAACAGAGCGTAGACGGCACCGGCGGTTCCAGCGAACACACCTGTCATCGTAAAGGCGATGAACACGTGCAGGGGCGTTCCGAAGCCGAGGCTTGCCATGCGGCTTTCGCTATCGCGAATTCCCCGCAAGGTCAGGCCAAATGGCGAATGGACGAAGCGCCAGACGAGGATAGAAATCGCCAGGACGATGCCAAGCGTGACATAGTAGAACGTGACAGGATCTATCAGCAGTGCCGGGCGACCCACGCCGCGCAATCCGTTCTCGCCGCCGCTCACGCTGGTCCAGCGCAGTGTCACGCCCCAGACGATCATACCGAGGGCAAGCGTGAGCAGAAGGAAGTAAACGCCTGATACACGCGCAGCCAGCAGCCCGAACACCGCCGCCAGCATTGTTGCGGCCATGATGCCAAGGAGGATGCCGGACCAGGCGGAGCCACCCATGACTGAGGTCCAGTAGATAACAACGTAGGTAGAGAGGCCAAAAATGGCCCCGTGGCCCAGCGAGGTGCGGCCTGCATAGCCGGCGAGCACATCGATCGACATCGCAAGCACCGCGAAAATCAGGATCTCATTTGCGACGCTCACCTGATAGTTTGACGTGATCAGGGGCAGGGAGCCGAAAACAACCAGGATAGTCACAAGTCCGATGAGAAGCCGGCTATTGTTGCGCAGCACCTTGTCTGCAAACATCACATGGCCCTCCCGAAAAGGCCAAGCGGTCTGAAGGCAAGGATGATCGCCATGGGGCCAAAGATGACGAAATAGGCAAGTTCAGGAAACATGACCTGACCGATCGTATTGAGAAGCCCAACCAGCAATGCGCCGACCGCAACCCCAACAAGGCTGCCTCGCCCGCCTATGATGACAACGGCAAGTGAGAAGACGAGAATCTCCGAGTCGGCGGTCGGGTAGAGCGTCAGGAACGCGCCACCGACGGTTCCCCCCAGTCCCGCAAGTGCCGATCCGAGCATGAACGTTGCAAGGAAGACGCGGCGGATATTGATGCCCATGGCTTCAACCATTTCGGCATCGTCGACGCCAGCGCGGATGAGCGCCCCCAGCCGCGTGCGATTGAGCATCAACCAAAGTGCCGCAAATACAACGACGCCGAGCACCAGCACGAAAAGACGGTATTTCGGATAGTACGATCCAGCGACCTGAACCGCTCCGCGAAGAATTTCCGGGACAGGGACCGAGAACGTGTCACCGCCCCATATGACCAGAGCAATATCGTTCAATACGAACGCAACCCCGAGCGTGAGCAGCACCTGGCGCAATTCATAACCGCGCACGAAGCGCAGCAGACCCGCGTCCAGGATCAGGCCCAACAAGGCAATGAAGGCCATCGATCCCAGAATGCCAAGCATGAAGCTGCCGGTCATGCCGGCAATCGAGTATCCGATGTAGCCGCCGAAGAGATAGAGGGCCCCATGCGCAAGGTTGACGATGCGCAGGAGGCCAAAGATGAGCGTAAAGCCGGACGCCACAATGAACAGGAGGGAAGCCAGCGTCATCCCGTTCAGAAACTGGATGAAATTGAGGCTACCCATCATTTACCCTTCAGGGCGTCAGGACGCTGATCGAGATACCAGTCATAGATCTGCTCGCCCGTCCAGAACGCGACATCCGGGAGGTTGCTGATCTTCTCGAGGATGCGCCGGAAGTGAGCCGCGCGATGCGGTGCTCCCATGATGTAGGGATGCACGACAAGCGCCATCACCCGAGCGGAATTGGCGCTGTCATGATAGAGTTGATGAAACTGATCCATCGCTCTGTCGTGATATTCCGACGCCTTGTGATGCTGGATCAGCATCATCGCCACGTCGTTGCATTCCTGGGTGTACGGTATGTTTACGATCGGGTCGGTGCGGGTACGAAGCACCACCGGCTCATCGTCCAGGACCCAGTCGCAAACATAGTCAAAGCCCTCCTCGACGAGCAGATCCGGGGTCTCCCAGGTTTCGGTCAGTCCGGGACCAAGCCAGCCTCTGGGCATCTTGCCCGTAAAAGCCTTGATAGCGTCTGCCGTCGCACGAATGTCGGCGCGCTCATCCGGTACCTTCTGCATGTTCTTCTGACCGAAGCCGTGCCCCATGAACTCCCAGCCGCGGTCCAGTGCAGCACGCGAAATCGCTTCGTAGGTCTGGACGGCCTTGCCGTTGATGGCCAGAACAGCCTTGATGCCGTGATTGTCGAGGCTCTCAAGCAATCTCCAGAAGCCAACCCGGTTGCCATATTCGTGCCAGGCCCAATTGGGAATGTCCGGTGTAGGCGAGCCGCCGGCAGGAGGAGTGAGGACCGTGCGGGGCATGGTTTCGCGCGGGTCCCATTCCTCGATATTGACGATGACCCAGACAACCATCCGCTTGCCGTCTGGTAGCTTGAGCGGCTTGCGATCAGTGATGGCGGAATAGGAAATTCGCTCCGTCGGCAACATTGGCATCAGTCCTCCCGAGCCCCGATGGAAAAAGAAAACGGCTCCAGGCCCTCGATGTAGACAACGAGCTTGTCATCCGGTTTGATAGGCCCGACGCCAGCGGGCGTGCCCGTCATGATGATGTCGCCTGGCATGAGGGTATATTGTTCTGAAAGCTTCGCCACGATTTCAGGCGTATTCCAGATCATCTGTTCCAGGTCGCCGTTCTGCCGTGTCTCACCATTTACGCTGATCGCGATCTTCCCCTTGAGACGATGTCCCACATCTGCAACCGTGTGGATCGGACCGCACGGCGCAGAGTTATCGAAGCTCTTCCCGATCTCCCAAGGTAAACCTTTCTTGAATGATTCCTTTTGGCGGTCGCGACGTGTAAGGTCGACGCCTGCGGCGTAGCCGAAGACCGCATCCAGCGCTTCGCCAACACTGACATTGCGAGCTTCCTTGCCGATGGCCACCACCAGTTCAGCTTCGAATTGGAAGTCTTCAGTAAAGGGTGGGTAGGGCACGACTGCCCCCTCTGACACGATAGCGTCGGAAGGCTTCTGAAAGAAAAAAGGCGGATCGCGTTCGTCGCCCTCCTTCATTTCACGGATATGCTCGACGTAGTTCCTGCCGACACAGTAGATGCGGCGAACCGGAAATCGAACGTTTCGACCGACGATGGCAAGCGTCGGCATCTCCAGCGGAAATACCAATTCCATGAGTATCTAAATCCCACAAGTCCGGCTTGGGCAATGCGCTCAACCGGAATCCTCCTCGCCCGGGGGCGACCAATGTTGTGAAGATCAGGCTATATACAATTCGAATACTGTCAATAAAAATTGTGTACAATCAGCTATTTTTGTCATTGAGAAAAATCCAGGAAGCCGCGAGCTTGCTGGCGTGGTCTCTTTCTGCCAGAAGGACGCTTGCGAGATTTGGGTGCAGGATGCAGTGTGATGTACAAACCGCGGCGCAGCCGCTTAACGGTACGGACGTGAATTGCAATGAATAGCGACATTACGTTGGCAGCCGATTTGCCGACGCGCAGCGCGTCGATTGCGGAAGTGCTCCGTGTTGCTATCCTGGCAGGAGAGTTCACGCCGGGTGAGCGCCTGCGCGAGGTTGTTCTTTCCGAGCGGTTGGGGGTCTCGCGTACACCTATTCGCGCAGCACTTCAGGCCCTGGCCGGCGAGGGGCTTCTTGTACACAATCCTAACCGTGGCTACCATGTTCGCGAATACTCGGTGGACGACATCGTTCAAGCCTACGAGATACGTGCGTCCCTGGAGGGGCTTGCGGCCAAGCGCGCTGCCCAGCTTGGCATGGATGAAGCAGAGCGGGCGATCATGGAACAGGCGTTGCGCGACGGTGATGCATTGTTCGAAAAGGGCATGTTGACGCCTGAGGACCGCAGCGTCTACGGCGCCATCAACGATGCCGTACACAGCGCCGTACATGCGGCGAGCAAATCGCGCATGTTGAAAGATCTGCTGCGCATGACTCATCAGATCGCACCATCCTCCCACAGAAACGTCATCGCTTTTGACTTCAACGATGTTCGCAGACGCCACGACGATCACCACCGTATCTATGAAGCCATCCTTTGCCGTGACGGAGGCAGGGCCGAGATGATCATGCGGGATCACGTCGAGAGCGTCAAAGTTCAGCTGATCCGCCAACTTCCTGCCGCGCGATCAAAGACCTGACCTTCAGCTGAGGCTCAGCAACCTTTCAGCGGTCTGGCCAAGAACAGCGGTGCGGTCGAGCTCAGTTAGTCTTGCGCATCTATCGACAACAGCAACGGGTTCTTCATGACCCATGTCGAAGCAATAGTCGCTGCCTAGCATGATGCGATCCGCGCCGACTTGCCCAATGAGGAATTCGAGCGCTGCATCGGAGTGAGAGATCGTGTCGTAGTGAAAACGGCGCAAGTAGCTGAGCGGCCCATCTTGCATGTGCTTCAGTTCAGGGCGACCGGCTCGAAAACCGTGCTCCAATCTTCCCGCCAGGAAGGAAAACGCTCCTCCTGCGTGAGGCAGCACGATGTCGAGTGTCGGAAAGCGATCCATGACACCGCCGAAGATGAGATGGGCGGCTGCGACTGCTGTGTCGAACGGGTTTCCGAGAAGGTTCGAGAGAAAGTACGATTTCAGCCTGTCCTCCATGCCGATCACTTTCAGCGGGTGCAGAAAGATCGGCATGCGAAGATCCGCGATGCGCTCGAAGACAGGCAGGAGGCGTTCATCGGACAAATCCCAATCACCGATGGCGGTGCCCATGTAGACGCCGCAGATACCTGGCGCATTGCGTACCCGGTCCAGCTCCCTCAGAGCTTCTTCAGTATGGTTCGCCGGGATCATCGCAAGTCCGACAAGCCTCTCTGGATAGCGTTCGTGCGCCTCCACGAGGGCATCGTTGAATGCGGCCGAAAGCATACGAGCAACCGGAGCGTTTGCAAAATAGACCATCGGTTGGGTCAATGAGAGCGCCTGAACGTCCACTCCCTGCCGGTCCATATCGGCTATGCGCTGATCGAGGTCGATGAAGCGCGCTTCAAGTGGCCCCGCATGAAGCGGGCCGGCCTTGATGATCGGGCCCCGGGGGTCGCGCGTCACGCATGCCCCGCAGCTGCATCCTTCGCTTTCAAGCGCCGTGATGAACCGCTCTGGAAAATAATGTGCGTGGATGTCGATCCTGCGCGCTGCGCGTTTGCTGGTTTCACTCACTGTTCACCTATCGGGTAAAGGTTCGATTGCACGTCTGATCTCACGATTTGCTGATGGAAGCCTGAGGCAGCTTTGCCAGCTCGGCAGCTTCAATCGCCTGGATCAGGTATTCGACCGTGTTCTGGGAGTGCGCTTCAATGATGTCCTGAGCCCGCTTAACGTTCCTGTCCTGGCAGGCCTTGAGCAGCTCCCAATGCTCGCGCTGCGATTGCTCGCGTCCGCGTACAGAAATGTAGAGACGCACATAGCGCTCCACATTTGCTCTGAACTGTTCAATGGTTTCAAGTAGGCGGGGCCAACCGCATGCATTGTTGATGCTTGAATGAAAGGAACGATTGAGAGCGGTCCACTCGTCTCCGCCAGCGTCATGACCCACAAGACCATCCATGATCTGCAGGGTATCCTGCATCTTCTGGAAATCGGCGGGCTTGAGGTTTTCAATTGCCTTGCCCACCGCAAGACGCTCAAGCGCACCGCGGACCGCGAATAGTTCCCGAATATCTCCAGTGTCTAGCGCTGCGACTTCGACGCCACGGTAGGGGTAGACGACGACCAGCCCCTCTGCCTCCAGCTGCTTCAGCGCCTCCCGGACAGGCATCCTGCTCACTCCGAGGGTCGCGGCAATTTCATTTTGATCCAGCTTGATGCCTGCCGGTAGCCGCCCGTCAACAATCGCGCTGCGGATCAGCCCGAGCACGATGTCTTTGCGGCTGGAGTGTTGGCTTACGCGCTGCAGTTCGTCTGGTGAAAGTCGAAGCATTTCAAAAGCTCTCATAATCTCGCGGTCAATGGAAACCCGGCTCAAGCGCTCTTCTCACACTCCCGCTGGCAATTCAACTTGATATCTATGATCTAATATATTACTCATAAGAGTACAAGCGCGTTCATCGGGGTCGGCCAAGCAGCCGGAGAGCTGTCCGATCACCTCCAACAGTGTCGGGAACAAAGCCATGTCATTTCAATTTCGCGTCTTACAACGGATTGCAGGCGCTACATCATTCGCGCTGCTGCTCTCTTCATCGCACCTTTCAGCGCAGCAACTGGAAACATTCACCTTCATGTTCCCGGTGGAAAGTGTGAACCAGTACCACCCTTTCTATATTGCCGATAAACTTGGCTACTTTGCCGAAGAAGGACTGCAAGTGTCGTTCCAGGACGCGGGTGGTTCAAGCGCTGCGATCCAACAGGTTATCGCGGGCAACGCTGACGCCGCCCTTCCTGCCCCCAGCGCTTTCCTGAATGCGGTCGCACAAGGTTACGATCTGCGTTGGATATACTCTTACCAGTATGCCAATATCTTCACGTTGGCCGCCACGGAGGCGTCGGGAATCACGACGATCCAGGACCTGAAGGGAAAGCGGGTTGGCGTCTCTGATCTCGCTGGTGGTGAAGTGCCGCTGGTCCGGGCGGTTCTGGAGGAAGCAGGTCTTTCGCAGGGCGCTGACGTGCAGCTGGTACCGGTGGGCGATGGTTCCGCACTGACGATCGAGGCTTTGCGGACTGGCCAGGTTGATGCCTACTCATCCAACCTTTTCGATATAGCGGCTATCCAGGCGCAAGGCATCGGAATGGTGACGATCCTCCCGCAGGAGGCGCAGGATTTCCCCGCCAATGGTGTCGTTGTTTCGGCGCAGATGCTTGAGGACAATCGCGAGAAGCTGGCTGGCTTCCTGCGTGCCGTTGCCAAGGGTGTCGTCTACGCCGCTGCCAATGACGAACGCGCCTTTGCCCTCGCGGCGGAAATCCGGCCTGAGGAATTTGAGGACAAGGCAATCGCTCGGCCCAGTTGGGATGTGGCCCGTCGGCTGAAGACGCCGCCGGCTGCTATCGAAGATGCGCGGCTCGGCTCACACTACCTGGACGGTTTCCAAGCCTATCATGACTTCCTGCGTCAGGGAACGGAAGAGGAAGGTGCGTTGCCTGTAGATGTGGATCTCTCCAAGGCACTTGACGTGTCATTGATCGATGCCGCCAACGATTTCGACAAGGCCGCTGTGGAATCTGCACAATGATGGTTGAGCCAATCAGGGAGACTGCGTCGCCGATAGTGGCGGCGCAGGACGCACGCCCACCGATTATAGAGATCAGTGCGCTGGGCAAGACTTTCACGCTCGACTCCGGTCCCGTCGTTGCTCTGGAAAGCGTTGATCTGACCATCCGGAAAGGTGAATTCATCTCCTTTGTGGGTCCGAGCGGATGTGGCAAGTCAACATTGCTCAACATGGTTGCGGGGCTGCTGTCGCCCAGTCAGGGTGAGGCAACACTGAACGGCGCGCGTATTGACGAGCCATCGCGTCAGGTCGGTTTCATGTTTCAGACTGCAGTGCTGCTTCCTTGGCGTACGGTCGAAGAAAACGTCCTCATGCCTGCGGAAATTTTTGGCACAAAGACGCAGGCTTTGCGCGAGAAGGCACGCTCGGTTCTCGAAGCCGTGGGTTTGGGCGAGTTCTTGAAGGCTTATCCTCAGCAGCTGTCTGGAGGAATGCAACAGCGTGTCTCGCTCGCCCGGACGCTCACCTACGAACCGGACGTGCTGCTGATGGATGAGCCGTTCGGCGCGCTTGATGAGTTTACCAGGGAGGCAATGAACCTGGAGTTGATGCGGATCACGCAGGCCGCTGGCATCACGGTGCTCTTCGTAACCCACAACATCACAGAAGCAGTGTTCATGGCCGACCGGGTGGTAGTGATGACGCCCCGCCCGGGCAAGGTCTCGGGAGTGGTTGATGTCGATCTGCCCCGCCCGCGGGACATCGGACAGATGCAGGAGCAGAGATTTACCGATCTCATGTTCAAGGTAAGAGGAATACTGGGTCATGGCTAAGTCAGCAGCCCTGCAAATGGGGCAGCAGGTCGGTGCGTCGTTCCAGAACGGAAAAAAACAGGAAGATCTGCGGTATCGCCTCTATTCCTTGGCGATCATCATAGTCATCCTGGCCGTATGGGAGATTGCGCCAAGGCTGGGTCTGGTTTCACCGATCATCCTTCCATCCTTTACTGCAGTGGTCGGAGCTCTGATCTCGTTGATGCAGCAGGACTTCTTCCTGCGTCATTTCAGCGTGACCCTGACCGAGATTGTGGTGGGCTTTGTGCTGGGTACTTCCATTGGACTGGTGCTGGGCATCGCCCTTGCTGTCTGGCCGGCCGCCAAACGCATTGCATACCCCTTCGTGGTGGGGTTTCAGGCAATTCCGAAGATCGTCTTTGCGCCCCTCTTCATCGCTTGGTTTGGCTTCGGGATGAGTTCCAAGGTTGTCATGGCCGTGGTCATCTCGTTCTTCCCTGTTCTTATCAATACGATGGTCGGGCTTGAAAGCGTTCCCGCAGAAGCGCGCAAGCTGATGCGCTCGATCAAGGCAACGTCCCTGCAGACGTTCCGCAAAGTCTCGCTACCCCACGCACTCCCGGTGATCTTCGCTGGTGTCAAGGCGGCCCTGACATTCGCCGTTATCGGCGCTATCGTCGGCGAGTTCGTTGGCGCCTCTGAAGGCCTCGGGTATCTCGTTGAGCTCTACAAGAACCAGCTTCGTATTGACCGGGTGTTTGCTGTTATCGTGATCCTGGCAGCGATTGGAGCAGGCGGGTATTTCCTGCTTGAATGGTTAGACCGCAAGCTGATCTTCTGGCGCAGTGATGTTGAAGGAAAATAGGGTCGCCATGAAGCCGAATGTCAAAGTCATCGTTATTGGTGGCACCATAACAATGACGCCACAGAAAAGCGGGGGCATCGCGCCCTCGCTTACCGGCGAGGACCTGATCAGCGCCATACCCCAGCTCGTTAAAATCGCCACTGTGGATGTCGTTACACCGTTCCTCGTGCCCGGGGCTTCGCTTACGTTCGAGCAGATGAGCAGGGTCGCTGATCTGATCAAGGCGTCAGCGCACGGAAACGTCGATGGAGTGGTCATTGCACAGGGGACTGACACCATTGATGAAACAGCCTTTTTGCTGGACCTCGTGGTGGGGGCGGGGGATCCCACCCTCGTCGTAACCGGCGCCATGCGTGGTGCCGCCGCACCCGGCGCAGATGGACATGCAAACATCGTTTCTGCGATTACGGTTGCCGCGTCCGCCAGAGCCAGAGGACTGGGAACCCTGGTGGTTCTCAACGACGAGGTTCATGCGGCCTGTTTCGTGCAGAAGATGGATACGGGCTTGCCGTCTGCTTTCATGTCCCCCGGCATAGGTCCAATCGGTAGCGTCAGCGAAGGCAGGTTTCGTCTGCACACCAAACCAGCCATATCGCGCCCGAAGACACTTGATCGTCTGGCTGCTGCGCCGGTTGCAATCGTCAAGACCGGCTTGGGCGACGATGGACGCCTCCTGGATGTCCTGCCTGAACTTGGCTTTCGAGGTGCAATCATCGAGGCGACCGGAGCAGGACATGTCCCCCAACAGATCGTCGAGCGACTTGCAAAACTCGTGGAATACATGCCGGTGGTACTGTCCACCCGCGTTGCAGCAGGTCCCGTGTTCAACGCCAGCTACGGCTTTCCTGGTTCCGAGATGGACCTGATTGGCCGCGGCTTGATCCCGGCAGGCCTGCTGCCGCCTCACAAGGCGCGGCTCCTGCTCGCCTGCCTGGTGGGATCGGAACTTTCCCTCGATGAGATAAAGGCCCAGTTCAGGGTCTTCGCGTGAACTCTGGGCACAGATTGGGACAAAGACATGACTGAAATCGATGCTGAGCGTATACGCCGCCGACTTCCATATGAGCCGATAGCCACCCGACCGAAGCTCAAATTGCCTGACGGCAAACGGGTAGCGGTATGGACCATCGTGAATGTTGAAAACTGGTCCCCAGCCGCAGCGATGCCGCGCACTGTTCTGCCGCCTCCGATGGGACAACCTCTACTGCCGGACATTCCCAACTGGGCCTGGCATGAATATGGCATGCGGGTTGGCTTCTGGCGCTTTGTCGAAGCTTTGCGTGAACGCGGCCTGAAGGCAAGTTTTGCGGTCAATGGGACCGCGTTCAAGATCTACGAAGCTGCATGCCAGGCGGCCCTCGACGCGGGTTGGGACTTCGTTGGTCATGGCTTCATCCAGCGTCCCATGCATAAGGTTGAAGATCAGAAGAAAGCAATTGCCGACACGATCGAGGCAATCCGCGCCTTCACTGGCAAGCCGCCGCGCGGCTGGGAAAGCCCAGGCCTGACCGAAACCGAAGAGACCCTGGACCTTCTTGCGGAAGCAGGCATCGAATACGTCTGCGACTGGTGCCTGGATGATCAGCCGGTAAGCCTGGCAACGCGGGCTGGCCCGATCGTGTCAGTACCCTATACGGTTGAAATCAATGACGTCGTGCTGACCGCCATTCAGGGTCATCGCTCCGATGAAATATATCGACGCGGCGTCGATCAGTTTGATAGGCTCTACGCTGAAGGCCGCGAGAATGCACGCGTCATGGCGATCTCCA
>Ga0182742_1003076_pt1 | contig 17016 bp, 14 predicted proteins | sample eDN5th37CBELigMG_FD_128880 | JGI IMG/M metagenome (GOLD analysis project Ga0182742, IMG submission 128880) | Enriched Miracle-Growth compost microbial communities from Emeryville, California, USA - eDNA 5th pass 37_C BE-Lig MG (version 2)... ...
GGCCCTGGATTTAGTACCGACTTGATTGCTTCTATTATTTATAAGCAATACCAAGGTGGCTTCTACGGTCTCTCTACAGCAGGAAACGTGATTTTGTTTGTTGTGGTTTCAGCGCTTGCCTTCCCGTTATATGCATTCTTGAATAAGAAAGAGGTGGACTTATAATGAGTGAAACGCAGATCGCAGTAAAAGCCGATACTCCATTTCGGACAAATACCAGGAAGAGAAAATCAGTAAGGAAGTTGTTCAGTGAAATATTAGCGATCATCCTGTCCTTAGTTATATTCGGAGTTCCTTTTTACTTCGTTATTGTGAATGCGAGTAAGGATACGAAAGAGTCCTCTCTTTTAAATATGGACCTTCCTAGCTCGTTTCAGCTGATTGAAAATATTCAAGCGGTTATGGCCGCTCAAAACGGAATGATCGTAAGAGCTTTCTTCAATAGTATGATGATCACTGGTTTTTCGATTGCTATTCTCATCTTAGTCGGGGCTATGGCTGGATATGTGCTCCAACGTCGTACGAGCAAAATGTCACCATTCTTCAATTTCTTGATTTTAGCTGGACTTATTATTCCGCCAGCCATCGTTCCAACGATCTGGGTTCTTGATGGAATCGGATTATTTAAAACGATGCCGGGCATTATTTTAGTAGAGGTAGCACTTAACTTACCGTTTACCATCTTGCTTTATAAAGGATTTATGGCAACCCTTCCGAAAGAACTGGATGAAGCGGCACTGATTGATGGCTGTGGAAGAATGCGCTTATTCTTTAGCGTTATTTTGCCATTGTTAAAACCCGTTTCAGCAACCGTCATCGTACTAACCGCTGTTGGAGTGTATAACGATTTCGTGAACCCGTTATACTTCTTCCCAGGTGCTGAAAACGCTACGTTACAGTTAACACTTTATAACTTCTCAAGCATGTACAATACGCAATGGAACTTGTTATTTACCAACATTCTATTAATCTCGATTCCACCACTTATCTTGTTTATTTTCTTCAATAAGAAGATTGTAGCAGGTATGACCGCAGGAGCTGTTAAGTAGAAAGGATCTGAAAAACAAATCTTACTTGTCCAACAGAATGTGAAGGATTAGTGGGATTTGTTTTTTTTATAAAGAGGAGGAAAAAAGAATGACAGGACTGAACGTAACGAATTTAACTTGCGAGTATCGGAAGAATCCTATAGGGATCGATGTGAAAAATCCATCATTCAGCTGGCAGCTGGAATCTGAACGGCGTGCTACGTTTCAGACGGCCTATCAAGTGCAAGTATCAACCTCTAAAAACTTTGAAAATCGAATTTGGGATACAGGAAAAGTAGAATCAGATCAATCCATCCAACTCATGTATTCCGGTCCGATTCAGTCTCGAACTACATACTTTACTCGAGTCAAAGTATGGGATAACTACAATCGAGAATCCAATTGGAGTGAGGTCTCTAGTTGGGAAACAGCTTTCCTTGATCATCAGGAGTGGGAAGCAAGCTGGATTACTCCAGAAGAAACGAAGCTGGACCCTCAATCAGAGGAGATTTTTCAACTGAGGAAAGCATTTACCTTGGAAAAAGAGATTGCGTCCGCACGAGTGTATGCCACGGCAGCTGGATTATATGAGGCGTATATCAATGGAAAGAAAATTTCCGAAGACCTTCTGACACCTGGCTGGACGAGTTACAAAACCCGCTTACAGTATCAAACGTATGATGTCACCAAGCTATTGTCAGAAGGAAAAAATGCGGTTGGCGTGCTGCTAGCGGATGGCTGGTATAAAGGGAACTTAGGCTGGAATAATAAAAGAAATATTTTTGGTGACCAGCGAGCCTTCCTAATGCAGCTTCACGTCAAGTATGTTGATGGTACAGAAGAAGTCATCAGTACCGATCCATCTTGGAAGGCTTCAACAGGCGCGATTTTATCATCCGAGTTATACCATGGAGAAGCCTATGATGCACGCTTAGAACAGGCAGGCTGGAGCCAGTTTGAGTTTGATGATACCAATTGGGCGACCTGCGTAAGTATCGAGTTACCTTTTTCGAACCTGGTGTCTCAAGAAAACTGGCCCACTAAAGTAACGGAAACGATTCGTCCAGTAGATGTGTTTGTCACACCTGCAGGTGACACCGTCCTAGATATGGGTCAAAACATGGTCGGACGGATTCGATTCACTGTAGAAGCTCAGAAAGGAACAGCCATTACCTTAGAACATGCAGAGGTTTTGGATAAGGACGGCAATATTTACTTCGGTAATTTACGAAAAGCCAAGCAGCGCGTGACCTATATGGCAAAAGGTGAGGGAGTGGAAACTTATGCCCCACACTTCACTTTCCAAGGCTTTCGTTATGTAAAAGTGCAAGGATATCCTAATCAAGAAAATGGATTGAACCTAGAGAATTTTATCGGAGAAGTTATCCATTCGGATATGCCAGCAACGGGTGAATTTACTTGTTCCGACCCACTCGTGAATCAACTTCAGCAAAACATTGTCTGGGGACAAAGAGGGAATTTTGTGGATGTTCCGACTGACTGCCCACAGAGGGACGAAAGATTAGGCTGGACGGGAGATGCACAAGTCTTTATACGAACGGCACTTTATAACTATCAAGGGGCTCCATTTTTCAAAAAGTGGTTAAGAGATCTGAAGGCCGATCAGCTCGAAGATGGAGGCGTTCCGTTTGTCATTCCCGATTTGCCTAACTTAATGGGAGGGAATTCCTCTTCGGCTGCTTGGGGAGATGCGGCTACCGTTTGTCCTTGGACCGTGTACATGGTGTATGGCGATAAGAGTGTGCTTGAAGAGCAATACGACAGCATGAAAGCATGGGTTGAATATACTCGGAAACAAGGCAAGAACGAATTCTTATGGAATACGGGCTTTCACTTTGGAGACTGGCTTGGTTTGGATGCGAAGGAAAATAGCTATGTTGGAGCCACTCCGAGAGACTTCATCGCTACCGCTTTTTATTTCCACTCGACAAGAATATTAAGAAACAGTGCGATTGTATTGGAAAAGTACGAAGATGCAGCGGAGTATAGCAGTCTATTAAAAAAGATCAAAGAGACATTTATTCAAGAATTTATCTCTCCAACTGGACGACTCGCTTCTCCTACTCAAACCGCGCATGTACTTGCTCTCGCCTTTGACTTAGTAGAGGGTGAAACGAAGAAACGAGTGGCTTCCGATTTAAATAATCTAGTCATCGAAAATGACTACCATTTAACAACCGGGTTTGTTGGCACGCCATATCTATGCTTTACTCTATCCGAAAATGGCTACCATGATACCGCTATGAAACTACTACTTCAAGATAGCTATCCATCATGGTTGTACTCAGTGAAAAAAGGCGCGACCACCATTTGGGAGCACTGGGATAGCATCAAGCCAGATGGAAGTTTTTGGAGTGACGATATGAATTCTTTTAATCACTATGCATATGGAGCGATTGGTGATTGGATGTACCGTAGAGTAGCCGGACTGGATATGGATGAAAGTGACGTTGCTTATAAAAAGATTCTGATTCGTCCTCAATTTGCCGGTGGGAAGTTGACGCATGCTAGAGCTGAGCATGAGTCCTTATATGGGAAAATTGTCTCGGCATGGGAATGGACGAAGGATGAAATCAGTGTACGGGTTGAAATTCCTGCGAATACGACTGCAACGATTGTGTTACCGAATGTTCAAAGTAAGGATCTAAAGGAAAATCACATGGAAGTCGACCATGCAGAAGGAGTCGTACAGGTCGAAAATCAGGATGGGAATGTTCGAATCGAAGTCCGTTCTGGCGACTATACCTTTACGTATCCAAACCAAATGGGAAGCTTGGACCTATTTACAAAGAATTCTAGAGTGCTAGACCTTCTTTCCTCTTCAAAAGCAATGGAAGTACTAGAGAAGCACTCTCCTGGAATATCAGAAAAAATCGGGCCTTTTTCACATATGAAGGCTTATACTCTAACGCGTTTCGCCAAGGAACCAACGATTCAACTAAATGAGGTAGATTCCATCATTCAAGAAATCAATGAAGCTATAGTAGCTGGAAAAAAGGAGAGTAATCATGAGTACTCAAAAGCTTAAGAATCATGTTGTTGTAAAAAATGAAGCCTTTATGGAAGAAGCTCACCGGTTAAAGCCCGTACTAAAAAGCAGTGTGGTAAAGCCAACAGCACTCGTTCATGTGCTTCCAGATCCTAATGTGATGCATGGCTGGAAGGTGGAGCATGCCTCTTCTGTTGATGAATTGCAAAAACAAGAATACAAGAAAGGTGATTCCTTTATCGTTGATTTTGGGGACCACCAAGTGGGCTACCTAAACTTTCGTGTTCGTCCGGTGGGAAGCCCCCCGGATGCCCCGTTAAAAATAAAGCTAACAATTGGAGAAATGCCAGTAGAAATGGGTGAACCATTTGAAAATTATGATGGCTGGTTAAGTAGTGCTTGGCTACAGGAAGAGACTCTTTTTGTAGATGTCTTGCCTGCAACACTTGCTCTTCCACGCAGATATGCTTTTAGATACGTGAAGTTTGAAGTCCTAGCCACCTCGAAAAAATACCAAGTGATGTTCGAAGATATTGAGTGTAGGGCCGTTACGTCAGCTGATCTGGAAGCGGTTGAGACCTTAGGACATCCAGACTCTATGCTACAAAAAATCGATGAAGTCAGTATTAAAACCTTAGCCGATTGTATGCAGGATGTGTTTGAAGATGGCCCGAAACGTGACCGCCGTCTTTGGTTAGGAGATTTGCGTTTGCAAGCTCTAGCTAACTATGAAACGTTTGGGACAAATGATTTAGTCAAAAGATGTTTGTATCTTTTTGCCGGTGTACCGAATGATCAGGGCAAGGTGTCAGCGAATGTATTTATTGAACCGCAGTTAATCGCTGATGATACTTTCTTATTTGACTATTCACTTTTCTTTTTATCCACCTTGCACGATTACTATCTAGCAACAAGAGACAAAGAAACGTTAATAGAATTATGGCCTACTGCTTACCGCCAAGTGGAATTGGCTCTTGAGAGACTTGATGAAAATCATATTTTAGTAGATTCTTCCGAGTGGTGGTCCTTTATCGATTGGCAGCAAGGGTTAAATAAGCAAACTCCTTCACAAGCGATCTTAATATATACGTTGAAACAAGCCGTCTTTTTAATGGAAGAACTGAATGTGTCGGAAAAGGAAATTGTTGAAGCTCGTTTAGAGGAGATTATCCGTGCAACGAAGAAGTATTTATGGGATGAAGAACAACAGTTTTTTGTGAGTGGGCAAGAGCGACAAGTTTCATGGGCAAGTCAAATCTGGATGGTATTGGCTGGTGTTGTAACAGAAGAAGAAAGTAAGCAATTGATGAAGCATTTGTTAGAGGTGAAACCAGAGATAGGAATCGCCACTCCTTATATGTATCATCACTTTATTGAAGCGTTACTGATTGCGGGAGAAAAAGAGCTAGCCATTTCAGAGATGAAAACCTACTGGGGTGGAATGATCGAAGATGGTGCAGATACCTTTTGGGAGCTTTATGACCCGAAAGACAAAGAATTCTCTCCATACGGAAGTCATTTGATCAACAGTTATTGCCATGCATGGAGCTGCACCCCAACATACTTAATTCGAAAATACAACTTATAAGTTCGTTGGCTAAAAGGAGAATAAGGATGAAAAAGTATATTTCTTTTGACGTGGGTGGAACAAAGGTAAAGCACGGAATCGTCCTTGAGGACGGAACGATTGTAACAAAAGGGAGCTACTCGACTACTTGTGATGACCTAGAGGTCTTTTTGGCTGATATGGTCCAAACGATTACGGCATATAAAGAGACTCATGAAGTGGAAGGCGTTGCTATTAGCCTTCCGGGCTTCATTAATCCAAGCACTGGTTTCGCTGAGAGAGCAGGAGCCATTATCGCTTTGGACCAAAAAAATCTAAAGGAGCTCCTTGAAGCGAGGGTTCCTTTTCGAGTGGAGATTGAAAATGATGGAAATTGCTCTGCGTTAGCGGAAAGATGGAGCGGAAATGCCGTGGGCTGCGATGACTTTATTTGCTTCACAATCGGCACAGGAATTGGCGGGGGAATCATGGTGAATGGAAAGATTGTCCACGGCCATACGTTCCGCGGTGGTGAATTTGGCTTTATGCTAACGAAAGCAGATGCAAAGGGGAAAGAAATGCCTCATACCAACGCTTCTACTACTAGTTTGATCAGAAGGTATAGAGAGTATAAGGGCTTGGAAAAGGAGGTAAAAGTTGAGGGAGAGGTCATTTTTTCCGAGGCGGCTGAAAATCAAGAGGTGGACCAATTAATTCATGACTGGTTAGAGCATATTAGTTACGGACTCTTTAATTTGGCAGTAACTCTAAATCCACAGAAGATCTTAATTGGTGGGGGAGTAAGTGCAAGAGAAGGGCTGATTGAACAAATCCAAGAAAAGCTGGAAGAACTAGAATGGTGGAAGTTCTTAAAAGTCGAAATTGCTCCATGCAAACATCGAAATGATGCGGGAATGATTGGTGCGGTGTACCATTTTAGGAACAAATAAATGGAATAAGAAGGGACGTATGTTTTTTGGCATACGTCCCACTTCTTTATTTGCATGTTAATGGCTTGTGTGATGGCCCTCTGCCATCTCCAAGTTGTTCATATAGGCAGCCCTGGCCAATTCATACCTGACGTTTTTGCTTGCTTCAACGAGATCCGCTTCCTTCACAAGTCCGGATATGGAGTACTTATGACCCTTGAAATCAACGTTCAGAGCGGTGATTTGGTTAAATTTGAAGCCCTCCACGGGAACCCCTTGCTCATCCTTCAGCAAGAATTCTCCGTATTTCTCGTTGCAAGTTCGAGCCACTTCCTCCATGACCTTAAAAGCGTCGTCGGGATTCTGCCTGTAGCTAAGAACAAGGCTTTCGTTCACCCGGCGCCTTCCCCTGCTCCCGTTATGTAGTTCATTAATGTTGCTATAGGAAACCGAATACAGGTAACCATCAAACTGGCGAATCTTCAGGTGGCGCATGCTGATTTCTTCGATTTTCCCCTGATGATTTCCATTGATGATCACATAATCCCCATGATGAATCTGACGTTCAAACAAGTAAGTCAGCCCCATAATATAATCCCGGATGATATGCTGGAAAATCAATGCCAGAGCACCGGCCACCACGACCGAACCAGTAACAAGCCTAGTCAGGTTAAAGAAATGGCTGAGGACATAAATAAAGAAGAACACCAGTCCCATTAACTTCGTCACCTGGTACGCAAAATGCATCAATGTCTCTTCACGATTTTCATCCAAGAAGCTCGTTTTATCAAAGAAAAGCTTAATGGATTTACGAATCAAATAAACGGTAAGAATAATCAGCAATGCCACTATAATAATCCTTACAGGCAATTTTTCGAACAGTTCCAAGGTAAACATTTTATCAACCCTCCACCTTTTACTATACCAAAGGAAGGTGGAAAAGGAGAAAAAATAATTGTGCCAAATGGAGGGGAATACGATCGTATTTCTCCAAGTGGTAATTGAAAACGATTTATCTTTAAACTTAGAATGCAAAGGACTAAAATGGGTATATCTAATAAGCTTCATAGGAAATTGGAGCATTAATCTATCAGGGATTAGTGCTTTTTTGTTGAATTATTTATAAATCGATGGAAGGAGACAACCCAAAATGAAAACAGATAATAATCTAAAAGACCATATAAAACAGTTAGAGGAGAAATTATTAAATCCAGAAGTACGTTCATCAAGAGTTGAGTTGAAAAAGTTATTGGCTGATGATTTTTTTGAATTCGGAAGTTCAGGAAGAATTTTATATAAGAATGAAGACATTGCTGATGACGGTATAGGAATAGTTAGAATGAATCTGAGTAATTTCGAAATCCATCCTCTATCAGATAATATTGTGTTAGCCACATACCGAATTTTCAACGAAAATACGAACCAACATTCCTTACGTAGTTCAATATGGAAGTTTAATGAGGGTGTATGGAAAATGGTTTTTCATCAAGGGACCAAAACTCATCCAACGCTTTAATTTGAAACTCGTGTTAATGTGCTAAGGCAGGAGTGCAAGAAATGTCATCGTTTCAACTAACAGCAATATATATAGGTATCGACCAAAAACTAACTTGAGGTGGTTTAAATGGATAAAAGAGTCCAATTTGACTTTGAAATCGATTTTACTAATGGCGGTGGATTACAGGGACAGGATTTTCGTCTAGACATTACAGGAGATGACATTTCTGATGGGGAGTTAGCGAAGTATATTGTAGAAGATATGAGGTTGTTAATGGTTGGGAAAGTCAGGATACTCAACAAAAGAATAATTAATGAAAAACACAAAAGAAAATAAGGTCCAGCCGCCATATCGGGCGGCTAGAATATGATCAGTAGGCATTACCATAGGTGATTATTCGTTTTATACCTTCGTTTTCCATGGCTTCGATAATAAGTGGCATACTTTCTGATAGAGTGGTTGTGCCGTCAGTATTTAGTGCACTAATAACTATATCAATCCCATTCAATGCTCGTACTATATCATCTTTATTTAATACATTCCCTTGAATAATGGTTAAATTTCCATGATTTATTTGAATCTTCTCTTTCGTGCGAACTAAAACAGTCACATGATGACTGTCATGAAGGGCATAAGTAACTATTTGACTTCCAACTCGTCCTGTTGCACCTAAAATTAAAATATTCATAAGAATAAGGCTCCTTTTGTAATACTAAGATTTTACTATAAAACATATTTTATTGTCTTGATCATTAACGGAGGCGATCTTGAATAAAGAAGGAAATTCAGCTATTTTCTGATTCTTTGTAGGAAAACGTAAATAAAATATAGAAATAGAATGGATGAAATAACTCAAAAATTTGAAGGCAATGATACCAAAAAGGTACAACCTAGGACTCAGTTAAAGGTTGTACCTTTTTTATTTTTTTCTATGGGAGGATGTTGGATAGATGCATATATATTAAATGGGGAAATGGAAGGATGAATAAGGTAAGTAAGAAATAGTAAATAAAGTGAAAGAGGGTATGAGGTCAATGTTTAAAGAAAACGCAATATTAAATGCTATTGTAAACGAATTTTCAAAATTACAGGAGGTAGAAGCCATACTGCTTGCGGGTTCTCACACAATAGACACTCAAGATAAAAACTCCGATTATGATTTATATATCTATTTAAATAAGGAAGTTCCGGTAATAAAAAGAAAAGAAATCATGAAGGGATTTTGTGATTATGTAGAGATAAATAATCAATTTTGGGAAACAGAAGATGATGGGATTATTAGAGACGTAAATACCCCTATCGAAATTATTTATCGGGATCTTGATTGGATTGATGCACAACTTGAGAGAACATTAATTAAATGTCAAGCAGATGTCGGATATACCACTTGTTTTTGGAGTAATTTCATAACGTCAGTCATTCTGTATGATAAACACAAAAAGGCTGAAAAACTTCAACAAAAATACAATATTAAATATCCTGAAGCATTAAAGTTAGATATTGTAAGAAAAAATTATCCGTTATTAAGGGATCAGATGCCTGCCTATTATTTTCAAATAGAAAAAGCCGTTAAGAGAAATGATTACATAAGCATTAACCATAGGGTGGCAGCTTTATTGGCCAGCTACTTTGACATTTTGTTTGCGATAAATGAAATGCCACATCCAGGAGAAAAGAAATTAGTAAAAATATTAAAGGAAAAAGGGGCTATAATGCCTTTTGATATGGAAAAAAATATAAATGATATATTGATCAGCATTTGCGGTTTTGATGAAAGAATTTTAATTCAAGTAAATAAGCTGGTTGATAACTTAGACAAACTTTTAACTGCAAAGGGACTTTTAACGTCAAAGCCCTAATAAAACAACACCGAGACAATCGATAGTTACCAATGTAGTAAAACTTTTTGCGTAAAGGATAACACACTTTTAAAGATTTTTGATCTTCCAATAAGGGGTTCCGTTGAGCAAGATTTAATCAAACCTATTAAAGAAACTCGCCAATTTGGCGAGTTTTGCTTTTTTATATGGCCCATTCTCATATCAAAAGGACTGTCATTTGGTTCATTCCTTTGGTAAAGTATCTCAAAAAAACTTTTTCTACAAGCTTTTTTTTCTGTACTCATGTGGAGTCAATCCATAAAGTTCTTGAAACTTCTTATAAAAAAATCCTAAGTTCTTATAGCCAATCTCATGGGCGATTTCATCAATGTTCATGTTGCTGTTGATTAATAAAATACATGCACGTGTCATTCGCTGCATTTGAATAAGGTCTTTAAATGAATGCCCTGTATTTTTTTTCAGATAGGTACTTAAATAATTAGGGTGAAAGTTAAAATGCTGGGCGGTTGAAATAAGTGAAGAACTATTAAAGTTATCTTCTAGGTATTGCAAAATATCACCAAGATACGTTTTGGATGAACCAATATATTCTTGAGATTTATTATTTTGGTAAGTCCGAAGAAGTTCGCCAAAAATAATAATCATATAAGATTCAATAATATCTTTTGAGAAAATTTGGGGTTGAAAATATTCAAGCAAGACATTTTCAATGACATCTTTTAAATGCTCATTTTGTCCAGAGTGAAACATGATGTATCTGTTGTGATTTTGGGTCGTTGAAATGGAGTTGACTAGAAAGCTCGAGATAATCCCGTTACCAGCTAATCTACTTAAAAAAGATGTAGAGATAAAAGACTTAGGCAGTAGGAAATTAATAATAATGTCTTCTTCATAGGTGTTTTTTATCGTATGTGGAACATTGGTATCTAGTATACAAACATCCCCTTCAATCAGTTGAACTTCTTTCCCATTGATAATTTGGGTACATGAACCAGCGTAAACATAATTGATTTCCACGAAACTGTGAATATGCATGGGAATCACTGAATACCGAGAGTGCTTGGTGACCCATATATGATTCATGTCAAAATCAAAAACATAAACAGGGTCACCTGCATGATCACTAACGGTTTTAAAGTTTTTATACTTGGTTAAGCCTAGCTCTGGATTTTGCTTGTGTTTTAATTCACTCTCAGACATTTCAAACAGGAGATGTCTTAATTCCGTTTTATTCATTAGAGCCTCCAAGTTCTAAATCTATAGATTAAGTTTGGTAAGTCAATTGATGAAGTATAGACGTTACGATTTATTCTACTCATTGTTACAATAAGTTTATGATAACGTTATCAAAAAGAAAAAAGCTTACTGTGTAATAATAAAAATCTTACTCTATTAGATGATTGAGAGGCAAGGAATATATTTTGAAAACTGCTTGGTTTTTGTTAGTTTTGAATCACTTCAAAGACGCGAAAAGGAGTTGAGTTACATGAATTATGAACAAGTTGCTAGAGTTGTTTTAGCTGCTGTTGGTGGGAAAGAGAATGTAAGCAGTGTGATTCATTGTGTAACAAGATTACGATTTAAGTTAAGAAATCGCAGTATAGTTGATACAGATCAAGTGAAGCAAGTAAATGGTGTAATGACCGTTGTTGAGAGTGGGGGGCAATACCAAGTAGTTATTGGTACGGAGGTTCCCTCTGTTTACCAGGAAGTGACAAAGCTCATTGGTGAATCTCCAGTGACCGTAGAAGAGACTTCCGAAGAAAAGAAATCCTTATTTAATCGTTTTATCAGTATGATCACAGGAATTTTTATGCCAACAATAGGTGCACTTGCTGGGGCGGGGATTCTTAAAGGGCTGCTTGCCATGTGTGTGTCATTCAAATGGATGACTACTGAAATGGGAACCTACCAAATCTTATACGCTGCAGCTGACGCATTTTTTTACTTCTTTCCTATCCTAATTGGATTTTCAGCAGGAAAACGGTTTGGAGCCAATCCTTATATTACAGCTTCTATTGGTGCAGCCCTGGTGTATCCAACCATGCTTACAGCCTTCACTGAAGGTACGGAGCTATCATTTTTAGGAATACCAGTAGTTTTGCTAAATTATACTTCTTCAGTCTTTCCTATTATTGCTGCATCTTGGATTGCTGCTAAATTTGAAAGATTGTTAAATAGTAAACTTCATGCATCTATTAAGCTATTTTTCACTCCACTTATTGTGATAGTTGTTGTATTGCCACTAACATTCCTTGCGATAGGACCACTGGTTACACAAGTTAGTAATTTATTAGCAGCTGTAACAAATGGAGCTTATAATTTATCTCCATTGATTGCGGGTATTATTTTAGGAGCATTCTGGCAAGTAATTATTATTTTTGGACTACACTGGGGATTTATTCCTCTACTCATAAACAATATTACTACTCTTGGGTTTGACCCAATCAATGCATTGTTGTTTGGACCGGCAATGGCCCAAGCGGGTGCGGCATTGGGAGTGGCTCTTAAGACGAGAGAGAAGTCAATGAAGGCAGTTGCAACTTCTGCGAGTATTTCAGGAATCATGGGCATAACAGAACCAGCTATCTATGGAGTGAACCTACCAGCCAAGAAGCCTTTTATTATGGCGTGTATTGCAGGTGGAATCGGAGGGATTTTTGCTGGAAGTATGGGGGCGAAAGCTTTTGGATTTGGTGCTCCTGGAATCTTTGGCATTCCACTTTTTATTAATCCAGAAGGGATTGATGCAGGATTTGCAGGATTCCTCATATCTGCAGGGATTAGTTTTTTCGGTGCAGCTATCCTGACCTATTTTTTCGGATTTAAGGATAAAGAAGTGAAATCAAGTACTAAAGAAAGTACGACTACTATTGGAAATGTAGAAGTGAAGTAAGTTGATTAAGAACAAGTACGCCTATGGTACAGGCCACGTAAGGATTGATACAAAATGAAGAGACTAAACGAAGTGCTAGAACATAAACAAGGTAATTATATCTTTCCATTCTTATGGTTGCATGGAGAAGAAGAACAGCTTTTAAGAGAATATATGCAAAAGATATATGATACGGGAATACGGGCGGTATGTGTAGAATCCAGACCCCATCCTGATTTTCTTGGGGAAAAATGGTGGCGTGATATGGATGTGATCATGGAGGAAGCAAGAAAGAGAGAGATGCAAGTGTGGCTTCTTGATGACTCTCATTTTCCAACTGGTTATGCTAATGGGAAAGTAGAATCTGATCATCCAGAGCATGTGAAAAAATACTTGAAGATTCATCAACTAGATTTTGTTGGTCCAAATGAGGATGCCTCTATTTTAGTAAAGTGGGGAAGTCCGGGAAATCGAATGTCACTCGAGAACAAAATGGAAGCGGTCCAAGATAAAATTTGGGGTATTGTTGTGGCTAAAAAGACGGGGCCAAATAGCATTGATCCTATGACCTTACAAAATGTTAGTTCATTTGAAAGTGAAGGAGTCTTACGTTGGAATATACCAGAGGGTGAATGGAGAGTTTTTGTTATGCTCCAAACGATCTTTGGTGGAGAGAAGCATACAGAAGGCTACTTAAATCCACTTGATCCCGAAGCTGTAAAGGTATTAATAAACGAAGTATATGAGTCGCATTATTCTCATTATGCGGATGATTTCGGCAAGACATTTGCGGGCTTTTTCTCAGACGAACCTCGTTTCGGAAATATGCATGGATCGGAGGGATCCATCGGAAGATATGAAATGGTTTTTCCTTGGCGGGAAGATTTCTTAGAGAAGTTTGATAAGGAGGAATTTATCAAGCTTCCATTGTTATCTCCTATAGAAGCAAATGGTGCTGAACACTCTATTCGATACAAGTATATGGATGTGGTTTCACGTTTGTATGGGGAAGCCTTTACCGGTACGCTGGCTTCCTGGTGTCGTGAACATGGAGTCGAATATATTGGCCATCTCATTGAAGACAATAACTCTCATGCAAGGTTAGGTTACGGAACGGGACATTACTATCGTGGCTTATGGGAACAAGATATGGCGGGGCTCGACGTTGTGTTAAATCAGATTATGCCTGGTATGGATAAGGGGCCTTTTAAATCCATGACATCCAAAGGGTGGGACGGCGAGTTCTTCCATTATGGGATGACAAAAATGGGAACTTCTTTAGGTCATTTGGATCCAAAAAAGAAAAACCGAACGATGTGTGAAGTATATGGTGCCTATGGCTGGGCAGAGGGAATCAAATTAATGAAGTGGATTACGGACCATATGTTAGTGAGAGGTGTAAATCATTTTGTTCCACACGCTTTTTCACCGAAGTCTTTTCCAGATCCGGATTGCCCACCACATTTTTATGCAAATGGATACAACCCACAATATCGCTTTATGAATGTCTTATTTAATTATATTAATAGAGTATGCCATTTATTAAGTGGGGGAAAGCATATGGCTAATGTTGGCTTACTCTATCATGCGGAAGCAGAATGGTTAGGGGATTACATGCTATTCCAAAAGCCGGCACGTGAATTAACCCAGCACCAAATTGATTTTGATGTCATTCCCATTGATTTAATTTGTGAAGCGACCATTCAAGAGCGTAAATTCACAATCCATGAGGAATCATTTGAGGCATTAGTGATTCCTTACTCGGAGGCATTGCCACAAAAGTTCCTAGAGAGAGTGAAGCGGTTAACTGATGCAGGTATTTCGGTACTTTTCGTTGAGGGAACGCCGACAAGGAATGAGCAAGGGTTACCAATAGGTGATTGGATACTAGGTTGTGAAGTGGTTGAACTCAATGATCTTGCAAATATGCTCTATTCAAAAGGGATATATGAAATCAAAGCATCAGAGAAACAACCCTATTTACGCTACTATCATTACGAGCAACCAGACGGACACATCTATATGTTCTTTAACGAAGACCCTTATAAGCGGATTGAAACAGAAGTCACTTTAGGGATCGGAACACATGTGGTTGCCTATGATGGTTTTTCGAATTCATTTCGAAACATTCCACACAAAATAGTAGATGGTAAAACGATCGTTGGGTTATGCTTAGAAGCCTATGAGTCTGTCATAGTAGTAGAAAGTATGGAAGTGAAGAGAAATCTCCCCGCGTTAACCTTAAGTGAGGAAGTAAAGGGAGAGTGGCAAGTATCTTTCTCCTCTTCTGAGCTGTACCCTGATTTCGAGCAGGGTACGAAACTAGTAAAGCTTCAGGATATATCTAAGTTGGAGGGCTATACTACTTTTTCAGGAACAGTGAAATATGAAGTGGAATTCCAACTGAGTGCAGTACCAGAGAATGCCGTTCTTGATTTAGGAAAAGTGTATGAGGTAGCAGAGGTAACTCTTAATGGAAAATATCTTGGTGTAAAAATCACTCCACCTTATGTATTTGATGTGTTGGGGTCACTAGTCGAAGGGAAGAACTCCCTAATCATTGAGGTAACCAATAATTTAGGAAGACAAGAGCAAGATTATTTATCACAGTACATGATATTAGAACCTACTGGGTTACTAGGTCCAGTTATGTTAAAAAAATAATAGGTTAGAATGAGCTTGCAGAGTTTATCCCTGCAAGCTTTTATATTACACTAAAAACAACACAAATCACGTTCATGAGGTGTAATATGGGAAATGATCTTCTTGCAACCTTGATGGAAATGACCGAAGAAGAACAGATGATTCTCGAGCAAAGTAGTGAAATCAAAAAGGACCTTTATACGAATCAAACGTCTTTTATTATTGAAAGCGAAAAGTTCTTAAATCCAAACGAGATGATTATGCTGAGAAAGCATACCCGATTTATTGATTTCCCCAAGCATCGTCACAATTATATCGAAATTAATTACGTGTTTCATGGTGAGTTAAAGCAGAAGGTGGGAACGGAGCATGTCCACTTAAAGCAGGGCGAGCTTTTATTTTTGAACCAGCATATTGAACACGAAATTGAAGCCTGTGCAAAAGAGGACATTGTCATCAATTTTATTATTCAGCCAAAATTCTTTGATTTCATTTTTTCCTATTTATCCTCTACCAATTTAATGAGTAACTTCATTATAAACAGTCTCTATAATCACACGCAGAATGGACAATACTTGTACTTTGCTGTTACACATGTGGAGGCGATTCAAGAGTTAATTAAGAAGATGATGGATGAGATTATGGAACCATCATTATTTTCAGAGTCTACCTTAAAGCTTTATATGGGGCTACTAATGATAGAACTATTAAAGCACACAGATAAATTAAAGCAAAATGAACTAAGCACTGAACATCACTACATCCTTGTCGAGACGATGAAGTATATTGATGAACATTACCAAAATGCTTCTCTCTATGAGTTAGCTGAGCAATTAAATCAGCCTCACTACGCAGTGAGTAAGCAAATTAAGCAGGCAACGAAGTATACCTTTAAAGAGCTTTTACAAGAAAAGCGGCTTACGAAAGCAAAAGAGTTTCTAGAAAGAACCGAAATGCCCATTACAAAAATTATCGATGAAGTAGGCTACGATAATATGAGCTACTTCTACCGGATTTTTAAAAGCAAATACGGAAAAACTCCTAAGGATTACCGAGTGGAGATGAAAGGTAGATGAACTTTGTGTTCAGCTACTAATAAATTTCTGGAATAGCTCTCCAAAGTAACAAAAAAGCACTGGCCGACTGTAATTGCGGTCAGTTTTTTTTGTTTTTAATGAAAAATTGGCCTTTATTCAATTTTTGTTTTCTTGTCGCCCCTGACCAAGCTGCTTCCGCTTTTCCTTTTGCAAATAAGGTCGATAAATTAAATGAATCCCGTTATAGGATATTTCTCTGAATCTAGTATGATAGTAGTATCGTAAGCGGTTACACCTAAAGGAGCGTTGAGGATGAACAAGTACAGTATTGCTGTTGATATTGGTGCTTCAAGTGGAAGATTAATGTTAGGCCATAGAGAAAATGGACAATTACAGTTAAGCGAATTATATCGATTTGAGAATCAAATCGTACAAAAAGGCAATCATTTTTGCTGGGAGATTGATCGACTGTTTGATGAAATCAAAACAGGATTAAAAAAGTGCCGTGAACTTGGTATCCAACCAGATAGCATCGGGATTGACACGTGGGCGGTAGATTTTGTCTTACTAGATGAAAATGACCAGCCGCTAACGGAGGCAGTATCCTAC
>Ga0182742_1003077_pt1 | contig 16995 bp, 16 predicted proteins | sample eDN5th37CBELigMG_FD_128880 | JGI IMG/M metagenome (GOLD analysis project Ga0182742, IMG submission 128880) | Enriched Miracle-Growth compost microbial communities from Emeryville, California, USA - eDNA 5th pass 37_C BE-Lig MG (version 2)... ...
ACCGCCTCGTCGGCATCCTGCACGGTTGCCTACGCCACCGGACCCGCTACGACGAACACAAAGCCTGGGCACACCGCACACCTGCCGCCGCTTGACAACTTACGCACCTGGGATGTCTAACCTGCGGATATGGCACTTCAACCGATATCGGCGGTCATCGAGATCGTCGCGACAGACCTCAGCCGAAGCCTCGACTTCTACCGGCTGCTCGGCCTGGACGTGCCCGAGCCCGGCGGTCCGCACGTCGAGGTGGCGCTGCCCGGCGGCAACAAGCTGGCGTTCGACACCGAGGAGGTGATCGCCGGTATGCACCCGGGCTGGACCAGGCCCTCGTCTGCGGGCCGCGTCGCGATCGCGTTCGGGCTCGCCGCGCCGGGCGACGTCGACGCGCTGTACGAACGCGTCACGGGGGCCGGTCACCCCGGCACCCTCAAGCCGTTCGACGCGTCGTGGGGGCAGCGCTACGCGACCGTCGAGGATCCCGACGGCACGTCGGTGGACCTGTTCGCGGCGCTGGACACCTGACCGAGCAACTCTCGCACCCCGACACGCGCGAGCGCGCGCACCTCACGGTGCAGATGGGGCTGGTCGGCGTAACCGGACTGCGCGGCCACGTCGGATAATCCCGTACCGCTGCGGAGCAGTCGCACCGCGCGACGGAACCGCAGGACACGACGCAACATCGCGGGCCCGTAGCCGTAGACGCTGGTGCAGTGGCGGTGCAGGGTGCGGCCCGACCAGCCGAGGTCGTCCGCGACGTCGTCGACAGCGGCGCCGTCGGCGAAGCGGCGCGTGACGTGCCGCAGCGCGGCCAGCGACCACGGCGCGGTCTCGCTGCGCGGCGGGGCCAGGTCCGAGGCGGGGGTCAGGGCGAGCGTTTCGAGTGAGTCACACGAGGGCACGGTCCGCAGGTCGTGAAGGTCCACGCGCGTGTCGCGTAGTTCGGCGGCCGGGACGCCGAGCACGCGGGGGAGCGCGCCGGGCCGGAAACGCAACCCGCGCACGGGGTCTGGGCTGGCGGCGGCCAGATATGCCGTGGTGTCGGGGCCCGCGACCACCACTCGCCCGTCCAGACGGATCAGATCCATGCAGCCGTCGGGCAGCACCCGTGCGGGTGTGGCCGGTCCGCCGCGTTCCCAACTGCACTCGACCAGATCGCGCAGCGGCGGCGGGGGAGCCTGCTCGCGATAGCTCACGAATCGAACGCTACCCCGTATCAGCGACCGAAGGACTCCAGCACCGCGGCCCGCGGCGAGCGCCACGCCGGGATCCCGAGGTCGGCGAGTGTCTTCGCGTCGTCGGTGGGGGTGGCCGCGGTGAGCAGCATCGCGGCTTCGTAGCTGATGCCGTCACCGAGCGGCAGGACATTGCCCAGCAGGTCCGAGACCCAGCCGATGGCGTGGAACATCGCGGGGCTCAACGGGATCCGCCGGATCGGCCGGCCGACACCCTGCTCGAGGATGTCGATCCACTCGTTGAACGACACCAGCACACCGCCGCACACGTAGCGGTGCGGCCCACGTCCGGGTTTCATCAGGGCCACGTGCACGTCGGCGACGTCGCGCACGTCGATCATCTGCATCCCGCCGCGCAGCCTCGGTGCGACCCGTGCCTTCACGATCGGTCCCCAGCCGCGTTCGGTCACGCCGGGCGCGGTGAACCATGCCGGCCCCACCACGCTCGACGGGTAGGTCACCACGACGGGGGCGCCGGTGTCCTGCAGGCGCCGGGCGGCGCGGTCCGCGTACGCCTTGGTCTGCGCGTACGGGCTGCGCCCGGCCACCGGCGGCGTGTCGGCCGAGATGACGCCGTCGGGCGGCGGGAACAGCGAACTGTAGCTGCTCACCGACACGATGGGGTCCAGCCCGGCCTCGGCCGCGCGGATCAGCACGGCCTCGGTGGCGTGCGCGTTGATCTCCCACATGAGCTGCGTGCGGCTCTTGTCGGTGCCCACCACACCCGCGGCATGAATCACCGAATCGCAGCCCTTGAGCAACCGGTCGACGGTGCCGGAATCGCGGATGTCGCCCACGAGGGTCTCGACCTCACCGGCCTCGGCCAGCTTGTCGATCACCGGCTCGCCTTCGCACCCGGGTGCGACGAGAAGCCGCACCTCGTGGCCGGCCGTCAAGAGGCCGCGGACGGTGTGGGCACCCACGTAGCCGGTGCCACCGGTCACTGCAATTCGCACGGATTCCTCACTCACGCAGTCGTGTTCGTGCGCGCTCCGCGCACGATGGGCCACACCGGATCGGTGCAGTCGATACCTTCGGCGGACAGTTGCCGCTTGAGCACCTTGAAGGTCTCGGTACGGGGCAGTTCGGTGCTCACCCGCACGTAGGTCGGCCACTGCTTGGGGCCGAGATCGTCCTGGGCGGCCAGGAACTCGCGGAACTGCCCGGGGTCCAGCACGGCTCCCGGGGCCGGTACGACGGCGGCCATCACCTGATCGCCCACCGCGGGATCCGGGATGGGGTACACCGCGACCTCGACGATGCCGGGATGGCGCAGCAGGATCCGCTCGATGGGCGCGGTGCCGAGGTTCTCGCCGTCGACCCGCATCCAGTCACCGAGGCGGCCTGCGAAGTACACGTAGCCGTCCTCGTCGCGGTACGCGAGGTCGCCCGTGTGGTAGACGCCGCCGGCCATGCGCTCGGCCTCGGCCTGCGGATCGTTGTAGTAGCCGCGGAACCAGCCCGGCCCGGTTGGGTTCACGAGTTCGCCGACGCGACCGGGCGGGCACGGTTCACCGGTGTCGACGTCGACGATCGCGACCTGATCGGTGAGCGGCCCCAGGGCACCGTCGGGGGTGTCGGGCGTGCGGGCGATGGCCACACCGCCCTCGGTGGAGCCGAATCCGTCGACGACGTGGACGCCGAACCGTTCGGCGAACCGCTGCAGGTCACCGGGCGCACCTTCGTTGCCGTACAGGAACTTCAGCGGGTTGTCCGCGTCGTCGGGACGCGGCTCGGTGGCCAGTATGTAGGAAAGCGGTTTGCCCACGTAGTTGGCGTACGTGGCCTCGTAGCGCCGCACGTCGTCGATGAAGCTCGACGCGGAGAACTTGCGGCGCAACGCGATCGACGCGCCTGCGGCGACCGCGACGGACCAGCCGGCCATGATCGCGTTGGAGTGGAACAGCGGCATGGACAGGTACGCGGTGTCGGACGGGCCGAGGCCGAACCGTTCGGCCAGCATCCGGCCGGGAAACGCGACCTTGTCGTGTGTCACGCGCACGGCCTTGGGTTCGCCGCTGGTGCCCGAGGTGAAGATCAGCATGAACAGGTCATCGGCGCGCGTGGCGGCGAACCGCACCGGCGCACCCCGGTGGGCGTCGAGTTCGGCGGCCCAGTCGGCGGATTCGACATCGATGACGGGCACCTCGTCCATCCCCGCGGGCGCCAGGGCGGGGGTGTCGGTGAGCACCACCTGGCAGTCGGCCCGCACGATGTCGCGCCGCAACGCCTCGCCCCGGCGAGTGGGGTTGAGGCCCACGGGCACCAACCCGGTCAGGCCCGCCGCCACCAGAAGACTCGAGAAGAACGTGGTGTTGCCCAGCAGCACCCCGACGTGGCCGGGCCGCTGCGGGTCCAGGCGGGCGCGCAGCGCCGCGCCCACCTGGGCACCCGCGGTGATGTGCTCGGACCAGCTGACGAACGAATCACCCTCGTGCACACCACGGTCGGTGACGTCGGCCAGTGGTGCGAGCAGAGCCGTGACGGTCTGCGGATCGATGGTTTCGGTCATCCCTAGACGGGCGTGTCGGCCAGTTCGCGGCCGATACGCAGCAACTGACCGGTCGCGCTGCCGAGCGCGAACTCGGACTGCTTGGCGGCCAGGAAGTAGCGGTGCACCGGGTGATCCATGTCGATGCCGACGCCGCCGTGCACGTGAACGGCGGTGTGGGCCACGCGGTGTCCGGCCTCGGCGGCCCAGAACGCCGCGCTGGCGACGTCGACGTCGGCGGGCAGGTCCTCCGACAGCCGCCACGCCGCCTGGGTGAGCGTGAGCCGCAGACCCTTGACGTCGATGTAGCCGTCGGCCAGCCGTGACGAGACCGCCTGGAAGCTGCCGATCGGGCGGTCGAACTGCTCACGTTCGCGCGCGTAGGACGCCGTGAGCTCCAGCGCGCGTTCCAGCACACCCAACTGGTATGCGGTGCGGCCCAGCGTCACACGCGTCGTCAACCACTCGGCGACCTGCGTGCCGCCCAGCACACGGTCGGCACCGACCGCGACATCCTGCAGGTCCAGGTGCGCGACGCTGCCCTTGCCCGTGGTGTTCAGCGACGTCTCGGTGACCCCGGCATCATCGGCCGCGACGATGAAAACGCTGACACCCGAGCCGGTTTCGGCCGGGACCAGGTAGGCATCGGCGACCGGGCCGTAGCTCACCAGCGTGCGCGAACCGGTCAGCCGATGGTCGTCGCCGTCGGCCTGCGCCTGCACCGGACCCTGGCCCATCTCGCCGTCGAGGGCCACGGTGAGGATCTTGCTCCCGGCCACCGCGGGTGCGCCCCACTGGGCGCGCTGCGCGTCGGAGCCGAACTCGGCGATCGCACCCGCCGCGGCCACCACGGATTCCAGGTAGGGCACGGCGGCAAGTTGCCGGCCCAGCGCGGTGAGCACCGAGGTCTGTTCCAGGACACCGAATCCGCCACCGCCGACGGATTCGGGTGCCGCGGCCGAGAGGATGTCGGCCTCGACGAGTTTGGCCCACAGGTCGCGGTCGAACCGCTCGGGCAGGCCGTCGAGTTCACGCTGGTGTTCGGGTGTGCACACCGATTCGGTGATCGTGCGCACCAGGCCACCGAGATCGGCGGCCGGTTCGGTTGTGGTGAAGTCCATGTGAAGTCTCCGTCTTCCCTTACCGGTTCACTCGGGGCAAGCCGAGCGCGACCATGCCGATGATGTCCCGCTGGATCTCGTTGGTGCCGCCGCCGAACGTCAGGATCAGCGCCGAGCGGTGGAACCGCTCGACCCGGCCGCGCAGCAGGGCGCCGCGGGTGTCACCGCGCAGCGTCGCCGAGGTACCCAGCACCTCCATGAGCAACCGGTAGGCCTCGGTGGCCAACTCGGTGCCGTACACCTTGGCCGCCGACGCGTCGGCAGGCGACGGCGCGGCCTCGGTCGAGGCGAGCTCCCAGTTGATGAGCTTGAGCACCTCGGCCTTGGCGTGCACGCGGGCCAGGTTGAGCTGCACCCACTCCGAGTCGATCAGTCGCTTGCCGTGCACGTCCTTGGTGTTCTGCGCCCACTCCCGCACGCCGTTGAGCGCGACGTAGATGGGCTGGGCCGACACGAGCGCGACCCGTTCGTGGTTGAGCTGGTTGGTGACCAGCTTCCAGCCCTGGTTCTCCTCGCCGACCAGGTTGGTCACCGGCACGCGCACGTCCTGGTAATAGGTGGCGCTGGTGTCGACGCCGGACATGGTGTGCACGGGCGTCCACGAGAAGCCCTCGGCCGTGGTCGGCACGATGAGCATCGAGATGCCGCGGTGCTTCTTGGCCTCGGGGTTGGTGCGGACCGCGAGCCACACGTAGTCGGCGTAGGCGATCAGGCTGGTCCACATCTTCTGGCCGTTGATCACGTAGTCGTCGCCGTCACGCACCGCGGTGGTGCGCAGCGACGCCAGGTCGGTGCCCGCGCCCGGCTCGGAGTAGCCGATCGAGAAGTGCAGTTCACCCGAGGCGATCTTGGGCAGGAAGAACTTCTTCTGTTCCTCTGTGCCGAACGCCATGATCGTCGGCGCGACGCTGTTGATGGTCAGAAACGGCACCGGCGCGCCCGCGATCGCGGCCTCGTCGGTGAAGATCAGCCCGTCCATGGGCGGGCGGGCCTGACCGCCGAACTCCTTGGGCCAGCTGAGCGTGAGCCACCCGTCCTTGCCCATCTGCGCGACGGTCTCGCGGTAGACGTTCCCGCGGCCCATCTCGCCTTCGGACGAGCTGAGCGCCTCCACCCGCTCCGGCGTCATCAGCTTGGAGAAGTACGCGCGCAGTTCGCGACGCAACTCCTCCTGCTCGGGGGTGTATCCGATCCGCATCCGCTGCATCCTCACTGCTCAAGCGACCTGACTTCTCACCCGGTTGTAACACGTTCTAGTCTTGGGGTCCAGACCGGTGTCTGGCCACCATCGGCCGGATCGGGTCGTATTCTGTGCCTGCGCGCCGCCAGACCGGTGCGCGCACACGCCGTGAGGAGGTCGTCATGCGAGTTGAAGTTGACCGCGATCGCTGCGAGGGAAACGCAGTGTGCGTGGGAATTGCCCCGGATCTGTTCGAACTCGACGACGAGGACTACGCCGTGGTGAAATCCGATCCGGTGCCCGCCGATCAGGAGGATCTGGCCGAGCAGGCGGTCAACGAGTGCCCCCGGGCCGCGCTGATCCGCAAAGACTAGAGGTATTCATAAATTGACCCAGCCGCGCACGCGAGGAGCCGCATGACCAACGACAGCCACCCCTCCGACACCGGGCCCGATCGAGGGGCCGATCTCGACCTGTCCGGAAAGGTCGCCGTCGTCACCGGCGCCGCCGCGGGCCTCGGCCGGGCCGAGGCGATCGGACTGGCCAGGGCCGGCGCCACCGTCGTGGTCAACGACATCGCGGGCGCGCTGGACCGCTCCGACGTGCTCGACGAGATCGCCGCGGCCGGATCCAAGGGTGTCGCCGTCGCGGGTGACATCAGCGCGCGGTCCACGGCCGACGAGCTCGTCGAGACCGCGGACGGCCTCGGCGGGCTCGGCATCGTCGTCAACAACGCGGGCATCACACGCGACCGCATCCTGTTCAACATGACCGACGAGGAGTGGGACGCGGTCATCGCGGTCCACCTGCGCGGGCACTTCCTGCTGACCCGCAACGCCGCCACGTACTGGCGCAGCAAGGCCAAGGCGGGGGACGGCACGGTCTACGGCCGCATCATCAACACGTCGTCGGAGGCCGGTCTGTCGGGTCCGGTCGGCCAGCCCAACTACGGCGCCGCCAAGGCCGGCATCACCGCGCTCACGCTGTCGGCGGCCAGGGCGCTGGAGCGGTTCGGGGTCCGGGCCAACGCCATCGCGCCGCGCGCCCGCACCGCGATGACCGCGGGCGTGTTCGGTGACGCGCCCGAACTGGCGGAGGGGCAGGTGGACCCGCTGTCGACCGATCACGTCGTGACGCTCGTGCAGTTCCTGGCGGCACCGGCCTCGGAAGGTGTGAACGGTCAGCTGTTCATCGTTTATGGTCCATCTGTCACCTTGGTCGCCGCACCCACCGCGGAGAAGCAGTTCGTCGCCGACGAGGACGCGTGGGAACCGGCAGACCTCAGCGTGACGCTGCGGGACTACTTTGCTGATCGGGATCCGGAGCGTGGGTTCTCGGCGACTGCACTGATGGAGTCGCGAGACTGACAGTCTCAATTGTCAGTCGTTCGAGGGCCGTTAGAACACGTTTCAGATTTCGATCTGCTCTATGTGCTCCGAACTGGGAAGACGCTGGAGTTTTCCCATAGTTCGCTGTTCTTTGACACTGCGAACTTGTTCTAGTTAATATGATCCGGCTCACGTGAGCGCCATGTCAGACCCCAGGGTGGGAAGGCCGCCGATCCGGTGGCCCAGAATTTTCGCCGGAGTGAATTCCGGCGAATGCCCACCCCGCCCCAAATGAACGGAGCTGAGGTTGATCGAACAGCTTGCGGTTCCAGCCCGGGCCGTGGGCGGTTTCGTCGAGATGTCCCTGGACACCTTCGCCAAGATCTTCCGGAGGCCGTTTCAGCTCAAGGAGTTCCTCGACCAGACCTGGATGATCGCCCGCGTGTCGTTGGTTCCAACGCTGCTGGTGGCCATTCCGTTCACCGTCCTGGTCGCGTTCACGCTGAACATCCTGCTGCGTGAGATCGGCGCGGCCGATCTGTCCGGCGCGGGCACGGCCTTCGGCACCATCACCCAGCTCGGTCCCGTGGTGACCGTGCTGGTGGTCGCCGGTGCCGGCGCGACGGCGATCTGCGCCGACCTGGGAGCGCGCACGATCCGTGAGGAGATCGACGCCATGCGGGTGCTGGGCATCGATCCCATCCAGCGTCTGGTGGTGCCGCGCGTGCTGGCGTCGACCTTCGTGGCGCTGCTGCTCAACGGTCTGGTGTGCGCGATCGGCCTGGCCGGCGGCTACGTGTTCTCGGTGTTCCTGCAGGGCGTCAACCCCGGTGCCTTCATCAACGGGCTGACCGTGCTCACGGGTCTCGGCGAGCTGGTATTGGCCGAGATCAAGGCCCTGCTGTTCGGCGTCGTCGCAGGTCTGGTGGGCTGCTACCGCGGCCTGACGGTCAAAGGTGGCCCGAAGGGCGTCGGGAACGCCGTCAACGAGACCGTGGTCTACGCGTTCATCTGTCTGTTCGTGATCAATGTGATCATGACCGCAGTCGGCGTCAGGGTGCTCACGCGATGACGGGTGCGGGCGCGGGAGGCGCGATGATGGTTTCTTGCGCAAAAAAGAGAAGCCGATGAGTTACGACGCCACGCTCAGATTCCGCAGGCTGTTCCGCGGTGTGCCCAAGACCGTCGACACGGTCGGCGAGCAGGCACTGTTCTACGGCGAGACCATGCGGTACCTGCCCAACGCCTTCACGCGCTACCGCAAGGAGACCATCCGCCTCGTCGCCGAGATGACCATGGGCGCGGGCGCCCTGGTGATGATCGGCGGCACGGTCGGTGTCGCGGCGTTCCTGACGCTGGCCTCCGGCGGCGTCATCGCGGTGCAGGGCTACTCGTCGCTGGGCAACATCGGCATCGAGGCGCTCACGGGCTTCCTGTCGGCCTTCCTCAACGTGCGCATCGTCGCGCCGGTCATCGCGGGCATCGCGCTGGCCGCCACGATCGGCGCGGGCGCCACGGCCCAGCTCGGGGCCATGCGGGTGGCCGAGGAGATCGACGCCGTCGAATCCATGGCCGTGCACGCCGTGTCCTATCTGGTGTCGACGCGGCTTCTCGCAGGCCTGATCGCGATCGTCCCGCTGTACTCGCTCTCGGTGCTCGCGGCGTTCTTCGCGGCGCGGTTCACGACGGTGTTCATCAACGGGCAGTCCGCGGGCCTGTACGACCACTACTTCAACACGTTCCTGATACCGAGCGACCTGCTGTGGTCGTTCCTGCAGGCCATCGTGATGGCGATCGCCGTCATGCTCGTGCACACCTACTACGGGTACAACGCCTCGGGCGGCCCGGTTGGTGTGGGCATCGCGGTGGGCCAGGCCGTGCGCACCTCGCTCATCGTCGTCGTCACCATCACCCTGTTCATCTCACTCGCCGTCTACGGCGCGTCCGGCAACTTCAACCTCTCGGGGTAGAACACGATGTCGAACGGAAACGCCAAACGCAGCCACGTGCGGATCGCCGCTGCCGTCCTGGCCCTGATCGTGCTCGCGGCCGTGGTCTTCACCTACCTGTCGTACACGGCCGCGTTCACCCCGACCGACAAGGTCACGGTCACCGCACCGCGCGCGGGCCTGGTGATGGAACGCGACGCCAAGGTCAAGTACCGCGGCATCCAGATCGGCAAGGTCACCGACATCGAGTACGCCGGTCGCGAGGCGAAGCTGACGCTGTCGCTCAATCGTGGCGAGATGCAGTACATCCCGTCCAACGCGACCGTGCGGATCGCGGGCAACACGATCTTCGGCGCCAAGTCGGTCGAGTTCCTGCCGCCCGAGAAGGCCACGGACACGCCGCTTCGCCCGGGCACCAGCGTGCCCGCGCAGGACGTGCAACTCGAGGTCAACACGCTGTTCCAGACGCTGTCGGACCTGCTCGACAAGATCGACCCGGTGAGCCTCAACGGCACGCTGACCGCGCTGGGCGAGGGTCTGCGCGGACACGGCGACGACCTCGGTGCGACGCTTGCGGGTCTCAACACGCTGCTGGGCCAGCTCAACCCCAAGCTGCCCACACTGCAGGACGACTTCTCGAAGGCCGCGGTGGTCGCTGGCATCTACGGCGACGCCGGGCCCGACATCGCCAAGGTGCTCGACAACGTGCCGGGGGTGAACCAGACCATCATCGACGAGCAGGCCAACCTCAACGCCACGCTGCTGGCCGCGACGGGCCTGGCCAACAACGGCACAGCGACACTGCAGCCCGCCGCCGACGACTACATCGCGGCCGTCCAGCGTCTGCGCGCCCCGCTGAAGGTCGCGGGGGACTACTCGCCGGAGTTCGGCTGCATCCTGGAGGGCACCGCCAATGCGGTGGACCGCTTCGCGCCGATCATCGGCGGCATCCGCCCCGGCCTGTTCGTGGCGTCCAACTTCCTGCCGGGGGCGCCCGCGTACACCTATCCCGAGAGCCTGCCGATCGTGAACGCCTCCGGTGGGCCGAACTGCCGAGGCCTGCCCGATGTGCCGTCCAAGCAGTTCGGTGGCAGTTGGTATCACACTCCGTTCCTGGTCACCGACAACGCCTATGTGCCGTTCCAGCCGAACACCGAATTGCAGTTCGACGCGCCCGCGACGCTGCAGTTCCTGTTCAACGGTGCGTTCGCCGAAAGGGACGACTTCTAGATGCGCCGCGACAGAACCATGCTCAAGGTCAGCATCTTCACGGTGGTGATGCTGCTGGTGGCGGCCGGGCTCGTCGTGGTCTTCGGCGAATTCCGCTTCGCCGCGGGCAACACCTACCACGCCACGTTCACCGAGGCCTCGCGGCTGAAGGCCGGTCAGGACGTTCGCATCGCCGGCGTGCCGGTCGGCACCGTCAAGTCCGTCGAACTCAACCCGGACAACACCGTCGACGTCGGGTTCGACGTCAACAAGCGCTACCAGCTCTACACCTCGAGCCGGGCCGTGGTGCGGTACGAGAACCTGGTCGGTGACCGGTACCTGGAGATCACCTCGGGGCCAGGGGAGTTGCGCAAGCTTCCGCCGGGCAGCACCATCGCGCAGCAGAACACCCAGCCCGCACTGGATCTCGACGCGCTGCTGGGCGGGCTCAGACCGGTGCTCAAGGGCCTCGACGGCGCCAAGATCAACGAGGTGTCCAACGCGGTGATCGAGTTGCTGCAGGGCCAGGGCGGCGCACTGGCCAACATGCTCACCAGCACGAGCGCGTTCACCCAGAACGTGGCCGCCCGCGACCAGCTGATCGGCGACGTGATCACCAACCTCAACACCGTGCTGGGCACGGTCGACGAGAAGGGTGCGCAGTTCGACGCCAGCGTCGACGAACTGCAGAAACTGATCACCGGACTGGCCGAGGGGCGAGACCCGATCGCCGGTGCGATCCCGCCGCTCGCGTCGGCGGAGACCGACCTGACCGAAATGCTGGAAGCCTCACGTCGGCCGCTGCAGGGCGTGATCGAGAACGTACGGCCGCTCGCGCAACGAATGGACGAACGGAAGGCCGACATCAACAAGGTCATCGAACCGCTCGCCGAGAACTACCTGAGGCTCAACGCCCTCGGGGCCTACGGCTCGTTCTTCAACATCTATTACTGCTCGATCCGGATGAAGGTGAACGGGCCGGCGGGCAGCGACATCCTGATTCCGTTCGGCGGTCCGCCGGACCCGTCCAAGGGGAGGTGTTCGGAGAATGGCTAGCCTCGACGGTGACAAGACGCTGCGCACCGGGATCTTCGGCATCGTCCTGGTGACCGCGGTCGTGCTGGTGTCGTTCGGATACACGGGTCTGCCGTTCTTCCCGCAGGGCAAGCCGTACGAGGCGTACTTCGCCGATGCCGGAGGCATCGAGACGGGCAACGACGTCAACGTCTCCGGTATCACCGTGGGCAAGGTCACCGACGTGGCCCTGGCCGGTGACGCCGCCAAGGTCACCTTCACCGTCGACCGCAAGATCAAGGTGGGCGACCAGTCGCTGGTGGCGATCAAGACCGACACCGTGCTGGGACAGAAGTCGCTGTCGGTCACACCAAAGGGCGCCGGCTCGCCGACGGTGATCCCGCTGGGCCGCACCACGACTCCGTACACGTTGAACACCGCGCTGCAGGATCTCGGGCAGAACGTCGGCGAACTGGACAAGCCTCGCTTCGAACAGGCACTGCAGACGCTGACCGACACGATGCGCGACGCCACCCCGCAGTTGCGCGGCGCGCTCGACGGCGTGGCGAACCTGTCGCGCAGCATCAACCGCCGCGACGAGGCGCTCGGCCAGCTGTTGACGCACGCCAAGCGTGTGTCGGACCTGCTGGCCCAACGGGCCGGGCAGGTCAACGAACTCATCACCGACGGCAACATGCTGTTCGCCGCGCTCGACGAGCGCAGGCAGGCGTTGAGCACCCTGATCGCGGGCATCGACGACGTGTCGCGGCAGCTCTCGGGTTTCGTGGCCGACAACCGTCGCGAGTTCAAGCCCGCGCTGGACAAGCTCAACCTGGTCATGGACAACCTGCTGGAGCGCCGCGAGCACATCGGTGAGGCGCTGCGCCGGCTGCCCCCGTACGCCACGGCCCTGGGCGAGGTCGTCGGGTCCGGACCGGGCTTCCAGATCAACCTGTACGGCGTGCCGCCTGCCGCGATGTCGGAAGTGCTGCTGGACACCTACTTCCAGCCCGGTAAGTTGCCGGACAGTCTCGCCGACATGCTGCGCGGCTACATTTCCGAGCGGACGATCATTAGGCCGAAATCGCCATGACACAGGACAATTCGGTGTCCAGCCGGAGTCGCTGGATTCGTATCGCACTCGCCGCGCTGCTGCTGGTGACGCTCGCGGTCGGCGTGTACCAGGTGTGGCCGTCGCGCGGTGGGCACAAGCTGACGGCCTACTTCACGAATGCCGTCGGTCTCTACCCGGGCGACCAGGTGCGCGTGGTCGGCGTGCCCGTCGGCACGATCGACTCGATCGAACCGCGTCCGTCGGACGTCAAGATCACGATGACGCTCGACCGGGGCATCAAGGTCCCCGCGGACGCCAAGGCGCTGATCATCGCGCCGAACCTGGTGGCCGCCAGGTTCATCCAGCTCACCCCCGCCTACACCGAGGGCGATGAGATGGCCGACGGCGCCTCGATCGGGCTGGACCGCACCGCGGTTCCGGTGGAGTGGGACCAGGTCAAGGAGCAGCTCACGCAGCTCTCCGCCCAGCTCGGCCCGCAGGAGGGTTCCGTACAGGGGCCGCTGGCGCAGGTCGTCAACCAGGCCGCAGAGACGTTCGACGGTAACGGGGACTCGTTCCGCAACGCACTGCGCGAGCTGTCGCAAACCGCCGGACGGCTCGGGGATTCGCGTACCGACCTGTTCGGCACGGTGCGAAACCTGCAGATCCTCGTCGACGCGTTGTCGAACAGCAACGAACAGATCGTTCAGTTCACCAACCATGTGGCGTCGGTGTCGCAAGTGCTCGCCGACAGCGCCAGCGGGCTGGACAGCACGCTCGACACGCTCAACCAGGCGCTCACCGACGTGCGTGGCTTCCTCAACGAGAACAACGACGCGCTGATCGCGCAAGTGGGCAAGCTCGCCGACTTCACCCAGATCCTCACCGATCACAGCGACGACATCGAGCAGATCCTGCACATCACGCCCAACGGCCTGGCGAACTTCTACAACATCTACAACCCGGCCCAGGGCACCGTGGGTGGCCTGCTGTCGCTGCCGAACTTCGCCAACCCCGTGCAGTTCATCTGCGGCGGCACGTTCGACACCGGTGCCAACCCGGACAACTACAAGCGCGCCGAGATCTGCAGGCAGCGAATGGGTCCGGTGCTCAAGCGCATCACGATGAACTACCCGCCCGTGCTGTTCCACCCGATCAACAGCATCACCGCATACAAGGGACAGATCATCTACGACACCCCGGAGACCCAGGCCAAGGCGCAGACTCCGGTGCCGTACCTGCAGTGGCAGAACGCGCCAGGCGTCGCAGCGCCGCAGGTTCCGTCCGATGCCACGCTGAGTGACTTCATCGTTCCGCCGGACCCGGCCACGGCCACCGCGCACGGTGGTCCCGCGGCAGCGCCGGGGCCTGCGCCGGAAGCACCGCAGCCCCCGGATACAGGTGCAGGCGGATGACGGGCGCGCGAGCAGATTCGAAGGGCAAAGCCTTGGGACGTAAGGCATCACGGCTGGGATCCCGCACGGTGGCAATCGGCGGTGGCGCGATGCTGGTGGCGGGGTGCCAGTTCGGTGGTCTCAACTCGCTCAACATGCCCGGCACCGCGGGGCACGGGCCCGGGTCCTACACCGTCACCGTCCAGTTGCCCGACGTCGCGACGCTGCCGCAGAACTCGCCGGTGATGGTCGACGACGTGACCGTCGGCAGCGTTTCCGGGATCGACGCGGTGCAGCGCCCCGACGGCACGTTCTACGCCGCGGTGCAGCTGTCACTCGACGGCGACGTCAACCTCCCGGCGAATGCCGTTGCGCGAGTGGCCCAAACGTCGTTGCTGGGTTCCCAGCACGTCGAGCTGGCCGAACCGGTGGACGAACCACCCGAGGGCCGGCTGCGCGACGGGGCCAACATCGCGCTGGGCGGCGCCGGCCGCTACCCGACCACCGAGGAAGTGCTGTCCTCTCTGGGCATGGTGGTCAACAAGGGCAATCTCGGTGCGCTGCAGGACATCACCGATGAGGTCTACGCCGCGGTGGCCGGCCGGTCGGGTAGCTTCACCGACCTCGTGCCGCGGCTCGCCGAGTTGACCGCGTCGCTCGACCGCCAGACCAACGACATCATCGCCGCCGCCGACGGGCTCAACCGGTTCGCCGGTGTGCTCGCGCGCAGCAAGGACGGTCTCGGCCGGACGCTCGACACGCTGCCTGCCGCGCTCAAGGTGCTCGACGACAACCGCGCCAACATCGTCGAGGCGTTCACCGCACTGCGCGGATTCGCCGAGGTGGCCTCACGCATCCTGTCGCAGACCAAGACCGATTTCGCGGCCGACCTCAAGGACCTGTACCCGGTGGTCAAGGCCTTGAACGACAACGCCGACGACTTCATCAAGGATCTGGAATTCCTGCCCACGTTCCCGTTCCACTACAAGTACCTGCGCAACGCGGTGCGCGGCGACTACCTGAACGTCTTCGTGACCTTCGACCTGACACTGCGAAGATTCGGCGAATCGATGTTCACCACGTCCGGTTTCGACCCGAACATGAAGCACCTCAACGAGGTGATCAACCCGCCCGACTTCCTTACCGGGGCCATGGCCAACCTGTCCGGACAGGCCGCTGACCCGTTCAAGATCCCGCCGGGGACCGCGACGCAGCATGAGGAGATGCCGAAATGATCGACCGGCTCACTCGTATGCAGTTGACGATCTTCGGGATCGTCACGGTGCTCACCGTCGGTGCGATCTCGCTGTTCTACCTGCAGCTGCCCGCCGCAGTGGGAATCGGCACCTATCACGTCAACGCCAACTTCGTCGCGGGCGGCGGCATCTATCCGAACGCCAACGTCACCTACCGCGGTGTCACGGTCGGCCGGGTGGAGTCGGTTGGCCTGGCACCTGACGGTGTGGTGGCCAGGATGCGGCTCAACAGCAACACGTCCATCCCCGAGAACGTCACCGCGACGGTGAAGAGCGTGTCGGCGGTCGGCGAGCAGTACATCGACCTGGTGCCACCCGAGGACTCGACGGCTCCGAAGCTGCGCAACGGCGCCACCATCTCGCAGCAGAACACCAGGGTTGGACAGGACATCGCCGGGCTGCTCGCGGAAGCCGACAGCCTGGTGAGCAGCGTCAGCAACACTCGCCTGCAGGATCTGCTGCGCGAGACGTTCAAGGCGTTCAACGGTTCGGGCCCCGAGCTCGCGCGACTCATCGAGTCGTCACGGTTGCTGGTCGACGAGGCCAACGCCAACTTCCCGCAGACATCGCAGCTCATCGACCAGGCCGGACCTTTCCTGGAAGCGCAGCTGCGCAGCGGTGACGACATCCGCTCGCTCGCCGACGGGCTCGCGCGGCTGACCGGTGAGGTCAACAGGGCCGATCCGCAGCTGCGGACGACGCTCAAGACGGTGCCGGGCACCACCGACGCGGCCAACACGGCCTTCACCGGTATCCGTCCGACGTTCCCGATCCTGGCCGCCAACCTCGCCAACTTCGGACGCATCGGCGTCATCTACAGCAAGTCGATCGAGCAGGCGCTGGTGATCTTCCCCGCGCTGACGGCGGCGCTGAACACCGTAGCCGGCGGCGTCCCGGCGGACGAGGGTGGCAAGCTCGACTTCAAGATCGACCTCGGTGATCCGCCGCCGTGTTCGGTGGGCTTTTTGCCCGCGACCGAGACCCGCTCACCGGCCGATCTGACGCTGCGCGAGCTTCCGACCGACCTGTACTGCAAGACCGCGCAGAACGATCCATCCGTTGTGCGCGGTGCGCGCAACTACCCGTGTCAGGAGTTCCCCGGCAAGCGCGCCCCCACGGTGCAGCTGTGCCGTGACCCCAACGGCTACGTGCCGATCGGCAGCAACCCGTGGCGCGGTCCGCCGGTCCCGTACGGCCAGCCGATCGAGGACGGCCGGAACATCCTGCCGCCCAACAAGTTCCCGATGATCCCGCCGCAGGTCGACCCGGATCCGGGTCCGCCGGTGGTGCAGTTGCCGCCCGGCGTCGAGCCGGGACCCGGGCCCGCGCCGCACGCGCCGTTCCCGCTGCCGGTGCCGCCGAACACGTTGGGACCGCCGCCTCCGCCGCTGCCGTACTACGCACCGCCGGATCAGATCGTGCCGCCGTACGGCCGCACGCCTCCGCCGCCGCCCGCCGGGGCCCCGGCACCGCCACCACCGGCGCCGCCCGCACCGGAGGGTGCGCTGCCCGCCGAAGCCCCGCTGGCGGCCCCCGCCGGGATCGGCACCTACGATCAGCACAGTGGGGTCTTCGCTGACGCCGACGGAGGCACCGGTGTGTACGCGGGTGCCGATGCGATCGCACCGGCGGAGACCTGGGTAGACCTGATGCTGGATCCAAGGCAGGCTTGATGACCGAAAGAACGGCCTTAGACAGTTCGAGGCCGGTGCGCCGCCGTGCGTCACGCCCGGCGGGGCCCGTGAGCAGTGAGCCGCTGGACAC
>Ga0182742_1003079_pt1 | contig 16990 bp, 14 predicted proteins | sample eDN5th37CBELigMG_FD_128880 | JGI IMG/M metagenome (GOLD analysis project Ga0182742, IMG submission 128880) | Enriched Miracle-Growth compost microbial communities from Emeryville, California, USA - eDNA 5th pass 37_C BE-Lig MG (version 2)... ...
AGATCAGCCTGCCCGACGGCTCCGTGCGCGAGTTGCCGAAGGGCGCGACAGCGGCCGATCTCGCGGCGGCGATCGGCCCCGGCCTCGCCAAGGCCGCGCTTGCGGCTCGCGTGGATGGCGAGGTGCGCGACCTTTCCCGACCGTTCGAAAGCGACGCCGAGGTCGCGCTGATCACGTCCCGTGATGAGGCCGACGCGCTGGAACTGGTGCGTCACGATTACGCGCACGTTCTGGCCGAGGCGGTTCAGGCCCTCTGGCCGGACACGCAGATCACCTTCGGCCCGGCCACGGAGGACGGCTTCTATTACGACTTCGCCCCCGGTGCGCGAGGTCCTTTCACCGAGGAAGACCTTCCGGTGATCGAGGAGAAGATGCGCGCCATCATCGCGGCGGACAAGGCGCTGGTGCGCGAAGTCTGGACGCGCGAGCAGCTCATCGCCTGGTTCCGCGAACATGGCGAAAGCTTCAAGGCCGAATGGGCTGCCGAACTGCCGGAGGGCGAGGAGCTTACCGTCTATCGCTCAGGCGAGGAATGGCTGGACCTGTGCCGCGGGCCCCATCTCGCCTCCACCGGCAAGCTCGACCCGCAGGCGTTCAAGCTCACCCGCGTCTCGGGCGCTTATTGGCGCGGTGACCAGAAGAACGCGATGCTGAGCCGCATCTACGGCACGGGCTGGCTGAACAAGAAGCAGCTTACCGCTCACCTCACGCGGCTGGAGGAGGCGGCGAAGCGCGACCATCGCAAGCTCGGCGCGGAGATGGACCTGTTCCACCTCCAGGCAGAGGCGCATGGCTCCGTCTTCTGGCACCCCAAGGGCTACGTCATCTGGCGGGAGCTCGAAGCCTATATGCGCCGCGCGATCGACGGAGCCGGTTATCGCGAGGTGAAGACCCCGCAGGTGATGGACGCCCGCCAGTGGGAGCAGTCCGGCCACTGGGGCAAGTATCGCGAGAACATGTTCGTCATCCCGGACGAGGTGCCGAACACCGAGGATGAAGGGCCCATCGTCTCAGCCGATGCCGAGTGGATGGCGCTGAAGCCGATGAACTGTCCGGCGCACGTTCTGATTTTTCGTCAGGGCATCAAGTCATACCGCGACCTGCCGTTGCGCCTGTACGAAAACGGCTGCTGCCATCGCAATGAGCCCCACGGGGCGCTGCACGGCCTCATGCGCGTGCGCCAGTTCACACAGGACGACGCCCACATCTTCTGCCGCGAGGACCAGATTGTGGAGGAGGTGCGGGCGTTCTGCGCGCTGGCGGACCGCATCTATCGCGATTTCGGTTTCACCTACTCGATCAAGCTCGCGCTCCGGCCGGAGAAGCGCTTCGGCACGGAGGAGATGTGGGACCAAGCCGAGGCAGAGCTGCGCGATGCGGTCGCTGCCGCCGGTCTCGCCACGCCGGAATATGGCTGGGAAGAACTGCCGGGCGAAGGCGCGTTCTACGCGCCCAAGCTGGAATGGCACCTGACGGACGCCATCGGCCGCACTTGGCAGGTGGGCACGATCCAGTCCGACCGCGTGCTGCCCGAGCGGCTCGATGCCGGCTATGTGGGCGAGGATGGCGAGCGGCACCGCCCGATCATGCTCCACCGCGCCATCTTCGGCAGCTACGAACGGTTCATCGGCATTCTGATCGAACATTACGCCGGCAAGCTGCCGCTGTGGCTCGCACCGGTGCAGGCAGTGGTGGCGACGATCGTCTCCGATGCGGACGATTACGCGCGCGAGGTGACGACGAAGCTGGCGGCTGCCGGCGTCCGGGTGGAGACCGACCTGCGGAACGAGAAGATCAACTACAAGGTGCGCGAGCACTCGGTGAAGAAGGTCCCCCACCTCCTCGTCCTCGGCAAGCGCGAGGCGGAGGAAGGCACCATCGCCCTGCGCACGCTAGGCGAGCAGGAGCAAAAGGTGCTGCCGCTCGAAGAGGCGATCATGCTGCTGAAGAGCGCCGCCACTCCGCCCGATCTGCGATGAGAATCCGGCGCGGCTTGCCTGGGGATGTGGGCCGCGCCCTGGAGATCTGGCGCGCCGCGGTGGACGCTACACACCCGTTCCTCTCGCCGGGTGACCGCGCGGAGCTGGATGATCTGGTTGCGACCTTCCTGCCTCAGGCAGCCATGTGGGTGGCCGATGATGGTGGCCGGGTCCTCGGCCTCCTCGTCATGGACGGCTCCATGATCGAGGCCCTGTTCGTCGATCCGGCCGTGCATGGGCGCGGTATCGGGACGGCGCTGTTGCAGCATGCGATTGCACTCGCGCCTGACGCGACGGTGGACGCCAATGAGCAGGCGACGAATGCCTTGCCATTTTACGAGTCGCGAGGCTTCGTGCGCATGGGCCGCTCTGATACCGACCGTCAGGGCAGGCCCTACCCGCTGGTGCACCTGAGATACGCACCGCCGCGCTGACACGCGGCGGCGCGAAACGCCGCGGGCGCTAGGCGCCACCCCCGGCGACGGGCATGTGCTGGCTGGCGCAGTGGAAGCTGCCTCCGCCCGCCAGAACCGCTTCGGCGCGGATCCCCACAGCTTCACGATCAGGGAATAGTGCGCCGACCGCCGCCACCGCTTCCTCGTCGTAGAGGGAGCCATAGGTCGGCACGACCACAAGCTTGTTGCAGATGGCGAAGTTCATGTAGCTCGCCGGCTCGACCATGTCCCCTTCGCCCATCCAGCCGGGGGAGGGGACGTGCAGAACCTTCAGGCCGGCGGCCAGCGCCCGGCCCTTTGCATCCGCATAGATGCCCGCATTCGGATCGTCGTTTCCGCTCGGGACGGGCAGCGCCAGCACGCCGGGCGCGACGAAGCGGGCCAGGTTGTCGACATGCCCGTCCGTGTGGTCACCCGCGAGTCCCTCGCCAAGCCACAGGATGCGGTCGAAGCCGAGATGCTCGTGCAGCCGCGCCTCGATGTCCTCGCGGGAAAGCTCCGGGTTCCTGTTCGGATTGAGCAGGCACTGCTCGGTGGTGACGACGAGGCCGGTGCCGTCCGTGTCGATTGCCCCGCCTTCAAGAATCCAATCATGGCTGGTCACCTGCAGGCCGGCATCCTCCGCCAACGCGGCGCCGACCGTTTCGTCTCCCGGCATGCGGAACTTGCCGCCCCAGCCGTTGAAGCCGAACCGGCGCGCAATGCGGCCGCCTGCCGCGTCCCGCACCACCAGCGGGCCGGTGTCGCGCAGCCAGATGTCGCCATATTCGTAGCGTTCGCAGCGGACGGCGCCGGTCACGAGTTGCCGCGCGCGCGCTTCATTGGCGGCATCGCGAACGACGAGCCGCACCTCCTGCCCACTTTCAGCGACCACGTTGGCGAACGCGGCAATCTGCTCCTGCGCCTTCAGCAGCAGGCCGGGCCATTCGCCAGGATCGTGCGGGAAGCCGATCCAGATCCACTCCTGCTCCACCCACTCAGGCGGCATCCTCGCGCTCAGCATCCGCCGGCTCCGGCACAGCTCTCGTCTCGGATGCGGCGGAATTCGTCGTCAGGGTACCAGTTAGGCCACTCATCCGTCTCGGCGAGCATTGCGCCCAAGCGGTAGAACAGCGCCAGATCCTGCATCAGGCCGCTCCAGTTCCAGTTGGGGTCGTACTCGTCGTCAGGGCCGTGATAGGCGTTATCGCGATAGGCGGCTGCCCATGCTTCTCCCGCTGCCCGGCCGCCCTTGATCAGGTCCTGGCCGCTGTCGATGTAGAACATCGGCACGCCGCGCTTGGCGAAGCTGAAATGGTCGGATCGGTAGTAGTAGCCCGCCTGCGGTTCGCTGTCCGGCGTCTTCACGCGGCCGACCTCCGCCAGCGCGCGGTCGAGATAGGCGTCGAGCTCGCTCTTGCCGCCGCCGATCACCGTCACGTCTCGCGCGGGGCCAGCGAGCGAAAGCGCATCAAGGTTGATGCCCCCGACCGTCTGCGACAGCGGAAACACCGGATTGGCGCCATAATATTCGGAGCCGAGCAGCCCCGATTCCTCAGCCGTCACGGCAAGGAAAACCAGCGTGCGCGGGTGACCGCCGGCCTTTGCGTGCGCCTCTCCCAAAGCGACGAGCGCCGCAGTGCCGGTCGCGTTGTCGATCGCACCGTTGCAGATGTCGTCCCCTGCCGCGTTGGGCGTACAGCGGCCGAGATGGTCCCAATGCGCGGAGTGGATCACATATTCGTCCGGCCGCTCTGTCCCGGGCAGGACTGCCACGACGTTCTTTGAGGCGAAGCGGCGGATCCAATTGTCGAAGCCGGTGCTGACGGTCGCGCCGAGCGCAACGGGACGGAAGCCCTGTCGCTTGGCGCGGGCCGAAAGCTGGGCGAAGTCCTGACCCGCAGCGGCCATAATCCGCTCTGCCACCGACTTCTGAATCCAGCCGTTGACCAGGGTCTGGCTGGCCCCGCCATCACTGCGCTCCGCATAGGCCTGCGGACCGGACCACGAGCTTTCCACCACGTTCCAGCCATAGGCGGCGGGGAAATCCTCGTGCACGATCAGCGCACCGGCGGCGCCTTGCCGGGCGGCTTCCTCGAACTTGTAGGTCCAGCGGCCATAATAGGTCATCGCCCGTCCGTTGAACGCGCCTTCAAGCGTTTCGCTCTCATAGTCAGGGTCGTTGACGAGGATGACCGCGGTCTTGCCCCGCATGTCGATCCCTTCGTAATCGTTCCAGCCGCGTTCCGGCGCGTTGATGCCGAAGCCGACGAAGACCAGTTCGCTGTTGTCCAGGTCGATCCGCTCCGCCTCGCGATAGCTGACACCGACCCAGTCGGTCGCATACTGGAACTGAATGCCCTGACCGGCAGCGCTGCGGACTTGCAACGGCTCATGGCCGGAGGCGGTGATCTCCACCAGCGGCACGTCCTGAAACCAGCTGCCCCTGTTGCCGGGCTGAAGCCCGGCTTCCTCGAACTTCCGGACGAGGTAGGCCATCGTCTTCTCTTCGCCCGGCGTACCCGGTTCTCGCCCTTCGAACTCGTCGGAAGAGAGAGTGCGGGTGATCTCCTTCAGCGTGTCCTCGGAGAGCGCCGGGCCGCCGGCTCCTGCGGTGCTGCCCGGCTGCGGCGTGGCGGTGCATGCGGCGGCTGCGAGCGACAGGGCTGCAGCACAGCAGAGGCGTAATTTCAGCAAGTTCGAATGTCCTTGAAACCAGCAGGGTTTGTTGGGTCCACAGTGGCAAAGCGCATGCGAGCCCGCAAGGTTTGCAAGCACGTCGCATTTGGCGCGGAAGGTGAGCGGACGGCGCTTGCATCGGGGTTGCTCCATGCCTGTTTGGAACCTCCTTGCAACGCGAGCGCATCGCGGGCGGAACCGAGGTTAAAGGCGCTTGCACCGGCTTGCCTCGCCATGCAGTCAGGCCCCATGCAGGACAAGTGGCAATCCGCTATTGAACGCGCGCGCAACCATGCGCCATTCCTGCGGCTGGCGCTGGACCGGCAGCCGGAGCTTGCCGCGCTGCTCGCCGCCGGGAATGGCGAGGCTGCGCTGGCTGCCGCGCGGCTGGCGGGCGAGGGGGCGGAGGATCTCGGCGTTGCCCTTCGGCGCGAGAGGCTGGCGCTGGCGCTGGTGCTGGCGATCGGCGACCTTGCCGGGGCCTTCCCGCTGACCCGCGTGATGCGGGAGCTGAGCGCCTTTGCCGACCGGGCGATCGACCGCGCCGTTGCTGAAGCCATCACCCGACGCGTACCCGATGCGGAGCCGCAGGGCTTCGTTGCGCTGGCTCTCGGCAAGCACGGGGCGAATGAGCTCAACTACTCCTCGGACATCGATCCGATCCTGCTTTACGATCGCGCTCGCCTCCCCTGCCGCCCTCGGGAGGAGCCGGGGGAGGCCGCGCAGCGATATGCGCGAACCGTGCAGGAGCTGCTCGCCCGCCCCACCGCCGAGGGTTATGTTTTCCGCGTGGACCTGCGGCTGCGCCCGGCGTCCGAGGTCAGCCCGCCGGCGATTTCCTTCGGAGCGGCGCTGACTCATTACGAAAGCTCCGCGCTGGCGTGGGAGAGGGCGGCCTTCATTCGCGCGCGGGCAGCTGGCGGCGATATCGCTGCGGGCGAGGACTTCCTTGGCCAGATCCGCCCCTTCGTGTGGCGGCGCAGCCTCGACTTCACCGCGCTGGAGGAAATCCGGCGGCTGACGCAGCGTATCCGCGATTCCTATGACGGGCCGAAGGCGCCCGGCCCCGGCTTCGACATCAAGAAGGGCCGCGGCGGCATTCGCGAGGTGGAGTTCTTCGCCCAGACGCACCAGCTGATCTATGGCGGCCGCCTTCCCTCACTCCGCGTGCGAGGCACGCGCGAGGCGCTGGACGCGCTGGCGGCCGAGGGGATCGTGAAGCAGGAAGACGCGCTTCTGCTGGGTGAGGCCTATGACAGGCTGCGCGTCATCGAGCACCGTCTGCAGATGGTGGAGGACCGCCAGACCCACAGCCTGCCGGAAGACTCCGCGGCGCTCGACCATGTGGCACAGCTTGACGGGCTGGCGAACGGGCGCGCGCTGGTCGCGGAGCTGACCGAGCTCTGCGGCCGGGTGGCGGAACGCTACGACACTCTGCTCGGCCAGGATGATGAGCGGGAGAAGACGGCGGATCGCGACCGCCTGCGCCGCTATGAGGGCCGCGTGCAGCAATGGCGCGAGAGCATCAGGACGCTGCGCGGCGGGGAGGCGCGAGCTGCCTTCGAAGCGATCCTGCCGGACCTGCTCGAAGCGCTCGACAATGCGCCGGACCCGGAGCACGCGGCGAACCGCTGGCAGACGCTGCTGACCCGGCTGCCGAGTGCGGTGAACCTTTTTCGCCTGTTCGAGCAGCGCCCGGGCCTGCTGGAGCAGGTGCTGCGCATCCTCACCCTCGCTCGGCCGCTGGCGGATGAGCTCGCGCGCAGGCCGGAGCTGCTCGACGCGCTGATTGACCGCAGCGCGCTCGACCTGCCCGCCGACATTCCTGCATTGACCGAGCGGATGCGCCGGACCGAGCGCAAGGATTATGAGGGCCGGCTGGATCGCATCCGGCAGGTGGTGGGGGAGGAGCGGTTCGCCGCCGGTACTCAACTGGTGGAAGCGCGGCACGATCCGATGGCCATCGCCGCCGGGCTCTCGCGCGTGGCGGAAGCGGCGCTGTGCACCGCAGCGGATGCGGCGATTGAGGAGTTCGAAGCGGTGCACGGCAAGGTGCCGGGCGGAGCGCTGATCGTGCTCGGGCTCGGGCGCCTGGGCGGCGGGGCGCTGACCTATGCCTCCGATCTCGACCTCGTCTACCTGTTCACAGGCGGGCTGGGCGCGGAGTCTGATGGCAAGCGGCCGTTGAGCGCCGGGCTGTACTTCAACCGGCTCGCCCAGCGGGTGAGCGCCGCCTTGAGCGTGCCGACCGCAGAGGGCGCGCTGTACGAGGTGGACACCAGGCTGCGCCCGCTCGGCGCGCAAGGGCCGATGGCGGTAAGCTGCGAAAGCTTCGAGCGGTATCAACGCGAGGAGGCGTGGACCTGGGAACACATGGCGCTGACCCGCGCCCGCCCGCTCTATGGCCCTGCCGACGAGCAGGAGCGGCTGAGGGCGATGCTACGCGAGATCCTGTCGCGCCCGCGCGACGAGGCCACCCTGCGCACGGACGTGCTCGCGATGCGGGCCGACATGGCGCTGCACAAGCCAGCTGCCGGCCCGCTGGACGTGAAGCTGCAGCGCGGCGGGCTGGTCGACGTGGAGTTCATCATCCACTTCCTGCAGCTGCGTGATGGCATCGCGCTGGTCCCCTCGCTCCGCATCGCGCTCGCCGCGCTGGTGGAGGCGGGGCGGCTGCCGGCCGAGCTGACCGAACACTACACCTTGCTCGCGCGGCTGCTGGTGTCCGCCCGCCTGCTGGCACCCGATGCGCGGGAACCGGCGCCCTCGGCACAGGCGGCGCTGGCACAGGCCTGCGGGCAGCCCGATTACGCCGCGCTGTTGCAGGCGCTTGATCGGGCGCGGCGGGGCGTCGCCGCCTGCTGGAGCGACCTGTTTGGCGAAACACTGGAGATCGCATGATGAGTGAACGGCCGGATGTGGGCGACCTGATGCCGGACGCGGCGCTGGAGGGACCGGACGGCGCACCGCTGCGCGCGTCGGATTTTCGCGGGCGCAAATGGGTCCTCTACTTCTACCCCAAGGATGACACGCCCGGCTGCACGACGGAGGCGCGGGATTTCTCGGCCTTGAAGGCGCGTTTCGACGCGGCGGGGGTGGCGCTGCTGGGGGTGAGCCGCGACCCGGCTGCGAAACACGCGAAGTTCACCGCCAAGCATCAGCTGACCGTGCCGCTCGCCACCGACCCCGAAGAGGGCGGGCTGGCGGAGGCGCTGGGCATCTGGGTGGAGAAGAACCTCTATGGCCGCCGCTACATGGGCATGGAGCGCACGACCTACCTGGTGGATGCCGAGGGGCGCATCGCCCGCGTCTGGCGCAAGGTGAAGGTGAAAGGCCACGCCGAGGAGGTGCTGGAGGCGGCAGAAGCGTTGTGAGCGCTCTCGACAGCCTCTCCGGGCGAATCCGTGCGGCGCTGCTGACGGCCGAGCCAGCGGCAAAGGTGATGGCGACAAGGAGGCTGGTGCGGGACTGGCGGCGCGGCGCCCTGGCGTGGGACTTTTCGGCCGCCATGCCCGACCGGCCTGCCTGGCCCGAAGAGCTCCAGCTGTTGCCGCCCGGGCAGATGCCGAAGCGGCGGCGCGGCGGGTCCGAACGCGGGCGAATCGCCCTGTGGCATGCGCTGGCGCATATCGAGTTCGTGGCGATCGACCTCGCGCTCGACATTTCCGGGCGGTTCGGCGAGCGGCAGGGGCGGGAGTTCGTCTCCGACTTCCTGGCGGTGGCGGCGGACGAGGCGATGCACTTCGCGCTGATCCAGCGCAAGCTGCGGGACCTCGGCACCCATTACGGCGCGCTCCCGGCGCATGACGGGCTGTGGGAAGCGGCGGGGAAGACCAGCCACGACGTTGCCGCCCGCCTCGCGGTGGTGCCGATGGTGCTTGAAGCGCGTGGCCTCGACGTCACGCCCGCGACGCGGGACAGGGTCCGCGCACAGGGTGACGATGCAGGTGCCCGCACCCTCCAGCGAATCCTTGACGATGAGATTCGCCATGTCGCCGCAGGGGCAAAGCACTTCCTCGAAGAGGCTGAACGGCGCGGCGAAGCGCCTGAGAAGCTGTGGCAAACGTTGGTAAGTCAGTATGTTCCCGGAGTTCTGAGGCCTCCGTTCAACGACTCAGCGCGTCTTGCAGCCGGTCTATCGCGAAGCTTCTACGCCGCTATTGCGTGAGACAACATCCCCCGGTTACCCACCAATCAACGAGACGGCGGGGGGTTCCGACCATCTCTGGAAAAACTGCCCGCCGGGCTGCACCCGAGGTGCTGCGCGGCGTGAGCCACCACGAAGCCGCCACCTGCCACGGCAGGGCACAGATGACGGGACTAAGGGTTGCATGATCTTCAAGCACGCATTTACCGCACTTTCGGGCCTCGTGCTCGCTTTCACGGCGAACCCGGCTCAGGCCAACGAAACGGCGGCTGCGGCGCAGATCACCGGAGTGGTCCAGGCCGGCACCGGCAACACGACCGGTGACGCGGAGTTCAGCGAACTCTTCGCCAGCTGGAAGGCGATCGACAGCACCCATGGCGGTCAGAACAGCACTGGCATCATCGCGGCGCCGCGTGCGAAAGTTTCCGTGCCCTCGCGCATGCCGGTCGACGGCGTTCGCCTGAGCAGCGACTATGGCATGCGGACGCACCCCGTCCTGGGCGGGCGGCGCAGCCATAATGGCGTGGACCTTGCCGGCGCCAGCGGCACGCCGGTCTATGCCACGGCGGACGGCCTCGTCTCCCGCGCCGATCGCTTCGGCAGCTATGGCAACTACATCGCCATCGAGCATGGCGGCGAGCTGCAGACCCGCTACGCTCACCTGTCCGGCTTCGAAGTCAGCGCCGGTCAGCGCGTGGTGAAGGGCCAGCTGATCGGTTATGTCGGCTCGACGGGCCGCTCGACCGGACCCCACTTGCATTACGAAGTGCGCGTTGCCGGCGAGCCGGTGGACCCGCGCCCCTACATGCTCACCGAACTGGCGATTGCCGAAGGTGAAGGCGGAATTGGCGGGCCGGAATAAAGCGGCCGCATAGAGCAAGGAACCTGAGGGCGCCGAAAGGCGCCCTTTTTCTTGGCTGAAGCGAGCCGGATGGTTGTGCTGCGGCCAAGCTGGAAAGCGCACCTTCTGATTCGATCGAGCCCGTTGCTGCTGCTTCTGCATCAGCGCAGGAGGAGCTCTGGTCGCTTTGTCTGGTGGCGTGAACCGAGGGCAAAGGTGCCCGCTTCTTGAATGCGGCGGTCACGCTGCTCCTTCCGCCATCGCAGGAAGAGAGCGCCGCCGGACCCGCTGCAAGTGCGGTGGCTTGACCTGCGATTTCTTCAAGTGTGAGGCGGGCGCGATCGGCCGATGAAACGCGCGAAACACCCAGCCTGGATGCGAAGGGCAGGCCTTAGGGCCCCTCAGGATGCCAGCAGGCGCTCCGCGATGCGGCGAACTTCAGCACCCATGTCTTCACGCTCCAGCGCCAGGGCCAGGGTTGCCTCGACGAAGCCCGTCTTGCTGCCACAATCGAAGCGGCGGCCTTCGAAGGTGACGGCGTGGAACGGCTGCTGGCCGATCATCTTCGCCATGGCGTCCGTCAGCTGGATCTCTCCGCCCGCGCCCTTCTCCTGATTGTCGAGCGCGCGCATCACTTCCGGCTGCAGGATGTAGCGGCCGGAGACGATCTTGTTGGAGGGCGCTGCCTCAACCTTCGGCTTTTCGACCAGGCCGCGCACTTCGGTCAACGCGCCGTTGCTCTCGCCCGGATCGATCACGCCGTAGCTGGAGACGTCCTCCATCGGCACTTCGAGCACCGAGATGAGGTTGCCGCCGACTTCGTTGTAGGCCTCCACCATCTGCGCGATGCAGCCGGGATTCCCAATCATCAGCTCGTCCGGCAGCAGCACGGCGAACGGCTCGTCCCCAACCACGGCGCGGGCGCACCAGACGGCGTGGCCCAGGCCCATCGGCACCTGCTGGCGGACGGTGATGAGATTGCCGGGGGTAAAGCGCGTCGGCTCCAGCACCGACAGGTCCTTGCCGCGTTCGCGCATCGTGGTCTCAAGCTCGAAGGCGATGTCGAAGTTCTCGACCAGCGCCGTCTTGCCGCGACCCGTGACGAAGATGATCTCCTCGATCCCCGCCTCGCGCGCCTCGTCCACCGCGTACTGGATCAGCGGCCGGTCGACCACCGGCAGCAGCTCCTTCGGGATCGCCTTGGTGGCGGGAAGGAAGCGTGTGCCCAACCCCGCGACGGGGAACACGGCCTTGCGGATCGGTTTGCGACTGCTGCTCATCAGGAGCGGGATACGAGGCGGCGATGGAGCCGGTCAAGCACGTTGCATGGTGCAATGCAACATTTGGCGCCGGCGCAAGAACTCTCGTGAACCATCCTTCCGGACAAGCGTTGCCGGACCAAAGGAAAAGAAAGGCTTCAGATATGGGTCTGATCAGAATGGCGGCGCTCGGCGCCCTTGGATATGCCGGCTACAAGTACTTTTCTCAAAGCACGAGCAGAGGCGGCGCAGCCTTTGCCAGGGGCCAGGGAGACCCCGAGAATTTCTCCAAGGTGCGCGATGCCGGACCGCAGGCGATGGCTGACACGCCGCGGCGGGATTGGAGCCGGGAAGACCAGAACAGCGACGAGAGCTTCCCCGCCAGCGATCCGCCGGCGACCTACTGATCCGCTTCCGCTGAGACGGTTTCGGCCGGGGCAGGCTCACGCCCGCCCCGCAGCCGCGCAACCAGCCACAGGCGGACGGCCCCCGCGAGGCCGGGCGCGCTGTCCGCGCCGATCCGCTCGGCATCAATCCGCGCGACCAGTGAATTGAGCGGCACGCCCTCCGCCTGCGCCGCCTCGCGCAGCATGTCCCAGAACAAAGGTTCCAGGCTGATGGAGGTCCGGTGCCCTGCGACCTCCACCGAGCGTTTGACCGGGGGGTGGTAGGGCACCGTCATCACCGGCAGCGCCGGGTCAGCCGACGTCCGGCCCCAGCATCGTCTCCGGCCGCACGACGCGGTCGAACTCCTCGCCCGTCACATGACCGCTGGCGATCGCCGCTTCGCGCAGGGTGGTGCCCTGCTTGTGCGCGGTCTTGGCGATGGCGGCGGCATTGTCATAGCCGATGGAGGGCGCCAATGCGGTCACCAGCATCAGCGAATTGTCGAGCCCGCGCTTGATGTTGTCCTCGCGCGGTTGGAGCCCTTCCAGAAGGTTCGATCGGAAGCTCTCCGCCGCATCCGCCATCAGCTTGACCGACTGGAGGAAGTTGAAAGCGATCACCGGGCGATAGACGTTGAGCTCGAAGTGACCCTGGCTGCCGGCGAAGGTCAGCGCAGCGTGGTTGCCGAAGATCTGCGCGCAGACCTGCGTCATCGCCTCCGCCTGTGTCGGGTTGACCTTGCCGGGCATGATGGAGGAGCCGGGCTCGTTCTCCGGCAGCGCCAGTTCGCCGAGGCCGGAGCGGGGGCCGGAGCCGAGGAAGCGGATGTCGTTTGCGATCTTGTAGAGGCCAGCCGCCAGCGCATTGATCGCGCCGTGAGCGAAGACGAGCCCATCTTCCGAGCCAAGCGCCTCGAACTTGTTGGGCGCGGTGACGAAGGGCAGGCCGGTCGCCTCGGCGATTTCAGCCGCGACGCCCTGAGCGAAACCCTTCGGCGCGTTGAGCCCGGTGCCGACGGCGGTGCCGCCCTGCGCCAGTTCGAACAGCCCCGGCAGCGTCGCCTCAATCCGCTGGATTCCGGCCTCGACCTGCCGCGCATAGCCGGAGAATTCCTGGCCGAGCGTCAGCGGCGTCGCGTCCTGCGTATGCGTGCGGCCGATCTTCACGATGCCCTGCCACGCTTCAGCCTTGGCCGCGAGTTCGCGGTGCAGCTCGCGCAGCGAAGGGAGCAGCGCTTTGGTCACCTCGGTCGCGGCGGCGATGTGGATCGCGCTGGGGAAGGTGTCGTTGGACGACTGGCTCATATTGACGTGATCGTTCGGGTGGACCGGCGACTTCGTGCCGGCCTGTCCGCCGAGCGCGATGTTGGCGCGGTTGGCGATCACCTCGTTGGCGTTCATGTTGCTCTGCGTGCCGGAGCCCGTCTGCCACACGACCAGCGGGAAGTGATCGTCCAGCTTGCCGCTCGCCACCTCTGCCGCGGCATCGGCGATCGCCCGAGCGAGCTTGTCATCCAGCAGGCCGAGCTTCTGGTTCGTCAGCGCGGCGGCGCGCTTGATGGTGCCGAGCGCGTGGACCACCGGGAGCGGAATGCGCTCTCCCCCGATGCGGAAGTTCTGGCGACTGCGCTGGGTCTGCGCGCCCCACAGCCGGTCCGCCGGAACCTCGATGGCGCCCATCGTATCGCTCTCGGTGCGCGTCTCGGCCATGTCTCGCTTCGTCCTCTGCTGGAGTGTGCACTGGTTCGGCGGCGGCGCTGCGGCCCCGCCGGACCCTCGTGGCGGCTGCTAGCCAGCAGCGCCCGCAAACTCAAGAAGTCGCCGCGCGTCGCAACGGCGCGAGCCTGCCTCAATACATGTGCTGGCCGCCATTCACCGACATGGTGGAGCCGGTGATGAAGCCCGCATCCTCCGCCGCGAGGAAGGCAACGGCGCGGGCAATCTCCTCCGCATGGCCGAGCCGGCCGACAGGAATTCGCGCAACAATCTTCTCCAGCACGTTCTCCGGCACGGCAGCGACCATGTCCGTGTCGATGTAGCCCGGCGCGATGGCGTTGACCGTGATGCCGAAGCGAGCGCCCTCCTGCGCCAGCGCCTTGGTGAAGCCGTGGATGCCGCTCTTGGCGGCGGCGTAGTTCACCTGCCCGTATTGGCCCGCCTGCCCATTGATCGAGCCGATATTGATGATCCGCCCCCACTTGCGGTCCTTCATGCCGGGGAAGCAGGCCTTTGCCATGTTGAAGCAGCCGCCCAAATTAATGCGCAGCACGTCGCGCCAATCATCGAAGCTCATCTTGAGCAGGGTGCCGTCGCGCGTGATGCCGGCATTGTTGACCACCACCTCGATGGGGCCGACGTCCTGCTCCACCTGGGCGCAGCCGGCGAGAGTGGCTTCATGGTCGCCCACGTCCCACCTGTAGGCGGGGATGCCCGTCTCCTGCGTGAAGGCGCGCGCCTTCTCTTCATTGCCGGCGTAGTTGGCGACGACATTGAAGCCGCCCGCCTTCAAAGCCTCGCAGATGGCGCGGCCGATGCCCCTGGTTCCGCCGGTGACGATTGCAACGCGAGCCATGTCCTCTTCCTTCCGATCGATTGTTATCGTTGTCTGGCCGATCCTTAGGTCAGGCTAAAGAGGCCACACAAAGAAAAACCCCGCGGGCGGGGCGGGGTTTCTTGAAGCTGGATCGGCGTCTTAAAAGCGGAACTGCGTCCCGATATAGACGGCCTGGCTATCCTTCTCGACACTTTCTCGCATCGAAACCGCGCGATCACGCTCTTGCGAGTAGCGAACGCCGGCCGTGACATCGAGATTGCGCGTCAGGCGATAGCTGCCGGCAATGTCGAGCGCCTGCTCGTCCACAGAGTCGGCTGGTCGGGTGGAGACGCTGGAGGAGGTCTCATCCGCGATGCGTGCGGCAAACCGGGTCTCATCCCGCGCGGCGCCGCGCGACGGGCGGTACTCCGCGAGATTGGGAATGGCGGCGTCGGACAGCGTCTTCGACAGGACAGTGGTGCGAGCCGTGCTCTGCGCCGTCGGCTGGATCGTGCTCTGGGCGAAGTTCTGGTAGCCGCGCGACAGGCCAAGATTGTAGCGGGTGGAGGCGATCCGGACGCCGGGCGACGAATCGCTCACATTTTCCTTCGCCGCCTCGATCGCGGAGCGCACCTGGATGGCGCGAGCTTCCTCGGGATTGACGCGCACGGCGACCGTGACCGAACGGTTCGACCGAGAATCCACCCCGGCAGGTGTGAAGCGCTTGAGACGGCTGATCCCGCCGCTGCGTTCGGCGATGAAACGCGCGAGCTGTGGATCGACGGACGCGGGGGTAAACACCGCCGGCCGTTCCGCACCCAGGCTGAGGCTGCTACCCTCGAACGCGGTGAGGGCGAAGCCAGCGGTCGGGATCAGCGCCAGACTCGCGGCAGCGGCGGCGAGGCTCGCCCCCAACCAGCGCGATCGGCTTGATGTCCTGTTCCCTGCCACCTGACTAAGCCCCTTGTGTGTCCTGTGCACCGACCTTGGATGCTCCAGCACTCCCCAAACGAGTGACGCTACACGCGGTTAACGGTTCCTGACCGCGAGCTGCGACTCGCCTCCCGAACAAAGGTTTATGTCACTTGCGGCGCGTTTGACCAGCATTGCCTGTGATCGCTCCCACCGGTTTTGTCCGACTGTTGCACCCGCCCCACAGCAAGGGACGCAAAAGTTCATTCGCCGTTCAAGCGGAGAGCGCCCTTGAAGGCACCGGGCGTTCCCTTGCCGCGCGGGCAGGGAAGGCTATAGAGGCCCCTTCGCGCCCGCCGGCCCCGCCGGCCGGGGCGCCTTCGGACAGGAACGACAATGGCTTTGCTTATCCGCTTCTCCCCCCGCAGGCAGACCGCCCGGCGCCCGATGCGCAGCACCCTCGCCACGGGCCTGGCGCTGGCACCGGCGTTCGCCCTTGCAGCCTGCGGCGGAGGGAACGAGCGACCGGCGGCCGACATTGCGGCGGCGCAGGTCACCGCGATCGGCGTGAACTCCTATCTCTGGCGCGCCAGCCTGGAGACGCTGTCCCACATGCCGCTGACCCAGGCGGACAGCGCGGGCGGCGTGATCGTGACGGACTGGTACGCCAATCCGGACAATCCGAACGAGCGGGTCAAGGTCTCCGTCTCCATTCTCGATTCCGATTTGCGCGCCGATGCGCTGCGCGTCGCCGCCAGCCGGCAGGTGCTGCAGAGCGGCACCTGGGTGGAGGCGCCGGTGCAGGCCGCCACCGTGCAGAAGCTGGAGGACATCATCCTCACCAAGGCGCGTGATCTGCGCCGCTCGGCGATCGGCTGACCGCCGAAGGGGGCATATAAGAGATGAGATGCGGTCGATGAGCGGAGCGCGGTTCGATCCGTCACGCGCCGATATGCGCTGGCAGCAGGCCTGGGCGCAGGCGCGGTGCTTCGAGGCCGATAGCGGCAGCGACAAGCCCAAGAGCTACGTGCTGGAGATGTTCCCCTATCCTTCGGGGCGCATCCATATCGGCCATGTGCGCAACTATACGATGGGTGACGTGCTCGCGCGCTACAAGCGGATGCGCGGGCACGAGGTGCTGCACCCGATGGGGTGGGACGCGTTCGGCATGCCGGCCGAGAACGCGGCGATGGAAAAGGGCGTCCACCCCGCTGGCTGGACCTACGACAACATCGCCACGATGAAGGCGCAGCTCCAGCGCCTCGGCTTCGCACTGGACTGGAGCCGCGAGCTCGCCACCTGCGACCCCTCCTACTATGGGCACGAGCAGGCGCTGTTCCTCGATCTGTACGAGGCGGGGCTGGTCTATCGCCGCAGCAGTGCAGTGAACTGGGACCCTGTCGACATGACCGTGCTCGCCAACGAGCAGGTGATCGATGGGCGCGGCTGGCGCTCCGGCGCGCTGGTTGAGAAGCGGCAGCTGGACCAGTGGTTCCTGAAGATCACCGCCTTTGCCGAGGACCTGCTGGATGGCCTCGGCACGCTCGACCATTGGCCCGAGAAGGTGCGGCTGATGCAGGAGAACTGGATCGGCAAGAGCCAGGGCCTGCAGTTCCGCTTCGACCTCTCAAATGGCGAGACGGTGGAGGTCTACTCCACCCGGCCGGACACGATCTTCGGCGCCAGCTTCGTCGCCGTCGCACCCGATCACCCGATTGCCCGCGCGGTAGCGGAGACGAACGCCGATGCTGTCGCCTTCATCGAGCAGTGCAAGAAGGGCGGCACCACCGCGGCCGAGATCGAGACGGCGGAGAAGCTCG
>Ga0182742_1003080_pt1 | contig 16981 bp, 15 predicted proteins | sample eDN5th37CBELigMG_FD_128880 | JGI IMG/M metagenome (GOLD analysis project Ga0182742, IMG submission 128880) | Enriched Miracle-Growth compost microbial communities from Emeryville, California, USA - eDNA 5th pass 37_C BE-Lig MG (version 2)... ...
GGACAAAGTCTACAACGATCAGCACAGGCGGAAGGAAGCTCCAACATGAAGCAGAAGCGCTGGCGGGCTGCGCTCGTCGGACTGGCGACACTCGGCGTGATCGCGACCGGGTGCGGCGGCGACGACGGCGAGGGCGGGTCATCCGGCGGATCCGGGGGCAGGACGACGCTGTCCATCGTCGGGTTCGCGGTGCCCGAGGCGGCCAACAAGGCCATCGCCGCAGCGTGGAACAAGACGGAGGCCGGCGAGGGCGTCTCCTTCAAGACCTCGTATGGCGCCTCGGGCGACCAGAGCCGGGCGGTGGTGAACGGCCTCGACGCCGACTACGTGCACTTCTCCGTCACCAGCGACGTGACCCGCTTGGTCGATGCCGGGCTGGTGGCCGAGGACTGGGACGACGGCCCCACCAAGGGCATCGTGTCGTCGTCGATCGTCGTGTTCGCCGTGCGCGAGGGCAACCCCAAGGGCATCGAGTCCTGGGACGACCTCATCCAGCCCGGCGTCGAGATCGTCACGCCCAACCCCGCATCGTCGGGTGCGGCCCGGTGGAACGCGCTGGCGGCTTACGGGCAGGCCATCGCCAACGGGGCCAGCGAAGCGGAGGCTGAGGAGTACCTCAGTGCCTTCTTCGACAACGTCGTGGCGCTGCCGGGCAGCGGCCGTGACGCCACCACCGCGTTCCTCGGCGGCACCGGCGACGTGCTCATGGCCTACGAGAACGAGGCCATCCTGGCCCGGCAGAGCGGCGAGGACGGGTTCGAGTACATCATCCCGGACACCACGATGCTGATCGAGAACCCGGGCGCGGTGCTCATCGACGCCGATCCCAAGGCGCAGGAGTGGCTCGACTTCGTGCTCAGCGTCGACGGGCAGCGGGAGTTCGCGCTGAAGGGGTTCCGCCCGGTGATCGACGGCGTGGACGTCGACGAGGTCGAGGGCGCCAACGACCCGTCGAACCCGTACCCCGAAGTGCCGCACCTGCTCACGGTCGAGAAGGACTTCGAGAGCTGGAGCGCGCTCTCCAAGAAGTTCTTCGACGAGAACGACGGCATCGTCACCAAGATCCTGGCCTCGGCGGGGAAGGCGGGGTGACGGCGACGCTCACCACGGCACCGGAGACCACGCCCTCGGGCGGGGCGGCGCGCACGCGTCGTCCCGCCCGGGCGGGCCGGCTCGGGCGGGCCTCGGGCCTCGGGCTCGGCGTGGCCATGCTCTGGTTCAGCCTGCTCGTGCTCCTGCCGCTGACGGCCGTGGTCGTCACGGCCAGCGAGGCGGGGTGGAGCGGGTTCTGGCGCACGCTCACCAACGAGCAGACCGCGGCGGCCATCCGCCTCACCGTCGGCTGCGCCATCCTGGTCACGCTCGTCAACATCGTGATGGGCACGCTCATCGCCTGGGTGCTCGTGCGGGACCACTTCATCGGCAAGCGCGTGCTCGAGGTCCTGATCGACATCCCCTTCGCGCTGCCGACGATCGTGGCCGGCCTTGTGCTGCTGTCGCTCTACGGCCCCGACAGCCCCTTCGGGGTCAACGTGGCCAACACACGGCCAGCGGTCTTCCTGGCCTTCCTGTTCGTCACGTTGCCGTTCGTCGTGCGGACCGTGCAGCCGGTGCTCGAGGAGCTCGATCCAGAGGTGGAGGAGGCGGCCGCATCGCTGGGCGCCAGCCGCTTCACCGTGTTCCGTCGCATCGTGCTGCCGAGCCTCACGCCGGCCATCGCGGCCGGCGCGGCCCTCTCGTTCGCGCGCGGCGTCAGCGAGTACGGGTCGCTGGTGCTGCTGTCGGGCAACCTGCCCTTCAGGACCGAGGTCACCTCGGTCCGCATCCTGAGCAGCATCGAGAACGACAACCTGCCGGGCGCCGCGGTCGTGGCCACCGTGCTGCTCGTCATCTCGCTCGCGGTGATCGTGGCGCTCGACCTCGTGCAGCGGAGGATCGCCCGCCGTGGCTGACCATCGCACCCATCGTCGGCGGCGAGGGCCGGCCACGTACGTGTTCCGGCTGATCGTCGTCGCCTACCTGTTCCTCCTCGTCGCGTGGCCCGTGTCGCTGGTGGCCCAGAACGCCCTGGAGGGGGGCTTCGGGAACATCCAAGCCATCCTCGAGGACCCGGACGTCGCCCACGCGCTGCGGCTCACGGCCGTCGTCGCCCTCGTGTCCGTGGCCATCAACACGGTGTTCGGTGTCGGCATCTCGCTGCTGCTGGTGCGCTACGAGTTCCCGGGCAAGCGGGCCCTCAGCGCGCTGGTCGACCTGCCGCTGTCGGTGTCGCCGGTGGTCGTGGGCCTGTCGCTCGTGCTCGTCTACGGCGGGCGCGACGGCTGGATCGGTCCCACCCTCGAGGACCTGGGCCTCCGGGTCATCTTCTCCACGCCCGGCATCATCATGGCCACCGTCTTCGTGGCCCTGCCCCTCGTCATCCGCGAGGTGGTCCCGGTGCTGGAGGAGGTGGGCACGGAGCAGGAGCAGGCCGCGGCCAGCCTCGGCGCCGGCCCGCTGCAGACCTTCCGTCGCATCACGCTGCCATCCATCCGTTGGGCCCTCGTCTACGGCGTCGTCCTGACGTTGGCCCGATCCCTCGGCGAGTTCGGCGCGGTGAAGGTGGTGTCGGGCAACGTGCTCGGCGAGACCCGCACCGCCACGCTCGTCGTCGAGGAGAAGTACCTGAACTTCGATCGACCCGGTGCCTATGCCACGGCGTTCCTCCTCGCCCTCGTGTCCGTGGCCTGCATCGTGATCGTGTCGATCATCCGACCGAAGGAACGACGCACGTGAGCATCGAGATCAGAGGGGTGGGGAAGCGCTTCGGCAGCTTCGTCGCCCTCGACGACGTGTCGCTCAGCATCCCCCGAGGGCAGCTGACCGCTCTGCTCGGACCGAGCGGCGGTGGCAAGTCCACGCTGCTGCGCATCATCGCCGGCCTGGAGCAACCGGACGTGGGCGAGGTGGAGATCGAAGGCGTGGACGCCACGCACCTGCCGCCGCAGAAGCGCAACGTCGGCTTCGTGTTCCAGCACTACGCGGCCTTCAAGCACATGTCGGTGGCGCGCAACGTGGCCTTCGGGCTCGAGATCCGCAAGCGCCCCAAGGCGGAGATCCGCGCCCGCGTGCAGGAGCTGCTGGAGCTCGTGCACCTCGAGCAGTTCGCCGACCGACTGCCGGCGCAGCTCTCCGGCGGCCAGCGCCAGCGCATGGCGCTCGCCCGGGCGCTGGCGGTGGAGCCCACGGTGCTGCTGCTCGACGAGCCGTTCGGTGCCCTCGACGCCAAGGTGCGCAAGGAACTGCGCGACTGGCTCCGGCGGCTGCACGACGAGGTGCACGTCACGACGGTGTTCGTCACCCACGACCAGGAGGAGGCCCTCGAGGTCGCCGACGAGATCGTCGTGATCAACGACGGCCGGATCGAGCAGATCGGGTCGCCCGACGACCTCTACGACCACCCGGCGAACGAGTTCGTCATGCGGTTCATCGGACCGGTCACGCAGCTCGGCACCGACTACATCCGGCCCCACGACCTGGAGCTGCTCGCCAGCCCCGAGCCGGGCGCCACGAGCGGCACGGTGACGCGCGTGGTGCGCGTCGGCGCGGAGGTGCGGGTGGAGGTGGCCACCGACGACCAGGTGGTGACGGTGACCGCGCCCCGGTCGGTGGTCCAGGCCGCCCACCTGGCCCCGGGTGTCGGCGTCTACGTGCGGCCCGTGCCCGGCGCCATGACGGTGCGGGCCGGCGCGACGGCAACCTCCTCGGCTGAGGGCGCCGCGTCGGCCGCCGAGGTGGAGGAGGTGGGCGCCCGGGGCGCGTGACCCCGGGCGGCGCGAGCGTCGGCGCCGGCGTCGGCGGGTGCTAGGCATGGGCACCCGTCCCGCCCCGAGGAGGCCTCCACCGCTCCGTGAGCCCCGCGCACGGCACCGCCACCATCCGCGACCTCGGTCTCAGCGTCTACCTGCCGGCCCTGCTGTTCTCGGCGGGGCAGGGCGCGGTGATCCCCATCGTGGCCCTGGTGGCGCGCGACCTGGGCGCGTCGGTGGCCGTGGCCGGGTTCGTGGTCGCCATCCGCGGCATCGGCACGCTGGTCTTCGACCTCCCGGCCGGGGCGCTGGTCAGCCGCCTCGGCGAGCGGCGGGCGATGAGCATCGCCACCGCCATGCTGATCGCCTCCCTGGTCGGCTGCGTGCTGGCCGACTCGGTCTGGCTGTTCGCGATCTGCATGTTCGTCATGGGCTGCGGGTGGGCGGTGTGGCTCCTGGCCCGGATGGCCTACGTGAGCGACGTGGTGCAGCCCCACCTCCGGGGTCGGGCGCTGTCCGTCCTGGGCGGCACCCAGCGGATCGGCAACTTCGTGGGCCCGTTCCTCGGCGCTGCCGCGGTGGCCGCCATGGGCCTCGACGGCGCCTACTACGTGCACATCGTGCTGGCCGTCGCCAGCCTCGGCGTGCTGGTGGCGCTGCCCTCGCCCGACGATGAGACGCCAGTGGTGCACGCACCGGTGTCCTTCCGAGCGGTGGGCCGTGACCATGGCGCGGTGTGGCGCACCGCCGGCGTCGGCGCGCTGTGCATCGGGGTGCTGCGGGCCTGCCGTCAGGTGGTGCTGCCGCTGTGGGCCGACCACGTCGGCATCGACGCCGCCGCCGTCGGCATCATCTTCGGCATCTCCTCCGGCATGGACATGGCGCTGTTCTACCCGGCCGGCATGGCGTCGGACCGGTGGGGCCGCAAGTTCGTCGCCGTCCCGTGCATGACGCTGCTGTCCGTCGGGTTCGTGCTGCTGCCGCTGGCCGAGTCGTTCTGGCCGCTGGTGCTCGTCGGCCTCGTGCTCGGCTTCGGCAACGGGCTGGGCAGCGGCATCGTGATGACCCTCGGCACCGACTTCGCGCCGGCGGTCGGCAAGGCGGAGTTCCTCGGCGTGTGGCGGCTCATCGGCGATGTGGGCACGGCCGGCGGTCCGCTCCTGGCGTCGGCGGTCGCCGGCCTCGCCGGTCTGCCGCCGGCGTCGGTGGTGGTGGCTGCCATCGGCTTCCTGGGCGCGGGCGTGGTCGTCACCCGCATGCCGGAACCGGTCCACCGAGCCTCGGTGCCGATGACCGACGAGGCCGGCGGCATCGCCACCTGAGCGCGGAGGGGTGGAGACGGCACGAGGCCGCCCCCACCCACGACACGCCTAGATCTGCCCGGACCAGTTCCGGGCGTTGCGCAGCACCTCGTTGAAGGGCTTGGTGGTGTCGAAGCTCGGCTCGCGCGGCAGGCCCAGGGCCCGCTCGCCGATGCCGTTGCGCTGCATCTCGTTGGTGCCGCCGGCGATCGACATGATCCGCCCGTTGAGGTAGGCGAGCGAGGTGGCCGCGCCGTCCTTGTCGTCCGGGTCCCACGTCATCGCCGCGGGGCCGCCGATCTCCACGCCGATCCGTGCCCGGATGGGGTTGTAGGTGCCGGAGAAGAGCTTGCCGTAGGCGGCGATCCCCGCGTTGAGTCGGCCCAAGCGCCCCAGCTCACCGATGCGGGCCGTGAGCACCTTGTGCACGAAGTCGTTGGTGTGGGCCCGGGCCAGCTTCTGGCGCACGACGGGATCGGTGGTGACGCCGCGCCGCTCGGCCAGCGCCACCAGGTCGGGGGCGAGCGGGCCGGGGCTCAGGTGCTCGGGCGCCGCGTCGGGGCGGCCGGCGCCGCGCTCGAACACGAGCAGCGTCTGGGTGACGCTCCAGCCCTGGTTGACCTCGCCGACGCGGTCCTCGTCGGGGACGATCACGTCGTCGAAGAAGTCCTCGCAGAACTCCGCCGTCTCGTTGATCTGCAGGATCGGGCGGATGGTGACGCCCTTGGCGTCGCACGGCACGATGAACCAGGTGAGGCCGCGGTGCTTGGGCACGTCCCAGTTGGTGCGGGCCAGGCAGAAGCCGTAGTCGGCCAGGTGGGCGTAGGTGCTCCAGATCTTCTGGCCGTTCAGGACCCAGTGGTCGCCGTCGCGCACGGCCCGCGTCTGGGCGCCGGCGAGGTCGGAGCCGGACGACGGCTCGGAGAAGAACTGGCACACCAGCGCCTCGCCGGCGAGCACCTTGGGCACGAAGCGCCGGAGCAGCTCCGGCGACCCGTGGGCGATCATCGTGGGCACGCACACGTGGAAGGTGGTGCCGGTGAGCACGCCGAAGTCGGGCAGCACGTAGGGCTCGGCCTCTTCGAGGAAGGCCGCCTCGTGGTCTCCGGTGAGGCCCTGCCCGCCGTACTCCTTGGGCCAGGTGATGCCGGCGTAGCCGCCTTCGTAGAGCTTGCGCTGGAGGGCGCGGTTGGCCGCCATGACCTCCGGCGTGTAGTGGTCGATCTCGTAGCGCTGGCGCGGCCCGACGCGGCGCTCGAGGTTCTCCGCCAGCCAGGCGCGGGCCTGCGCCCGGTACTCGGCGACGTCGGGCATGTCAGTGGTGGCAGCGGTCTGCGTCATGTGGTGCTCCTCACAGCCCGTGGATCGTGCAGATCCGCTCGCGGTGCCAGTCGGGCTGGCCGAACAGCAGGTTGTTCATGGTGATGCGGCGCAGGAAGAGGTGGAGGTCGTGCTCCCACGTGTAGCCGATGCCGGCGAACACCTGGAAGCAACCCTGCGCGATGTCGATGCCGGTGTCGCCCACCCACGCCTTGGCCATGCTGGCGATCTCGCCGGCCGCGGGGTCGTTCGCCTGCACGGCGCGCGTGGCCGCGGCGGCGATGGCCTTGCCGGCCTCGAGCGACAGGCTCATGTCGGCCAGCTGGTGCTTGACGGCCTGGAACGACCCGATGGGCCGGCCGAAGGCGACGCGGTCGACGGCGTACTGGCGGGTCATCTCGAACAGCACGTCCATGGCGCCGACCGTCTCGGTCACGTTGAGCACGAGTGCGATGCGCAGCTGCTGCTCGACGGCATCGGCCGCGCCGCCCGGCTGCCCGACGAGTGCGGAGGCGTCGACCCGCACACCGTCGAAGGCCACGTCGGCGAAGCGCTGCGTGATGTCGTGGCTCTTGCGGGGCGCCACGGACACCCCCGAGGTGGCGGTGGGCACGAGGAACTGCGTGAGCCCCTCGGCCGAGCGGGCGGTGACCAGCAGCCACTCGGCCAGCCCGGCGTCCTGCACCGCGGTGGCGCGGCCGGTGAGCACGAAGCCATCGCCGTCGGCGGCGGCCTGCACGGCTGCTCCGGGCGTCCAGTCGCCCGTGGCCCCGGCCAGCACCCAGGTGGCGACGGTCTCGCCGCTGGCCAGCCCGGGCAGCACGTCGGCCTGCTGCTGGGGCGAGCCGGAGGCGGCCAGCGCCGCGGCCACCGCGTTCATGGGCACGAACGGCCCGGGCTGCAGGCCGCGGCCCCGCTCCTCCGCGACGATGGCCGCGTCGCGCAGCCCCTCGCCGGAGATGCTGCCGCCGCCGTGCTCTTCGGGCACCAGCAGGGCGAACCACCCGAGCTCGCCCGCCTGGCGGAGGTAGTCGGCGGGCAGGCCGGTGGGGTCGTCCACCAGGGCCCGCACCGCGGTCAACGGGACGGTCGCTTCGATGAACTTCGCCGCGGTGTCCCGCAGCAGTTCCTGATCACTGCTCAGATCCAGTTCCACCGGTGCTCTTTCGGTCTCGCGGCTGGTGCCCACCCGGAGGTGGGCACCAGTGCAGCGTAGGCGGATGTCGCGGCTCGATCAGCGGCCACCGGCGACCGATCGAGCCATCGGGTCGTGCTGGGCTCGGCCGGCCTCAGGCGGGCAGGTCGAGGAAGCGCGCCAGGTTGCCGCGCATGATGGCGTGGCGGTCCTCGTCGGACACGTTCTTCAGCTGGTGGAGGTACACGGCCGGATCGGGCAGGCCCTCGCCGTGGGGGAAGTCGGAGCCGAACACGATCGGCTTCGGCCCGATCACCTCGAGGATCCGGTCGACGTTCTCCTCGGGGAAGGGCGCCACGAAGATGTGGTCCTTGAAGTACTCCGACGGACGCCGGGTGAGCTTGCCCCACGTGGCCCGCCGGCCCATGAGGAAGGCGTGGTCCATCTTGCGGACCAGGTAGGGGAGCCACACCGTGCCCTGCTCGGAGAGCAGCAGCTGCATCTTCGGGAAGCGCTCGAACCAGCCCTGCAGGATCGCCGCGCCCACGGTCTCCATCGCCGGCCGGTCGCCGTAGTAGAAGACCCACTGGAAGGCGTCCATGTCGCCGAGCATGACCTCCTTCTCGTTCCACTCCTCGCCGTGGCGGGCGTAGCGGGTGAGGGAGGCCAGGTGCGTGGCCAGCTTGATGCCGGCCTCGCTGCACATCGACCAGAACCGGTCGTTCTCGGGGCGGAACGGCGACGTGAACATCGACGGGCCGGTGGCGCACTGGATCACCTTCGGCACCTCGATGCTCATGATCAGCTCGAGCTGCTTGACCGCCTCCTCCGGATCGGCGAAGGAGATGTAGGGCGGCGTGAAGATCCGGTTCTTGTAGTTGTAGCCCCACTCGGTGCCGAGGTAGCGGTTGAGCGCGTTGAGGTTGGCGTAGAGGCCCTCGTAGTCGTCCTCGAACTCGGGCTCCGAGCCGGGCAGGGTGGCGAAGTTGACCGTGGCCTCGATGCCCTGGGAGTTCATGACGGCCAGGCGGTCCTCGGGGTTGTCGAGGAACTCCTGCAGCGCCCGGTACTTCTTGGCGAACTCGCGGCGACCCTCGGCGTCGAGGCCCTTCAGCGGGTTCAGCTTGGTGAGCAGCGACCCGGGGATCACCCCGGCGGTGGTGCCGGCCTCGCCCGTCTCGCTCCCGGCGCCCTTGACGCCGAGCTCCTCCAGCAGCTCCTCCGACCCGACGACCTGGAAGTTCTTGTAGGTCCACTTCTTGGGCCGGCCGTTGTAGAGCTGGGTGTAGGTGCCGTCGTCGTTCTTCACCGTCCGGATGGCCATGTGGCGCTTGTCCGGGTCGATGTAGCGCTCGTAGGCGTCGCTGGCCGGCGTGGAGTGCTCGTCGGCGTCGTTGATGAGGTACCCGAGCTCGGGCAGGACCTGGGCCTCGATGCTGGACATGGTCGACCTCCGTGCTCCCCTGCGGGCAGGCGAGGACCTCGCGCTGCTGGACCGCCATTTTGGACCGAGTTCAAATACGGACGCAAGGCGCGGCCGCGAACAGGGATTACCCCGGGGAGGCCCCGAGGCGCGCCGTACACTCCCGGGCCGTGCGCGTCGGCATCTCGATCGGGAGCACCTACCCCGGCGACGACCACCGGGCCGGCCCGCGCCAGGTGATCGCCGAGGCCCGGGCGGCGGCGGCCGCCGGCCTCGACACCCTGTCGCTCGGCGACCACCACGCCAGCGCGCCGGCGTCGTACGTCCAGAACGTGCCCATGCTCGGGCGGCTGCTGGCCGAGTGGGACGAGCGACCCGCCGGCTGCCTCTTCCTCGTGCCGCTCTGGCATCCGGTGCTGCTGGCCGAGCAGGTCGGCACGCTGGCCGCCATCGGCGGCGGGCCCTTCGTGCTGCAGGCCGGGCTCGGCGCCGGCAAGGCGCAGTTCGCGGCCATGGGCGCGTCCCTCGCCGAACGAGCGGCTCGCTTCGAGGAGGCCGTCGAGCTCATCCGAGCGCTGCTGGCGGGCGAGACCGTGTCGAGCCCGACGTGGGGCATCGAGGGCGCCGCCATCGCCCCGCGGCCGCCCGCCGGGGTGGAGTGGTGGGTCGGCGGGGGCGTGCCCCGGGCCATCGACCGGGCCGCGCGGCTCGGGGACTGCTGGTACGCCAACGCCGACCTCACCGCGCCGCGCGCCGCGGAGCTGCTCGCCGTCTACCGCGACGCCTGCGCCCGCCACGGCTGCGAGCCGCTGCGGATCGCGATCCGCAAGGACGTCCTCGTGGCCGAGCGGGCCCGCGACGCCGAGGAGCTCGGCGACGCGCTGATGGCGCGCGGCTACCGGGGGTTCGAGCGAGGCGCCGTGGCCTACGGCGACCCCGACAGCGTGGCCGAGCAGCTGGCGCCGTTCGCCGAGCTCGGCTTCACCGACGTGATCATCCGCACCATGAGCGCGCCGGCCGACGTGGCCGTGCGCTCCGTGGCGCTCACCGGTGAGGTGCGCGCCCGCCTGCTCCAGGCCTGACCGTCACACGCGCGCGATGACCTCGTCGGCGAAGCGCTTGGTCCAGTCGATGATGGCCGGCGCGTCGGCGCGATCGGTGTGCGACGGGGACACCAGGACGCGGGTGGCGCCCGCCTCCTCGCAGCGGCGCACGCCGTCGAGGTCGCCCGCCAGGCCCGCCGAGAAGGTGACCTCGAAGGGCAGGTGCTCGCGGCCGGCGTCGCGGCGCGCCGCCTGCACGACGGCGAGCTTCTCGACGGCCTCGTCCAACGAGGCGGAACCGATCTCGATCCAGCCGTCGCCCAGCCGACCGGCCCGCCGCAGCGCGGGCGGGGTGGTTCCGCCGACCTCGATCGGGATGAAGGCCTGTCGCGGCTTGGGCTGGAACTTCACCGGCCCGAAGTCGAAGTGCTCGCTGTGCTCCTCGATGACGTCGTCGGCCCAGAGCCGCCGCAGCACATCGATCATGCGGTCGGTGCGCCGGCCCCGGTCGCGGAAGGACAGGCCGACTGCCTCGAACTCGTCCTCGAGCCAGCCGACGCCGATCCCGAGCGTGACGCGCCCGTTCGAGAGGCGGTCGACGGTGACCACCGAGCGGGCCACGGCCAGCGGGTGGCGCAGGGGCAGGACGAAGATGTTGGTCGCCAACCGGATGCGCTCGGTCGCCTGGGCGATGAACCCGAGCACGACCCAGGGGTCGTAGAGCGGGGTGTCCGGCGTGATCGGCGGGTAGCCGGACTCGCTGTACAGGTAGGTGGGCGGGATCTCCGTGGGCATCACGAGGTGCTCGGGCATCCACACCGATTCGAAGCCGTTCGCTTCCGCGGCTCGGGCGATGTCGGCGTAGAAGCGTGGGCTCACGCCGAAGAGGGGCAGGCCGAACTTCATCGCGACAGTGTGGCCTGCGTGCCGAGCACGAGCGTGGCTGCCGCCGTGAACATGCCGCCGACGCCGTGGCACATGCTCACCTCGACGCCGGGGACCTGGGCGGCGGCCTCGCCCCGCAGCTGCCGGACGGACTCCTGGATGGCGAACATCCCGTACATCCCGGTGTGGGTGTAGCTCAGGCCGCCGCCGTTGGTGTTGAGGGGCAGGCGGCCGCCGGGGAGCGTGTGGCCCTCCGCGATGAAGGCGCCGGCCTCGCCCCGCCCGACGAAGCCGAGGTCCTCCAGGCCGAACAGCGGCAGGTGGGCGAAGGCGTCGTAGATCATCAGGTGGTCGACGTCGGCCGGCGTGAGCCCCGCTTCCTGGAAGGCGCGTCGGCCCGACACGCGGAAGGCCTTCGACGACGTGAAGTCCTCCATCATCGAGACCATCGGTCCCTCGGACGCCTCACCCGCGCCGAGCAGGTACACCGGCGGCTTGGGCCGGTCGAGCGCGGCGGCCCGCTCCGCCGACACCATCACCAGCGCGCCGCCCCCGTCGGTGGTGAGGCAGCACTCGAGGCGGTGCAACGGGTAGGCGACGAGCGGGGAGGCGAAGACGTCCTCGACGGTGATCGGGTCGCGCATCATGGCCCGCGGGTTCCGGCTCGCCCACACGCGCTGTTGCACGGGGACCATGGCGAGCTGCTCCCGCGTGGTGCCCGTCTCGTGGAGGAACCGGAGCACCCCGATGGGGAACTTGGTGACGGCCGGGCCGGTGCCGTAGGGCAGCTCGAACTGGCCCTCCGGCGACGCCGGGCCGCGCATCGGCCACTCGCCGCCGAGCCGGCTGCGGCCGCTCTGGCCGTGCGTGATGAGGACCACCTCGCACAGGCCCGCGGCGATGGCCGCGGCCGCGTGGCGCACGTGGAGCAGCGGCGAGCACCCACCCACCGTGGTGCTGTCGATGTACGACGGCGTGATGCCGAGGGCGTGGGCCACGGTGATGGGCGGTTCGCCCAGCGACGCGATGCCGTCGACCTCGGCGCGGTCGATGCCGGCGTCGCGCAGCGCGGCCAGGGCCGACTCGCAGGCGAGCTGCAGCGCGCTCTCGTCGGGGACGACGCCGATGCGCTCGCTCTCGCTGGCTCCGACGATGGCGGCGGCGGCCCTCACGGCGCCACCGGCCGGAACACGGGCACCTTCCACTCGCCCCGCTCGGCGAACTCCACGGTGAGGGGCAGGTCGAGCGGCAGGGCCTCGGGCGTGGGCTCCACGCCGACGAGGTTGCTCATCATCCTCGGGCCCTCCTCGAGCTCGACGATGGCGATCACGTAGGGCGCCTCCTGCTGGAAGCCCGGCGCCGGCCGGTGGTTGATCAGGTAGGTGTGGAGCCGGCCCCGGCCGCTGACCTGCCGCCACTCGATGTCGGTGCCGTGGCACGTCGGGCAGAACGGGCGCGGGTAGAAGAAGAAGGCGTCGCACGCCGTGCAGCGGGGCAGGCAGAGCTCGCCGCGCCGGGCCGCCTCCCAGTAGGGGAGCGTCTCCGGCGTCGGTTGGGGAACAGCCTTCGCTGGCGTCACGGTCCCCTTCTAGCGCCTGCTCTGTACGCCGTCGAACGGGCGTCTGGTCGCCGGTTGCGGTGAGACGACGGGCCCACGGTACGATCCGCCCGATTTGGGCGGGGGCCATCTCGTCACGGGCACCCCTCCTTCCCCCCGACAGGAGGACATGTGAGAAGACGCGCTCGTTCGACGGTCGCGGCCGCCCTGGCCGCGACCTTGCTGTTCGGCGCCGCGGCGTGCGGTGACGACGACAGCGACGCCGGAGGAGGCCAGGCGGCCACGACGGCACCTGGTGGCGAGTCGCCGGTCACCACGGGTGCCCGGAACGACGCCGCCACCGACGTCGATCCCGACGGCGTGCTGCGGCTCTACTGGGACCTGATGAGCGCGGGCGGGCCCGACCTCGACCCGTCGAAGGTGCGGGTGTCCCCGGCCACGATGATCCAGATCATGCTGTACGACTCGCTGCTGCGGCTGAAGGCGGACGGCACCTACGAGCCCGGCCTGGCCGAGTCGGCCGAGGTGGTCGACCCGCAGACCATCCACATCGTGCTGCGCGAGGGTGTGACGTTCACCGACGGGACGCCGCTCGACGCCGAGGCGGTGAAGTTCTCGATCGAGCGCAACCGCGACGCGGAGAACGTGACGCTGTCGGCGGAGCTCCAGGAGATCAGCGACATCACGGTGGAGAGCCCCACGGAGCTCACCCTCCACCTGTCCTCGCCGATCGCGGGCGCCGTCTACGACCTCCTCGCCTGGGGTGACTTCCTGGTGGTGTCGCCGACCGCGGCGCGCGCCGGCAACGACTTCAGCACCAACCCCGTCGGCGCGGGGCCGTTCATGCTCGACCGCCTCGAGCCGGGCCGGCTCTACCGCTACAAGAAGAACCCCGACTACTTCGAGGCCGACCGCGTCCGCGTAGCCGCCGTGGAGTGGCACCACATCGATCCGGGCCAGGCCCGGACGAACGCCATCCAGGCGGGCGAGGTCGACGTGGCCAGCCAGTTGTTCAGCTACGAGCAGAGCAAGGCCATCGCCAACACCGGCTGGGAGATCTCCGCCCAGGTCACCGACAACACGATGATGTGGGGCCAGTGGTGCAAGAGCCGGCCGCCCTTCGACGACGTCCGGGTGCGCCAGGCCGTCAGCTACGCGGTCGACCGCGACGCCGTGAACGCGGCCATCTACGACGGCAAGGGCGAGCCGCAGTGGGGCTTCTTCGTGAAGGACCACCCGCTGCACAACCCGGCCGTCGACGGCATGTACGACTACGACCCCGAGAAGGCCAAGCAGCTGCTGGCCGAGGCGGGTGCCGAGGGCCTGACGTTCGATGCGTACTACGGCGCTGCCAGCCAGCGAGCCGCTGAGGTGATGCAGGCCAGCATGGCGGAGGCGGGCATCACCATGAACATCAAGATGCTCACCAACTCGGCGGACTTCTTCCCTGACGCCAAGGGCGCGCCGCTCTACATCTTCCCGTTGGAGCGGACGGGCATCCAGAAGGTGGCCCGCACGATCGTGCCCGGGAGCGTGGGCAACGTCTGCCAGTGGGACGACGCCCGGCTGAACGAGCTCGTCGACCAGATCAAGGCCGTGCGCTCGGATTCGGCCGAGGCCAAGGAGCTGTGGGCCGACCTGCAGCAGCACACGCTGGAGACGGCCGCCAGCCTCTTCGGGGTGTTCGGGGTCGCCGTCACGGGCTACGACGGCGAGCGCCTCGGCGACGTCGACTGGCTCCTCAACTTCCAGGGCCGGCCGGAGATCGACATCTACGACGTGTACGTGAAGCAGCGGTCCTGATCATCACCTGACCGTTCGCGACCCCGGGGGCCGGCGCGCGCTTGCGTGCCGGCCCCGGTCGCGTGACGCTGGCGCCATGGGGGCGACGACCGACGACGCGGCGATCCGCGACCTGCTCACCCGCTACTGCCTGCACCTCGACCAGCGCGAGCACGACGCCTGGGTGGACCTCTTCACCGAGGACGGCCAGTTCTTCGTGTACGGCACCAGCTTCGACGGCCCGAGCGGGCTGAAGGAGATGGCCACCACGGCGCCCGACGGGCTGCACATGGTCGGCCCGGCCCTGCTCCAGATCGACGGCGACCGGGCCACGTCGAAGCAGAGCTTCCTGTTCATGGATGCGGTCACCCACACCAGCCGCATCGGCTGGTACGACGACGAGCTGGTGCGCCGGCCCGACGGGTGGCGCATCCGAGCCCGCCGCTGCACGTTCCTGGCGCCTGACGGGCCCAGCCACCGGCCGGGTCGGCCGACGCCCGAGGACGACGTGGCCGCCATCAGCGCCCTGCTGGCGAAGTACGCACTGCACGTCGACCAGCGCGACCCCGACGCGTTCGCCGCGCTCTTCACGCCGGACGCCCGCCTCGAGATCGAGGGCCGCGACCCCCTCACCACCGACGAGCAGCGCCGGGCCCTGGCCAGCGGGGAGCGCACCGGCGTCCACCTGCCGGGCACGCCGGCCATCGAGGTGCGGGGCCGCACCGCCACCGCCCAGCAGTCGTTCCTCTTCTGGAACGCCACCACGGGCACACCTCGCGGCGGCTGGTACGACGACGAGCTCGTCCTCACCCGCGACGGCTGGCGGTTCCAGCGCCGCACCTGCCGGTTCCTCTTCGCCTGACTCGCTCCGGGCGTCCTGCCCTCCGCTCGTGTGCCGCGGCGCCACTCGCGCACGAGTCTCGTTGCCTCAGGGAGCCGCCATCCTGGCGGCGTCGCCTTCGGTCGCTGACGGGAGGAGCCTGCCGGCGCCCTAGCGTCGGGTGGGTGGAGCGCCCCGTCCGGGTCCTGATCGACGCGGTGGTGATGACCGTCGACCGCGCCCGGCCGCAGGTGCTGGTGGTCGACGCCGACGATGGTCCCGACGGGTCGGCCGGGTCGCTGCCCGCCGGTCCGCTCGACCCCGCCGGCGACCGCACCCTCGAGCTGGCCCTGCGCCGGCAGGTGGCCGAGGGCGCCGGCCTCGAGCTGGCCTACGTGGAGCAGCTCTACACCTTCGGCGACCTCCAGCGGTCGCCGGCGGAGCGGACCCTCTCCGTGGCCTACCTGGCCCTGGTCCGACCGGGCGCCGACGTGGTGGGCGCCCGCTGGGTCGACTGCTACGACCTCCTGCCCTGGGAGGACTGGCGGTCGGGTCGGCCGGCGATCCTCGACGACGTGCTCCTCGGTCCGGTGCGGGCCTGGGCCGGCGGCAGCCGCGACCGCCGGGAGCGGGCCGACATCGCCTTCGGCCTCGACGGCTCGCCCTGGGACCCCACCCGTGTGCTGGAGCGCTACGAGCTGCTCTACGAGGTGGGCCTGGGCGCGGAAGCGGCCCGCGACCAGCGCCGTCCGGCGCGGGTCGACGCGGGGCAGCCGCTGTCGCTCGACCACCGCCGGATCGTCGCCACCGCCCTCGGCCGGTTGCGGGGCAAGCTCACCTACCGGCCGGTGGTGTTCGAGCTGCTCCCGGCCACCTTCACGCTCCACCACCTCCAGCAGGTGGTGGAGGCCCTCGTCGGCCAGCGCCTGCACACGCCCAACTTCCGCCGGCTGGTGGTCGACGGCGGCCTGGTGGAGGGCACGGGCACGGTGGCCCCGCAGCCCCGGGGCCGGCCGGCCGAGCTGTTCCGCTTCCGCCGCGAGGTGTTCCGGGAGCGGCCCGCCCCCGGCCTCGGGCTGCCCGGCGCCCGCTGACCGCCGTCCGTCACCCGGGGCCGCCGTCCGAGCCGCCGCCAGAAAAGACTCATTCGGAGTAGATCTTTCCTCTCAAAGCGAGTAGAACCGCGGGGTGCCTGCTTCTCCCGTGGCCTTCCGCCCCCGGCGGCCGCTCGCCGACGTCGTGCCCGAGCCCGAGCTCACCGTCGTCTCGCCCCTCGTGGCCGAGATCGAGGAGTGGAAGCGTCGGCGCAACGCGGTGGTGCTGGCCCACAACTACATGACGCCGGAGATCTTCCACGGCGTGGCCGACATCACCGGCGACTCGTTGGCCCTGGCCTACCAGGCCGCCGAGACCGACGCCGAGGTCATCGTGCTGGCCGGGGTCCACTTCATGGCCGAGACGGCCAAGTTGGTGGCACCCGACCGCACGGTGCTGATCCCCGACCTCGACGCGGGCTGCTCGCTGGCCGAGTCGATCACGCCCGACGACGTGGCCCTGCTCCGCGAGGCCTACCCCGGCGCGCCGGTCGTGACCTACGTGAACACCTCGGCCGCGGTGAAGGCCGTGTCCGACATCTGCTGCACCTCGGGCAACGCCCTGCAGGTGGTGGAGTCGCTCGGCGCCGAGCGGGTGATCATGCTGCCCGACGAGTACCTCGGCCGCTGGGTCGCGTCGCAGACCGGTGTGGAGGTGGTCCTCTGGCAGGGCCACTGCGAGGTGCACGAGCGCTTCACCGGCGACGAGCTCCGCTCCTACCGGTCGACCACGCCCGGCGTCACCGTGCTGGCCCACCCCGAGTGCCCGCCCGACGTGCTGGCTGAAGCCGACTTCGTCGGGTCGACCGCGGCGATGGCCGGCTTCGTGGCC
>Ga0182742_1003081_pt1 | contig 16974 bp, 15 predicted proteins | sample eDN5th37CBELigMG_FD_128880 | JGI IMG/M metagenome (GOLD analysis project Ga0182742, IMG submission 128880) | Enriched Miracle-Growth compost microbial communities from Emeryville, California, USA - eDNA 5th pass 37_C BE-Lig MG (version 2)... ...
GCGGCCCAACGGCTCGCGAAGCGGCCGGCCCGGCTGGCCTCGCCGGGCGGCGGCTGCACCAGCTCGAGCACCGCGCTCGCCGGGTGGGCGAAGCCGAGCTGGGCCCGCCGCGACCCGTCGGCCGGCGAGACGACCGCGTCGGGCGTCCAGGCGAAATTGCGCTGCAGCCGACCCAGCACGTCGTCGAGGTCGTCGACCAGGATCAGACGGGCGGCGATCCGGCGCAGCGCGCCCGGGGCCGGCTCGGGCTCCTCGCGCCGGGCAGCCGGATCGGGGTAGCCGAGCACCTCGTGCGGGAGCACCTCCAGGCGGATCCCGCCGTCGGCCGCCGGGTCGTACTGGTCGGGCCGCCCGGGGTGGAAGCCCACCCACAGCCGAGGGAAGGGCAGGTGCTCGTCGGGCTCGTCGATGCGGTGCGGCGCCCCTTCGTCGCGGAGCCGCGCCACCACCTCGTCGAACCGGTTCGTGGACACCACCGTGGAGTGCAGCTTCGACGGGCGGTCGCCCTGCGCGTCGGCGATCTCCCCGATGTACGGGTAACCGACCGGTCGCGGGCCGGGCGGCGGCACCTCCCAGGGGCTGATCACCTCCAGCTCCGTCGGCGAGCGGTGGCGGTCCCGCCCGAGGCGCGCGTAGGTCCACCGCGTCCCGGTGCCCGGCGGCGTGCGCGTCCAGCGGGGGTTCTGCTCGGGCAGGCCGGCCGCCTCCTGCCAGCGGCGCAGCACCACGTCGTGGTCGTCCACCAGCACGTCGGCGGACGCCAGGAGCTCGAACGGCGACGACCCGGCCACGTGGTCCCCCTTCCCTGCGCCGGCGGCCACCGTAGCGCCCGGCACCGCACCGCCGGCCGACGACCCTGTCAGGCGATGACGCGCCGGGCGAAGCCGCGGATGCCGATCACGCTGAACACCACCGTGAACCCGATGAGCACGGCGTAGACGACGAGCAGCGAGATGTGGGGCGTGTTGGTCAGCGCGCCGCGCATGCCCTCGCTGACGTAGACCAACGGGTTGACGAGCACTACCACCTGGAGCCAGCGGATCGGCTCGAGCGCCTCCCACGTGTAGTAGGTGCACCCGAGGAAGGTGATCGGGATGAGCACCACCCCGAACAGCATGGGCACGGTGCGGGGCTCGAAGAGGGTGCCGAACATCAGGCCCATGGCGCCGGCCATGAGGCAGGTCAGCGGGATGAGCGTGACCACCACCGGCCAGTTGGCCGAGAGGTGCACGGGCGTGGCGGGCACGACGGCGGCGATGGGGAACACGATGAGGCCGGCCAACAGGCACTGCAGCCCGCCGGAGACGATCTTCTCGAAGGCGACCAGCCCCACGGGCAGCGGGGCCAGCACCCGGTCCTCGATCTCCCGGGTGAAGCCGAACTCCTGCACGAGGGGCAGCGCCACCGCCTGGATGCCCTGGAAGAGGATCGACGTGGCCACCACGCCGGCTACGAGGATCGTGGAGAACACCTCCGCGGTCCGCCCGCCCCCACCGACGCCCTGGCCGATCTTGGGGAAGACGTAGGTGAACACGAAGACCAGGAGCAGCGGCTGGAGGATGGTGCGGGGGATGAACTCGCCGAGCCGCTTGCGCACGACCGCCGCGTCGCGCAGGAGCAGCGCGCCGAAGGTGGCGGCGGTGCTGGTCCGCAACGGCGCCTCGGCGACCGGGGTGGTGATGGTGGTCTTCACTCCCGCAGCTCCTTCCCGGTGAGCTTGATGAAGACCGTCTCGAGCGTGGTCTCCGAGATCGACAGGTCGGTCACCACGAACCCGTGGCGCTGCGCGACGTGTACCACCGCCGGCAGGGCCGCCGTCGGCTGGTCGACACCGAGGTACACCCGGTCGTCCACGACCACCGCGCCGTGCACGCCCGAGAGCTCGGCGCTGAGCAGGCCGGCCAGAGCCTCGAGGTCGCCGGCGGCCGACACGGCCACCGTGCCCGCCGCGCCGATCGACCGCTTCAGGCCCGCCGGGCTGTCGAGCGCGACGATGCGGCCCTGGTCGATGATGGCCACGCGGTCGCAGTAGCGCTCGGCCTCCTCCATGTAGTGGGTCGTGAGCAGGATCGTCTGGCCCTCGGTGTGCAGCTCGGTGAGGATCTCCCAGAGCGCGATCCGGCTCTGGGGGTCGAGCCCTGCCGTCGGCTCGTCGAGGAAGAGGATCGACGGCCGGTGCATGACCGCCCGGGCGGCCATCAGCCGTTGCGCCATCCCGCCCGAGAGGGTGAGCACCTCGGCGCCGGCCCGGTCGGCGAGGCGGAACTCGTCGAGCAGCCGGTCGGCCTCGGCCCGCGCCCGCTTGGCGTCCATGCCGAAGAAGCGCCCGTGGAAGTAGAGGTTCTCCCAGACCGTCAGCGACCGGTCGAGGGTGTTGGTCTGGGAGACGACCCCGATGAGCCGCTTGGCCGCCGCGGGCCGCGCCACCACGTCGATGCCGCCGACGAAGGCCTGGCCGGACGTGGGGACGACCCGCGTGGTGAGCATCCCGGCGGTGGTGGTCTTGCCGGCGCCGTTCGGTCCGAGCAGGCCGAAGATCTCGCCCGCGTGCACCTCGAGATCGAGGCCGTCCACGGCCTTCACGCCACTGGGGTAGACCTTCGTGAGCGCGCGGGTCTCGATGACGGGACCGTCTCGCTGCATCAACCCCCCTCCCGGCCGGTCGGCTAACCCGTCGCCGGCCCCGTCCACTCGGGAGGGATGACGACGACGGGGATGTGCGCCCTGTGGGCGACACGATAGGTCGTCGCCCCGAGCAGCCGGTCGGCCAGGGTGCCCTGCCCGTGGGCTCCGAGGACCAGCAGATCCGCCTTCTCCTCGTCCGCCGCCGCGAGGAGGCCGGCCGCGGCCGAGTCGGCCTCGACGACGTAGGCCCGCACCCGCGCCCCAGCCGCTCGGGCTGCCTCCGTCCAGCGCCCCGCCACGTCGGCCTGCAGCGTCCGGCGCCAGTTCGTGACCGATGCCGGCGAGACGTCGAGGGCGAGCTCCCGATCGAACGTGAGGACGTGCACTGCGAGCAGCTCAGCGCCGGTCTCGCACGATCGCGCCGCCGCCCACCCCAAGGCGCGCTGGGCGCCAGGTGATCCGTCGACGCCGACGACGATCCGGTGGAGACCCGCTCCTGCCCCTGGGAACGTAGTCATGATGTGACCTCCGCGATCCATCGTAGGGCGATATGGATCGGTTCCCGACGGGCCATTCGGGTCACCGGAGGCGGCCGCATCGGCCCCGGCAGGTGACGCGACGGAGGTCCAACGCCCGCAGGGCAGCGGTCAGGATGTCGTGGTGGACATGGCCGACGCCGAGCCTCCCGGGCTGCGAGCCGCGATCGACGACGAACGTCGCGACCTGCTCGAGCTCCTCGCAGCGCTCACGGACGAGGACTGGCTCCGACCGGCCGTGGGCCACTGGTCCGCCCGCGACGTCGCCCTCCACCTCCTCGACGACGACCTCGGCTGCCTTTCACGCGAACGGGACGGCGACCTCACGAGCCTCATCCCGATGGACGTCGCGCACCGAGACTTCGTCCGAGCCCTCGACGAGAAGAACCAACGATGGGTCGACACGGCACGCGGCCTGAGCCGACGCGTCGTCCGAGACCTCCTGGCGTGGAGCGGCGCGCAGGTCGCCGCCTACTACGACGGCCTCGACCCGGGCGGCAGCTCCGCCGTGAGCTGGGCCGGTGGACGGGTCCCCCGGTGGCTGGGGATCGGCCGCGACGTCACCGAACGATGGGTCCACCAGCAGCAGATCCGCCAGGCGGTGCACCGACCCGGCGAGCACGCGCGGCACCTCCCGATCGTGCTCGCGATCTTCGTGTGGGCCTTCCCGCACCAGCTCGACGTCCCTGCAGCAGACGGCACGACCGTCGGCGTCACCCTCGGCGACCGCCAGTGGCTCCTCGTCCGCCGCGACGACGCGTGGGTGTTGGAAGACGGCGCAGCAGTGCACGCGGCCGCGACCATCGAGATGGACGCGGACACCGCGTGGCGTCAGCTGACCGGCGCCACCGTCCGCTCCGAAGCCGTTCGCGTCGCTGGTCCACCGCCCTTCGCCGACGCACTGCGCGATGTGCGAGGGATCATCGTCTGACGAGCGCGCCGCGTCGCGCGTGACGGGCGACGAGCCCCCGCTACACGTTGAAGCGGATCTCGAGGACGTCGCCGTCGACGACCTCGTAGTCCTTGCCCTCGATCCGCAGCTTGCCGAGCTCGCGCGCCTTGGACCATGACCCGATCTCGAGCAGCTCGTCCCAGTGGATCACCTCCGCCCGGATGAAGCCGCGCTGGAGGTCGGAGTGGATCACGCCGGCGCACTCGGGGGCCTTGGCGCCCGCCCGGAACGTCCAGGCGCGGCTCTCCTTCTCCCCGGTGGTGAAGAACGTCCGCAGCCCGAGCAGGTGGTAGGCCGCCCGCACCAGGCGGGGCAGCGCGCCCTCGCCGAGGCCGAGGGCCTCGAGCATCTCGGCCCGCTCGTCCTCGTCCATCTGCGCCGCCTCGGCCTCGAGCTGCACGCTCATGCCCAGGACCGCGATCTCGTCGGCCTGGCTGGCCAGCTCGGCCCGCACCAGCTCCACGAGGTCGTCCATGCGGTCGAGGTCGTCCTCCCCCACGTTCACCACGGCCAGGACGGGCTTGTTGGTGAGCAGGAACCACGGGCGGAGCCGCTCGCGGGTGGCCGCGTCGAGGCCCGCCCGGTACAGGGGCGTGCCCTCGGCCAGCACCGCCTGCGCGGCCTCCAGGGCCGCGACCTCGTCGGCCAGCGACCGGTCGGCCTTGGCCGCCTTGCGGCGCTTGTCGATCTGGCTCTCGACGCTCTCCAGGTCGGCCAGCGCCAGCTCGGTCTCGAGGACGCGCAGGTGCTCGAGCGGGTCGGGCGGCCCGGGCACGTCGTCGTCGGGGAAGGCCCGCAGCACCAGCACGATGGCGTCGACCTCGCGGATCCCGCCGAGGAACCGGTTGCCCAACCCCTCGCCCTTGCTGGCGCCCTCGACCAGGCCGCCGATGTCGACCACCTGCACCGCAGTGTGCACGACGTTGCGCGACTTGCTCATGGCGGCCAGCTGGTCGAGGCGGTGATCGGGCACCCGGGCCACGCCCACGTTGGGGTCCTTGGTGGCGAAGGCGTACGGCGCCGCGAGGGCCCCTCCGCCGGTCAGCGCGTTGAACAACGACGACTTGCCGGCGTTCGGCAGGCCCACCAGCCCGAAGCGTTCCACGACGGGCCAGCCTACCGGCGCCCGGTGTGGTGCCTTCCGGTGGCCCGGCGGCCCTTCAGAGCTACCGTGACCACCGTGACGCCGCAGGAGGCCTTGAGCCGGATCGTCCACCTGCTCGACCGGGCCCACGCGCCCAGCTACCGGGTGCGGGCCTTCGCCAACGCGGCCGTCGCCCTGGCCGACCTGAGCGAGGCCGAGCTGCGGGCCCGGGTGGCGGCCGGCACGCTGACCGACCTGAAGGGCATCGGCGACACGACCGCTCGGGTGATCACCGAAGCCCTCGCGGGTGAGGTGCCCGCCTACCTGGCCAAGCTCGAGGACGAGACGGTCGTGCCGATCTCCGGCGCCGGCGCCGAGCTGCGGGCCCAGCTGCGTGGCGACTGCCACTCGCACTCGCGCTGGAGCGACGGCGGCGCCGACATCGCCACGATGGCGCGCACCGCGGCCGCCCTCGGCCACGAGTACCTGGTGGTGACCGACCACTCGGCCCGCCTGACCGTCGCCCACGGGCTGGACCGCGAGCGCCTGCTCCGCCAGCTCGAGGAGGTGGAGGCGCTGCGGGAGGAGCTCGCCCCCTTCCGGATCCTCACCGGCATGGAGGTCGACATCTTCGAGGACGGCGCCCTCGACGCCGACGACGACATCCTCGCCCGCCTCGACGTGGTGGTGGCCAGCGTCCACTCCAAGCTGCGGATGGACGCCAAGGCCATGACCGAGCGCATGGTGCTGGCGGTGGCCAGCCCGCACGTCGACATCCTCGGCCACTGCACGGGGCGCCTGATCGGCAAGCGGCCGGCCTCGGAGTTCGACGCCGACCTGGTCTTCGCGGCCTGCGCCCAGTTCGACACGGCGGTGGAGATCAACTGCCGGCCGGAGCGGCTCGACCCGCCCACCGAGCTGCTCGACCTGGCCATCCAGTGGGGCTGCCGGTTCTCGATCGACACCGATGCCCACGCCCCCGGCCAGCTCGAGTGGCTGCCCTTCGGGTGCGACCGCACCGCCGCCGCGGGGATCCCGCCTGAGCGCGTCGTCAACACCATGGGCGCCGACGACCTCGTGGCCTGGGCGGCCGCGCACGGCGCCGCGTGACCGACGTCGGCTGGTGGGACCGGGTCCAGGTCCGGTAGCGTCGCCACGCTATGTCGAAGAAGACGAAGAAGCGGAAGGCACGCCTGCGGCGCTCCAAGGCCAACCACGGCAAGCGGCCGAACCAGGGGCGCGGTTGACCACGCCGCGCTGAGGGCGGCCCGCAGTGCTGGCCGTCTCCGCCGACACCATCCGGCTCTTCCTCCACGTGCTCGCCGCCACCGTGTGGGTCGGCGGCCAACTCACGCTCGCCGGGCTCGTGCCCGGGCTTCGTCGCGTCGCGCCGGACGCGCCGAAGACGGTGGCCCGCCGGTTCAACCGGATCGCCTGGCCCGCCTTCGCCGTGCTGGTGCTCACCGGGATCTGGAACCTGACCGAGATCGACGTCGGCGACCGCTCCAACGACTACCAGGTCACCCTGATGGTGAAGCTGCTCGTGGTGGCCCTCTCGGGTGTGGCCGCCTTCGCCCACACCGCGGCCCGCTCCCGGTCCCAGCTGGCGGTGTGGGGTGGGGTCACCGGGCTGAGCGCCCTGGTCGCCCTCTTCTTCGGCGTGCAGCTCGGGGCCAGCTGATGCTGGACCACGTCTTCACCGACGCCATCAGCGCCCTGCGGGAGGCGTTCCAGGACGCGCTGCTCGACCGGCAGGCGTTCGAGGAGCACTTCCAGGTGGACGTGCTGCTCGGCGACGTCACCTGGGAGACCAGCTACGGCCTGCCCGGCGAGGGCCTCCCCCCGCGGGTGGTGGCCCACATCACCTTCGAGTGGCCGACGTGGAGCCAGACCGCCTACCGGCGCTGGTACGTCGAGGACGTGCTCGAGGAGCTGCCGAGCATCATCGTGGAGATCGTGCTGCGGGTGCAGCGCCTTGGCGCCGCCCCGGATCCCCGCCAGGTGCTGGCCGTGCTGCCCGACCAGAGCCCGCCCCTGGGGGCGGAGGCCCTCACCCGCTCGGTGCCCACCCTCGAGACCGAGTACGGCCTCGACCTCGACGAGGCCAGCTACGCCATCGAGGTCACCTACGAGGGCCTGTACGAGCTGGCCGAGGAGACGCTGGCCGACGGGTCGAGCTCGCTGCTCGACGAGCACTTCGCCGCGCTGGGCGGGTGGATCTCGTCGATGCTCATCCGCCTCGGCGACCTCAAGCTGGAGTACCTGCCCCCCGACCCGGAGTGACCCGGGCGGCGCGGCAGGCGGGGGCCGCCGACCGTCAGGCCGGCGGCGCGGCCGGGAGCATGGCCTTGATGGCGTCCAGGGTGGCGTTGGCCAGCCGGGAGGCGCCCTGCAGGCTGAAGTGCACGCCGTCCTGGGCCCGCATCAGCTTCGGCTCCCCGCTCTCGTTGGGCAGGTAGGCCTGGTAGCTGCCGTCGGGCCCGCTGAAGAGGGGCCGGGTGTCGAAGAACGAGATGTTGGGCCGCTTGGCCGCCTCGTCGCGGTAGATGCCGTTGAGCACCTGCATCTTGGCGTCGAACCCGTCGCTCTCCATGATCGGCAGGCCGACCCACACCACCCGGCGCCCCGTGTTGGCCAGGTAGTCCATCACCGCCCCCACCCGGCGCCGGTACTCGTCCTGCCAGGGGCCGTCGTGCACGTCGTAGATGGTCCCGTCGAGGTCGAGCTTCTGGGCGTCGTTGGCGCCGAACATGATGACCACCACCTCGGGGTTCACCGACGTGGTCTGGCGCACGATCTCCGCCGGCCAGTCGAAGAAGTCGGGCCGCGACAGGCCCGATGACACCTTGTAGAAGGCGCTCGGCACCATCACCTTCGTCTCACCGACGTAGCGCTCGAACGTCTGGCCGAACCCCTGGGCCAGCGAGTCGCCGAGGACCAGCACCCGCAGCGGGTCGTCCTCGGTGGGCGCCCGGAGGGGCGTGGGCGTGGGTGCCGTCGTGGGGGGCGGTGGGCTGGCGGGCGGCGCGGTGTCGCCGGGCGCAGGGGTGGTGGGCGCGGCCGGGGCGCCGGTGGCCGCGGTGGTGGGTGAGGTCTCGCCGCCGGCCGGCACCGACGGCGACGACGGCGCCGTGGCGTCCGTGGCGTCCGTGGCGTCGGTCGCGGCGGGCGGCACGGTGGTGGTGGCCGAGGCCACGAGCTCCTCGAGGTCGATCGGCTCGTCGCGGTTCAGGCCCCGCACGTCGTCGAACCACTCCCCCGGCCGGTCGAGCAGGGTCCAGCGGGACACGGTGTGGAGCGGCTCGGCCAGGCCGACGAGCACGTCGCGCTTCCAGCCGAAGGGCTGCCGCTCCGCCATCTCGAGCAGCGTCTCGCTGTTCAGGAGCGCGGCGATGGCGAACGAGAGGGCGCCGAGCACGAAGGTCCGACCCGCCGACATGGGGCGTGCGCCCGAGGGGAGTGGGCGCTGTCGCGGCCCGCGAGGAGGATCGGGCGGGGTGGGTTGGTGCGACGGCGCGTCGAGGAGGTCGGTCATGCGAGGAAGGTGCGATCCGAGTGGCCGGACCTCGGGGCGAGCGTACCGCCGACCCCTGCCCGCAGGGCGGTAGCCCGGGCCCGCCTCAGAACTGGAAGTAGATGAAGGGGGCGACGCCGGTGGGCCCGAGAGCGTCGAGCAGGAAGAAGAAGCCGCCGAGCGTGGCCGCCTGGGGCAGGAGGCCCCACCGCGAGAAGTTGACCTGCAGCTGCTCGACCGCCCGCTCGGGCACGAACTGGGAGAGCATCATCGCCCCGATGGTCAGCAGCAGGAGCCCGGTGACGAGCGGCGACGGCCCGCTGTTGGTGAGGCCCGTCAGCATCTCCCAGGCCACGTCGAACGTGGGCGCCCGGAAGAACACCCACGCCAGGCACACGACGTGGAAGGTCACGAACCAGCGCATGGCCCGCCGTCCGGGGGTATCGGCGGGGGCCGGCAGGCCGGCGGCCTCGCGGCGGTCGAGGAGGTAGCGCTCGGCCGCCATCACGCCGCCGTGGATGGCGCCCCACACCACGAAGGTCCACGCCGCGCCGTGCCACAGCCCGCCGATCACCATCGTGAGCATCAGGTTGCGGTAGGTCAGGAGCTTGCCCCGGCGGTTGCCGCCCAGCGAGATGTAGAGGTAGTCGCGCAGGAAGCGCGACAGGGTCATGTGCCAGCGGCGCCAGAAGTCCTGGAGCGACAGGGCCCGGTAGGGGCTGTCGAAGTTGGGCGGGAAGGCCACGCCGAGCAGCAGGGCGCACCCGATGGCGATGTCGGTGTAGCCGCTGAAGTCGGCGTAGATCTGGATGGCGTAGCCGTAGATGGCGAAGAGGTGCTCGGGCCCGGAGTGCAGCTCGGGCGCGTTGAAGACCGGGTCGACGATGTTCGCCGCCAGGTAGCTCGAGATCACCACCTTCTTGAACATGCCGGCGGCGATCAGCCGGAAGGCCCGGGCGGTGTCGAGGCGGCGCGGGTCGGGCCGCTCGCGCAGCTGGGGCAGGAACTCCGAGGCCCGCACGATCGGCCCGGCCACGAGGTGGGGGAAGAACGACAGGTAGACGGCGAAGTCGAGCAGCGACGCCGGGCGCACCGTCCCCCGGTAGGCGTCGAGCACGTAGCTCATCGCCTGGAACGTGAAGAAGGAGATCCCCACCGGCAGGACCACCTGCACCAGGGGCGGGGAGATGTGGATGCCGATGTCGGCGAGCGCGCTGATCACCGAGTCGACGAAGAACCCGTAGTACTTGAACCAGCCCAGGATCCCGAGGTTGACGACGACGCCGATCACCATCACGGCCCGGCGGGCCTGGTCGGTGCGGGTGGCCCAGATGGCCCGCACCACGAGCTGGTTCAGGAGGGTCGAGGCCGCCAGCAGCAGGGTGTACTTCGGCTCCCACCAGCCGTAGAAGACGTAGCTGGCCGCCAGGACGAACAGCTTCCAGCGCGTCGGGAACGGCCGCAGCAGCCAGCTGCAGAGGAAGACGATCGGGAAGAAGACGGCGAACTCGATCGTGGGGAACAGCACTTCGCCGCAGCGTAGGCGGCCGGTCGCGGCCCGACGGGATGGCTGCCTCGCCCTGCGGCGGAGCGGTAGCGTGGCCGCCACGCTGCTCAGGAGGGAGTCCAGATGGTCCGCAGGCGCCGTTCATGGGCGTGGATGTCCCTGCTCGTCGCCCTGGCCCTGGTGGCCGCGGGGTGCGGCGACGATGACGGCGACTCCGCCGGTGGCAACGGTGGCGGCGGGGGCGCCAGCTGCGAGGCGCTCCTGGAGAACACCGACACCGAAGGCGCCGACTTCGACGGCCTGCGCGTGGGCATGGTCTTCGACATCACGGGCCGCGGCGACGGCTCCTTCAACGACTCCGCCGCCATCGGGCTCGACTGCGCCCGCGACGAGTTCGACATCGAGACCCGCGACCTCGAGCCCACAGCGGCCGGCGAGGGCCGGCAGGAGAACCTGGAGCTCCTGGCCACCGAGGGCTTCGACCTGAACTTCGGGGTCGGCTTCCTCTTCGAGGACCCGATCAACAACGTGGCCCCCGCCCACCCCGAGACGATGTTCGCCATCATCGACGCCCCGGGCCCCGAGGCCGAGAACGTGGTGGGCATCCAGTTCGCCGCCAACCAGGGCTCGTTCCTGGTCGGCGCGGCCGCCGGCCTGAAGACGCAGAGCAACCGGATCGGCTTCGTGGGTGGCCAGCCCGGCCAGCTGATCGGCGCCTTCGAGGCCGGCTTCGTGGCGGGCGTGGCGGAGGCCAACCCCGACGCCACCGTCGAGGTGCAGTACATCAGCGACGACCCCAACATCGCCTTCACCGACGCCGCCCGGGCCAAGGAGATCGCCGCGTCGATGATCTCCGACGGCGCCGACATCGTCTTCCACGCCGCGGGCACGGCGGGCACCGGCGTCTTCGAGGCGGTCAAGGACGCCAACGACCGGGGGCAGCAGGTGTGGGCCATCGGCGTCGACTCCGACCAGGCCTCCGATGCCATCGCCTCGGTGTCGGCCGAGGTGAAGCCCTACATCCTCACCTCGATGCTGAAGCGACTCGACGTGGCCGTCTTCGACACGATCGTGGCCTTCGCCAAGGGCGAGCTCGAGCCGGGCGTGGTCACCTACGACCTGGCCCGTGAGGGGGTCGGCTACTCCACCACCGGGGGGCACATCGACGACATCGTCGACCAGCTCGACGAGTACAAGCAGCAGATCATCGACGGCGACATCGTGGTGCCCGAGCAACCCTGACGGACGGGGCACCGGACGGCCAGGGGGCGGGGGGACGGATGAGCAGCCACGGAGGCGCCGTCGGGACGGGCGGCGCCTCCGGCGCGTCCGCGGCCGCCGCGCCGGCCATCGCCCTGCGGGGCATCGTGAAGCGGTTCCCCGGCGTGGTGGCCAACGACGGCGTCGACCTGACGGTGGAGCGTGGCGCCATCCACGCCGTCGTCGGCGAGAACGGCGCCGGCAAGTCGACGCTCATGAAGATCCTCTACGGGATGCTGCGGCCCGACGAGGGGACGGTGGAGGTCGACGGCCAGGAGGTCCGCTTCCACTCCGCCCGTGACGCCATCGCCGCCGGGATCGGCATGGTCCACCAGCACTTCATGCTGGCGGAGAACCTCACGGTGGCCGAGAACATCGTCCTCGGCGACGAGCCCACCCGGGCCGGCGGCCGGCTCGACTTCCAGGCCGCCCGCCGGCGGATCCGCGAGCTGGGCCAGGCCTACGGGCTGAACGTCGACCCCGACCGCCTCGTCGAGGATCTCGGCGTGGGCGACCGCCAGCGCGTCGAGATCCTGAAGGTCCTCTACCGGGGGGCGCGGCTGCTCATCCTCGACGAGCCCACCGCGGTGCTCGTCCCGCAGGAGGTCGACGAGCTCTTCCGGAGCCTGCGCCGCCTGACCGGCGAGGGCGTCACCGTCATCTTCATCTCGCACCACCTCGACGAGGTGCTCGCCGTGGCCGACGCCATCACGGTGATCCGGGCCGGGCGCACGGTGGCCCACGTCCGGCCCGACGAGGTCACGGTGCACGAGCTGGCCGAGCTGATGGTGGGGGCCGAGCTGCCCACGCCGGAGACCCGCGAGTCCACCGTCACCGACGTGGTGGAGCTGGAGCTCGACGGCGTCGGGGTGGACGACCCGATCACGGGGCGACCGCTGATCGACGACATCACGCTGCGGGTGCGGCGGGGCGAGATCCTCGGCGTGGCCGGCGTGCTGGGCAACGGGCAGTCGGAGCTGGTGGCCGCCGTCGTCGGCACCTTGGCGGTCGACCGGGGCACCATCCGCCTCGGCGGGCGCGACATCACCGGCCTGGGGGTGCGCGAGCGGCGCGAGCTCGGCCTCGGCTACATCCCCGAGGACCGCCAGCGCGAGGGCCTGGTCCTTGAAGCCCCGCTGTGGGAGAACGCCATGCTGGGCCACCAGACCCGCCGCCCGTACTCGCGCGGCCCCTGGGTCGACCGCCAGGGCGCCCGGGAGCGCACCGCCCAGATCGTGGCCGACTTCGACGTGCGCACGCCGTCGATCGACGTGGCCGCGCTGGCCCTGTCGGGCGGCAACCAGCAGAAGCTCATCGTCGGGCGGGAGATGGTGGCCGGCCCCACCGCGCTGGTGGCCGCCCACCCCACCCGGGGCATCGACGTCGGCGCGCAGGCGGCCATGTGGGAGCACATCCGCGAGGCCCGCCGGCTCGGCCTGGCCGTGCTGCTGGTGTCGGCCGACCTCGACGAGCTCATCGGCCTGTCCGACACGCTGGTGGTCATGCTGCGGGGCCGCATCGTGGCCACCCTCGACCCCGGCTCGGTCACGCCCACCGAGCTCGGCTCCTACATGACGGGCGCGGCCGCCGACCCCGGGCGCGGCGCCGACGGGGAGGGCCCGTGACCGGCTGGCAGCGGATCTTCTACGCCCTCCTGGCGCCAGCGGCCGCGCTGGTGGCCGCCATCGCCATCTCGGCGCTGGTGCTCGGGCTGAGCGGCCACAACCCGATCAGCGCCTACGGCGACATGCTGGAGTACGCCCGGCGCGACGAGTCGATCGTGTCGATCGTCAACCGGGCCATCCCCCTCTACATCGCCGCACTGGCCGTGGCCCTCGGGTTCAAGATGAACCTGTTCAACATCGGTGTGGAGGGCCAGTACCGCCTGGCGGCGCTGTTCGCGGCGTGGCTCGGCGCGGAGGTGTCGCTGCCCGCGCCGTTGCACGTCTCGTTCCTGCTGCTCGTGGCCGTGGTCGTGGGTGCGGTGTGGGCCGGGATCGCGGCGGTGCTGCGCACCTGGCGGGGCGTCAGCGAGGTGATCTCCACGATCATGCTCAACTCGATCGCGGTGGGTGTGGCCGCCTACCTGTTCCGCACCTACTTCAAGGCGCCGCAGCGGGAGGGCAGCCTGCTCGAGTCCACCGAGCCGCTGCCCGCCTCGGCCCGCCTCCCGGGCTTCGACCTGCCTTTCGGCGACGCCCGGACCCAGGTGTGGGGCTTCCTCTTCATCGCCATCGCCCTCGGCATCGGCTACTACGTGCTGATCTGGCGCACCCGCTTCGGCTTCGACCTGCGGGCCAGCGGCGCCAACGCCAGCGCCGCCCGGGCGTCGGGCGTGAACCCGGCCCGCATGATCCTCTTCACCCTGCTCCTGAGCGGCGCCGTGGCCGGGCTGGTCGGCATGCCCCAGCTGCTCGGGTCGACGTTCAAGTACGACAACGCCTTCCAAGCCGGCATCGGGTTCACCGGCATCGGCGTGGCCCTGCTCGGTCGGAACAACCCCGCGGGCATGGCCGTGGGCGCGCTCCTCTTCAGCTTCCTCGACCGCAGCTCCCAGATCCTCGACCTGCAGGACATCCCGCGGGAGGTGGTGGCCATCATGCAGGGGACGATCCTGCTGTCGGCCGTGGTGGCCTACGAGGTCGTGCGGCGCATGGCCGACCGGGCCGAGGTCAAGGCCGCCGCCAGCCGGCTGGCGGAGACCCGCAGCGGCCCCGGAGGGCTCAGCCCGGCCGGGGCGGGAGGCACGGCGTGACCACCACCCAGCCCGAACCCGCCGGCGTCGTCCCCACCGCGCCCCAGGCCTCCGCGGCCGGGCGGCCCACCCGCACGCCGATCGGCTCGGCGAGCCGCATCCTGCTGGTGGCGGCCGGCCTGTTCGTCCTCCTGTCGCTCATCGCCACCGTCACCGACTCCCCCGACCTCACCTCCAGCGGCACCTTCGGCGCGTCGCTGCGCCTCGCCGTGCCGATCGGCCTGGCCGGCCTCGGCGGGCTCTGGGCCGAGCGGGCCGGCGTGGTCAACATCGGCCTCGAGGGGATGATGATCCTCGGCACGTGGTTCGGCGCGTGGGCCGGCTGGAAGTACGGCGTGTGGTGGGGCGTGCCCGCGGCCGTGCTCGGCGGCGCCGCGGGCGGGCTGGTGCACGCCATCGCCACGGTGACCTTCGGCGTGGACCACATCGTCTCCGGCGTCGCCATCAACATCCTCGGCGGTGGGGTCACCCGCTACCTCGGGTCGCTGGTCTTCACCGCCGACACCGGCGGCTCCGCCAGCCTCTCGCCCGGCGTACGGGGCCGCATCGGCACGTTCACCATGCCGTTCCTCTCCGGCGGCGACCTGTTCGGCTGGCAGACGCCCGACATCCTGGGCCGGATCGAGCGATGGGACTGGGTGGTGCTCTCCGACGTCGCGGGGCTCGGCCGCGGGCTGACGCGGGACGTCTCGTACCTCACGCTGATCGCCATCGCCCTGGTGCCGATCACCTGGTACCTGCTGTGGCGCACGGCGTTCGGGCTGCGCCTGCGCAGCGTGGGCGAGAACCCCACCGCGGCCGACTCCCTCGGCGTGCCCGTCTACCGCTTCAAGTACATCGCCGTCGTGGTGTCGGGCGCGCTGGCCGGGCTCGGCGGCGCGGTCCTCTCGATCGAGGCGGCCCGGGTCTACCGCGAGGGCCAGGTCGCCGGCCGCGGCTTCATCGGCCTGGCTGCGCTCATCTTCGGCAACTGGCGACCCGGGGGCCTGGCCGCAGGCTCGGCCTTCTTCGGGTTCACCGACGCGCTGCAGCTCCGCGACCCGGGCTCGGTGCACGCCCTCCTGCTCTTCGTCGCCGTCGCCGCCGGCCTCCTGGCCCTCGTCGCCGCCCGCCGCGGGGTGCTGCTGCGCAGCGGCATCATCTTCGTGGTCGGGATGCTGTTCCTGGTGTGGTTCCTGGTGCAGGACAGCGTGCCCGCCCAGTTCGTGGCCATCACCCCCTACGTGGCCACGCTGCTCGTGCTCGGCGTGTTCTCGCAGCGCCTACGACCACCGGCCGCCGACGGCGTGCGATGGCGCAAGGGCGAGCACACGTGAGCCGCGACCGGCGGCGCTCCACCCATGGCCGCTGAGCCTCCACCGATGGCCGCTGCACCTGCCCCGGTCGACTGGGAGGTCTTGCGGAGAGCGGCGGCGGAGGCGGCCCGCCACGCCCACGCGCCCTACTCCCGCTTCCGGGTCGGCGCCGCCGGCCTCACCGAGACCGGCGCGGTGGTGGTGGGCTGCAACGTGGAGAACGTCTCCTACGGGCTGAGCCTCTGCGCCGAGTGCGTGCTGGTGGGCAACCTCCACCTCCACGACGGCGGCCGCCTGGTGGCCGTGGCCACCGTGCGGGGCGACGGCCGACCGGTCATGCCCTGCGGCCGCTGCCGCCAGCTCCTGCACGAAGCGGGCGGCGGCGAGCTGCTCGTCGACGGCGACGGCACGCCCCGCCCGCTGGCCGACCTGCTCCCCAGCGCCTTCGACACCGCCGACCTCGACGCCGGCCGGGACCAGTGACGTGGACGCAGTCGACGTCATCCGGACCAAGCGGGACGGCCACCCGCTGAGCGACGAGCAGATCCGCTGGTTCCTGCGCGCCTACACCGACGGCGACGTGGCCGACGAGCAGGCCGCCGCGCTGCTCATGGCCATCGTCTGGCGGGGGCTCGACAGCCGCGAGCTGGCCACGTGGACGGCGGCCATGATCGCCTCCGGCGAGCGCCTCGACCTGTCGGGCGTGGGCCGTCCCACCGTCGACAAGCACTCCACCGGCGGGGTGGGCGACAAGATCTCGCTCCCCTTGGTGCCGCTGGTCGCCGCGTGCGGCGCGGCGGTGCCGCAGCTGTCGGGCCGGGGCCTCGGCCACACGGGCGGCACGCTCGACAAGCTCGACGCCGTCCCGGGCTGGTCGTCGAACCTCACACCGGCCGAGACGGTGGCCCAGCTCCGGGAGATCGGCTGCGTCATCGCAGCCGCGGGGCCCGGCCTGGCTCCCGCCGACCGCAAGCTCTACGCCCTCCGCGACGTGACCGGCACCGTCGAGTCGATCCCGCTGATCGCCAGCTCGATCATGTCGAAGAAGATCGCCGAGGGCACCGAGGCGCTGGTGCTCGATGTGAAGGTGGGCAGCGGCGCGTTCATGGCGCACGAGGACGACGCCCGTCGGCTGGCCGAAGCCATGGTCACCCTCGGCGCCGACCACGGCGTGCGGACCACCGCCGTGCTGAGCCGGATGTCGGTCCCCCTCGGCCGGGCCTGCGGCAACGCGGTGGAGGTGGCCGAGGCGGTCGACGTGCTGGAGGGTCGCGGGCCGGCCGACGTCACCGAGCTCACGCTGGTGCTGGCCACCGAGATGCTGGCCCTGACCGGCCTGGGCGGGCGGGCCGAGGCCGAGGCCGCCCTGGCCGGCGGGCAGGCCCTCGACCGCTGGCGCACCCTGCTGCGGGCCCAGGGCGCCGACCCCGACGCGCCCCTCCCCGA
>Ga0182742_1003082_pt1 | contig 16973 bp, 17 predicted proteins | sample eDN5th37CBELigMG_FD_128880 | JGI IMG/M metagenome (GOLD analysis project Ga0182742, IMG submission 128880) | Enriched Miracle-Growth compost microbial communities from Emeryville, California, USA - eDNA 5th pass 37_C BE-Lig MG (version 2)... ...
TAGGCTTTCCTAGAAACAGACACAGCCAATAGCTGTGTCTGCTTCTTTAATTAACTCATTTACTTTTTTCGTATGAATACCAGTTTATGATCTTTTCCACATCCTGTTGATCAAGATCTTTAACTGTAAAATTGCGTCCCAGTAGTCCTGACTTTATTGTACATTCAAAGGTTTGTAAGGATACTCTTTTTTGAAAGTACGTTGTTTTACTCTTAACAGACTGTAGTCGATTCCGATTAACAAGCACATGTGTTTTGGAAATGATACGGAATACAATATTTAATTGATCTCCGTGATAATTCCATCCTGCATCCTTATAGGTAGCATATCCCCACCAAGCAGCAACAGGTAAAAGAATGATGGATACATAGCCCCAAGGTTGAAGAAAATACGCTACCGGTATCATGACGAAAAGAGCAGGTATTGTCTTTCGGAAACAATAGCGGATCATTGATCTCTTTGGTAATCGATGCAAGTCACTTTGCTGTTTAAAATCCGGTAGAAACTCTAATAAAAGCTGTTCAACGTTTCTCTTTGGTACAACAGGAAATAAAATGGTAGAAAGACCTTCATCCCCTGAATTTCCTCCTGCACTTTCAATATAAATTGTTGTGTATCCTAAGAGCTGTCTTAGAGGATTTTGAACAATTTGGATCGCTTGAATACGCTTTGTTGGAATGGTAATTTGTCTTTTCTCAAAAATCCCTCTGGATATTTTTAATTCTTCCTCAGCTTTAATGACAGTAAAATAAGCATACTTTAAGACTACACCAATGATACTCAGTATCCATGCGATAAAAAAAGCAATAAAAATTAGGATTGCATAGAGGGTAATACTTGCATTTGTTAAAAAGTCGAAGCGATCGATAACTTGATCATACGGGATAAATTCATCAAATTGAGAAACGAAGGCAGCTACGGCTGAGATTATGACGCCAATTCCACTAGAAGTACTAGCAGCAACTAATAAATCCTTTGTAGTCATTTTATAGGTTGGCTGATCAAGTAGGACTTCTTCTTGTTCATCCTCAGTAATCGATAACTTCGATAGCTGCTTATGCTTGGATATTTCCTCCTGAATTCGATCCGCTTCTTGTTTCTTAATAGCAGTTAAACTCACTTCAGCTTCCATTCCGCTTCCAGCCGTTTCAATTTGCAACTTCACCAAGCGGAAAATTTGCTGAATAACTCCTGCGCTTACATTAATGGTTTGGATTCTCTCAATGGGAATATATCTTTTTTTCTTAACGAATATTCCATGTTCAATCCTTAATTCTCCATTTTCAATGATATAGGTGAATTTCCACCATTCTAATATACTGGTCACCACAACGAATAAAATTAGAAGACATCCTCCAATAATGATATATAAATTGAAGGATTCATTACTACTAACGAAAAAGAAGATAATTGCAGGTATAATGTATGACTTTATCATGTTAACAAAGCTCAAAATCATTCCTACAGGATGAATTCTCTTCGGCTCAAACATCATCATCTGTCACCCTTGCTAACCTTGAGATATGATCTCTTAGCTGATCTGCCTCTGCAAGATCAAGTGCAGGTATTTCATGCTTTGTAGCAGCTGTTGAGATTTCAATCGACGCTAATTTATACTTTCTAAGAAGCGGCCCTTGGTGGGTATCTACATGTTGAACCCTTACCATCGGTATTAACACCCTCTTAATAATAAAGAGGCCAAATTGCAAATCAATTTCATGCTCATGAACTTCATATCTCCATACTCGATGTCTGACCTTTGGGACTATAAATATACTAATGATTGAGTAAATCACCCATATCCCAGCAGCACCGACAGTATACCAGTACGACAGCTCTAGAAAATAGGCACCAATCGCCAGACCAATCAAGATTAATAATGTTAGTCCGGCACTTATCAAAGCACTAAATCTCCATACAGTCAGCGCCCTTAGACTAATCTGATTTTGCGGTTGTTTCCTCAACCTACTCTCCCCTTCAAAGCTTAAATTTTAACTATTTTCTTATGCTTTCCAATAATAAAAAAAAGAAAATTATCCCATTTTATTATAGCACAGTAAGCTTATATTCTTCAGAGGGGATTTAATGTATTTTAAAAGATGACTGATCTATCCATTCAATGCTTTTTTCCGATTGTAAATCTGTTACCAATTGAAATAAGGCATTATCTTTTTGTTTCGCTTCGATCATACAGTCAATTTGCTGAACACTTCCCTTTACACTATGTAAGAAATTCAAAAACATGTTTGGATCTATATAATCCGCATGAGCTCTAAAATCTTTTTCATTTTTTGGACTTGAAATATGCATTTTAACTGGTAGTGGTGATGCATGCCAAGTACCAATAACTCTCTCCCACTGCTTCTCCCATTCCGGTTCTTCATGGAAGGCTAAATGATGATGATAGTCAAACACTTGAGGCACTCCAAGCTTTTCACATAAATATAGGGCATCTTGTAAATGGAACGTTGTATCATCATTTTCAAAAAGAAGCATTCTTTGTAAGGAGGCTGGAATTAGCCCCCAATTATGAATAAACTGTTCTAACGCCTTTATTTTATCGTCATAAGCTCCACCTATATGAATAACACACCGATGTTCAGGATTCACACCTATGCCTTTCAGCAGCATTTCATGCATATGTAATGTTTTGACAGACATTTTCATAATTTCCGGTTTCGTTGAATTCAAGACAACAAAATGATCCGGATGAAACCCAAATCGCATAGGGTGTTGTCCAATAAACTCTGCTATTTCTTGTAGTGGTCCGTCAAGGTTTCTCATGTACTTCCAGTCACTCAGTTCTTCATGATTAGCAAGAGGAATTAGTTTTGAGCTAAACCGAAAAAAGTGAATGTCATGAGCAAGATTATGCTTTAATAACCGCAGACAATTCGAGAGATTTGTCCTTGCAATTTTTTCAAGTTTCTTAATAGCAGCTTCTCTGTCTTGAATTTTTTGAAATTGAGCATATGTCATCGTCTGAGAGGGAGAGCAATTTTGCAAATTCATACTCATCGCTACATAGCCTAATTGGATAATGGTCATGTTACATTACACCTCTTTAACCCATTTTCCCTTAGCTTCCCCAACTATTAATTTCATATAAAACCAAAAAAGCGCAAGCGCCTTGAACAACCTAGGACAAATAAGGCGATTTAGAATAGATGGTGCACTTTGTCTTCAATTCTAAATTGGCTAGACCCTAAGAAGCAGTTACAAACACGACATCTTGTGCTTCGGAGCTGGATGCCGAGACTTATCTACGGTACAAACATTTTTTTAGTTCCATAAGCAAAAAAGACCGAATCTTAATCACGATTCAGTCTTCCTAAACTTATTATTTTGAGTTAGAGTAGCGGCGTTGTTTGTTGTTACCCTGGCCACTTTTATTACGGTCACGGCTTCCGTATGATGAACGGTTTTTTTGTCCATCTCTGCGGTTGAAATCACCTTTTCTTCTGTTGTTGTTAGAAGAACGACCTTTGTTTTTAGATTTAGAGTATGCTGGTGCTTCTTCCGTTAATTTTACTTCAACAGAGTTAGGCTCTTTTGTCATGTATTTGATGGCAGCAGCTACAACTACTTGTGCATCAAACTCTTCTAAAAGCTCTTCAGCTGTACGCTTGTAGAAAGATAAATTATCGTTTTCAATAATTGAACGCATTTTTTCAACTGTCATCTGTTGTTGACTTTCAATTGCTTCATCAAGAGTCGGTGGCTTCATACGTTCCATTTTGCTTTTTGTTGTGCGCTCGATATTTTTCACAATATCCAATTCTCTTGGTGTAACAAACGTCATCGCCATACCTGTTTTACCTGCACGACCAGTACGTCCAATACGGTGAACATAACTTTCTGGATCTTGTGGTACATCAAAGTTGTAAACATGTGTTACCCCAGAGATATCTAATCCACGCGCAGCAACGTCTGTTGCAACCAGAACTTCTATCGCACCTTCTTTGAACTTACGTAATGTTGACATACGTTTAGCTTGTGTTAAATCACCGTGAATTCCTTCTGCTGTGTAACCTCTTAAAGTTAACGCTTCAGATAATTCATCAACACGTCGTTTTGTACGACCAAACACAATTGCAAGCTCAGGTGATTGGATATCAAGTAGTCTTGTTAAGATATCAAATTTCTTTCTTTCCTGTGCTTCTAAATAATATTGTGTAATATTCGGAACTGTCATTTCCTTCGCTTTTACTTTTACAAGCTCAGGCTCTGTCATAAACTTTTCTGCAATACGACGAATCGGGTCAGGCATTGTAGCTGAGAAAAGTAATGTTTGACGGTCATCAGGTACATTTGAAAGGATTGATTCAATATCTTCAATGAATCCCATGTTTAGCATTTCATCTGCTTCATCTAAAACCATCGTATGAACGTTGTTTAAGCGAATTGTTTTACGATTAATATGGTCAAGTAAGCGACCAGGAGTTCCAACAATGATGTGTGGATTTTTCTTAAGAGAACGAATTTGTCTGTTAATATCCTGACCACCATAAATAGAAAGAACTCGAGAGCGTTTATGATAACCAATTTTATATAGTTCTTCTGAAACTTGAATTGCTAATTCACGTGTAGGAGCAACAACAACAGCTTGTATATTGTTATTTTTCACATCAATTTTCTCAATAAGAGGGATACCAAATGCGGCTGTTTTTCCAGTTCCTGTTTGTGCTTGCCCGATAACATCCTTCTTCTGCAAGGCTAACGGAATGGTTTGGGCTTGAATTGGTGAAGGTTCTTCAAACCCCATTTTGCTAATAGATTCCATCAATGACGAACTTAAACCTAAATCTTGAAACGTTATTGTCAATGTATTCATACTCCTTTTATATCGTTTGCTGTAAATATTTACAGACCTTATAGGTAATCCAAAATCGTCTTCATAATGAAACGATGTTTATATTCAATCCTAATCTCTGGTCACTACCAGAAACATTAGAAAAACTTGGCTTGTCGACAAGTTTTAATGGCGAAAGCCTTCGTTCTTCTTATACTATCTTCCATACGCAATACGCTTATTGATAGTATAAAAAAAGATTATCAACTGTTGTGTCATCATGAAAAAACAGTCAGGTGTGTTAGAAAACATGTTATATTTTATGACAAAGTTTTCCTTATACATGTTAAACCGTTCTGATTATTTGCAAGAAAAAATGCCCTTTATTAACGAAGGGCAGCAGTTTACCTTATTTAAAGCCCGCAAACACTTTAAATGTAATCATACCACTACCAGTCATGTATTTCAACTTAATGTCAAAACCAGTAAAACAAAATCTTTTAAATATACACCTTACAAAAGACCTAAAAGATCATTGTGTTAGTACTTTATCTTCTTTATATAGAAAATCTTCTACATAGTTTTTTAGGTCTTCATAATCATCTCCGTGACAAACGTGATGCTTTGAACACGGTAATAAGTGTAGCTTTTTTTGTTTTGAAGGAATGCTGTTATATAAATAATAAGCACTTTTCACCGGTACAATTCCATCACACTCACCCTGAATAATCAAAACTGGTATGTTGAGATATTGAAAATAAGGCTTTACTTTCTTCACAAGTTTTTGAAATTCAAAAGTAGCTTTAATTGGTGTATGCATGATTTTCTTTTTATACCGGTTAAACAGCTCATTATCTTTAATATTCCCATTCATTAAATCTTTTATCATTTCTTTTGAATCAAGGAAGATTTGTTTGGGATTTACATAATATGCTGCGGCACTAAGCAAAACCAACTTTTGGATATTATAATTAGCTGCTAAATAAGAGGCAATGATCCCTCCCATTGAAAAACCAATTACATACACCTCATCTACCTCATCCATTAAGGTTAAAAGCTCTTGTTCAGCATGTGTAATCCATTCCGTATATGTATGCCCCTTTAAGGAAAGAGTTACACCATGTCCAGGTAAGGTTGGTACCTTAACAACCCAGCCTGTTTTTTCCTTAATATAGCTCGCTAACGGCTCAACCTCATAAGGGGCACCTGTAAAACCATGAATAAATAGACAGCCTTTCATAGAATTAAAAGCCTCCTTTGAACGGTATCAGAAAATCCATATTTATCAGTTCCCAATAGGAAATTATTATTAAATAAGAGCGTTCACTACCTCTTCAAGCTTCATCCCTCTTGATGCTTTCACAAGCACCACATCATTTTTTTGAACGAGTGACTTTAACAATGTAATCAATGCACTTTTCTCTTCAAAATGATGTACAAATTCCTGAGCAAAATTTTCTTTAGCCCCTGCAGCTATTTCTGCACCTAAAGGTCCAAAGGTAAAGATATGTGAGATGTTATTTAGCTTGATCGCTCTCCCTACCTCACGATGATATTCTTTTTCTCCCTCACCGAGTTCCAGCATATCGCCAAGAACAACAAACTTTTGCCCAAACCCATTTAGGTTTTCTATTAAGTCAATTGCTGCCTTCATTGAAGTAGGACTGGCATTATACGCATCATTAATGATAGACGCACCACTTTTTGCTTCAATTAATTCCAAGCGCATACCCGTAACCTTAATCGATAAAAAGCCTTCCTTAATATTTTCCTTTTTTACACCTAAATGTTCAGCAACAGCATATGCAGCTAAAGCATTCCAAACATTATGTTTTCCTAGGACCGGAATAAAGTATTCCTCATTTCCCATTCTAAATGATGTACCAGTTAGCTTCTGGGTGATTTCTGTCGGGTAATAATCATTTGTTGACTTTTCACCAAATGTAGCTGTTTTTAACGATAAGTCTGATACTCTTTCCTGTAGCAAAGGTTCATCTCCATGATAAATGAACAAGCCCTCTCTTTTTATTCCTTTTGTAATTTCCAGTTTTGCTTCTGCAATTCCTTCTCTTGAGCCCAGATCCATTAAATGTGATTCACCAATATTTGTAATAACCGCTACATCTGGATGAGCAATTTTTGATAAAAGTTCTATTTCACCTTTGCCGCTCATACCCATTTCCAGTACAGCCACTTCAGTTTCCTCACTCATGCTTAATACAGTTAATGGTAATCCAATATGATTATTGAAATTACCCTTTGTTTTATGTACGTTATATGTGGTTTCTAATAGAGATGCTACCATATCCTTTGTTGTTGTTTTTCCATTACTACCTGTGATTCCAACAACTTTTACTTGCAGTTGGCTCAAGTACGATTTCGCAAGTGCCTGCAACGCTGCAAGTGTATTCTCAACAAAAATTACCGGAGCATCTTTTGGGGGATTCTTCTCCGACTTTTGCCAAAGTACTGCTGCCCCTCCATCTTTTAAAGCCTTTTCTCCAAACTCATGACCATTATAAATATCCCCCACAAGTGGAATGAACAAGCTGTCTTTTCCAACCTGACGGGAATCTGTTGTAACACCTGAGATGAAAAGGTTCTTATATTCTTCCTCCAAACCATATCCATCAACCATTTTTTCTATATCAAGCAATGATCTTTTAATCATATCCCCACTCCTATTTTGTTAAATGGAAAAAGGAACTGACTGGTGCTTTATTCAGTTCCCCACATTCATCTTATATAAACGCTTTTTTTACTTTAGAAAGAATGTTTAATTTGTTGTTTTTGCTCATAACGTTCTAATGCAAGATCTACTAACTTTTCAATGAGTTGTGCATATTCTAGTCCCGTGTGCTTCCACATTAGCGGGAACATACTATATGGAGTAAACCCCGGCATTGTATTCACTTCATTTATTAATGCTCTGCCATCCTCTGTTAGGAAAAAGTCTGCACGAACCAAGCCTGAGCCATCTATTGCTTTAAAGGATGCGATCGCCATTTCTTTAATCATTTCATATTCTATATCTGTCACATTTCCCGGGATGATTAAATCTGTATCGCCATCTTCATACTTCGCTTTATAATCATAGAACTCTTTTTTCGGAGCAATTTCACCCACAACTGAGCATTGAGGTTGATCGTTTCCGATTACAGCAATTTCTATTTCTCTACCTGTAATTGCTTCTTCAATAATAACCTTCCGATCATATTCAAAGGCTTCTTTAATTGCCGCCTCTAATGAAAGACGGTCCTGACATTTATTAATCCCGACACTTGAGCCAAGATTAGCAGGCTTTACAAAGCATGGGTATCCAAGTCTTTTTTCGATTTCTTCACAAGCAGTTTCCGGTGACTGATCATAATCACTTTTAATAAAAGATACATAGTCTGCCTGTGCTAAGCCTGCCTGAGCAAAGAGGTTCTTCATGACAACCTTATCCATTCCAGCTGCAGATGCTAATACACCGTTCCCTACATATGGAATGTTTAATAACTCAAGAAGCCCTTGAACTGTACCATCTTCACCATTTGGTCCATGCAGAAGTGGGAAAATAACATCAATTTTATCTTGTTCTGCTACAGTTGCAGGAAATAAATCAGAATTAAGAGAAACAGGTGAAATAACATCTCCATTTCCCTGTAGTCTTAATGAACTCACTTCCTTAACAGGAGCATTTAATGCCTTACCTCTTACCCATTCTCCATCTTCTTTAATATATATAGGATGTATATCAAATTTACTCATATCTAAAGCATTTATAACAGCTAAGGCCGTTTGCAGGGAAACATTGTGCTCTGCAGACTTCCCACCATAGATAAGACCTAATTTCATTTTCATCTGGATTATCCTCCTCAGTTCTTTCATCATTCTTATTTTATCACTTTAAGGCAAAATTGTTATTAATGATTCCTTTTTTATGTAATAAGTTTTCGGGAAACTTATCATTGCCACTATATAATCCGTCTACAACCAACATTTTATAGGGTGACACTGTTTAGAATAAGAATTTTCCGAGGAGGTTTGCCTTTATTTTTGGGCAAAAAACGTAAACACCTTTCCTTCTGATAAATCATGATTGCTACTGGAGTAGTCTGCATAAACTGTTACAGATGAAAACCCTATTCTCTCAAGAATTAATTTAAATTCCTTAATTCCAAACCATGTATATGTTTGAACCTTGCTTTCCTTATATGGATTTTGTCCTTCTATCCAATGTTCTATCGATAAGGTATATGTCGCTTTTTGTTCGATTAAGTCCAGCTTTACAAGTTTAGATTCTCCCACAAACAGGTTATCATTTTTTTCAAGAACTAAGTTTTCCGCTTGCAGAACTAAAAATTCACTTTGTAAAAAAAGATCAACAATGATGATGCCGCTCTCTTTTAAATGATCATAACTATTTTTCACTATTTTTATTGCATCTACTCTTCTTGACGTTGAAGACACAACTCCCAAAGGAAGGATGACCGCTTCATATAAAGAGGCTGTTTTGAAATTAGGAAGCTTTGCTTGCAGTAATTTTGGTGACTGGCTACCCTCTGTACATTTTTCATAGCAATCTTTTTTCCCATTCTCAGACTCAATGACACCTTCCATCTTCAAACCACGAGCAATAAATAGCGGAAGCAAATGCAAATGATTCTGACCTAATTCAAGGACTTTACCTTTTGTTTCCTTTAGTTTCTCATAATAAAAATCAACAGCATTAACTAATTCATTTTCCTGTACATACAACTGAAGCGAATCCATAACAAACCATTTCAATCCTAACGTCATTTTTGCATCTCTCCTAAAATACATAAGTACGCTTCTAACTTCCCACTTATACTTGAAAATTATGTAAAACAACATCAAATTGATATAAGAACGAAAGGTTGTTCATATTTATTTTTAAAAAGGTGTAAACATTATGTTCATCTTGCTAAAAACAATCTAAACTAGAGAATAAGTAGTTCTTAAACAGGGAATTGAACTAAAAGGTGCCTTAGCTTTTTAGAAATGGAGGGAAGAAAAATGAAGCGAATTAGTGTTTTTTGTGGATCAAGTCCGGGTGCTTCTTCTTTATATTTAGAAGCAGCAGAAAAACTCGGAAGACAATTAGCCAAAGAAGAAATTACTCTTGTCTACGGCGGTTCTAAACTCGGGGTGATGGGCTCGGTAGCTAACGCGGCACTTCAAGCTGGTGGGGAGGTTATTGGAGTCATTCCAAAAATGTTAATGGAAAGGGAACTTGCACATACAAACTTAACAGAGTTAATTGTTGTCAATACTATGCACGAACGCAAAGCAAAAATGGAACAGCTCTCAGATGGATTCATTGTGCTACCTGGGGGTCCCGGTACGATGGAAGAATTTTTTGAAGTATACACATGGGCTCAACTTGGAGAACATCAAAAACCGATCGGAATGATTAATGCCAATCAATACTATGATAAACTGTTGGCTTTCTTTAAACACATGATTCAAGAAGAATTTTTAAAACCTGAATATCATTCCATGGTGATCGTCGAACAGGATCCCCAAGAACTTATCAATAAATTCCGTACGTATAAACCACCTTTATTAACAAAATGGATTACTTCTGAACAAACATAGGTAACTACCTATGTTTGTTTCACCTCAACATCCCTACTTCTTTAAAAGTTTTCTTTTTTCCCTTTGCATATAGTTTTCATTTTGATAAACACTACTCACATAGAGGTGAGGGATATGAATCGAGGAATTTGGACCGCTCTTTCAGCGATTGGAATTGCACAAGGTCTTAAAATATTTACACACAAAAAAGAGAATGATGTTTGGGATTGGCGGCCAATCTTCCAAACAGGCGGAATGCCCAGTTCACATTCAGCAGGAGTATCAGCTCTCGCAACATATGTTGCAACTAAAAAAGGTGTGCACTCTGTTGAAACAGCTTTAGCCGTTATTTTTGGAATAATTGTCATGTATGATGCACAAGGAATAAGAAGACATACAGGTGAGATCGCAAAGATTGTTAACGATCTTGATGCAGATATAGAGCTTTTATCTGGACATATGCCTGGTCTTTTTCATGTGAAACAAGAAAAGGAATTAAATGAACTTCTTGGTCACCAGCCCGCTGAAGTTGCAGGTGGCGCGTGTTTAGGTATCCTAATAGGTTTGGTCAGCTCTATATTTAAAAAATCATGATATGAAGTCGCTTCTTCATATCATGATTTTTTATGCCTTGGTTGCCGTCACACAAACGGCAAGGATTGGATAAAGCCGCTTATAAGAGATATTTACATCTTTAAACCCGCAATCACATAGGTCATGATAAATTTGATTCGCAAACATTCTTGTTTTTATTGTACTTGCATTTTCTTCTCTCGGCTGCATAGTAATAGCAATCTGTCCATTTTCCTTCATCGATTTATACAAACGCTCTAATCCCTTTTTTGGTTGCTTCCAAATGGTGTAGTTATTAACTGAGAGTACCTTGTTGTAACGATCATTTGGCAGCTCTGCTATTTCTATATCACCAATCAAAACCTTTGCTCTTTCATCTTCGATAAACTCTTTTAATCTATGTTCAGCCTGCTCTTTCATTGTTTCAGAAACGTCAATTCCGTGTATTGTCACTCGAGAATAATCTTGGAGGATTTTCTTCATACATACGCCTGGTCCATACCCCACTTCAAGTAAATAATCATTACTTTTAATATTCAATAACGATAGGGTCCAATTGTTTAAGCGTTTATTTTCTAATGCCATGATATTTCCAGCAATTTTTCCTAAGTATCCTTTGGGAACACTAAATTGTTTTTTGAAGGATTTTATCAATTTCGGCACCTCTTCCTAAAGCTTCGGTCCCTTATCAATAACCCTATTCATTCCTTCATAAACACAACTCACTTTAAATCAAAATAACGCTTTTATTCCTTGATAACCAAAATACAAACCGAACAAAATTAACGAAATTCCTGAAATAACTGAAATAGCTGCCAGTAATGTATGTGTTAAATACTTTCTCAAAAAACTTGAGAGAATCGCCATCATAAAATCCCATAATAATACACCACAGAGAATAGCAGCAGAATAAAAAATAAAATGTGCAGCGCCTTCAGTTACCACGGTATTTGCTAAGATAGATCCATATATCCCAATCCAAAATAAGATACTCAACGGATTAAGTAAGGACATAAAAAAACCGGAAAAATATGATTTAGTGTAGCTTACACTTCCTCTTCCATTGATCATCGTATGTTTTTTAGCAGATAGTAGACTTTCAATTCCTGTATACACCAAAACAAAAAATCCAAATAACCATAGAAAAGTTTGCACAATAGAGATTTGAAGAATATTAACAAATCCCAGGTATACTAAAAACATGTACACAAAATCAGCTGTTGTAGCTCCAAGTCCAAACAGCCAGGCATGGAAAAATCCGCCTTTTATTCCCCGATCAATTTGGCCTGCATTGACAGGGCCGATTGGTGCTGCCAAAGATACACCTAGAAAAACATAGCTAAATAAACTACTCAACATCCAAACCTCCAGTATCTGATGTAACCATTTAATTATGTATGCTTGTACATCATATTCAGGAAAATCCCAGTTTATGTAGGCTAAGTTTTTTTAGTGTCACTTTCAATATTTACTATAATATTTTTTCAGAACAAAAGCGCAAGCGCCTTGATCAGCCTCGGGCAAATAAGACGCAAAGGAATAGAAGACGTTCTTTGTCTTCAATTCCTTTGGGGCTAGGCGCTGGAGCTGGATGTCGCGGACTTATCCACAGTTCAAGAATTTTATAATTTCCTGACGATAAAAAAACATTCCCTAAAAAGAGAATGCTACGGCTATTTAATGCACCGAAACTAATTTAATATGTTCAATATGATGTTTACTATGCCATGCATATAATGCAATATTTGTTGACAGCTTAACATCTTGCTTTGTTTCAGGGTGATAAAAAGCCTTTTCAAAGTCTGATAATGACATAGACTTTAACAGATGACACCAGCGTTTATGGAGGGATTCCAGCAACTGAAGGGATACCTCTATTGAAGTCTGGTAATCTGGTAAATTAGCCCAAGCATTTTCATCATATGCTTTTATAGTCGGGCAATTTTCTGTTAGGGCCAACTTAAAACGTATATAGCTGTTCATATGACTATCAGCAAGATGATGGACAATTTGTCTTACGGTCCAGCCTCCAGGCCGATAAGAAGTATCTACTAACGATTCCGGCAGTGAATCAAGGACTTTCCTTAGTTGTTCAGGAGCCTCTTCTATTGTATCAATCCACCCTTTTAAATCCTTTTCAGTAACATTTTCAGGAGGTACAAATTCGCCGATTGGGTACTGCAGATTTTTTTTCATTATCCTTTTTCACTCTCCAATACAAGATTATCGTTTGTTTCATTATATTTCTAAAGGAACTTTCGAACAATACAGAAAAATCACACTTTATATTATTATTATGTTATAGTATGATCAATCTCTTTCCATTAAATTGTAAATTATATTGTTGGGGGTGTTACTTTGAGAGCTATCCTACTGGGAGTTTGTTCTTCCTTCTTTTTTGCCTTTACATTTGTCTTAAATCGCTCTATGGAGTTATCTGGAGGAAGTTGGTTATGGAGTTCATCCTTGAGGTATTTTTTCATGCTCCCTTTTCTTATTCTTTTTGTCATAGTGACAAAAAAATGGTCACCACTTATGAAGGAAATGAAAAAACATCCAGCTCAATGGCTATTATGGGGGACAGTGGGATTTGGTTTATTTTATGCTCCGATCTGTTTTGCAGGTGCATTCGGCCCCGGTTGGTTAATTGCGGCAACTTGGCAAATGACAATCCTTTCAGGCTCACTTCTTGCTCCGCTCTTTTTCAAGGAAATTCAAACAGCGAATGGCCCTTTAAAAGTTCGGGGACAAATCCCTCTCAAAGGTCTGAGCATGTCAATGATCATTCTTGTAGGTGTTGCCGTTATGCAATATGAACATGCCAGTCATTTATCACTAAAACCTGTATTGCTAACGATCATCCCAGTTCTCATCGCTTCATTTGCCTATCCGCTTGGAAACCGCAAAATGATGGCACTTTGTGATGGTAGATTAGATGTATTTCAGCGTGTCTTAGGAATGACATTAGGCAGCTTGCCTTTATGGATTATTTTTGCCATCTTTGCTTTATCCACAACAGGTCTGCCGACAAAAACACAAACGATCCAATCCTTTTGGGTAGCCATATGTTCAGGCTTAATCGCAACTTTACTATTCTTTCAAGCTACTAATATGGTACAACATAATATGGCACAGCTTGCAGCAGTCGAGGCAACTCAGTCGATTCAAGTACTTTTTGTTTTATTAGGTGAAATCCTATTTTTAGGAGCAGCTTTGCCAACCTCTCTTTCCCTCTTCGGGATGGCATTAGTTATGGTCGGTATGGTATTACATAGTTATATTTCCAGAAGTGACAAAGTAACACAAACAGTAAAACCTGATGCTACCAAACAATTTTCATAATCACATCGGTTAAGGCCCTCAAAGGATAAGCAGCAATTGTACTCTTATCCTTTTCTCTTATTTTCACACACCAGGCTCAGCATTTATTTTTCCAGCATCATCCTGACAGTTTTTAATGTATGCCCGTCAAACACATCATCATATTCTGTTTCTATCATAAATCCTTTTGATTTATAAAAGTTTACAGCACTCTGATTATCTTTCTCCACGTTTACGTACATTTTCTTTAAACACTGCAACTCCTCTAGACCTGTCTTTAAAAGTTCTGTGCCAATTCCATTACCCTGGTATTCCTTATATAAATAAATGGCTCCAAGCTCAACCTTTTTTTCATCCTTAAGAGGGGTGAAATTTGCAAAACCAATGATATTACCTTCTTGTTCAGCAACAAGAAATAGTGTTTCCGTTAATCTCTGCATTAACATCTCATATGAATATGCGGTATTAACAAAACTCTCCTGTATATGGTCAGGTATAATTCCCTTATATGTACTTTGCCAGCTTGACTTAGCAACAAGTTGTACTTGCTCTATATCCCCTTCATTCATTCTACGAATTTGTAATGTCATAAAATCCCTCTTTAATAAAAAGTTTAGTAGATAATTACAGATTATAACATTTATTTTTCATAAAACGAATTATAATGCAAACGATTCCAATAGAGATTGACCTAATAGGATGGAAACCTCAATAATAACCCCCCTAAAATTCTGAAAGTGTTTACAAAAATGTTGATAATTAAGTTAGTATGTGGATAACTTGTTGGTAAGTACCTATGTTATCCACATACTATTGTTAAACGGAACTACTGCCAATCACTTGAAATGGATGATTTTTTTTAAGGTTTGTAATAGATTCATGAATGTTATCCACAATAAATGGTGCATCATAATCCATTGAAGCAACGTGGTATGAATTTTTCAATTCAATTAGTAACTTTTCAGAAGAAGAGATGTTGTTATATATATAATCAGAATTTGTTGGTGAAACAACATGGTCAACTTTCGACTTAAATATGATAGTTGGAATGGATATATGTTTCAATTTATTTTTTGTATGATCCATTAAATACAGCAATTGATGAATAGCTTTTAACGGGACTTGATTATACGTAATTTCATATACAGCTTGTTTTTTTATATCAGGATTACCCTCTTCAATCATGCTCAATGTATTTTCATATCGATACTCATTGTATGCAACATCTGTAACAGCGGCATTAATGAGGAAGATGCCATCTACATCCTGTCTGAAAGCTACTTGAAGTGTTAAAGCTCCTCCCATTGATTGCCCTACTATATACACCCTTTCACAAGTTTGCTTCAATGTTTCATAAGCGTTCTGAAGATTTTCAATCCATTCCTCATACGTACTCGATTCCATATCTTTCACATGAGTACCATGTCCCTTTAATCTAGGAATAGAGACTGTATAGCCATATTCAGCAAGGTTTTCTCCTATATATTCCATACTCTGCGGTGTACCATTGAAACCGTGGCATAAAACAATTCCTGTTTCATTTCCTTTGAAAAATAAACTTTCTGCTCCTGAAAGAACGGGATGCAATTCGTTATTCATAATAGACCGCCTCCTTATTTCTTCTTATATTCGCCTATATATTTACAAGATCGTCAGGTTTACTACTGTTACTAATATATTTTAATTTAAATTATTCTTATAAGTTTACTTGGTTTTATGTTTTTATTTTATCCTATTCCTTCGTTTTACACAACCAGAGATTGATATTAAAAAGGATGATGTCAAAATTGTTTGACATCATCCCTTTTATTTAGGCTGTTTTGCATACTTTGTTTTTAAAATGTATTTTTCTGGGTTAAATTACTTCGTCCATTAAGCTATAAAGTGAAAATAATATTCCTAAGCCAATCTTTGCAAAAACAGCGTTTATTTATAACTCGGATAACCTGTAAACTTAAAATCATTTCCTATTTTCATTATATCTAGATGATTTATAGTAATAGCATCTGCCATCTTTTCAATTCCGAGACCACCAATGAAACCGGGGGCACTTTTTCCTCCTATCATCTTAGGAGCTATATATAATACGATCTTATCAACTAATTGTTTATCTAGAAAAGATGCATTCACTTCTCCTCCACCTTCAATCAGGATAGAAGAGACACCATTCTCACCAAGTATTCTGACTGTATCATGTAAATCAACCTGCTTAACACCAGAAGTAATAAATACATTTACTCCTAAAGCTTCCAATTGGTCCTTAGCAGAGTGTGAAAAGTTTTGGGATGTGAAGATCCATGTTTCAGCCTGTTGATCTGCCACTACTTTAGAGTGAAGCGGTGTAGTTAAGCGACTGTCAAGAATGATGCGTACAGGATTTCTCCCATGTTCAATTCTCGTTGTTAATTCAGGGTCATCCTTCATGACAGTCTGAACTCCTACTAATATTCCGGCATGCTCATGTCTTAATTGATGAACATCTCTTCTTGCTTCTTCTGATGTGATCCATTTACTATCAGATGTAAAAGAAGATATTTTGCCATCTAGAGTTGTAGCAGATTTCATCGTAATAAACGGGATCTTTGTTGTAATAAATTTATTAAATACTTCGTTCATCATAATGGATTCTTCTTCACAAACACCAACAGTCACATCTATATTGGCATCTTTTAAGATCTTTATCCCATTCCCTGCAACAAGTGGA
>Ga0182742_1003083_pt1 | contig 16972 bp, 10 predicted proteins | sample eDN5th37CBELigMG_FD_128880 | JGI IMG/M metagenome (GOLD analysis project Ga0182742, IMG submission 128880) | Enriched Miracle-Growth compost microbial communities from Emeryville, California, USA - eDNA 5th pass 37_C BE-Lig MG (version 2)... ...
AGTCTACCGGAGCCTTCAGGGGGAAAGCACCTACACGGGGCTCCCCTGCGTCTTCATCCGGCTGACCGCCTGCCACCTGCGCTGCGTGTATTGCGACACCCCCCACGCATTCAACCAGGGCGAGCCCCTGAGCCTCGACGAAGTCGTTGAGCGCGTCGTCGAGTTGGGGGACGAACTGGTCGAGCTGACCGGCGGCGAGCCGCTGCTCCAAGACGAGGTTTATCTCCTGATGACCCGGCTCGCCGACCTGGGCAAGACGGTCCTCTTGGAAACCAGCGGCGCGGTCGAGACCGACCGGGTCGATCGCCGAGTTCGGATCATCCTCGACCTGAAGACGCCCGGCTCGGGAGAGGTGGCGGCGAACGTCTGGAGCAACATCGACCGGCTCAAGCCGATCGACGAAGTGAAATTCGTCCTCCGCGACCGGGCCGATTTCGATTGGGCCGTCGACGTCGTTCGACGCCATGACCTCCTGAAGCGATGTCCGGTCCTGGTCAGCGCCGTCTTCGGTCAACTCAACCCCACCGACCTGGCCGCCTGGGTCCTGGAGTCGGGCCTCCCCCTGCGGCTCCAGCTTCAGCAGCACAAGATCCTCTGGGATCCCAACGCGCGCGGCGTTTAACGCAAGTGGGTGGTGGGTAGTTGGTAGTGGGTGGAGGGGGGCTGAACGCCGTGTCGCGAGGGCGGATTCCGGGAGGGCGAGGCTCTCGCCGAGCCCCACACGGAACGTCGGCTTTCCCGGGAGGGCGAGGCTCCCGCCGAACCCCGCGCAACGTCCCGGCTCGTCGGGAGCCTCGCCCCGTTGCCTTGCGAGGCGGGGCTTCAAAGAACGTCGTCGGCAGGCAGGGCGAAGAGTTTTCGCGCGTTGGCCGTGGTCGCGGCCGCCAGTTCTTCGGGGGTCAGGCCGTGGAGCTCCGCCAGCTTCAGGGCGGTCCAGGCGACGTGGGCCGGCTGGTTGGGACGCCCCCGGAGCGGGTGGGGGCTGAGGTAGGGGCTGTCGGTCTCAACCAGAAGGCGATCAAGGGGAACCGCGGCCGCCGCGTCGCGGAGGGCGTCGAGCTTCCGGTTGTTGAAGGTCAGCATCCCCGCGAACGAGATGTGAAGGCCGAGCTCCATAAACCGTTCGGCGTCGGCGATCGAGCCGGTGAAGGAGTGCAGGACCCCCCGAACCGGCCGGTTCAAGGCGGCGAGCTGGGCGACGATGTCGGCCTCGGCCTCCCGGCAATGGATGACCACCGGCAGGTCGAGCTCGTGGGCCAACCGCAGGTGGCGGTCAAACCAGTCTTGTTGTTGGTCGAAGGGAGCGCGGTCCCAATAGCGGTCGAGTCCCGTCTCGCCCAAGGCCGCGACCCGCGGACGCTTGGCCAGCTCGACGATCCGCTCCCAATCTCCTTCAACCGCCTCGGCGACGTTGTTGGGCTGAAAACCAACCGTCGCGAAGACGCCCCGGTGATCGTGGGCCAGGGCGACGACCCGAACGCTGTCGGCGGCCGTCGTGGCGACGGCGAGAATCTGGGCGATTCCGGCCGTTCGGGCGCTTTCGAGAACCTCGTCGAGCTTCGACCGCAGCCGGTCGTCGTCGAGATGCGCGTGGGTGTCGACCAATGGACCGAATGGCGGAGGCGTCTGGGTCATGCGTTGGATCCATCCCCGCGATCCATCGAGGCGACCTCGCCATCGGCTCGTTGGTATCCCAGAAGCTCCAAGCGGTATCCGGTTACCTGAAAGCCCCGGCCGCGCAATTCGTCGGCCAAGAGCGGGTCGAGCCGGTCAATCAGCTCGGGGTCGTAGCGGGTCGGCAGGTCGTGGACGGCCCCGGTCCGGAGGCAGCGGAAGTGGTAGTGCTTGTCGGTTCTGGCGTCGTAGCGGGCCGACCCAACGCCGTCGCAGGCGGGAAGCCGGTCAACCACGCCGACGGCCACCAGCGCCTCGAGCGCCTTGTAAACCGTGGCCAGGCTGATGCGGGGCATTTGAAGGCGGGCGGCGTGAAAGACCTCCTCGGCCGTTGGATGATTGGACGAGGCGACAAGCTGATCGTAGACGGCGAGCCGCTGCGGCGTGGGGCGCAGGCCGGCGGCCTCCAGGGCCTCGCGAAGCGATCCATGGTTCAAGGGGGCTTGAGCCGTCACGATTTCGAGCGTTTCGCGCGGAGGGGCCGGCCCGACGGAACCGTCTCGGCGGCCTCCCGAAGCGCGCCTCCAAATCTCCCAAGGTGCGTTGAACTTCCATTGTTGGGAACCTTGACAGACCTGTCAACCCGCGGATAGGATGCCCTTGCGGTCCAAGCTTGAAGAACACCGCCGAAAAGCAAGCTTGATCCGCGGCGGGATCGGGGTCGCCTCCGCCCGTTCGGCTCTCGTGGCCGAGGGATGGTCGCGGTCCCGTAAGTTGGAGGCGCTGCCCACTCGTTCGGCCGCGCGGCGCGAACCCGATGCCCCTCCGTCGAACCCGGGGAGGTCTCGGCTCGTTCGCCGGTGGTCTTGCCAGGCCCCGTCGATCGCCGCCCGGCTTTCGCCCCCCACGGGGGCGTGAATTGAGACAAAAAAAGACAAACGAGGAATGGCATGAGCGTCGATTTGGTCCGGATCGTCGATAGCATCCACCGAGACAAGAACATCCCCAAGGAGGTCTTGTTCGAGGGGATCCAATCGGCTCTGGCCACCGCCGCGCGCAAGCGCTATCCCGAGGCCGCCGAGGTCGAGGTCCACATCGACCAGGACAGCGGCGCCATCGAGGCGATCAAGGACGGGACGCGGCTCGACCCCGCCGAGTTCGGCCGGATCGCCGCCCAGACGGCCAAGCAGTTCATCATCCAGAAGATCCGCGAAGCCGAGCGGGACAGCCTCTACGACGAGTTCGAGAACCAGCGCGGGGACCTGGTCACCGGCACCGTGCAGCGGTTCGAGGGGGGGGCGGTCATCGTCAACCTCGGCAAGACCGACGGCATCCTCCCCCGCGGCGAGCAGATCCCCGGCGAAAGCCACCACCCCAACGAGCGGGTCCGGGCGATCATCCTCGACGTCCGCAAGGTGGGACAGCGGGTCAAGATCATCCTGAGCCGAACCCATCCCGACTTCGTCCGCCGACTCTTCGAGCTGGAGATCCCCGAGATCGGCGACCAGACCATCGCCATCCGGGCCTTGGCCCGCGAGGCCGGCTATCGCTCGAAGGTGGCCGTCGCCTCCATCGACGCGAAGATCGACGCCGTCGGCGCCTGCGTCGGCGTTCGCGGCACCCGAATCAAGAACATCGTCGACGAGCTGAGCGGCGAGCGGATCGACATCGTCCGCTGGAACGAGTCGCTCCAGGTCCTGATCCCCAACGCCCTCCAGCCGGCCGAGATCGACGAGGTCATGCTCTGCGGCCTTCTGGGCCGGGCGATCGTCCTGGTGCGCGACGACCAACTCTCGCTGGCCATCGGCCGGCGCGGGCAGAACGTCCGGCTGGCCTCGAAGCTCGTCGGCTGGGACATCGAGATCATGACCGCCGAGGAGCTCGACGAGGTCATCGACAAGTCGGTCAAGACGTTCGAGAAGATCGAATCGGTCGACACCGAACTGGCCGAACGCCTGGTCGAGCAGGGGATCCTAAGCTACGACGACCTGTCGGTCATGGAGGTCGCCGACCTGGTCAACACGATCGAGGGGCTGTCCGAGGAGCAGGCGACCATGATCGTCGCCCGGGCCGAGGTCCTGGCCGAAGAGCCGACCGAGGAAATCCCCCGGCGCAAGTCGGGCCGGGGAACGGCCTCCCTCTTGGAGGGCTCGCGCGAGCCCGCCGCCGCCCCCGTCGAAGAAGAGACTCCGGCCGGCGAACCCGGCGAACCGGAGCCCTCCCCCGCCGGCGAGCCGGGCGAGGAGAGCGACGATTTGGAGGCCTCCACCGACGTCGACGACTCGGCCTTGCCCGCCGAAGCTCGCGACTCGGTCGAGGACCTCGACTCCTCGGAAGAGGTCGAGGAGGGCGAACCCGACGAGAATTCGGGAGATTTGGACGAGACGAACGAGGACTCGGACGAGACGGACGGCGAGGCCTCGCGCGATCTGGCTTTGGCGCGCGAGGGCTCGGAACAATCGGCGACGGGCCGAGAGGTGACTTCTCCTCCCGGCGACGACGACCAGAACGCGACGCTCGAACTCTTGACCGACGCGATCGAGGGCGAGGAGGCGTCGCCGGCCGTTTCGGATCGGCGTCCCGCCGTTTCGGAGCCGGGCTCCGAGGATCGTCGCGAGGAGTAGGCCGCGCTCGAAGCCTTTTTCGATTCGCGTCGAATCGTCGGATCGAATCGATTGGACCTTCGTGGTATAATAATTCGGATGTCGCGACGCGGCCGAGTGTTTGAGCGGCGGCGACGCACTCTCCGAGACGCTCGCCGAAGCCAACTAATCGAGGATTAACGCACCCAAACGCCGCATCCCCCCCACCCCAGCCGTCACGTAGCGCCGGACCCGCTTGAGTCGCGATCGCCCGGGAGCCCCCGTTCCCCCGGGCTTGCGATTCGCGGGCCGATGGTGACGGAAGCCCCTCGCGCAAAAATAGATCGTCGCGGCCCGCCGAATGGCCTCTTCTCGCGGCCGGCCGTCTCGGTATAATTCGGATTCATTGGATTGTATTATCGGGCCGTGGCCGCCGCGGTCGTCCGGAGCTGGTTCCGGGAGGAGTTGCATTTGTCCACGCGTGTTCACGAGTTGGCGAAAGAACTGGGATTAAAGAGCCAGGAGTTGATCGATCGGTTTGCGGAGTGGGAGCTGGACGTGAAGCCGAGCCCCCTGGCGAGCCTCGATTCCCCAACCGTGGAGCGGATCCGGAGCTTGGTCAAGCAGGCGCCGGCCGGCGGGGCTCCGGCCCCCTCCTCCGCTCCGTCGTCGGCGAAGCCGGTCCCACCCGTCGCGCCTCCATCCCCTCCCCGGGCCGCTCCCGCGGCCGAGCCCCAGCCCGCCGCCGCCAAGCCCGACGCGCCTCCCGCCAAGCCGGCCGCGGCGCCATCCCCCAGCGTTTCCAAGCCGGCGGCTCCCTTGGCCCGTCCCGGAGCGGGGCAGCCGGCGCGAACCGCCGCCGGCCCGTTGGCGGGTCACACCCCGCATCGCGGCGGAGCCCCCGCTTCCGCCCCGTCCCCGTCCTCTTCCGCGGGAGCGCCGCGGGCCCAGCGCCCGGCGACCCCGCCGCCATCCTCTTCGGCCCCTTCGCGGCGCGCCGGCGAGGGCTCTCCTCTCCAACCTTTGACGCGGAGTGATTACATGAGTTCGGCGGGAATCCGCCCCCCGGTTCAGCGAACCGGCGCCCAATCGGCCCCCTCGTCCCCGGCCGCCGGCCGGCGCGCCGGCGAAGAGCACGGCGGCGAGGGGCATCATCGCCGCGATTCGTCGGGGCCCCGCCGGCCCCTTCCTCCGGTCGCCGCGCCCCAGGCGCCGCCTCATCAACGTCCCGGCGGCCCGAGCCGCCCCCAGCCTTCGGCCGCCGAGGCCAAGACGCAGCGTCCCGAGAAGCGGATGACCCGCGAGGACATGCTCGCCCTGATGCGCTCGGGTCAACTTGGCGCGCAGACGCCCGGCGGTCCTAGAACCGGCCCCGGCGCGCGGACCGGCCTTCCGTCGCGGACGGGCCCCGGTCGCCCCCCCGGCGCGCCGGGTCCCGGACTCGCCCGCGGGCCGGTCGGCCTGGTTCCCGGCGCCCCCACGGCGCCGGTGGCCGACGAGGAGGAGGAACGGAAGTCGAAGGGCCGGGTCGGCTCCTCGGCCGACCGCGCCGGCCGTCGGGCCCGCCGAAACGAACGGGCCACCGACCGCCGGGTCTCCTCCCCCATGCCCGCCGCGGCGCTGCTCAACGAGGATGAAGACGGCCGCCGCCGGGGCCGCTCCGGCGGCCGATCGCACCGGGGGGGCTCGCACCGGTCCTCCACGGTCGCCCCGCGCAAGACTCACGCCGAAGTCGAGTCGCCCATCACCGTTCGGACCCTCTCCGAAGCGCTCGGGATCAAGGTCAACGACCTGTTGCGCAGGCTGATGACGATGGGCCAGATGGCCACCATCAACGCCAGCCTGGACGACGAGTTGGCCGGCATGCTCGCCCTGGAATTCGGCATGACGCTGGAGATCGTCCATCCGCGCACCGCCGAAGACGAGTTCCTCGACGAGATCCAAGCGCCGATCGAGTCCGAGAAACTCGTCCCGCGTCCGCCGGTCATCACGATCCTGGGACACGTCGACCACGGCAAGACCTCGCTGCTGGACCGGATTCGCAAGTCGAAGGTCGTCCAGTCCGAAAGCGGCGGGATCACCCAGCACATCGGCGCCTATCAGGTCGAGTACGACGGCAAGCCGATCACCTTCGTCGACACGCCCGGTCACGAGGCGTTCACGGCCATGCGGGCCCGCGGGGCCAACGTCACCGACATCGTGGTCTTGGTCGTGGCGGCCGACGACGGCGTGATGCCGCAGACGGTCGAGGCGATCGCCCACGCCAAGGCGGCCAACGTGCCGATCGTCGTGGCGCTCAACAAGATCGACCTGCCCAACGTCGACAACGCGGCCAACATCTCCAAGATCCTCGGCGAGCTGTCGCAGCAGGAGCTCAACCCGGTTGAGTGGGGCGGCGACGTCGAGGTGGTCAAGACCTCCACGCACACCGGCCAGGGGATCAACGACCTGTTGGCCACCCTGGACACGATCGCCGAGCTTCACGAGCTGAAGGCCGATCCCACCCGTTCGGCGAGCGGGACGTGCCTGGAGGCCTCGCTTTCGGATGGTCGGGGGGTTGTGGCGACCGTCTTGGTCCGCGAAGGGACCCTGCGGGTCGGCGACGTCGTCGTCTGCGGCGACGGCTACGGCCGCGTTCGGGCCCTTTTCGACGACCAAGGCCACTCGATCGAGGAGGCCGGACCGTCGACTCCGGTGGAGATCTCGGGGCTCGACATCGTGCCCACCGCCGGCGAGAGCTTCGCCGTCACCGAGGATCTGGCCCGGGCCCGCGAGGTCGCCGAGACCCGTCGCGACCGGACCCGAGACGCCGCCCAGGCCGACCGCCAGACCATCACGCTTGAGAACCTCTACAACAAGATGGCCGAGCGGACGGTCAAGTCGCTCAACCTGATCATCAAGGCCGACGTGCAGGGCTCGATCGAGGCCATCGTCAAGGAGCTTGGAAAGCTCGAAAACGCCGAGGTCCCCATCCGGGTCCTGCTCAAGGGGGTCGGCGGGATCACCGAAAGCGACGTCATCCTGGCCGACGCCTCGCAGGCGATCATCATCGGCTACCGCGTCGCCCCGGAGGATCGCGCGATCGTCCTGGCCGACGAGAAGGAAATCGAGATTCGGCGTTACGACATCATCTATCAGGTCACCGACGACGTCAAAAAGGCCGTCGAGGGCCTGCTCGTCCCCGAAATCAAGGAGGTCCACCTGGGACGCGCCGTCGTCCGCCAGGTCTTCCGGATCTCCAAGATTGGCGTGGTCGCCGGCTGCTTCGTCACCCAAGGGGTCATCGAGCGCTCGGCGAAGGTTCGCCTCATCCGCGAGGGTCGGGAGATTTACAAGGGCGCCATCGACGCCTTGAAGCGGTTCAAGGACGACGTCAAGGAAGTTCCCCAGAACTTCGAATGCGGCATCCGGATCACCAACTACGACGACGTTAAGATTGACGACGTCATCGAGGCCTACCGGGTCGACGTGATCCGCCGCACGCTGTAATCCCAACGGAGCGCGCCGCCGTCCTCCATCGACGGCCGGCGCCTCCTCCATCCGGGGACGAGCCGGTCGACCTCCGCGCCGCCGGCTCGCTCCGCCCCGTCTCCCCGTCGTGTTTCCCCAATACGAGACCGAGGACTTTTGCCCGATGTCGTCCCACCGCAGCCTCCGCGTCGCCGAAGCCATTCGCGAGGTGGTCGCCACGGCCGTTCTCTACGAAGTCGCCGATCCCCGAATCCATGACGTGACGGTGCTCCGGGTCGAGGTCTCCCACGACCTCCGCTCGGCCACCATCTTCGTCTCGGTGATGGGCGCGGAGGACGAACGGAACCGCGCCATGAAGGGACTGCGGAGCGCCTGCGGGTTCCTTCAGGCCCGAGTCGCCGCCCGGTTGCAAACCCGCTTCACGCCGGTCCTCAGCTTTAAACTCGACGACAGCGTTCGCAAGTCCGTGGAAATGTCCCGCCTGATCGATCAGGCGGTCGCCTCCGACCGAAACCCGGACGCGGCCTCCGAGGAGCCCGCCGAGGACGTCGACGACGAAGTTGGCCGGCCCGACGACGAAGCGGCCGACGACGAGTCCTGAATGAGCCAAGGCCCGACCTCGGCCGATCCTTCGACCGAACGCGGACCCGAATTCGACGCACTCAACTCGGCTCCCCCGAACCCGAACCGCGCACCATATTAGAACAGCTTCATGGCGACTCAAAGCAAGACTCAGTACCTTACCGACCTTCAGGCTTATCTTAAGGGCAGGTACAAGCCCAAGGCCGAGCCCCCGGTCGGCCGCCTCTCGGTCATTGAGGCGGTCGTCTTCGGCATCTGCCACGAGGACGCGACCCGCGAACAGGCCAACCAGGCCCTCTCCCGGTTCAAGGACCAGTTTTTGAGCTGGAACGAGGTCCGCGTCAGCCCTCTGGTGGAGATCGAGGAGACCCTCGCCGGCATCCCCGACGCCGCCGACCGGGCCTACCGGATCCGACGGTTCCTCCGCCACCTCTTCGAGAAGACCTACAGCTTCTCGCTCGACCATTTGACCAAAAAGCCGCTGAAGGAGGCCGTCAAGTCGCTTCAGGCGTACGGGGCGTTCCAATCCGACTACGTGACGGCCACGGTCGTCCAACAGGCCCTTGGCGGGCACGCCATCCCCATCGACGGCCTGACCGCCAAGGCCTTCGAACGACTCGGACTCCAAGAGGCCGACATCCCGGCCCTCCGGAGCCTGATCGAGCGGGCGATCCCCAAAAACCGAGGCGCTGAGTTCGTCGATCTGCTGGAGGAGATGGCTCACGACCCGACCTTCGACGACGATCCCAAGCGCCCCCTCTGGGAGCATGGGCCCAAGCCCCAGCCCTCGGCGGACGCCGCGTCCGCGAAGCCGACCAAAACCTCGAAAACCAAGGCCAAGGAGCAAGAGGCCGCCAAGACCGAAGATCAGGGCGAGCCCTCCCCCACGGCCAAGAAGAGCCAGGCCAAGGAAGCCAAGGAGCCCAAAAAGAAGCCCAACGGCGAGAAATGACCTCGCCTGCTCGGGCCTTGAGTTTTGCTCCCATCGAGAGCGGCCCGTCGCCCCCGTCTTCGGGTTTGGTGACGGTGAATGGAGAGAGGCCCGTAGGGTGGGCATTGCCCGCCGGAGAGCGGCCGTCGTCAAGCGTCCGAATGAGGGGCGTCGGGTTTGCGGAGGGGCCGAGGCTCACGCGCCGGAGCCGCGCCCACGGCTCCTCCCCGGCGGGCCATGCCAAATCCTTCCAGGCGAGCGGTTCCGCCGCCTTCCGAGCCTGGCGCGCTTCTTCCTCGGCGCGTCTTTCGGCCTCGTATTTGGAGACGTCGCGGAAACTCGTCGGGGTGATCTTGGCGCGGGCGGAGAGCGCCCGAAGCTCCTCCATCCCCTTTTGGGAAAGCCGCCGGTCGGTGGGCGGGAAAGTGAACGGACCCCAACGGATTGTCGCGCGTCCGACGGCGCGGGGCGAGAGCCGGATTTCAAGGCCGGGGGGCCGGCGGGCTTCCGGTTGAAGTCTTGGCATGACGCGCCGGGCCGTGTTACGATCGATGGGTAAGTTCCGTCGGGCATCGGGCTTATCATTTGCGGACGAGGGACCGTCGCTCCGATTTCAAAGCCGAACGGCTTCCGCCTCGGCGGCCCGCCGAAGACGAGCATCGGAGCGCCTGGGATGGGTTGGGAGAAGCGAACATGATCGGGCCGATCCGATGGTCTCGCGCGATTGAAAATGGGAGGCGTTGGCTCGCGGCGGCGGTCGCCATCGCGGCCTTGACCGCGACGGGCGTCGGATGGGCTCGCCCCGCGGCGGCTCAAGAACCCTCGTCCCCCGCCCCGGAAGCCGACGCGCCCAAGGCCGACGAGCCTCCGAAGCCGGAGGACGCGCCCAAGGCGACGGACGCCTTGATCCTACCCGATGGGGAGGAGATCAAGCCGTTCGTTCCGCTCCATCCCCGGACGGTTGAGGATCGCGAGGAGACCGAGGTGGTCCGCCTCTTCAGCGTGGCCCGGGCGCTTGAGGCCCGCCGCGCTTTCGCCGACGCCGCCGAGGTGCTTCTGGAGGCCGCGAAGCTCGACCCCGACTCGGTGGCGATCGCCCGCCGACTCTGCCGGCTCTACCTCGGCCCCCTGGCCCGCCCCGACCTGGCCGTCGACTACGGCAAGCGCGCCCTGGAGGCCGATCCGAGCGACACCGACACGCTTGAGCGTCTATTCAATTATTATGTTCGGAAGAACGACTTCCAGGCGTGCGAGACCCTGCTCAGAGACGTTCTAGCCAACCCGAAGCTCGAAGAGCACGCGCCGGGGCGGCTCGTGGCTCAGGTGGAATTGGGCCGTCTCTACGCGTCTCGGCTCAACGACCCGGAGAAGGCGGCCGACGCCTACGCCGAGGTCGTCGCGGGGCTCGACGACCGCTCGGCCAATCGCCTCTCGCCGGGAGACATGCACCGGATTCTGGGCAACGAACCGGCCATGTCATATCTGAGTTTCGGCGTCGTCTTCCTCGCCGCCAATCGCGACGACCTGGCGATCAAGGCGTTCGAGCGCGGGCTGGTCTACGACGAGACGAATCCTCAGATCCCCCTGCTCTTGGCCGAGACGCTCTTGAAGGGAGGCAAGGGAGACCAGGCCCTCGCCTTGGTCGACCGCTACATCAGGCGGCAGCCCCAGGGAGTGGAGGCGTACGACCTGCTCGCCAAGGTCTTGACCGACCTGGACCGGGAGGACGAGATCACGCCGAGGCTGGAGGAGGCCGCCGCGCGCGACTCGAAGAACGTGCCCCTTCAGTACGTTCTGGCCGACCGCTACCGCGAGACCGGCCAAGTTGAGAAGGCCGAGGCCATCTACAAACAGCTCTTGTCGAGCCAGCCGACCCCCCAGACCTACCGCGCCCTCTCCGCCTCGCTCCTCAAGCGGCGGAAGGCCGGCGATTTGCTGAAGGTGATCTGCGAGGCCGTCGGCCGTCCCCAGGGCTTCGAGGCGGTCATGCCGCAACTTCAGGCCGCGGCGAACGACGACGAGTTGGCCGAACAGATGCTCGACGAGGGCTTGAAGCTCCTCTCCGCCGACCCGCCGGAGCTTCCCAACACGGCCTTCACCGTGCTGGGGATCGTCGCCAACCCGGACCGGAGCGAGCGCAAACCCGCCCGGCTTGAGCGGCTCTTGAAGCTTCAGCGGCTGAAGCTCGAAAAGGATCCCAACCCCAAGGATTACCTGGAGATCGCCGACACCCAGCAGCGGATGGACCAGTACGCCGAGGCCGCCGCCACGCTCGAAGAGATGATGGAGAAGTTCCCCGGCGAGACGAACCCCCGGTATCTGACCGTCCTCTCCAGCTTTTACCGCCGATCCAACCAGTCGGAGAAGGCCCTGGAGGCGGTGCGGCGGGCCGTGAAGCTCGAGCCCAACGACTCGGAGATTCAGGCCCAGTTGGCGACGGTTTTGGGCGACCTGGGCAAGCTCGACGAAGCCGTGCCCATCTTCGAGAAGGTCATCAAGGCCGAGCCCGACAACCCGATGTACGAGTTCATGCTCGGCGGCCTCTTGATCAAGTTCGAGCGGAATGACGAGGCCATCGAGCTCTTCCAAGACATGCTGAAGCGCAACGCCTCGAAGGACGAGATCGTCAAGCTGATCCACTCCAACCTCTCGATCATCTACGTCAACCAGGGCGACTACGCCAGGGGACAGGCCGAGCTTGAGAGGGTCCTTGAGCGGTTTCCGGACGATCCGGGAGTCAACAACGACCTGGGCTACCTCTACGCCGAGCAGGGCAAGAACCTGGAGAAGGCCGAGGCCATGATCCGCAAGGCCCTTCAGGACGATCCCGACAACTACGCCTTCCTCGACAGCCTGGGCTGGGTCTTGTTCAAACTGGGCAAGTTTCAGGAAGCCGTCGAACCCCTGGAAAAGGCCGTCGAACTGCACAAGCAGGCCGAGGAGCGCGGAATGGCCTCGCCCGACGCCACGCTCCCGGATCACCTGGGAGACGTTTATCTTCAGCTTCAAGACGTGGAGAAGGCCCGGAAGCTTTGGCTGCAAGCCGAAGAGGCCGCCGCCAACAGCGTTCCCCCCGACAAGCGGCTTGAGGAGATTCGCAAGAAGCTGAAGTCGCTCGACGAGGTCGACCAAGCGCCGAAACCCTCGACGACCGAAACCCCCTGACGCCCCAGGCCGCCTCGCGAGGCGGAGAGCTCTTGGGAGGGCGAGGTTTCCGCCGGGCCGACGCATTGCGCGGGGCTTGGCGGAAGCCTCGCCCTCCCATCGAATTCCGCCGCGACGAACCGCCAGCCTTAATCACTCGCGCGATCCGCGCGAGATATATAGGAGTAGAGTTAAGACAGATGGCAGGACATTCCCACTCCGCGAACATCGCCCGCCGCAAGGGTCTTGTCGACGCGCAGCGCGGCAAGCTGTTCAGCAAACTCTGTCGGGCGATCTTCGTGGCCGCCCGCAACGGCGGCGGCGACCCCGCCACCAACCTCCGGCTCCGCTACGCGATCGAGAAGGCCAAGTCGTTCAGTTGCCCCAAGGACAACATCGAACGGGCGATCAAGAAGGGCACCGGCGAACTCGGCGCCGAGAACTATGAAGAGATCATCTACGAGGGCTACGGCCCCTCGGGCGTGGCCGTGCTCTGCGAGGTCTTGACCGACAACCGCAACCGCACCGCGAGCGAACTACGGCGGATCTTCGACGCCTCCGGCGGCAACCTCGGCGCGACCGGCTGCGTGAGCTACCTCTTCGCCTTCAAGGGCCTCTTCGTCATCGATCCGAAGAACGCCAGCGAGGAAACGCTCATGGAGATCGCCCTCGAAGCCGGCGCCGACGACGTTCAGCGCGTCGAGGAATACTTCGAGATCACCTGCGACCCCAAGCAATTCGAGACCGTCCGCCAAGCCCTCGAAGACGCCAACATCCCCACCGAAAGCGCCGAGACGAGCTACATCCCCTCCAACTACGTCGACCTCGACGTCGAGGCGGCCAAAAAGATGCTCAAACTCCGCGACCAACTCGACGACAACGACGACATCCAAAACGTCTACTCCAACGACAACCTCCCCGAAGAGGTCTTGGCGGAGTAGGTCTGGGTTCCATCGGGAATCCAGGCCGGCGGCGGCCAGGGAGGGCGAGGCTCCCGCCGAGCCCCGCGTAATGCTTGGGCACGGTGGGAGCCTCGCCCTCTCGATTTGACGGCCCCAAATCTAAGCCGAGGCGAAAGCGTGGCGGGTTCCAGGTGGAGTTGACCAATGGGGGAGGCAACCGGCGGTTTCGCTCGAACCTATGGCGTCGAACTGCTGTTCGAAGAGCGCCCATCACTTTCGCCGGAGATCCTGCTCCGGTCCGTTCGGGCGCGCCGCCCCGCCGCCGAGCCGCTCAACAAATCGGGCGGCGGGACCGTCCTGGCGATCCTCCACCCCGACCACCCCGTTCAGTTCGCGGACGGGACGGCGCCCGCCCAGACCTGTGTTCTGCCGACCGATGCGCCGTTTCAGCTTACCGAGGCTCTGGAGGACGCCCTTCGGCAGTCCTGGAAATTTCCCGAAGCGCGCGAGGTCGTCGGCCGTTGCCGGCATACCGTCCTTGTGACCGACCTGATGTCCAGCCTTCTCGACCCCGGAGAGCGGCTCGAACTCTTCGAAGACACTTTGGCGGGAGTGTTGGAGGTCGCGCCGGCGGCGGCGATCCACTGGCGCCCAACGGGGCAATTCATCAGTCCTTCGGCCTACCGCAACGCTTACCGAGAGGGCGGCGCGAGTCGTTTTTTCGCCGGCGCGCTCAATGTTCGATTTTACAACATCAGCAATTCGCCGGGCGACATGGTGATGGACACTCTGGGGCTGGCGGCTCTTGGTTTACCCGACCTTCAATGCCATTATCGAGACCTCGATCCCGGTCGCGTTGCGGCGTTGCTCTCCAACACCGCCTATTACATTTTCGAAAAGGGCGACGTGATCGAAGACGGCCATACCGTCGAGGGCCTGGAGTCGGGGACTCGTTGGCGTTGCCAACATGAGAACTCGCTCCTCCAACCCGCCCGAGTGGTCTTGGACCTCGACCCAGGCCCCCCCCACGCGGCCGGCGGGCGCTCTTGAGTCTTGGAAACCGGGAGGCGCCTCACGGCGTTGCTCCCCACTCCTCTCAGCTCAGTGCGTCGTCAAGTCGACGTCAATCGTGAGGTTCGGCGGGAGCCTCGCCCTAGAGCAATTTTGTATTGAGTGTCTCGCTTGAATTCCGCGGGGAGCGCCTCCATGGCGCGGACGGTTCGCCCGCGGATCGGCGGCGGACGCCGAGCCAACACCGCGGGGGGATTCCGGTCCGCCTTATGAAAAATCCGAAAATTCCGCGCGGTGATTTTCAGAATCATGAAATCTGGAACCCTCCGCCGCTGATCGTATGAGGTGGGGAGGTCTCGCTTCCCCAAGGCTCTTTGGCAATCCGGAAATGGCGACGCGCCACGAGGCGCGCGATTTTGACCGAACGAACCCAATCTCCGCACGCGGGCGAACGGCGTAAATAAATGGTGGAATTGGCCTTGCGTTTATAGCCATCCTCCAAGCCGCCGCGCCGAACGAACCCAATTTGGGATCATCCGGGGACTGGTCGACGGGGGCGCGAACTCTCTTCGGCCTCATCGGCGTGGCCCCCCCTGGTTTGGACCGAACGTGGGGTGCCCGCGAGTCAAGCGATCCACCCAAGGAGAACTCGCCCTAACGGGCCCGATCCTTTGGAGCATGCTCCAAACCCCCGTCCCTTACGGCGCTTCCATCCGCGCGGCCAAGTCAAGTATGGGATGGGGCCCGAGATCGTCACGGGGCGTTCGGAAGCCGGTCCTTGCCCACGTATCGCGGGGAGCGTAAATTCAGAGCATCGGACGGGTAACGGGCCGGGGACGATGGAGGCTCGCCATGTCGAAGCGATGGGCGTTTGTTTGGGCTCTTTTGGCAAACGTTCTCGCGGCGCCGGTTCGCGCCCAACCGGCGAAAGACGACGCGCCGGTTTATGAGAGGCGTTGGTTTTACTCGTCCGCGAATCTCCAGGTGGACAAGTCGGCCGACGAGTTGGTTTCGCTGATCCAGCGAGCCGCCAAGGCCGGGTACAACGGGATGTTGTTGGCGGATTACAAGCTCAACATCCTCGATCGCGTCCCGGATCACTACTTCGCCAACGTCGGGCGCGTGCGAGAGGCGGCCGAGGCGGCGGGGGTTGAGATTATCCCGGCCGTCTTTCCCATCGGGTATTCGTCGGGACTGTTGGCCCATGATCCGAACTTGGCCGAGGGGATGCCCGTCGAGGCCGCGCCGTTTATCGTTCGAGGGGGCGAGGCGCGGATTGTCCCACTATCGGAACCCCTTTACCGAAACGGCGGGATGGAGGAGGCGCGCGGCGACCGGTTGGACGAGTTCGGGTTTCAGGATGATCCGGGTTCAGGGTCGTTTGTTGACGAGGCGATCACTCACTCGGGCCGGAGGTCTTTACGGCTCTCGGCCGGGGGCGATTCGCCGAATTGTCGGGTGATGCAAACGATCACCGTCGAACCTCATCGCGCCTATCGCTTCTCGGCCTGGGTCAAGGCCGAGGGCCTGCGTCCCGCCTCGTGCTTCCGGCTCTTGATCCTTGGCGCCGACGAGGGAGGTCGCGCGCTGACGTTTTTTGAGGGGGGCGTCCAGAGCAACCAGGACTGGAAGCGGGTTGAAGTCGTCTTCAACAGCCTCGACCAGTCGAAGGTCAACGCCTACGTCGGCCTTTGGGGGCCGTCCGGGGGGACCGTCTGGGTGGACGACGTTTCCATCGAGCCGATGGGCCTGACGAACATTCTGCGCCGGGAGGGCTGCCCACTGGTCGTGACGTCCGACGACGGACGGGCGACCTACGAGGAGGGCCGCGACTTCGAGCCGGTGGCCGACCCGAAGCTCGGCCGCGTCCCCTGGGACGGCGAATACGCCTTCGATCACGACGGCCCGCCGATCCGTTTAACAAGCAAGAGCCGGATCAAGGACGGCCAAACGCTTCGCGTGAGCTGGTATCACCCGGTCGCCATCCACGGTTCTCAGGTGATGTGCTGTCCCAGCGATCCGAAGGTTGAAACCCTCTCGCGCGATCAAGCCCGGCGCGTCAACGAGTTGTTCCGTCCCCGAACCTTCTTCATGAGCCACGACGAGATCCGTTGCCTGAACTGGGACCGCTCGTGCCTCGACCGCAATATGACTCCGGGCGCGATCCTGGCCGAGAACGTTCGGCGATGCGTGGAGATCCTCGACGAAACCGCGCCGGGATGCGAAATCGTGGTCTGGTCCGACATGTTCGACCCATCGCACAACGCCGTCGAGGGCCCCTACTATCTGGTCAACGGCTCGCTGAAGGGCTCTTGGGAGGGCCTGCCGCTCCGAGTGACAATCGCCAACTGGAACTCCGGCAAGGCGGCCCAGAGCCTGGCCTTCTTCGCCGATCGCGGCCATCGACAAATTCTCGCCGGCTATTACGATGTCGACGACCTCTCCGGCTTCACCCGCTGGAACGCCGCCGCTGAAGGCGTCCCCGGCGTCGACGGCTTCATGTACACCACTTGGGAGCACAAGTATCAACTCCTCGAAGCCTACGGCCGGGCGATGGCCGGACGTTCGGCAAACCACTGATCTCCTCAATCCACGGAGGACGCAACGATGACCCGCGACGAATGCACCGAGGCGATTTTGGCCGCCAAACTGGCCAAGGGACTCACTTGGCAACAAATCGCCGACGCCGTCGGACGGCACGTCGTCTGGACGACCGCCGCGCTGCTGGGCCAAGG
>Ga0182742_1003085_pt1 | contig 16968 bp, 11 predicted proteins | sample eDN5th37CBELigMG_FD_128880 | JGI IMG/M metagenome (GOLD analysis project Ga0182742, IMG submission 128880) | Enriched Miracle-Growth compost microbial communities from Emeryville, California, USA - eDNA 5th pass 37_C BE-Lig MG (version 2)... ...
AGGCCATGTTAGTGGCACATTGGTAAACGGACTTATGGCTCATTGCAATGATTTATCAGGAATCAATGGTGTTCTACGCCCGGGGATTGTTCATCGAATTGATAAAGATACTTCAGGCTTATTGATGGTTGCAAAAAATGATGTTGCGCATGAATCTTTAGTGAATCAATTGGTCGAAAAGTCAGTAACTCGCAAATATAAAGCACTAGTCCATGGCATCATACCGCATGATCAAGGTACGATTGACGCACCCATTGGAAGGGATAAAAAGGACCGCCAAAGTATGACTATTACGGATGAAAACAGTAAAAATGCAGTGACTCATTTTAATGTCTTAGAACGATTTAAAGATTTTACATTTGTTGAATGTCAGCTAGAAACGGGGCGTACCCATCAAATACGTGTTCATATGAAATATATTGGTTATCCATTAGCGGGGGATCCAAAGTATGGTCCAAAGAAAACGTTAGATCTTGGTGGACAAGCCCTTCATGCAGGGCTATTGGGGTTTGTTCATCCTAGAACGAAGGAATATCTTGAATTTGAGTCTCCACTTCCTGCTTATTTTGAGGAACTTCTTGAAAAACTGCGACATTAGATTTGGTTTCCTCATAAAAAGGATTGACAAATTTCGATAATGAACGTAGAATGAACTTAATTAAATGAGCCCCTTTAAGATCAGTCCCGTGAGGCTGAGAAGGAAACGGAACTACATTAGGATATTTGTATCCTTTTGTATGAATGTCTATGTCCTTTCACCTACGGTGAGAGGACATTTTTAATTTAAAGAGGCAATCAATGTTAAAGTGGGGTGTAAAAAATGACTGAAACTGACAAAGCTGTAGTTTTAGACAATCAAGCAATTCGAAGAGCTTTGACAAGAGTTGCTCACGAAATCATTGAAAAGAACAAAGGGATAGAGAACTGTGTAATTGTTGGGATCAAGACGAGAGGTATTTATTTAGCAAAGCGCATTGCAAGCCGAATTGAACAAATTGAAGGCAAGAAGATTGCAATTGGTGAACTAGATATTACCTTATACCGAGATGACTTAACAACAAAAACAGAGGATCGTGAACCAATTGTAAATGGGTCCGATATACCAGTTGACATTATGAATAAAAAAGTCATCCTAGTTGATGACGTGTTATACACAGGTAGAACAGTGAGAGCAGCACTAGATGCCCTCATCGACATTGGTCGGCCGGCACAAATTCAGTTAGCTGTATTAATTGACAGAGGTCACCGAGAGTTCCCAATTCGAGCAGATTATGTCGGTAAAAATATACCAACTTCTAACTCAGAAAAAATTGTGGTTGAACTAGAAGAAATAGACAATTTAGATCAAGTAACGATTCATAAAAAGTAAATATAATACCCTTTAATGTAGTCCAGAGAGGCTAACAAAGGGGTAAACATTCCTTCTCAAAAGATAGGGATTTGTATACCTCTTTGTGTAAAAAACACAAAGATTTTTTTGTTTTTGGGTATCTTAAAATGAGGGGGAAATTCGAAATGAGTAATGAAAACCAAAAGATAGTATTAGGGATAAAAGATAAACCATCTCCAGGACTATTCGCAATACTGAGCCTGCAGCATTTATTCGCCATGTTCGGTGCAACAATTCTTGTACCATATTTAGTAGGAATTAGTCCTGGTGTAGCTCTCATCTCAAGTGGTTTAGGTACACTAGCATTTTTACTTATTACAAAGGGTCAGGTTCCGGCATACTTAGGATCATCCTTTGCTTTCATCATCCCACTTCAAACAGCAATAGCTGCAGACGGTCCTGGTGCTGCAATGATGGCAAGCTTACTTGCTGGGCTCGTATATGGGATCGTAGCTCTCTTAATAAAAGCAACTGGACATAAATGGCTTGTGAAGATTTTACCACCTGTTGTTGTTGGACCAGTTATTATCGTAATAGGTCTTAGCCTAGCTGGCACAGCAGTTGGAATGGCAATGAATGATGCTAGCGGCGCCTACAGTCTACAGCATTTTTCAGTAGCATTAGTTACATTAGCAATCGTGATTATTGCAACCATCTTTTTTAAAGGCTTTTTAAAACTAATCCCTGTCCTAATCGGGATTATTGGTGGATACGTATACGCATTATCAATCGGATTAGTTGATTTTACTGCAGTAAAAGAAGCAAAGTGGTTTGAATTGCCAGACTTTATTATCCCGTTTGTTTCATACACACCGCAGTTTTCATTAGATATGATTGCTTTAATCGTTCCAGTAGCGGTAGTTACCTTGTCAGAGCATATCGGACATCAAATGGTCTTAAGTAAGGTTGTTCAAAAAGATTTGATTAAACAACCTGGATTACATCGTTCAATTATGGGTGACGGAGTAGCAACGATGATTGCTTCACTACTTGGTGGACCACCAAATACAACATACGGAGAAAACATTGGCGTATTAGCCATCACTCGGATATTTAGTGTATATGTAATTGGCGGTGCAGCTGTTGTGGCGATTGTCTTTGGATTCAGTGGTAAAATCAACGCCTTAATTAGTACGATTCCAACACCAGTTATGGGTGGGGTATCCATTCTCTTATTCGGGATTATCGCTTCATCTGGTTTGCGGATGTTAGTAGATAGCAAAGTTGATCTTGGTGATAATCGTAACTTGGTGATTTCATCAGTTATCCTTGTAATTGGAATCGGCGGAGCATTTATCCGTGTACTTGGTTTTGAGGTACACGGCATGGCATTAGCCGCAATCATAGGTGTTTTACTTAACCTAATCCTTCCTGGCGGAGCCGTTCAGGAAGACGAAGATATATATGAGGCTCATCATGATGATGATAGCTCTGTTGCATAATGCTTCACCTTTTAAAATAACCCAGAGAGGTTATTAAGGGTGTAAGGTTTTTGCGAAAAGGGTGTTGGCTTATTTATACCCTTTTTCAAAAAAACCTTGATTTACACCCTTACCAGAAAAAGGTAAGGGTGTTTTTAACTTTATTCAGCAGAAATACGCTGATTAAAGTTAAAGCCTCCGGCGGATGCCACAGATTTTTAAAGGAAACTTTTCGAGCCAAGCCCGAAAAAAATCTGGGCAGCAAATACGCCAAGGCGAATTTGATTATAAGAATTGGAGGAGAGAAAATGAATCATTTACTTACGATGACTGAGTTAAGCATTGAGGATATTGACCGAATTCTATTTGATGCGAGCCTGTTTGCCGAAGGAAACAAATGGAAGCTTGAAAAACAAACATTTGTTGCAAATCTATTCTTCGAACCAAGTACACGTACACGCTTTAGTTTTGAAGTAGCCGAGAAAAGATTAGGTGCAGACATCCTACAGTTAGATGAAATGACTTCAAGTGTTCAAAAGGGAGAAAGTCTATATGACACAGTAAAGACCCTTCAATCAATCGGAGCAAATGCAGTCGTGATTCGTCATCCAAGGGATGAGTATTTTAAGGAATTAATAAATGGCATCCATATTCCAATCATTAATGCAGGTGATGGATGTGGTCATCATCCTACACAATCTCTCCTTGATTTATTAACTATTAAACAAGAGTTTGCTAGATTCCAAGATTTAAATGTGTTAATCGTTGGCGATATTCGTCATAGTCGGGTTGCAAGATCCAATGCTGAAGTCCTAACGAGATTAGGCGCAAATGTTCGCTTTTCAGCTCCATTAGAATGGCAAGATGATACTAATCCTAATGGTGAATATGTAGACCTTGATAAAGGCATTAGAGAAGCAGATGTCGTCATGTTGCTGCGTATTCAACATGAGCGCCATGAGTCATCGATGGGCTTAACGAAAGAAGAATACCATGAGCAATATGGTTTAACGATTATGCGAAGCAAAAACATGAAAAAGGGTAGCATTGTTATGCATCCAGCTCCCATCAATCGTGGAGTTGAAATAGCGAGTGAATTAGTAGAAGCACAAAACTCAAGAATCTTTAAACAGATGGAAAACGGTGTATTCGTAAGAATGGCCGTACTTAAAAGAGTGTTACAACAGGTTGAAGGAGGAATTTTAATATGAGCACATTATTAAAAAATGCAAAAATTTTAAACGAACAAGGTGATTTAGTAAGTGCAGATATCAAAATCACGGATGACATGATTGAAGCGGTTGGTGCAAACCTTGATCCTACGAATTGTAAGGTAATTGATGTAGAAGGAATGTTTGTATCAGCAGGTTTCGTTGATGTCCATGTCCACCTTCGTGAACCTGGAGGCGAACATAAAGAAACAATTGAAACCGGTAGTCTTTCGGCGGCAAAAGGCGGGTTCACGACAATAGCAGCAATGCCTAACACTAGACCAGTTCCAGATTCAGTTGAACAAATGAATTGGTTACAACAACGAATCAAGGATACGGCTCATGTGAATGTTCTTCCATATGCTTCTATCACCATTCGTGAGCTTGGTCAAGAACTTACGGATATGAATGGATTAAAGCAAGCAGGAGCATTCGCTTTCACTGATGACGGTGTTGGAATTCAATCTGCTGGAATGATGCTTGAAGCCATGAAGCAAGCGGCGGCGATTGATATGCCAATTGTAGCCCATTGTGAGGAAAATACGTTAATCAATAAAGGTTCTGTTCATGAGGGTGAATTTTCGAAGAAACATGGAATCAATGGAATTCCTTCTGTGTGCGAATCCGTACATATTGCAAGGGATGTTTTATTAGCTGAAGCAGCTGGCTGTCACTACCATGTATGTCATGTAAGTACAAAGGAATCAGTTCGAGTCATCAGAGATGCAAAGCGTGCAGGTATCCATGTTACAGCTGAGGTTACACCACATCATTTATTACTATGTGATGAAGACATCCCTAGCCTAGACACAAATTATAAAATGAATCCTCCATTACGTGGAAGAGAGGATCTGGAGGCCCTTATTGAAGGACTCTTTGATGGAACAATTGATTTTATCGCTACAGATCATGCACCACATGCAAGTGAGGAAAAAGCACAGGGAATGGCTCTAGCGCCATTTGGCATCGTTGGTTTAGAGACAGCATTCCCACTTCTTTATACACATTTTGTAGAAACCAATAAAATGACATTAAAGCAATTAGTAGACTTCTTAACAAATAAACCAGCAAACACATTTAAACTACCATTTGGAACCTTAGAAATTGGTAAGAATGCTGATTTAACTGTAATAGATCTAAACGCTACAGAAAAAATCGATCCAGAAAGCTTTGTTTCAAAAGGAAAAAACACACCATTTACTGGCTGGGAATGCAAAGGATGGCCGGTCATGACACTTGTAAATGGCAACATTGTATGGCAGAAAGGAAGTGTTCTAGTATGAAGCGACAGCTTATTTTAGAAGATGGGACCATTTTTGTTGGTGATGGATTCGGAAGTGAGACTGAGAAGTTTGGTGAGGTTGTTTTTAATACCGGAATGACAGGTTATCAAGAAATTTTATCAGACCCATCCTATTGTGGCCAAATAGTAACATTAACATATCCCTTAATCGGAAACTACGGTATAAATCGAGATGATTTTGAATCAATCACCCCAGCAATAAGTGGTTTTATAGTAAATGAAGTGTGTGACCATCCATCAAATTTTAGAAGTCAATTTAATTTAGACGAGTATTTTAAGTCAAAAAACATTCCAGGACTTTCTGGAATTGATACAAGAAAACTTACAAGAATTATACGTCAATATGGGACATTAAAAGGTGCTATTTGTGGAATGGGTGTCAATGTTAGTGAAGTTATCACCCAACTTGGTAATCGTACCTTACCTACTGACCAAGTAAAACAAGTTTCTACAAAAGGTTCTTATCCAAGCCCAGGTAGAGGACATCGTGTTGTTTTAGTTGATTTTGGTATGAAACACGGGATTTTACGCGAACTTAATCACCGTGACTGTGATGTAATTGTCGTTCCTTACAATGTAACAGCGGAAGAAATTCTTCGACTCAAACCTGACGGAATCATGTTAAGTAATGGACCTGGAAATCCAAAAGATGTACCTGAAGCTATTGAAATGATTAACGGCGTTTTAGGAAAGGTTCCTTTATTCGGAATTTGCTTAGGTCACCAATTATTTGCTTTAGCTGGTGGTGCCGATACTGAAAAAATGAAATTTGGACATAGAGGATCGAACCATCCGGTTAAGCACCTACAATCAGGAAAGGTTGCTATTACTTCTCAAAACCATGGTTATACAGTTAATGAAAAGTCTTTAGCTTCTACAAGACTGGAAGTAACACATATAGCACTAAATGATGGATCAGTAGAAGGACTGCGCCATTTAGATTATCCAGCATTCACTGTTCAGTATCACCCGGAGGCTTCACCTGGACCTGAGGATGCAAATAGCTTATTTAACGACTTTTTACAGATGATTGAAAACTTCAAGAAAGAAGGCGAAGAGCTATGCCAAAACGCTTAGATATTAAAACTATTCTAGTAATCGGATCAGGTCCAATCGTGATTGGGCAAGCAGCAGAGTTTGATTATGCAGGAACTCAGGCCTGCTTAGCTCTACGAGAAGAAGGCTACAAGGTAATCTTGGTTAATTCAAACCCTGCAACCATTATGACGGATGTTGAAATTGCAGATAAAGTTTATATTGAACCATTAACATTAGAATTTGTAAGCAAAATTATTCGTAAAGAAAGACCGGATGCAATCCTGCCAACACTAGGTGGTCAAACGGGCTTAAATATGGCTGTAGAACTTTCAAAATCAGGCGTTCTTGAAGAATGTGGTGTTGAAATCCTAGGGACAACTCTTTCAGCGATTGAAAAAGCCGAAGATCGTGATTTATTCCGAAGCTTAATGAACGAACTGAATGAGCCTGTGCCAGAAAGTGAGATTATCCATAACCTAGACGAAGCATACGGATTTATTGAAAAGGTAGGATACCCCGTAATTGTTAGACCAGCCTTTACCTTAGGAGGTACTGGTGGTGGAATTTGTAACAATGAGGAAGAATTGATTGAAATTGTGACAAGTGGATTGAAAAATAGTCCTGTAACACAATGTCTATTAGAAAAGAGTATTGCAGGGTTTAAAGAGATTGAATACGAAGTAATGCGCGATTCTGCAGATACTGCAATTGTAGTATGTAACATGGAAAACGTAGACCCAGTTGGTATTCACACTGGTGATTCAATTGTTGTGGCACCGAGCCAAACATTAAGTGACCGAGAATATCAGCTCTTACGAAACACATCTTTAAAAATCATCCGCGCACTTGGGATTGAAGGTGGATGTAATGTGCAGTTAGCACTTGATCCGTATAGTTTCAATTACTATATTATCGAGGTAAACCCACGTGTGAGTCGTTCTTCAGCGTTAGCATCTAAGGCGACGGGTTATCCAATTGCGAAACTTGCAGCAAAAATTGCAGTAGGTTTAACGCTTGATGAGATGATTAACCCTGTTACAGGAAAAACATATGCAGCCTTTGAACCTGCACTTGACTATATCGTTACAAAAATCCCCCGCTTTCCATTTGATAAGTTCGAGTCTGCAAACCGCCGACTTGGAACGCAAATGAAAGCCACAGGTGAAGTTATGGCAATAGGACGTAATTTCGAGGAATCCATACTAAAAGCAGTTCGATCACTCGAGTCAAATGTTTCTCATATTCAATTAGAGGATGCAACGAATGCTGATCTTGCCACAATTGAAAAGAGAATTAGGAAAGCTGGAGATGAGCGTCTATTCTACCTTGCGGAAGCAATTAGACGCGGCATCACCATTCAACAGATTCATGAATGGAGTGAAATTGATTTATTCTTCCTCCAAAAATTTGAAAATATAATCACGCTCGAAAACACAATACGGGAAAATAAAGGTGATTTAGAAACATTGACGGTGGCAAAAAAGAAAGGATTTGCTGACTCTATCATCGCGGAGTTATGGAATTCAACAGAAATTGAAATTTATGAAACTCGTAAACAAGCAGGAATAGTCCCGGTATATAAAATAGTCGATACATGTGCAGCTGAATTTGAATCAGAAACACCTTATTATTATGGAACATATGCGGATGAAAATGAATCAATTGTAACGGATAAGAAGAGTGTTATCGTTCTAGGTTCAGGTCCAATCCGAATCGGGCAGGGTGTTGAGTTCGATTATGCAACCGTTCATTCTGTTTGGGCGATTAAACAAGCTGGCTATGAAGCAATCATTATCAACAATAACCCTGAAACAGTATCAACTGACTTCAGTATTTCAGATAAGCTATACTTTGAGCCATTAACTATTGAGGATGTTATGCATATCATAGACCTTGAACAGCCTGAAGGTGTAGTTGTACAGTTTGGTGGTCAAACAGCTATCAATCTAGCAAGTTCTTTAGTTAAGCGCGGAGTGAAAATTTTGGGTACGTCTTTAGAGGATTTAGACCGTGCAGAAAATAGAGATAAATTTGAGCAAACAGTTATTTCACTTGGCATACCACAACCTAAAGGAAAAACAGCAACTTCGGTTGACGAAGCAGTTGTCATTGCGGAAGCGATCGGTTATCCAGTGCTTGTGAGACCTTCATATGTGCTAGGTGGAAGAGCGATGGAGATTGTCTATCAAACAGAAGAGCTTCTACATTATATGGAGAATGCCGTGAAAATTAACCCTGAGCATCCAGTACTAATTGACCGCTATTTAACCGGTAAGGAAATTGAAGTAGATGCCATTTCTGATGGGGAAACAGTATATATTCCAGGAATTATGGAGCACATCGAACGTGCTGGAGTACACTCTGGTGACTCGATTGCCGTATATCCACCTCAAACTTTATCAGAACATGTAAGACAACAAATCATTGACAATACGATTGCCCTTGCAAAAGGATTAAATATTATTGGTCTATTAAACATTCAATTTGTGGTCTATAACGAAGAAGTCTTTGTAATCGAAGTAAACCCAAGATCAAGCCGTACAGTCCCATTTTTAAGTAAAATAACTGGCGTACCAATGGCAAATATTGCGACAAAGGTTATTCTCGGACAATCATTACCATCACAAGGGTTTACTACAGGACTACACCCAGAAAGCGAAGGAGTTTATGTGAAGGTACCAGTTTTCTCGTTCGCAAAACTTCGCAATGTGGACATTTCGCTTGGACCAGAAATGAAATCAACTGGTGAAGTAATGGGCAAAGACTATACGCTAGAAAAAGCATTATATAAAGGCCTAGTTGCATCCGGAATCACGATTCCTAAATATGGATCTGTATTATTAACAGTAGCGGATAAAGACAAGGAAGAAGCGCTTGAAATTGCAAAACGATTCCACACAATTGGCTATCAACTTTTAGCAACAAGTGGAACTGCAAGCTACTTACAAAAAGAAAACATTCCTGTTACCGTCGTTAATAAAATTGGTTCAGATGCTCCAAACTTAATTGATGTCATTCGCCAAGGAAAAGCTCAATTTGTTATAAACACATTAACAAAAGGAAAACAGCCTGCAAGAGATGGCTTTAGAATCCGCCGTGAAACAGTTGAGAATGGAGTTGCATGTTTAACTTCACTAGATACTGCTAAAGCAATCGTGAAGGTATTAGAATCCATGACATTCTCAAGTGAAGTGATGGGTTCTCACGTGCAAAAACGTGAGGTGGTACACTCATGATTAAAAAGGAACAAATGAAAATTGTGAGCCACATTCAAATTGCTGAGGATATTTTTGAACTAACATTAGCAGGGGAATTGGTTTTGGCAATGAACGATCCGGGACAATTTGTCCACGTAAAAGTCAGTGATGGAATGGACCCTTTATTACGAAGACCTATTAGTATTGCAAATATTAATCAAGAAAAGCAAGAGTGCACACTGATTTATCGAAGGGAAGGACTCGGCACAAGAGTCCTTTCTGAAAAAAACATCGAACAATTAGTCGATGTGTTAGGTCCACTTGGAAACGGCTTTCCTGTTGAGGAAGTAGGTGTTGGTGAGACAGCCTTGCTTGTCGGTGGAGGAATTGGAGTTCCCCCACTTTATGAATTATCGAAGCGCCTCGTCGCAAAAGGTGTTAAAGTGATTCACGTCCTTGGATTCCAATCAAAATATGCTGTGTTTTATGAAGAAAAATTTAATGGGTTAGGTGAAACTTATATCGCAACAGTGGATGGAACAGTTGGAACGAAAGGTTTTGTAACAGATGTCATCTCTAATAACGGTATAATATTTGACACACTTTATTCCTGTGGACCAACACCAATGCTAAAAGCGCTTGAAGCGGCCTTCCCTGATCGAAATGCATATATCTCTTTAGAAGAAAGAATGGGCTGTGGAATTGGAGCATGTTTTGCATGTGTATGTCATCTTCAAGATGATCCGGAAGGTTATACTTATAAAAAAGTATGCAGTGATGGGCCAGTATTTAAGGTAGGAGAGGTGGTACTATGAACAGACTTCAAGTTGAACTACCAGGTTTATCACTAAAAAACCCGATCATGCCAGCATCTGGTTGCTTTGGGTTCGGAAAAGAATACTCGAAGTTTTACGATTTGAGCACATTGGGTGCAATTATGATTAAAGCAACAACTGTAGAACCAAGATTCGGAAACTCAACTCCACGAGTTGCAGAGACCAGTGCAGGGATGTTAAATGCAATTGGATTACAAAATCCAGGACTTGAGAAAGTCATGGCTGAAGAGCTTCCGTGGCTTGATCAATTCGATGTACCCATTATTGCGAATGTTGCAGGTTCACAAATTGAAGATTATGTCAAAGTCGCAAAGGAAATCTCGAAGGCATCTAACGTTCATGCATTAGAATTAAATATTTCATGTCCAAATGTAAAAACCGGTGGAATTGCATTCGGTACGATTCCAGAGGTGGCTGCAGAACTTACGAAATATGTAAAAGAAGCATCTAGTGTTCCAGTATACGTTAAATTATCACCGAATGTTTCAAACATTGTTGAAATGGCAAAAGCAATCGAAGAAGCGGGTGCAGATGGTTTAACAATGATTAATACTTTAATCGGAATGCGGATTGATCTTAAAACAGGAAACCCAATTTTAGCAAATAAAACGGGGGGCTTATCAGGTCCAGCTATCAAACCTGTTGCAATCCGTATGATTCATGAAGTGAGTCAGGCAGTGTCTATTCCGATTATCGGAATGGGTGGCGTTCAATCAGCTGAAGATGTCCTTGAATATTTTTATGCTGGTGCAAGTGCTGTTGCAGTTGGGACTGCCAATTTTGTGGACCCATATGTTTGCCCGTCAATTATTGAGGATCTTCCAAGATTACTAGATAAATATGGTTTTGAGTATATCTCGGAATGTCAGGGAAGGAGCTGGAAGTAATGCAACGACCGTTAATTATTGCTCTCGATTTTCCAAACTTACCATATGCGAAGGACTTTCTCAAGGAATTTGGGAAAGAGCCACTTTTTGTGAAAGTCGGAATGGAGCTATATTATCAAGAAGGACCATCAGTCATTCACTTCTTAAAAGAACAAGGTCATTCTATTTTCCTAGATTTAAAACTTCATGATATTCCAAATACCGTATATTCTAGCATGAAACGTTTGGCAGGTCTTGGTGTGGACTTAGTCAATGTCCATGCTGCTGGAGGACGGGGAATGATGGTTGCGGCCCGCGAAGGACTTGAAGCTGGAACTACAATGGGGCAATCGAGACCCAAGTGTATTGCTGTCACACAGCTTACGAGTACAACGGAAGAAGTGATGAGAAACGAATTACTAATCGAACGTAATTTGTTAGATGTAGTTGTCGAGTATGCAACAATGACAAAGGATAGTGGACTAGATGGAGTCGTATGTTCCTCTCTTGAAGTTCCGGTAATCAATAAAAAGCTAGGAAACGAATTTATGACAGTTACGCCTGGAATTCGCCAAGCTAGCGATGATATAGGAGATCAAGCAAGAGTTGTAACACCTGAAAAAGCACGAGAATTAGGATCAACTGCGATTGTCGTAGGTAGATCAATCACGCGAGCAAATAACCCATTACAAACATATAAACAAATGAAAGCAGCATGGGAAGGGGTACGAGTATGAATAAAGAAATAGCAGCACATTTATTAGAAATCGGGGCGGTATTTTTACAGCCAAATGAGCCATTCACATGGTCTTCAGGTTTAAAATCTCCTATTTATTGTGATAATCGAATGACTCTTTCTTTCCCACAGGTTCGCAGGGAAATTGCAAAAGGATTATCTGAATTAATTAAGATTCATTATCCTGAGGTCGAAGTTATTGCTGGAACTGCAACCGCAGGGATTCCTCATGCAGCATGGGTAAGTGATGTATTAAATATCCCAATGTGCTATGTGCGAAGTAAAGCAAAAGCACATGGAAAAGGTAATCAAATTGAAGGCAAAGTGGTTAAAGGACAAAAAGTTGTCGTAATAGAAGATCTTATTTCAACGGGGGGCAGTGCTATTACAGCAGCTGAAGCACTTCGTGAAGCAGGGTGCGAAGTATTAGGAATTGTTGCAATCTTTTCGTATCAGCTTCCAGCAGCAACAGCTAGCTTAGAAGCAGCTAATATTTCAGCTCATACCTTAACTGATTATCCAACCTTAATAAATGTTGCGCTTGATAAAAATGTCGTATCTGAAAACGATATTGAAAGCCTAAAGAGCTGGAGAGAAAATCCAGTGGACTGGTATACAACTAAAGCATAATATAAATGCCCTAGGTATTAAGCGATCCTAGGGCATTAATTTTTTTATTTATTTTCTAAGCTGCAAAATCAAGTCTTCTTGTGGTGTCACATATACGGTTTGTTGATTATCATAGATAACATAGCCAGGTTTAGAACCATTCGGTTTCTTAACGTGGCGCACAAGTGTGTAATCAACAGGTACAGAGGATGAATTTTTTGCTTTACTGAAATACGCTGCAATTGTCGCTGCCTCAAGGATTGTATCTGGTGATGGTTGTTTGCTTCTAATAATCACATGTGAACCGGGTATGCCCTTTGTATGCAACCATATCTCATCTCTTGCTGCAAGTTTATTTGTTAAATAATCATTTTGTTTATTGTTTTTACCGACAAGGATTTCTGTCCCATCACTTGCTACATAGCGCTCAATAGAAGGTTTTATTGGTTTCATCTTCTTATTTCCTTTTTGTTGCTTTTTCTTCAAATAACCTTCTTCCATAAGTTCCTCGCGGATTTCCTGCAAATCCTTTGGAGCAGCTGATTCAATTTGCTGCAATAGAGACTCGAAATAAGCAATCTCTTCGTTAGCTTTCGCAATTTCATGCTCTACATAGGAAACAGCATTCTTTGCCTTTTGATACTTTGAAAAATAACTTTGCGCATTTTCAGAGGGTGACTTTTGTGGGTGTAGAGGGATTTTCACCATTTCATTTTCCCCTGAGTAATAATTTAGTACTTCAATTTCCTTGTCGCCTCGGGTTATCGCATACATATTCGCTGTCAGAAGTTCACCAAAGAGCTTATATTTTTCAGCTTTTTCGGACTCGACTAAGGTTGCTTCAAGTTTTTTAATTTTTTTCTCATTTTTTGTTTTCTCATTATGGATAAAACGTTCTAAATCATTGCCTTGCTGCTTAACCCGATCACGTTCTGCTTTTCCAAAATAAAAACGATCGAGCATTTCACTAATTGTAGTGAATGCCTTAGCCTCACCACCAATATGATGTAAAGGAAGGATATAGAAAAAATCCTTTTGTCCCTTTGTTATGATTTGTGGTGTAAATTGATTTTGTTTGATTATTGATATCATTGATAAAAAAGGATCAGGTAATGTTTTTTGATTAGCTATACCGGCGCGAAATACAACTTCTTTTGCAAATACAGGGGAGATCCCAGAAAATTTTTGCACAATCTGCTGATCTAATCGACCAGCATTAAAATCAATTTTTTTCAAGAATGTCTCTTCATCGACTGTAAAAGGATTAATCTTTTCCTGAGCAGGCGGAAAAACATATGTATACCCTGGCAATACAGTACGATGACGATTGACTGCTGCTGAAATATGCTTAATGCTATCAAGGATTATCTGTTTTTCAGAATCAACGAGGACGATGTTACTATGTCTACCCATAATTTCAATAATCAGTTGTTTTAGAGAGACATCACCAAGTTCATTTCGGCCTTTAATATCAAAAATAATTATTCTATCCATATCAACTTGACGGATATTTTCGATGATACTGCCCTCTAGATGTTTGCGGAGTAACATACAAAACATCGGCGGCTCATGTGGGTTATCATATAACTCATTTGTTAAATGGATACGGGCATAACTTGGGTGTGCTGAAAGGAGTAGCTTATGATTCTTTCCATTTGAACGAACCTGAAAGATAAGTTCATTTTTATATGGTTGATAGATTTTTGAAATCCTACCACTATCTAGTGTTTTTTGTAATTCATTCACAATTGCATGTGTGAAGATTCCATCGAATGTCATACGTGTTTCCTCTTTTCCATATCAATAGAAGACAGTGTCTTCCAGTTCCTCTTCAATGTTATTGTACCAATAAATAGGTAACTTAGAAAAAGTATAGCATTTTTTTGGACGAGACTGAATAAGCTTTCATAGATAGAATTTACTTCATCAGAAGTACGCCACTTCTGATGAAGTAATTCAGCCTCCGGCGGATACCTCGATTTTTCGAGCATAAGTTCAAAGACTATTTACGCCACTTCCTTTGGCAACATCTTTGAATCCCACAACCTGTGGGCCTAAAAATTGGGAGGCAAATACGCGAAGGTTCATTTGATTATGATTTAATGTGAGGGGTGTGTAAAAGACGGATGAAATGGTATGAGCTTAGATCAGAAGAGGTCGAAAAAAAAGTTAATACAAGCCTTTCTCATGGTCTTTCCGACCAAGAAGTAAAGCAGCGACAAAAGCAATTTGGATATAATGAATTGAAGGAAGCCGAACGCGCTTCAGCAATTTTGCTTTTTTTAGCTCAATTTAAGGACTTTATGGTTCTTGTATTACTTGCTGCAACCTTGATTTCTGGGTTGTTAGGGGAATACATTGATGCTATCGCAATTATGGCTATAGTTTTAATTAATGGGTTTTTGGGTTTTTTCCAAGAACGAAAAGCAGAAAAATCGCTTCAAGCCTTAAAGGAACTCTCCGCACCACAGGTGAATGTTTTTCGAAGTAATGAATGGGTTCGTATTCTTTCAAAGGAACTCGTTATAGGTGATATCATAAAATTCACCAGTGGTGATCGTATAGGTGCGGATGTGCGTTTAATTGATGTCAAAAGCTTAGAAATTGAGGAATCCGCACTTACAGGGGAATCTGTGCCTGTTACAAAGCATGTTGAACCGATTCGTGAGGGTGATGTCTCCCTCGGTGATCAAGAAAATATGGCATTTATGGGCACAATGGTTACACGTGGTAGTGGTGTAGGTATCGTGGTAGGAACTGGTATGAATACAGCGATGGGCCAAATTGCAGAACTCCTTCAATCAGCCGAAGCGATGATTACTCCATTGCAAAGAAGATTGGAGCAATTAGGTAAGGTTTTAATCACCGTAGCATTAATTTTAACCCTCTTAGTTGTGGTTGTAGGTGTTATAAATGGACATGAGCTTTATGAAATGTTCCTAGCGGGAGTTTCATTGGCTGTTGCTGCAATACCTGAAGGATTGCCGGCCATTGTTACTGTTGCCCTTTCTTTAGGTGTTCAAAGAATGATTAAGAAAAATGCAATTGTCCGACGCTTGCCTGCAGTTGAAACTTTGGGCTGTGCTTCGGTCATATGCTCAGATAAAACAGGAACGATGACTCAAAACAAGATGACGGTTACACATCTTTGGTCTGGTGGCAAAACTTGGTCTGTAACAGGTACAGGGTATGATGTAGATGGAAAATTTTTCTCGGGGGATAGAGAAATCAAACCATCAGAACATAAGACTCTTCAACAATTATTAACTTTTGGAGTGTTGTGTAATAATGCATCATTAAAGCAGAAGGATGATGATATTATTCTTGATGGAGACCCAACTGAAGGAGCTTTACTTGTTGCGGGTATTAAAGCAGGACTTACAAATCAATTATTAGCTGAGCAATTTGATATTGTTGAAGAGTTCCCATTTGATTCTGCAAGAAAAATGATGAGTGTCATTGTAAAAGATAGAGCTGGAAATCAATTTGTTGTTACAAAGGGTGCACCAGATGTATTACTAGGAGTTAGTAAATCGGTCCTTTGGGACAATAAACAGCAGCCATTAACGGTAGGGTACGAGAATGAGATTAAGGATGCGATTGAGAGCTTAGCCTCAGATGCTCTTCGTACTATTGCAGTTGGCTTTAAACAATTACGGCCAAACCAAAAGTTAGTGTCGGAAAGCGAAGCTGAAAGCGAATTAACCTTTATTGGGGTTCAAGGAATGATTGATCCGCCAAGACCAGAAGTAAAAGATGCAGTTAAAGAATGTAAAGATGCTGGCATTAAGACAGTTATGATTACAGGAGACCATTTAATTACAGCAAAAGCGATTGCTACACAGCTTGGTATTCTACCTCCAGGGGGTAAAGTGCTAGATGGGTATGCTCTTTCTAAAATGGATGTAGAAGAGCTAGAGGAAATTGTCGATGATGTCTATGTATATGCAAGGGTGTCACCTGAACATAAATTAAAAATTGTAAAAGCACTTCAAAGCAGGGGCCATATTGTTGCGATGACAGGTGATGGTGTAAACGATGCACCGGCAATTAAAGCATCCGATATCGGAATTGCGATGGGCATTACAGGTACAGATGTAGCAAAAGAAGCATCTTCGTTAGTATTACTTGATGATAACTTTGCGACGATTAAAGCAGCTATTAAAGAAGGCCGAAATATCTATGAAAATATTAGAAAGTTTATCCGTTATTTATTAGCTTCTAATGTTGGTGAAATACTTGTGATGTTATTCGCGATGTTAATGGGCTTACCATTACCACTCGTACCAATCCAAATCCTTTGGGTTAACCTGGTAACGGATGGATTACCAGCAATGGCGCTTGGACTTGATCAACCAGAG
>Ga0182742_1003087_pt1 | contig 16959 bp, 19 predicted proteins | sample eDN5th37CBELigMG_FD_128880 | JGI IMG/M metagenome (GOLD analysis project Ga0182742, IMG submission 128880) | Enriched Miracle-Growth compost microbial communities from Emeryville, California, USA - eDNA 5th pass 37_C BE-Lig MG (version 2)... ...
CGGTGTGGCCACGATGTCAGGACTCCTTCACTGCCGCCGGGGCGACGGTCGCGGATGCGGGAGAGGTGAAACGCGTGCGCAGTGCGAGCGACACGTAGACCAGTGCGACGAGCACGGGCACCTCGATCAGCGGTCCGACGACCCCGGCGAGGGCCTGCCCGGAGGTGGCGCCGTAGGTGGCGATCGCCACCGCGATCGCGAGCTCGAAGTTGTTGCCCGCGGCGGTGAACGCGAGGGTGGTGGTGCGCTCGTAGCCCAGACCCATCGCCGCTCCGAGGGCGTAACCGCCGCCCCACATGATCGCGAAGTACGCCAGCAGCGGGATCGCGATCCGCACGACATCGACCGGATGCGAGGTGATCTGATCCCCCTGCAGGGCGAACAGGATCACGATCGTGAACAGCAGCCCGTACAGCGCCCCGGGTCCGATGCGGGGCAGGAACGTCTGCTCGTACCAGGCGCGTCCCTTCGCCATCTCCCCGTAGTGCCGGGTGAGGAACCCGGCGAGCAACGGGATGCCGAGGAAGATCAGCACCGATTTCGCGATCTGCCAGGGTGAGGTGTCGATGGTGGTCTGCTCGAGGCCCAGCCAGCCGGGTAGCACCGAGAGGTAGAACCAGCCGAGCACCGCGAACATGAGCACCTGGAACACCGAGTTGATCGCCACCAGCACCGCGGCGGCTTCGCGGTCACCGCAGGCCAGGTCGTTCCAGATGATCACCATCGCGATGCAGCGGGCCAGGCCGACGATGATCAGGCCGGTCCGGTACTCCGGCAAGTCCGGCAGGAAGATCCAGGCGAGGGCGAACATCAGTGCCGGGCCGACGATCCAGTTCAGCACCAGCGAGCCGGTGAGCATCCCGCGGTCGCCGGTGACGGTGTCGAGCCGGTCGTAGCGGACCTTCGCCAGCACCGGGTACATCATGATCAGCAGGCCCAGGGCGATCGGCAGCGAAATGCCGTCGATCTCCACCGCGGACAACACGTCCCCGATCCCGGGCACCTGGCGGCCGAGCAGCAGCCCGGCGGCCATCGCGACACCGATCCACACCGGAAGGAACCGGTCCAGGGTCGAGAGTTTCCCGACCACGGCCGGGTGCTCGGTGGTCGTCCCGGTCACCGTGTCACCTCGGCGTCGACGTCGGGCGACGTGCAGTCCGAACCCGCCACGACACCGGACTCCGGCGACAGCACCGCCGAGAGTTGCGCAAGCGCGGACGGAATCACCCGGTAGTACACCCAGGTTCCGCGGCGCTCGCAGTCGAGCAGTCCGGCCTCGCGCAGCACCTTCAGGTGATGCGAGATCGTCGGCTGGGACAAATCGAACGCGGGCGCGATGTCGCACACGCAGCTTTCCCCGCCCTGGTGGCTGGCGATCAGGCTCAGCATCCGCAGGCGCGCGGGATCGCCGATTGCTTTGAACATCCGGGCCAGATCCCCGGCCCAGTCCTCGGTCAGGGGCTCACGCGCCAGCGGGGCGCAGCAGGGTTCACCGCTCGGATCCACTTGCATCGACACACATCTATATTGATGGTTATCTAATCAAATTTCAAACCGGGCCGCTTCCTGGGGAGGAACTGACGGGTCGCTCGGCTACTCTTCCCCGCGACGCTCTCTTCTCGAGTATCGCTCGACCGCCAGCCATCCGCTGGTTCGATCGTCACAGCGCGTAACCGACGGCCAAGCGGATCCGTTCGTCCATGTGCGCGTGCAGCCCAGCGCGAACCGCCATTGGTGAACACTTCTCCCACTACTGAGAACCGACTTCGAAATCTCCCGACACCCCACTTCTTCCCTGAAGCGTGTGACGGTGCCGCCGGTCGGCTACCGTCCCTGCTGTGGCGCAGGAGAACGAGAACAGCTTCGGTGCCGTCCTGCGGCGTCTGCGCAAGTCCCGCAGCCTGACCCAGGAGGAGCTCGCCGAGCGAGCCGGTATCTCGGTCAAGGCGGTGAGCGCGCTCGAGCGTGGGGAGCGGCAGCGTCCCTACCCGCACACGGTCCGGGCGCTGGCTGCCGCGCTCGACCTCGACGACGCCGACCGCGAACGCCTCGGCACTGCGGTGCCCGGCGCCTCACGTCCCGCGCCTCGCAGCACAGGTACCTGGTCGGTGACCGCGCCGGCCACCGACCTCATCGGTAGGGACGGCGACATCGAGCGCATCGCGGCGCTGGTGGCGTCGGGCAGGCGCCTGGTCACGGTCACCGGGCCGGGCGGAGTCGGCAAGACCCGCGTGGCGTTCGCGGTGCTGGAGCAGTTGGCTCCTTCGTACGACGTCACCGTCGCCGTGGACCTGGCGCCGATCCGCGATCCGGCACAGGTCCTGCCGCAACTCGCTGCCGCTGTCGACCTGCCCGAGCGCGGCGCGGGCGGAGTCACCGACCGGCTGGTCGCCGCGTTCGCGGGTCGTCGTGCGCTGGTCTTCCTGGACAACTTCGAGCACCTCCTCGACGCGGGCCCCGACGTGGCCGATCTGCTGACCCGATGCCCGGGGCTCGTGCTGCTGGTGACGAGTCGTGCGGCGTTGCGCGTCCGGGCCGAGTACGAGGTCGCGCTCGGCCCACTGCATCTCCCCCGATCCGACCTGTACGACGACGTGAAAACGTCTGCGGCCGTGCAGCTTCTTCTCGACCGCGCGTCTGCGGCGGGAGCCGAGCTGGTGCTCGACTCGGACAACGCTCCGGTCGTGGCCGCCATCTGTCGTCACCTCGACGGGCTGCCCTGGCACTCGAGCTCGCAGCGGTGGGCGCGCGCGTGCTGCCCCCGGCAGCGCTGCTCGCTCGCCTCGAAATCCACGAGGTGCCCCCGGGTCCTCGTGACCTCGCCGAACGCCAGCGCACGATGACGGCCACGCTCGACTGGAGCCTCGACCTCGTCGACTCCACCGACGCCGCGGTGTTCGAGCAGCTCGCGGTCTTCTCCGGCGGCTTCACCCTCGACGCCGCGGCCGCGGTGACCGGCCTCGACGACGTGCTCGCCCCGCTCACCGTGCTGGTCGACCACTCGCTGGTCGCCCCTAGCCCGATCTCTCCCAGCACGCCGACCGACGACGAACCACGCTTCCGGCTGCTCGAGCCGGTGCGCCAGTACGCCGGACAGCGACTCGTCGCCACCGGAGGATCGGCGACTGCCGCTGATCGTCATGCCCGGTGGTACCGGTCGTTCGCCCTCGACGCGGGCCCGCGGCTGCGCGGTCCGGGCCTGTGCACCGAGCTCGATCGTCTGGAGGCAGACCACGCCAACCTGCGCTCGGCCTTCCTGCGCCTCCTCGAGTTGGGCCGCAGCGACGATGCCGCGGAGCTGGCGGCCACCGTGTGGATCTACCTCGCCCTGCGGGGTCATGCCCGTGAAGGGCTCGAGTGGCTGGCCCGGGCGAGGGTTCAGGGATCCGACGCGGTCCGCGCCCGAGCTCTGGTCGGCCGACTGGGCCTGCTGTTCGCCACCGGGGACATCGCCGGCATGCGGGAGGTGGCCCGGACTGCGGTCCCGCTGGCGCATCGTGTCGGCGACACCCGCCTGGCAGTCGAGGCGGCGACGCTGGCCGGGCACGCCGCGATCTTCGCCGGTGACCTCGACGAGGCCCGCGACCTGCTCGACGAGGCGCTGGCGGGTGCGTCGGGAGCCGGGTTGCGGTGGGAAGAGGCGCACACACTGGTTGCGGTCGGACAACTCGCGCTGGTACGCGGAGATCTCGACGAGGCCGACCGGGTGCTCGTCCGTGCGCTCGAGATCGCGCGGAGCGTCGGGAACGACTTCACCCTCGCCACCAGCTTGAATCGCCGGGCCACGGTCACCGCTCTCCGAGGTGACACCGCCGGCACGGCTGCGCTGCTCGCGGAGTCCACTACCCGGTCGCTCGATTCACGGATGAGCTGGACACTGAGCTATGCGCTGCCCGCCCTGGCCGGAGTGGCCGTGCAGTTGGGCGAGCCGCGGGCCGCCGCCACGCTCTTCGCTGCGTCGGCGTCCCTGTCGGCGACCGACGCGATCGATCCCCGGTTCCCGGTGTCCCGCGAGCTCGCGGCGCAGGACCTGGCCACCGCGCGCAGGCTCCTCGGCGAGGCCGCCTTCCAGGAAGCCTGGGATGCCGGCCGTACCGCGACAGCGCCCGAGCTCGCCGACCTGGCGGACAGCCTCACGCGGCGCGCACGCGCGTGATGTAGCGCCGGTACATTCGGGCACCGATGGTGCACAGGAACAGGCGCACGGGGATCGGGAACTGTGCCAGCATCCGCGCCCGCTCGTCGTCGTCGGCCTCTTCGAGAATGGCGCCGAACATCAGCGGGAGTTGCCGGGGGGACATCGCGTCACGACCGTGGTCTCCGAGGCTCTGCCACTCCTCGACGGTGATGTGGCACGACACGAGGGGCAAGATCTCCCGTTCCTCGAGCTCGAGGTGTTCGAAGAGCGCGGCCGCCAGGCCGTCGACCGTCCGCGCGAGCTGCTCGCCGCCGATCGGCGTCGGCGCCTGCGCCCAGGTCACACCCTGCGCCCGGACCCCCTCGGTGCGGCTCTCGACGATGTGGTGCTGGTGCTGCATCGTCTCGACGAGTGCCGTCGACGGAGCGGCACGCACCTGCAGCAGCGGCCACAGTACCGCGTCCTCGCCGGTGTGATGCATGTGCAGCCCATCGAGAAGCAGTGTGAGGTGCTCCGCGACCAGCCGAGCCCGTGCGGTGTCGCCCTCGGCGACGGCCCGGATCAGCTTCGGAAGCGCGGTGAACTCACGCCGGAAGACGCGATGGATGACGAACATTTCGTTGACATCGGGGAGGGACTGGGAAGCAGGGCTGATGGCGGTCATGTGAACCTCCGAAGTGGTTGTGATCGGTACGCATTCAGCCTGCGCGGCGCAGCGCCCGACTCCCATCCACGCGACCCCCACACTGCTCCCACACTTGGCCGCTGCGGCTGTCGCCTGCCGGCCGTTCGACCGACTGTCGATGCGCACGGCGACCACAAGAGCCGCCCGACAGGAGAAGTCGTCATGGCAACCGCCACCACCACATCGCGCGCTACCGGGACCACCAATGCCGTCCCGTGGGTGCTCGCCGCAGCGTTCACACTGTCCGCGGTCCACACCGTGTACGCAGCGGCCGCAGGCATCGAGGACCCGACCTTCACCGTGACGACACCTGCCGCCTGGCTCTTCTACGCCGTCGGATTCGGCTCGGTGTGGCTCGCGCGCCGCCCGGAGGTCTGGGCCCGGATAGGTGTGCTCGCCTATCTCGTCGTGCTGCTGGCGATCAGCGTCTTCTACTACCCGACCACGTTCACCGCGGAAAAACAGACAGTGTTCGGCTGGTTCGAGAACGACGTCTACGTCGGATTGCTGATGATCGCTGCGTATCTCATGTTCGGCCGGGTCCGGTCGTCGCTCTCGGTGCGCTGAGCCGCGAAATCCGCCCTTCCGGGGTATCCGCTCGTGGGAAGAGGAAAGAAATGAAAGCGGCTGGCGTCAGCCCTCGATGATGCGCTTGATCGCGTTCAGGGTCACGGGAATACCACTGCGAGTGGCCTGTTCCCGTGCGGCGATCTCGCGGGGCGCGTCGTCGCCGAACCGCTCGTGGAAGAACTTCAGCCCGGCCTCGGTGAACTCCCAGGTCTCCGTCAGCTCCGTGCCGGCGTCCGCGGGCTTCATCAGATAGCTCCAGCGCACGAGGCCGGGCCCGACCGACCACGCGAACTCACGACCCGGGGATGCGACGACCACCTCCGACCGTGTCTCCCAGGTACGTTCGGGGGTCACGTTCCGCCCGGTGAAGAAGGCACCGACCTCGGGACCCTGGCCTTCGTCCCACCAGCACTCCGCGCAGACGGGAGACCACTCACCCGTGCGGGTCACATCGGAGACGAGGGCGTACACCTCGTCCGGTGTTGCGGAAACGACGACAGAGGACTCGAAGGTCAGGGGTGCGGTCTGCATGGCCACCATCCTGCCCTACGAGGCGAGTCCGAATTCTCCGGTATCCGCTTGGCCGCCAGTCATCCTTCTGCTCGATCGTCACAGCGTATGACTGACGGCCGAGCGGATCCGTTTCTCGGCTACCTCATCGGAAACTGGGTACTCGGGACTCGTCCGAGTGGTCTCCTCGGCTGCCGAGGTGTGCGGGAAGAGGTGGCGTCATCATCGAGTCGTTGATCTTCGGAGTGATCGCCTCCAGCGCCCTGGTCATAGGCGCGCTGGTCGGCGGACGGTTCACCATCCCCAAACGTGCACTCGCCGCCATGCTGGCGTTCGCCGCAGGCGCGCTGATCACAGCGTTGACCTTCGAGCTGTTCGAAGAGTCGTACGAGAAGGGCGGCATCTGGCGCGCCGCGCTCGGACTCGCGATCGGCGCGATCGTCTTCACCCTCCTCAGCCAGCAACTGGACCGGCTGGCAGAGGGCAAACACCGACAGCCGCAAGGCAGCGAGAAACTCGACCTCGACGCCGCCGCGACGGAGAAGGTACCCTCCACCGCCTCCGTCAGCGGAGCCGCCGGACTCGCACTCCTGGCCGCGGTCACCCTGGACGGAGTACCGGAGAACGTTGCCCTCGGCGTGTCCCTCGGCGAGGGGACGGGCGGGGTGACCCTGCTCGTGGCGATCTTCGTCTCCAACTTTCCCGAGGCACTGGTCGGGAGCGCGTCCATGCGCGCGCAGGGCCGATCCCAGACCTTCATCCTCGGCACGTGGTTGATCTGCGCCGTGCTGCTCACACTGGCCGTCGTCGTGGGCGCCGGCCCCCTCGCCTCGAGTGCACCCGAGACGATCTCGCTGCCGCTCGCCTTCGCTGCCGGTGCGGTGCTCGCGTCCCTGGCGGACACCCTCATGCCCGAGGCCTACGAGAAAGGCGGCCCCACGGTCGCATTGAGCACTGCCGCCGGTTTCGTCCTCTCCTACGTCCTTGCCACGGTGTGATGTGGCGGGGTAGGAACGCCGAGGTCGACCCCGACTGCGAGACGCGCGAGCCACACTCGTCTGCCGGGGTCATGGGAAGATACTCGGATGCCCCGGAACCCGATTCGAGCAATGGTAGGGACCGAGTTGCGTCGACTCGGAGTACTCGCGCGCCGCGCGTCGGCGGTGTTCGACCGCTCCAGCCTCGCGCTGACGGGACGCCGTGAGCACTTCGATCCGGCCCACCCCTGGTTTCTCAGCGGCGCGGAACGGGGCAACAGCGACACCAGGATTCAGCAGTGGACCGACGGCAACGACGTCATTCCGCTGATCCACGGCAAGGTGTACTTCGCGGCGCTGGCGGATGCCCTGCACCGCGCCGGCCGGAACGACCTGGTGCTGTTCACGGATTGGCGCGGCGACCACGATCAACAGCTCGTCGACGGCGTGACGGTAGCCGACGCATTCGCCGCCGCCGCCCGTCGCGGCGCGATCGTCAAGGGCATGATGTGGCGCTCGCACATCGAGACACTGGGCTATCCCGGCCGTCGCAATCGCAGGCTCGCGAAGATACTCGAGGCGGCCGGTGGCGAGGTGATCCTCGACCAGCGAGTGCCCACCTTCGGCAGTCACCACCAGAAACTCGTCGTGGTGCGCTACGCCGACCCGGACACGCCGGACGTCGCGTTCGTCGGCGGTATCGACCTCGCGCGGGCACGACGCGACGACGCCGACCACTTCGGCGATCCGATGAGCCGACCGTTCCCACCCGAGTACGGGGAGACCCCGGCCTGGCACGATGCGCAGTTGCAGATCCACGGCCCCGCCGTCCGAGACGTCGAGGACGTTTTCCGTGAGCGCTGGGAGGATCCCGCCGCGTTGTCGCGATTGCCGTGGCACGCCGTACCCGACATCCTGCGAGGCGTCACCCGCTCCCCGTCCGAACTGCCTCCTCCCGCTGCACCACCCGCTCCGTGCGGAACCTGTTCGGTGCAATTGCTGCGAACCTATCCGCGTCGCCGGCCCGCGTATCCGTTTGCGCGGGACGGTGAGCGGAGCGCGGCCCAGGCCTACGCGAAGGTGCTGCACCGGGCCCGAAGTCTGGTGTACGTGGAGGATCAGTACCTGTGGTCGGAGGATGTGGCGCGCGTGTTCGCCGAGGCACTGCGCCGTGAACCGCGGCTGCGCCTGGTGGCGGTCGTCCCGAAGTTCCTCGACGAAGACAGCCCCATCACCATCCCGTCCGCGCTGCTGGGGCACTCCTCGGCGCTCGAGACCATCCGCGAGGCGGGTGGAGATCGCGTGCTGGTCCTCGACCTCGAGAACGACCGGGGCATCCCCGTGTACGTGCACTCCAAGGTGTGCATCGTCGACGACACGTGGGCGGCGGTCGGCAGCGACAATTTCAACCGGCGTTCCTGGACCCATGATTCGGAACTGACCGCCGCCGTACTGGACACCGAACGAGACACGCGCGCGCCCGTCGACCCGTCGGGACTCGGTGACGGCGCCCGTCGATTCGCTCGCGATCTGCGTCTCGAGCTGGCCCGGGAGCATCTCGGCAGGAAAGACGGTGACGACTCCGATCTGATCGATCTGGACGAGTTCTTCGACGTCGTCAGAACCAGCGTCGATGCTCTGGACCGTTGGCACAAGGCACCGTCGGCGGGCACCCGGCCGGCGGGCCGGCTGCGCCGCCACCACATCGATGTGCCACCGCAATGGCAGCAGATCGCCGCCTCTCTGGTCTACCGGTTGATCGTCGACCCGGACGGGCGGCCGTTCCGGATGCGGTTGCGTCGTACCTACTGACGATTGGCCTCCCCGTCGACCGGGTACGCGGTCTCCACATCCCGACACCGTGAGGAGGATCCAGCATGACGGTGACCGTCTCGGACCGATTCGACATCGACGCCGCGCCCGAGCAGGTGATGCGTGCGCTCGAGGATGTCGAACACATTCCCGAATGGTCGTCGGCCCACAAGAACGTCGAGGTGCTCACCCGCGACACGGAGGGCCGCCCACGCCGGATACGGATGACGTTGTCGCTGTTCGGGTTCGCCGACACCCAGACGATCGAACACGACTGGGCCGAACGATCGACGTCCTGGACTCTGGTCGACAGCACGATGCAGCGCAGCCAGGACGGCATGTACGCACTGGAACCGAGCGAACGCGGCACCCGCGTGCAGGTCACCATGTCACTGGATCCGAAGGTGCCGGTCCCCGGCTTCGTTCTTCGCCGCGGCCAGAAGCATGCCCTCGACGCGATCCGCAGAGGGCTGACCGACTTCGTCCTCTCCCGCTACACCTGATCTCGGAGCAACTCACGGATTCCGCACAGCGGCAGATGGATCCAGCCTTCCCGGGCGGCGACAGCGCGCTGCGTCGCATCGGGACGGGTGGTTCTCCCGAGCGCTGCGGCTCGCGCGGCGAGGCATGCGACGACCGCATCGAACGCGTCGTCGGAGGCGATGCACAGGTCCCGGAAGCCGCCGAGATCCAGTTCCGGAAGGGCTCGTTCCAGTGCAACCACGGACGCGGCCCGAGCCTCGCGGTTCTTCGCGCTCTTGTAGCCCTTGAACGGCAGGTCCCAGCCCCGTAGTGCAGCGGCGGGATACACCTCGACCACGGCTCCGTCGACGCGATCGACATCGACCCCGACGGCCTCGAGTTCTGCGAGCAGGCCCGCGCACCGAAGCGCCACGTGTGCGATGAGGTCCGCGGACACACTCAGCGGGACGATCCCCGTCTCGGCATGCACTATGCGGTCGGTCAACCGCCGGACCAACGGGAGGCGTCCGGAGCGACTGCTCAGGGCGCGTTCGCGCGAGTACTCGAGGCGGTGGTGTGCGGCGACGAAGTCGACGAACGCGTCCGGCCACCCGAACGGCGCGTCGATGCCGCTCCGGTCCGCCGCCGTCACCGCGTTCACGACCTCCAGGTCGGTCGCGCCGAGCCGCAACTCCCGAACGGTCGCGGTGCCGCCTTCCCAGGCGACGGTGGCGACCGCCGTCTTCGCCGGTTCCGCCGCGAGGTCGACCCCTACCGTCTGCACCCCCGTCACGCTATCCGCTGTCTGCACTGCGTGCCCCGCGTGGATTACCTTCTGCATTCGTGCCACGGTGGAGGCGGATCCCTTTCAGGAGGTGCATCGCCATGGAGCACACCCAGCACAGCGGCCCGGCGCAGGAATGCCCGGACTGTCACGCACTCGCCGCAGACCTCGAGGCCCACAAGCAATGGCACTCCAGGGTTGTCCACGACCTCGCCGTCGCCGTCGAGAAGGAGGTGGACAGAAGGACGAAGGCACCCTGACGTGGACGCGTTGGTGGCCGCTCGCGGCGACGGCGGCGTTCGTCGTGCTGCTCGCCGCGACGGGCACGATCCCGACCTGGCCCGGCCTGATCCACCTGGTGGCACTGCCCCCGCTGGATCAGTTCACCGACCTGCGGCTCCTGCTGTCGCGGGCGTCGTCGTGGCCGGTGTTCCTGGCATTGCTCGCCGTCGTGACCGCCGTGCGGGTGGTGCTCATGGCGTGGCTCCTGGGTGGGCTCGACACCCGGCGCCTGCGCTTCGCCGCCGTGTTCTACACGGTCGCGTTCGGGCCGGTGTTGCTTGCGGCGTTCGCCGATGCCGCCGCCTTCGCGGTCCTGTACTCCCGGCTGTTCTGGCCGGCAGTCGCCCTGATCGGGGTGCTGATATTCACCCTCGGCCCGGTGCCGTGGCAGGGCAGGCCCCGGTTGCGCGAGGCCGTCGCACTGACCTGGCGGCGTGGGCTGCGGGTCGAGGTGATCCTGCCGTACTGCGCGGTGATCCTGGCGCTCGGTGCGGTCGCCGACCGGGTCCCGGTCCTGACGGTGCCGCTCGTGCCGGTCTCGGCCGTCGCGACCGGGTTGACGATCCTGGCGATGGACCGCCCGGCATTGCGCCGGCCGAGGGCGGTCCTGGCCGCGTTCGTCGCAGTGCTCACCGCCCTGTCGATCGCGTTCGTCGCAACCCGCGGGAACGATAGACCGGAAACCGGTCCCCCACAGCGGGGTTCGCTGTTGATCCTGCCCGGAATCAACTCGGCGTCGGGCCGGAGCGCGATCCACGCAACGGACGTGCACCGCCTCGGCTACCGCTGCGAGCAGGTGTACTACTTCTCGTATGCCGGACCGGGAAATGGGCAGCCACAGGAGGACGCGACCTGTCCGATCCGCACCGGCGCCCCCTACGGGCCGACCGACACCGAGCGGCCGTTCCACGAGCAGGTCGATCTGTTCGTCGAGCAGGCATCCGTGGTGCCTCGCCCACTGGTGGTCGCCGCGCACTCGCACGCCGTATGGGTGGTGTGGGAAGCCGTCGCCACCGGCCGGGTCGACGCCGACGCGTTGCTGCTGGTGGGTGCATTCTCGAGCACCCCGACCGGTTACCCTCCACCGCACGTGGACGATCCCGGCCGCGTCGTGGGCGACCTGCTGCGGGTCGCGGCATCGTCCGCCGGCCTGGCCGGCTTCCGGTTCGATCCGGACTCCCCCGCCGCACGGGACCTGCTCGGTACGGCCGGCGCGGCGGAATCGATTCTTGCTCAGCAACTTCCACCGAGCGTGCGCGCCATGAGCCTGCCCTCGGCCGCCGACCTGCCGTTGATGGCTGACCACCGACTGGATGTCGAACGAAACGAGTGCCCGGCACGTGTCGCCCACCCGAACCTGCCCACATCGACAGCATTCGAGGACGCGACGATCCGCTTCCTGAACGGCCGCCCTCCCCCTCCGTGCCCGCCTTGGCGGGACTGGGGCGCCGTGGTCCTGCGACCGTTCGGAATGCCCTCGGGACAAGCCGTGCGGTGACTCCGATGCCCGCGTCGACAAAGACTGCCGAGATGGGTCTTCGAAGGAGCATGATGGAAAGGTGACGCCTGCGGCGCCGACGGTCCCCGACCGGCGGTGCGGCCGGCCGACAGGGACGTAAGACGTTGCACCACAACGTCTCTTACGCACCCGCGTACACCTTACGATCAGGAGTGACCGCCATGACATCGATCCAACCCGGCGGTGGAGGTGGCGGGACGATGGCCCGCCCGAACTCGTCCGGCCTCGCGGAGGTCATCGACACCATTCTGGACAAGGGCCTCGTCATCGACGCGTTCGTACGTGTCTCTCTCGTCGGCATCGAGCTCGTGACCATCGACGCCCGCATCGTCGTCGCCAGCGTCGACACCTACCTGCGCTTCGCCGAGGCGGTCAACCGGCTCGAGATCTCCCAGACCGAACCGAAGGGCCTGCCCGAGATCGTCGGCGACATCGGCGGCAAGACGATCGAAAGCGCCGCCAAGAAGAAGACCAACAGCGCTCTGGATTCGGCGGCCGAGAAGATCCTCGGATTCCTCGACGACGTCTCCGAGCAACGCCGGCGGAAGTAGCGCTCGACGTGCCGCGAGGTGACCGCGAGAACGGTGACCGACGGCGAGCACAGCGATGAGTCTGCCGATGCCCGGCGGTCTACCCCTCGACCGAGACCACCAACCTACGGGAGTACGGAATGGGACTCATCGACATCGAGCTGTTCGCAACCCTCGACCTCGTCGGGCAGGCACCCGGCGGCCCCGACGAGGACCCGGAGGGGTTCCCGTTCGGCGGCTGGCAGGCACCCCTGATCGACGAGGTCACCGGTGCACAGATCGGTGCCGCATACGAGGGCACGGACGCTCTTCTGCTCGGCCGGCGGACCTACGACATCTTCGCCGCCTACTGGCCTCACCAGGAGGGCGGCGAGGACAATTACATCGCCACACTGTTCAACGGCGTCCCCAAGTACGTGGCCTCCCGCGGCAGCCCCGACCTCTCGTGGGCCGGGTCCACGCAACTCGGCCCGGATCTGGCGGCCGCAGTGCGCGAGATCCGTGACCGGCACGAGCACATCAAGGTCGTGGGGAGCCTCGATCTGGTGCAGACACTTCTGCGTGAGAAACTCTTCGACCGCCTCGACCTCTGGGTGCACCCGATCGTGCTCGGCGTCGGGAAGAAGGTGTTCGACGGGGGCGCGGTGCCCACGAACCTCACCCTCCTCGAACCACCGGCAGCAGGCCGGAAGGGCACCGTGTACCTGCGCTACAGGCTCGCCGCCGGCACACCGGAGACCGGGGACATGAGCGCACCCGATCGTGGCGTCGGACGCGACGACTGAAGCCGCCGGATGGCGACTCCACGCGACCGAGTTGTCTGTGACCTGCAGTTTCTCCAATTTTATGCGTAACGAGCCCGACCTTCCGGTCGATCACGTGGCAGCGGAAACATGCACTGCCGGTGTTCCGCACCGAGATCTCAGTGCCGATCAGGAGAAACATTGCACATCAGCCCCAGCGCGACCTGCACGACCGACAGATTAGTGACCGACGCGAACGAGATCACGGAACGAACCGTTCGAGGTCCGGAATGACCGTTCGCACCTACGGCCCCGCGCACCGCTGGTTCGCCTGGCGACCGGTGGACACCACCGACCGAGGCCGTGTGTGGATGCGCGTCGTCTGGAGACGACGCGCATACATCGACCTGGGCACCGCGCCCGGTTCCATGCAGTACTGGACGTACTCGAAGCACGAACCGGGCGTTCGGCGATAACGCCCGGCTGCCCTACCGGGCTGCCTGAGCAGTCGCCCACCGGTAATCCGCCTTGCCGGCCGGAGTCCGCTTCACCTCGTCGACGACGACGATCGACCGCGGGATCTTGTATCCCGCCAGCGACTTGCGGCAGTGCTCCTGCACTTCTTCCAGCGTCAGCTCGCCCGCGTCCGGGTAGGTGGCGATGACGGCGGCGACGGCCTGCCCCATGCGCTCGTCCGGCACGGGCACGACGAGGGCGTCCGCGACGGCCGGGTGCGCATGGAGTGCGGCCTCGACCTCTTCGGCGAAGACCTTCTCGCCACCGGTGTTGATGCACTGCGAGCCGCGGCCGAGGAAGACGATCGTGCCGTCGGCCTCCACGCGCCCCATGTCGCCGAGGATCGACAGGCGGGTACCGTCGGCGCGGGTCGGGAACGTCCGGGCGGTCTTCTCCTCGTCCTTGTAGTAGCCGAGGGGGACGTTACCGATCCGCGCGATGTATCCGATGTCGTCGGAACCCGGCGGAATCTGCTCGAATCGCTCGTCGACGAGAATCATGTTGGGCGACGGCGGCATCCGCAGATTCCCGTCCTCGTCGACGTCGAACGCGCCGTCGTTGCCGGATTCCGATGCACCGAAGTTGTCGCGCAACAACAGATCCGGCTTCACCGCGAGCATCCGGTCGCGCACACTCGTCGACCAGATCGCGCCGCCCGAGGTGATCGAGAACAGCGAACTGTAGTCGACCTCGCCCTTCCTGCGTTCCATCTCGTCGACCAGTGGCAGTCCCATACCGTCCCCGACGATGAGGATCACCTGCACCTTGTCCTTCTCGATGGACTCGACGACCTTCTTCGGGTCGAAATCCCGCCTCAGGACGACCCGGGCACCGAGCGTGAAGAACGTGAACAGCGAATACAGGGCTGCACCGTGCATGAGGGGCGCAGCGATGAGGAACGCCAGGCCGGGGAACTCCTTCGCTCCCGCCGCCACCTCGGCGAGATCCTTCCGCGGTTCGGTGCCGTACGGGTTGCCGCCGGAGAGCGGCTTGCGGAAGAAGTCGTCGTGCCGCCACATGACACCCTTCGGGTATCCCGTCGTGCCACCCGTGTAGAGCAGGTACAGGTCGTCTCCCGAGCGCGTCGGGAACTCGGCTTCGGCCGGCAGATCGTGCGCGTCGGCGAAGGAGATCACGGCAACGGACCGACGCTCGGCGGCCTCCCGCAGCTCGTCCTCGGTCTCACCCACCACGAAGACCGATCGGATCAGCGGACAACTGTCGAGCAGCGACGCGAGCACCCGCTGATGTTCCGGAAGCTCGACGACCACCGCCGCCGAATCCGAATTGGTGAAGATGTACTCGAGTTCCGTGGGGGTGTACCGGTAGTTGACGTTGATCGGCACGGCGCGGATCTTGATGAGACCGAGGATGCTGGTGACGTGCTCGACGCTGTTCTTGAGGAACAGCGCCACATGATCGCCCTGGGAGATTCCTGCCCGGGCGAAGAGCTGTCCCGTGCGGTTGGATTCGGCTTCCAGTTGCGCATACGTGAGGTTCAGGTCTTCGTAGGTGAGCGCGATCCGATCCGGCACCGCGGCGGCGACCGTCTCGAATACATCCGCAAGGTTGAACTGCATCCCGAATCCCCTCCTGCAACCGTCCGAGTCCGTTTCGTCGGACTCCGATCACAAATCTAGAACACGTTGCACCTGCGGTGGAAGGGTTTGTGCCGATTGCCCGGCCCGACCGGCCGGGACTGTGGGGACTCCAGCAGCCGGTCGAGTTCCGGAAAGCGCGCCCGACGCAAACCGCAACCCGTCCGGATGCCGGAGTCCACTGTCACTGCACTACCGGGTCACCGGCCCGTCACTCACGGCGCCAACCAGACGACCGCCCACCCTCCGTCGCCGTCCTGGCACTCGTACGTGGCGTGGGGGTTGGCGTTGGTCACGATCCACTGCACGCACTGCCATTCACTGCTCAGTCCGGTCTTCAGCAGAATTCGCGTTTCCGCCGCGGCGGTGCCGGCCGCTCCGGCCACGATGGCCGTGGCGCCCACCGCGACTGCCAGCGATGCGATCAGTTTCTTCATCCGAGTTCTCCTCACAGTGTGCGTTCGTTGACGAAGAGGTGACCGGTCCGTGCTCTTCACGGATGAGAGCGCGGGCGCCCCGGCAATGTTCCGAAGTTCCGAAACTTCTCTGCGGGTCGATATTTCGGAGCCTCGCGAAGCCCCTCGGACCTCCCCTTCGAATTCACCCGACGACTCCGGGAACATTTCGCCCTCTCCGGGTCTCGAACCTTCGGAGCGACCCACTCGGCCGCTCTCACCCGGAACGCAAGGAAGGAACCGACATGACCGCTCCCGAACAGGGCACCGGCCAGGCCGCAGCAACCACCGACACCGCGACCTCGACATACCCCGGCGGTGCACCCGCCGCCGTCGATGCGGGTCTGGCCCAGGAATCGACCGGTCCCTCCCCCACCACGGCCCAGGACCCGACAGGCACCGCGTCCGGACTCGGCATCGACATCGGCGCCATGATCAACGACCCGAACCAATCGGTCGACCTGTCCATCGACGTGATCGGCGGCGGCGTGGACGTGGACACCGGCCTCGCCGTGGGTGCCGGCGTCGAGGTGTCGATCAGTGCACCGGGTGGCGTACCTCAGGTCAGCGTCGGCGGTGGTGGTCAGGTCGCGGTCGGTGGCCAGTTCGACGTGTACGGCACCTACGACGACATCGACGTCACCACCGATGCCGACGCCGGCACCATGGATGCCGAGATCGAATCCGTCGACGCATCCGCTTCCGGATACGGCGGAGTCCAGGCGGGCGCCGAGTTCGGTGTCGACTTCTCCGCGAGCCCGGTGGACGGCGGGATCCCCGGCATCGGCGTCAGCGGTGAAGTCGGCTTCGAAACCCAGAGCGGTCTCGACCTGGACGGGGGATACAGCACCTTCGACCTGCGCAGCGAACCCGGCTACGACACCGGGTGGTGAACCCCCGGGCACTCGGCCGGAACTACCGCACGATCCGTTCGCCGATCACGATCAGCGTCTCGGTCAGCAGGTCACGCACCTGGTCCTGGCTGAGTGCCTTGCGGTCCACCCACTCCCGGACCGCCGCCTTCACCATCCCGCCGTAGGCGCGAACAGTGGCCGACGCGGTGTCACGCGCGTCCCCGGAAGCGGTGAATCCGATGGCTTCGAGCACCCGTTCGGCGGCCCGGTTGTCCGCCTCGTCGAGAATCGCCCGGAGTTCCGCGTCGTTCGCGGCACCGTCCACCCCCACCGCGAGCCAGGTGCGACCGTGCGCGGCAAGGACTTTCATCAGCCGGTCGACCGACGCCGTGACGCGTTCGCGCAGCGTCCCGTCGGGAAGGTCGACTTCGTCGAGCATCGGCACGACCATCATTGCTCGCACCACCTCGAGGTAGAGGTCGCGTTTGGTCCCGAAGTAGTGATGGGGCAACCCGCGTGCGACG
>Ga0182742_1003088_pt1 | contig 16957 bp, 14 predicted proteins | sample eDN5th37CBELigMG_FD_128880 | JGI IMG/M metagenome (GOLD analysis project Ga0182742, IMG submission 128880) | Enriched Miracle-Growth compost microbial communities from Emeryville, California, USA - eDNA 5th pass 37_C BE-Lig MG (version 2)... ...
CGACGGATGCCGCGGCCGCCGCATCCGTCTATGTGCACGTCGCCGGAGCCGTCGCCGCCCCGGGCCTGTATCGACTCGACGCGGGTGCGCGCGTGGTGGATGTCATCGCGGCGGCGGGCGGCTTCGTCGAGGATGCGGACGAAGCCGCCGTCAACCTCGCGCGGCCGCTGAGCGACGGGGAGCAGCTCGTCGTCCCGCGGGTGGGGGAGCAGGTGGAGTCGGGCGGCGCGGGTTCGGCGGGTGACGGGAGGATCAACCTCAACACGGCGTCGGCCGCCGAGCTCGAATCGCTGCCGCGCATCGGCCCGGCGATGGCGCAGCGGATCCTCGATTGGCGCGACGCGAACGGACGCTTCACGAGCGTCGAGGACCTGCTGGCGGTACCGGGCATCGGTGACAAGATGCTCGAGGCGCTGCGCGACCTGGTGACGGTGTGATCGTGTCGACCGACAGGAGGAACGTGCGGCTCGCTCCGGTGGCGGCGGGAGCATGGGCGGTCGCGGGTCTGAGCACGGTGGCGCCCGCGACGTCGACGTGGCTCGCGATCGGGTCGTGGGTCGCGGCCCTCGCGATGCTCGCCTGGCTGGTGCGGGCGCCGCGTAGACGGCGACACATGGCGGATGCATCGCTCTGGGCCGTCGTCGCCGTGCTGGCGCTCGTGGCGGGTGCCGCGGCGGCATCGCACGTCGCGTTCGCGCTGCCGGCGCGCGGAGACGCGGCCTCGCTCGGACTCGACGGAGGTCGGGCGGTGACCGTCGCGGCGGTGGTGACGGGGAAAGTCGAGCGGCGTTCCGACGGGCGCGTGGCGTTCGACGCGGTGGCTTTGCGCGTGTCGGCGGGCCCCGAGCCGCAGGCGGTGTCGACGGACGTGACGATCCGCGTCGATCCGTCGGATGTGTCGGGCGTGGCGCCCGTCGACGTCGGCGCGCGCATCGTCGCGAGTGGCACGGTCCGCGACGCGTCGCCCGGCGATCGGGCGGTGCTCGTGGTGACGGCGCGCGAGCTGGATGTCGTCGAAGGCCCTGTGGGAGTCGCGGCCGCCGGAGGACAGCTTCGCCGCGGGCTCGTGAGCGCTGCGCGGGGGCTTCCCGCTCCGGGATCCGAACTCGTACCCGGTCTTGCGGTGGGCGACACCTCGCTCGTGTCGCCCGAGCTCGACGCCGCGATGAAGTCCTCGTCGCTCTCACACCTGACGGCGGTGTCGGGCGCCAACTGCGCCCTCGTGGTGGGCATCGCCTTCGGGATCGCCGCGCTGTGCGGCGCGCCGCGCGCCATCCGTGTCGGTGTCGCCCTCGCGGCGCTCGGCGGCTTCATCGTCCTCGTCACACCCGAGCCGAGCGTCGTGCGCGCCGGAGTCATGGCCGCGCTCGCGATGCTCGGAGTCGCGCTGGGCCGCACCGGACATGGATTCTCGCTGCTGTGCCTCGCGGTGGCGGTGCTCGTCGTCGCGGACCCGTGGCTCTCGACTTCGCTCGGGTTCGCCCTCTCGGCCGCGGCGACGGGGTCACTGCTGCTCTTCGCGCGACCGCTCGCGAAGGGCCTCAGCCGGTGGATGCCGCGCGCACCGGCACTCGCCCTCTCGGTGCCGCTTGCGGCGCAGCTCGCGTGCGGGCCGCTGCTCGTGATGATCGCGCCGTCCGTGCCGCTGTACGGGGTCGTGGCGAACCTCCTCGCCGCGCCGGCTGCGGCCCCCGCGACGATCGTCGGGCTGCTCGCGTGCCTTGCGGCGCCCGTGCCGGTGCTCGCGTACGGGATGGCGGCGATCGCGTGGGTGCCCGGAGCGTGGATCGCGGGCACTGCGATGACCTTCGCGGCGCTGCCGGGCGGGCAGCTGCCGTGGCTCGAAGGTCTGCCCGGGCTCGTGGTGCTGGCTGTGCTCGGCACCGCGGTCGGACTGCTCATCGGCCTGTCGAGTCGGGCGCGTCGCGCGCGCGCGGTCGCCGGCGCGATCGTGGCCGTGACGGTCGGGGCCGCGGCGGGCACGTCCGCTCTCGCGGGCGTCGTCGGTCGCTGGACGATCCCCTCGTCCTGGAGCATCATCGCGTGCGACATCGGCCAAGGCGATGCGCTTGTGCTTCGCTCGGCGGACGCCGTGGCGCTCGTCGACACGGGCCCGGACCCCGCGGCGCTCGGAACGTGCCTCGCGAAAGCCGGTGTCGATCGGATCGATCTCCTCGTGCTCACGCACTTCGACCTCGACCACGCCGGGGGAGTGGATGCCGTGATCGACCGTGTCGAGACGGTGCTCCACGGACCCCCGGCTTCAGCATCCGACGAAGGTCTGCTGGCTCGGCTCGACGCGGCGGGATCGCGCGTCGTCGAAGCGAGCGCGGGCATGGCGGGCTCCCTCGGCGAAGCGCGCTGGCGCGTGCTGTGGCCGCGGGCCGACAATCGGGCATTCCCCACGGGCAACGACGCGAGCGTCGTGCTCGACGTACGCGGGGGAGGGATCCCGCCGTCGCTGCTGCTCGGCGACCTGTCGGCGTCGCCGCAACGGTCGCTCGTGGCATCCGGGACGCTCGCTCCGCCCTACGCTGTGGTCAAGGTCGCCCACCACGGCAGCGCCGATCAGGAACCGCGGATCTACGAGCTGGCCCATCCTTCCGTCGCGGTCATGATGGTCGGCGCCGACAACACGTTCGGGCACCCGCGAGCCGAGACGATCGCCGTGCTCGAGGGTCTCGGTACGAAAGTCGGGCGCACGGATCGCGACGGGCTCGTCGCCGTCTGGGAGGACGGCGGACGCCTCATTCTGTGGCGCGAACGCGGAACGGAACCGGATGCCCGCCCCGGCCGACCTCGCGGCCCGCCCGCTGCGGCCGACGTCGGCGTCGGTGGCCGATGCGAGTATGGGCGGATGACCGAGGACCCGAGATCGCTGTGGGATGCCGAAGCGGAGACCTTCGACGAGTCGGCCGACCATGGGCTGCGCGACCCCGACATCCGTCGGGCGTGGGCCGACCTGCTGCTTCCCGTCATCGATGGCCGGGGACTCCGAGTGGCTGACCTCGGGTGCGGAACCGGCACGCTCTCCCTCCTGCTCGCCCAGGAGGGCGGGCACCTCGTGACGGGCGTCGACTTCTCGCCGGAGATGATCCGGCGCGCGCGTGAGAAGGGAGCGCAGACGCACCCGCGGCCCGACTTCGTCGTCGCGGATGCGGCCGACCCTCCGCTGCCTGCGGGATCTTTCGATGTCGTCCTCTCCCGCCATGTGCTGTGGGCGATGCCGGATCCTGCGGCGGCGCTGGAGAACTGGATCAAGCTCCTCACACCGACAGGCGTCCTGATCCTCGTCGAAGGGCGATGGCACACCGGCGCCGGGCTCACCGCCGAAGAGAGCGTCCGAATCGTCAGCGATCGGCGGCAGAGCGTGCAGCTTCGCGCCCTCGACGACCCGTCCTATTGGGGCGGCGCCATCTCCGACGAGAGATACCTCATCGTCAGCCCCAGTTGACCCACGACCGTGCCGCGAGGGCGGCCCGCCGCCCGCCTGTCGCGTCCGACCCTCTCGGTAGGCTGGTCGGCATGGCAGCGGCTCGAAGCACCCCGGCGGGCCGGTCCTCGTCGTCACGCGGTCGCGGCGGTGCACGCGGCGGTGCGACGCGATCCGTGATCCCGCAGCTCTCATGGCGCGACCCGCAGCCGGCTCCGATCGTGCTCATCTCAGGCCCCGAAGAGGTGTGCGCCGAACGCGCGATCGCCGGCGTGCGCGACTACCTTCGCGCCGAGGACCCGAGCCTCGAGGTGTCCGACCTGCGCGCCGACGACTACGCGCCCGGAACGCTGCTCGCGGTGACGTCGCCGTCCCTGTTCGGCGAGCCGCGCCTGGTTCGCGTCTCCGGGGTCGAGAAGTGCTCCGACGCGTTCCTCGCCGAGGCGCTCGCGTACCTCGCTGCGCCGCAGGAAGGAGCGACGGTCATCCTGCGGCACACCGGAGCGACGGTGCGCGGCAAGAAGCTCCTCGACGCGATCCGTGCCGGTGACGGCGGGGGCGTCGAGATCGCATGCCCTGCGATCAAGCGCGACGCCGACCGCTTCGACTTCGCCGCCGAGGAGTTCTCGGCCGCCCGCAAGCGCATCGCGCCGGCGGCGCTTCGCGCGCTCGTCTCGGCGTTCGCCGACGATCTCACCGAGCTCGCGGCGGCGTGCCAGCAGCTCATCAGCGACGTGCCGGGCGATGTGACCGAGCAGATCGTCGAGCGGTACTACGGCGGCCGCGTCGAGACGTCGGCGTTCACCGTCGCCGACACCGCCATCGCGGGGCGCTACGGCGACGCGCTCATCGCACTGCGGCACGCGCTCGCGTCGGGCGCCGACCCGGTGCCGCTCGTCGCAGCGATCGCGTCGAAGCTGCGCACGATGGCGCGCGTCGCCGGCAGCCGAGAGCCGTCCCAGGCACTCGCGGCCCGCCTCGGACTCAAGGACTGGCAGGTCGACCGCGCGCGTCGCGACCTGTCGGGCTGGAACGAGGCATCGCTCGGCATGGCGATCATGGCCGCCGCTCAGGCGGATGCCGACGTCAAGGGCGCCTCGCGTGACCCGGTGTTCGCACTCGAGCGCCTCGTCACCGTCATCGCGACGCGTGCACCTTACGGTGCGTGAACGGGAGCCCGACGGCTCGCGTGCGCATACGGAGATGGCCCGTCCCTTCGGGGACGGGCCATCTCGAAGCTGCTCAGATCAGAGCGACGCAACCTGCTTGGCGATCGCCGACTTGCGGTTGGCGGCCTGGTTCTTGTGGATGACGCCCTTGCTGACGGCCTTGTCGAGCTTGCGGGCCGCCACCTTGAGCGACTTCTCGGCGGCGGCCTTGTCGCCGGCCGCCACGGCCTCGCGGGTGTGACGCACGAGGGTCTTCAGCTCGCTCTTCACGGCCTTGTTGCGCTCGCGCGCCTTCTCGTTGGTCTTGTTGCGCTTGATCTGCGACTTGATGTTCGCCACGTGTCGACGTTCTTTCGTTCGGAGGATTTCGATGGAGTGCCGGGTGGCAGGAGAGGGATGCCGCACGGCGGTCGTGAGGGACGAACCCACACGCAAGCCAAACACTGAGTCTACCAGGTCTCGCGCCGCCCCTATGACTGCCGGTGCTCGATCGTCGTGAGGGCCAGATTGAGGATCGCATTGAACACACGCGGCCTCATGGCCGTCACGAGGTGACTCGTCCGGGGGATGACGATCAGCTCGGCATGCTGCGCCACACGTGTGAAGAGTCGCTCGTTCACCCGCAACTGGTCGTACTGGCCGTTGACGAACCACAGCGGCACCTCGATGCGGTGCAGCGCCGCGAGCAGGTCGAGCACCGAGAGGCTGCGCAGGGCGATGTCCTGCGCGTCGTATGCGTAGCCGCCGGCGCCGAAGTCCATGCGGGTCTCGGGCGGCAGTGTGCGATCGAGCACGAGGTCGGCGATGCGCTGCCCCCGCCCGGGCAGCCGATCGAATCCGCGCGCGAGCAGACGGTACGTCGTGAGTCCGACTCCGCGCGGGATGGCGGTGCACGACGCGGCGATGAAGCCCGCGACGGGCGGCGGATCCTCCGCGCCGGCGTACTCGATCGAGAGGAGCCCGCCCATCGAGTGCCCGACCAGCAGCACGGGGCCGCGCTCCGCGGCATCTCGCACCGCGTTGTCGATCGTCTCGAACGCCGTCTCGATCGTGAAGAGCTCCGACATGCGCGAGCCGTGGCCGGGCAGGTCCACCGCGGTCACCGGATTGCCGCGCTCGGTGAGGTACTCGAGCTGCGCGCGCCACATGGTGGCGGACGTGCGGATGCCGTGCACGAGCACGACCTGCACGACCATGCGAATCAGATTATGCGGTGCGCGACGGCGGTCACGGCATCCGCGACGGTGGTCGCGGCATCCGTGGGTGTGCGCCGAAATCGGGCCTGCGCGTCGGGCCGCGGCCTCCGTCATCGTCCTCGGCCATCGGTCAGGACCCGCCCACGTAGAATCGACGGGACATGTCACCGCGCGCCCTGAAGCCTCTCGAGCCGTCCGCGACCCCTCCTGAGCTGATCCGCAACTTCTGCATCATCGCCCACATCGACCACGGCAAGTCGACGCTGGCCGACCGGATGCTGCAGATCACCGGAGTCGTGGCCGAGCGCGACATGCGCGCGCAGTACCTCGACCGCATGGACATCGAGCGCGAGCGCGGCATCACGATCAAGTCCCAGGCGGTGCGGATGCCGTGGGCCACCGAGGCCGGGACGTTCGCGCTCAACATGATCGACACCCCCGGGCACGTCGACTTCACGTACGAGGTGAGCCGCTCGCTCGCGGCGTGCGAGGGTGCGATCCTGCTCGTCGACGCGGCGCAGGGCATCGAGGCGCAGACGCTCGCGAACCTGTATCTCGCCCTCGAGAACGACCTGCACATCATCCCGGTGCTCAACAAGATCGACCTGCCGGCAGCCGACCCCGAGAAGTTCGCCCTCGAGCTGGCCAACCTCATCGGCGGCGACCCCGACGACGTGCTGCGCGTCTCGGGCAAGACGGGCCAGGGGGTCGAGGAGCTGCTCGACCGCATCGTGCGCGACATCCCGCCGCCGAAGGGCGAGGCGGATGCCCCGGCGCGCGCCATGATCTTCGACAGCGTCTACGACGCGTATCGCGGCGTCGTGACATATGTCCGCATGGTCGACGGCAAGCTCGAGCCGCGTGAGCGCATCCAGATGATGTCGACGAAGGCGACCCACGAGCTGCTCGAGATCGGCGTCTCGAGCCCCGAGCCGATGCCCACGAAGGGTCTCGGCGTCGGCGAGGTGGGATATCTCATCACCGGCGTGAAGGACGTGCGCCAGTCGAAGGTCGGCGACACGATCACCGATCAGCGCAAGCCCGCCGCCGAGCCGCTTCCGGGCTACACCGACCCGAAGCCCATGGTGTTCTCGGGCATCTACCCGATCGACGGCAGCGACTACGCCGAGCTCCGCGAGGCTCTCGACAAGCTGAAGCTGTCGGATGCCGCGCTCCAGTACGAGCCCGAGACGTCGGTCGCGCTCGGCTTCGGCTTCCGCTGCGGCTTCCTCGGGCTGCTGCACCTCGAGATCGTCACCGAACGCCTCGCACGCGAGTTCGACCTCGACCTCATCACGACCGCTCCGAGCGTCGTGTACGAGGTCACGACCGACACGGGGGAGCACGTCACGGTCACGAACCCGAGCGAGTACCCCGACGGCAAGGTCGCGTCCGTGTCGGAGCCCATGGTCAAGGCCGCGATCCTCACGCCCAAGGACTACGTCGGCACCGTCATGGAGCTGTGCCAGTCGCGCCGCGGCTCCCTGCTCGGCATGGACTACCTCAGCGAGGACCGTGTCGAGCTGCGCTACAACATCCCGCTCGGCGAGATCGTGTTCGACTTCTTCGACCAGCTCAAGAGCCGCACGCAGGGCTACGCGAGTCTCGACTACGAGCCCAACGGCTCGCAGGAGGCCGACCTCGTGAAGGTCGACATCCTCCTGCAGGGCGACAAGGTCGACGCATTCAGCTCGATCGTGCACCGCGACAAGGCCTACGCCTACGGCACGATGATGACCGAGCGCCTGCGCAAGCTCATCCCTCGCCAGCAGTTCGAAGTTCCCATCCAGGCCGCGATCGGCGCGCGCATCATCGCACGCGAGAACATCCGCGCGATGCGCAAGGACGTGCTCGCCAAGTGCTACGGCGGCGACATCACCCGCAAGCGCAAGCTCCTCGAGAAGCAGAAGGAGGGCAAGAAGCGCATGAAGATGGTCGGCCGCGTCGAGGTGCCGCAGGAGGCGTTCATCGCCGCCCTCTCCGGCGATGTCGAGGGCAAGGGCCCGAAGTAGGCGAAGTAGGCTGGAATCCATGCGCCGGGGCACGTTCAAAGACGAGACCGTCGACTACGCCGCCGTCGGGGCGACGCAGGCGCCGGATCTGATGCAGTACCCGCCGGAGCGCAGCATCCCGGCGGAGTCCTCGTGGCGCATCGGCAGCGGCGAGTCCCGCTTCCACGCCGCGAGCGAGGCGCTCATGTCGTGGACGGCGCAGCGCGGAGCGGGTCTGACGCTCGCGGACGTGCGCCCGGCATCCGGGCCCATGTACTCGGGTGTGAGCTTCGACAGCGAGGGCAACCCGATCGCGCCGAGCCGCATGGAGGTCGAGCAGCGCTTCGACTCCGACGGCACGCCGTTCGTGAGCGGCGGCATGACGATCCAGCTCGAGGGGCGTGTGCGCGGCATGCGCGCGGGCGGTGAGCTGCGCGTGATCTTCGCCGTCGAGGAGCCGCGTCGCGTCGGGTTCGCACTGGGCACGGTCGGCGACTCGGTTGTGAGCGGCGAGGAGTCGTTCATGCTCGACTGGCACGACAACGACGAGGTGTGGTTCACCGTGCGGGCGTTCGACCGCCCGGTCGGGCTGTTCTACCGCCTGTTCCCGCGGCTCGTGCGCCGTCGTCGGCGCGAGCTGTTCACGCGATACCTGCGCGCGATCTCGCCGCTGTACGCGACTCCGGCCTGATGGGCGCCGCGCTGCCGATCGGCGAGCCGGTCCCCGCAGACGGAGCGCTCCCCGACGAGACCTCGGTCGATGCCGCCACGCCGTTCAGCGTGTACCTGCACGTGCCGTTCTGCCGCGTGCGGTGCGGCTACTGCGACTTCAACACGTACACCTCGAGCGAGCTGCGCGGCGCACGGCAGGACGAGTACGCCGACACGCTCCTCGGCGAGGTCGAGCTCGCCCGCCGGGTCCTCGAGGCGAAGGGGCCCCTTCGGCCGGCGTCGACGGTGTTCTTCGGCGGCGGCACGCCGACGCTCCTGCCGCCGGGCGACCTCGCGCGCATGCTCGCCGGAGTGGGGGACACGTTCGGCATCGAGCCGGGGGCGGAGGTCACGGTCGAGGCCAACCCCGACACCGTGACGGATGCCGCGGCCGCCGAGCTCGCGGCATCCGGCGTCACCCGGCTGTCGGTCGGCATGCAGTCGGCCGTCCCGCATGTGCTGGCCGCGCTCGACCGCACGCACGAGCCGGCGAACGTGCGCACGGCCGTCGAGGCCGCCCGCCGCGCGGGACTCGACGTGAGCGTCGACCTGATCTACGGCGCGCCGGGGGAGTCGCTGGCGGACTGGCGCCTCTCGCTCGAGGCGGCCCTGTCGCTCGAGCCCGACCACGTCTCGGCGTACGCGCTCATCATCGAGGAGGGCACGAAGCTCGAACGCCGGATCCGTCGCGGCGAGGTGCCGGCACCCGACGACGACCTGCAGGCCGACATGTACGAGCTCGCGGACGAGCTGCTCGGCGCGGCCGGGTTCGAGTGGTACGAGGTGTCGAATTGGGCCCGCGGGCCCGAGCATCGGTCGCACCACAACCTCGCGTACTGGCGCGGCCACGACTGGTGGGGCTTCGGACCGGGCGCGCACAGCCACATCTCCGGTGTGCGGTTCTGGAACGTCAAGCATCCGGCCGCGTATGCGCAGCGCCTCGCCCTGGGGGAGACGCCGGCGGCGGGCAGGGAGAGGACGGATGCCGCGGCCCGCGCATTGGAGGGCGTGCTGCTGGGCACGCGGATCCGCGAGGGGTATCCCGTGTCGGAGCTGCTCGGGGAAGGCCGCCACGCGGTGGCCCGCCTCATCGCGGACGGGCTCATCGACGGGGCTGAGGCCCTCCACGGGAGGATCGTGCTGACGCTGCGCGGGCGCCTGCTCGCGGACGCCGTCGTTCGGGCGCTGACGCCGGGTCTGTGAGGTCGCGTATCTCGGGCAATGCCCCAGGTCGTCCGCTAGAATTGGCACTCACGACAGTAGAGTGCCAGGCGGGAGGGTGAATGGTCAGCGAACGCGGCCTCCAGGTCCTGCGGGCGATCGTGCAGGACTACGTCGACACGAACGAGCCGGTCGGCAGCAAGTCCATCGTCGAGCGGCACGCCTTCGGCGTGTCCGCCGCGACCATCCGCAACGACATGGCGCAGCTGGAAGACGAAGAGCTGATCGTCGCCCCGCACACGTCCTCGGGTCGCGTGCCCACCGACAAGGGCTACCGCGTGTTCGTCGACCACCTCGCCGAGCTTCGTCCGCTGACGTCCGCGCAGCGCGCGGCGATCACGTCGTTCCTCGACGGCGCCGGCGACCTCGACGACCTGCTCGTACGCACCGTGCGTGCCCTCACGCGCCTCACCGGCCAGGTCGCGATCGTGCAGTACCCGTCCTTCGCGCGCGCGAGCGTGTCGCACGTCGAGCTCGTGCAGCTCGGCGGCGGGCGCATGCTCGTGATCATCGTGACCGACACCGGCCGCGTCTCGCAGCGCCTCGCGACCGTGCGCGGAGAGTTCGACGAGGAAGAGGTGCGGCGCCTGCGCACAGCCGTGTCGGCCGTCATCGTGGGCCGGTCGGTCCGCGACGGCGCTCAGCTCGTCGAGGAGCGGATTGCCGAGGCATCCGCCGCGCCGGCGTCGGGTCAGACGAACCCGCTCGACGAGGCCGCGCTGGACCTTCTGCGGGCCGTTGCCGAGGAGCTCGAGGAGTTCCGCCAGGACCGCCTCGTGCTGGCGGGTGCGGCGAACCTCGCACGGCGCGAGGCCGACTTCCGCGGCAGCATCTATCCGCTGCTCGAGGCGATCGAGGAGCAGGTCACGCTCTTGCGCCTCGTGAGCGAGATGCACGCCGACGACCAGGGGCTCTCGGCGAGCATCGGTCGCGAGAACGAGCCCTTCGGGCTGGCCGAGGCATCTGTCGTGGCCAGCGATTACGATGCGACGGGCTCGCTCGCGCGCGTCGGCGTGATGGGTCCGACGCGCATGGACTACCCCACGAACCTCGCGGCGGTGCGAGCCGTCGCGCGCTACCTCACCCGGATGCTCCACGAAGAGAACTCCCGCTGACGAGGCATCCGTGACGATCGATCCCGCGGAACGCGGGCGGGAAGGCGAATGTTGGCTGACCACTACAAGGTCCTCGGCGTCTCACGCGACGCCAGCCAGGAAGAGATCAAGAAGGCGTACCGCAGGCTCGCACGCGAGCTGCACCCCGATGTGAACCCCGGCGACGATGCGGCCGAGCGGTTCAAGCTGGTCACGCACGCGTACGACGTCCTGAGCGACCCCGAGCAGCGGCGTCGCTACGACATGGGCGGCGACGACTCGCCGTTCGGCGGCGCGAACGGGTTCGGCGGGTTCAGCGACATCTTCGAGACGTTCTTCGGCGCGGCGGGCGGCACGCGCGCGGCGCGGCCACGGTCACGGCGCGAGCGCGGTCAGGACGCGCTCGTGCGCATCACCCTCGAGCTCAAGGACGTCGTGTTCGGAGTGCACCGCGACATCGAGGTCGACACGGCCGTGCTGTGCGAGACGTGTCAGGGGTCGTGCTGCCAGCCGGGCACGGGTCCCGTCACGTGCGACATCTGCCACGGCGCGGGCTACGTGCAGCGGCAGGTGCGCAGCCTGCTCGGCAACGTCGTCACGAGCCAGCCGTGCACCGTGTGCCAGGGCTACGGCACGACCATTCCGTACCCGTGCGTGACGTGCCAGGGCCAGGGCCGCGTGCGCGCGCGTCGGACGGTGTCGATCGACATCCCGGCCGGCGTCGAGACGGGGCTGCGCCTGCAGCTTCCGGGCTCGGGCGAGGTCGGCCCCGGCGGCGGCCCGAACGGCGACCTCTACATCGAGGTCACCGTCGCACCCGACGAGGTGTTCAGCCGCGACGGCGACGACCTGCTCGCGACCCTCGAGGTGTCGATGCCCGACGCGATCCTCGGCACGACCACCACGATCGAGTCGCTCGACGGACCGGTCGACCTCGAGCTGCGCCCCGGCGTGCAGTCCGGCGACGTCATCACGGTCCGCGGTCGCGGCATCACGCCGCTGCGCGGCACGCAGCGCGGCGATCTCCGCATCGGCGTGCACGTCGTGACACCCACACGCGTCGACGGACGATCGCGCGCCCTCATCGAGGAGTTCGCGAAGAAGACGAAGCCCCCGGCTCCGCGCCTGGCGCACTTCCAGCAGGGACTGTTCGCGAAGCTGCGCGACCGCTTCCGGAACGGCTGACACGGATGCCGCTGCACTTCCTCCTGGACGAGCAGGTGCTCGCGGGCCCGGGTGAGACCGTCGTGCTCACGGGGGCCGAGGCGCATCACGCGGCGGCGGTCCGCCGTGTACGGGTCGGCGAGGAGGTGACCGTCGGCGACGGGCACGGTGCATGGCTCACCGGAACATGCGAGGCGGTCGCGCCGCGCGAGGTCGTCGTGCGGATCGACGCGCGGACCGACGTCCCGCCGCCCGCACCCCGCGTCGTGCTCGTGCAGGCTCTCGCGAAGGGCGACCGCGACGAGCTCGCCGTGCAGGCTGCGACAGAGCTCGGCGTCGACGAGATCGTCCCTTGGCAGGCGGCGCGCAGCGTTTCGCGCTGGGACGCCGCGAAGGCCGCGAAGGGCCGTGCGCGCTGGGCGGCGATCGTGCGCGAGGCGGCGAAGCAGGCGCATCGCGCGTGGGTTCCCGAGGTCGGTGAGCTCGCGACGACGAAGCAGCTCTTGCGGCGCATCGGGGAGGGCGCGGCATCCGTCTTCGTCCTCGAGCCGACCGCGCAAGAACGGCTCTCGACCGTAGAGCTCGACCCAGCCGACGAGCGCGACATCGTCCTCGTCGTCGGTCCTGAGGGCGGCGTCGCACCCGAAGAGCTCGACGCGCTCGCGGAGGCCGGCGCCCGGCTCGTCCGGCTCGGAGACACCGTCCTGCGCACGTCGACCGCCGGACCGGCGGCGCTCGCGGTCGTGAGCGCGGCGCTCGGGCGCTGGTAGATCGGGCGACGGTCGACGGGCGCGCCGACCGTCAGCGGCGCGGATCGGCAGGGGATGGGGCCCTGAGCCTGTCGAAGGGTCCTCGCTAGACTTGAAGGATGAGCGAACCCTCGATCTTCACGCGTATCTACAACGGAGAGATCCCGTCCGAGATCATCGCGGAGACCGAGAACGTGTTCGCGATCCGAGACATCAACCCGCAGGCGCCCGTGCACCTGCTCGTGATCCCCAAGACGCAGGAGTATCGCGACGTCGTCGAGCTCGCCGCGGGCGACCCCGACCTGCTCACCGAGATGATCGGGCTCGCCAACACACTCGCGGCCGAGCATGCCGACGGCGATTTCCGGCTCGTCTTCAACCGCGGCGCCGGCGCCGGCCAGACCGTTTTCCACGTCCATGCCCACGTCCTCGCCGGAGGACTGGAAGAGAGAAGTCTTTGACCGACAACGAACCCGCCGTCGAGCGGGTCTACGCCGACGGAGTCGCCATGGTGCAGCTCCTCGGGCCTCAAGACCGCCTGTTGCGCGTCGTCGAGCGCGAGCACCCCGAAGTCGACGTCCACGTGCGCGGCAACGAGATCACCCTCACCGGCGACGCAGCGGCAGTCGCGGCCGCGCGCGCCCTCGTCGACGAGCTGCTCGCCATGACGAAGGCTGGGCAGGGGCTCGATCCGGTCGACGTCACGTCATCGAACCGCATCCTGCAGTCCGAAGGCGGTCCGCGCCCGTCCGAGGTGCTCGGCGAGGCGATCCTGTCGACACGTGGCAAGGTCATCCGTCCCAAGACGCTCGGGCAGAAGGCGTACGTCGACGCCATCGAGGAGAACACGATCGTGTTCGGCATCGGCCCCGCAGGCACGGGCAAGACGTACCTCGCGATGGCGAAGGCCGTGCAGGCGCTGCAGCGCAAAGAGGTGAACCGCATCATCCTGACGCGTCCCGCCGTCGAAGCGGGGGAGCGGCTCGGATTCCTTCCGGGCACCCTCACCGACAAGATCGACCCGTATCTGCGGCCGCTGTACGACGCGCTCAACGAGATGATGGACCCAGAGCTCGTGCCGAAGCTCATGGCGACCGGAACGATCGAGGTCGCACCGCTCGCGTACATGCGCGGGCGCACCCTCAATGACTCCTTCGTCGTGCTCGACGAAGCCCAGAACACGACGCCCGAGCAGATGAAGATGTTCCTCACGCGCCTCGGCTTCGGCACGAAGATGGTCGTGACGGGCGACATCACGCAGATCGACCTCCCGCAGGGCGCATCCGGACTGCGACTCGTCACGCGTGTGCTCAAGGAGATCGACGACATCCACTTCGCGTATCTCACGAGCGACGACGTCGTGCGTCACACGCTCGTCGGCCGCATCGTCGACGCGTACAGCGAGTACGACGAGCGACGTCTGGCGGCGAGGCGCGAGCGGGACGAGGCATCCGAGTTCGCCAATCGAGCCGAGCGACGCGCTTCCCTCCGCCCCGGCGGACCGCGTGACCACCTGCCGAAGCGAGGCCGCTCATGACGATCGAGATCACGAACGAGTCGGGCGTCGAGGTCGATGAGACCGTGCTGCTGCGGCTCATGGAGCACAACCTCGCCGAACTGCACGTGAGTCCGGATGCCGACGTCGCGATCCTCCTCGTCGACGAGGGTGCGATGGAGGCGCTGCACGTGCAGTGGATGGACGAGCCCGGCCCGACCGACGTGCTGAGCTTCCCGATGGACGAGCTGCGGCCGGGCACGGAGGACATGCCGACGCCTCCGGGGCTGCTCGGCGACATCGTGCTGTGCCCGCAGGTCGCCGAGACGCAGGCGGTCGCGGCGAAGCACTCCACGATGGACGAGCTCGTGCTGCTCACGACGCACGGGCTGCTGCACCTGCTCGGATTCGATCACGCCGAGCCCGAGGAGGAGCGCGAGATGTTCGGGCTGCAGAAGAGCCTCATCGCCGCGTTCCAGAGCTCGGAACGCCGGCGCGGCCGCGCATGACCGAAGCCCTCCTGCTCGTCGCGGCGGTGCTGCTCATCGCCTTCGGCGCCTTCATGGTGGCGATCGACGCGGCGCTCAGCGTCACGTCGCGGGCCGATCTCGCGGAGCTGGCGGCGAACGGTCACAACGCGACGTCGCTGCGCCGCATCGCCGACGATCCCGAAGCGCATGAGAACGCGGTCGTGTTCATCCGCGTCTTCGCCGAGACGACGGCGGCGGTGCTCATCACGGTCGCGTTCACGGTGCTGTTCGAGAACATCTGGTGGGCGATGCTCGCGGCCGCGCTGCTGATGACCGGTCTGTCGTACGTCGTCGTCGGAACGGGTCCCCGAAACCTCGGGCGCCAGCACGCGCGGCGCCTGCTGCAGAGTGCGGCGCCGGTCGTGCGGGGAGTGCGCATCATCCTCGGTCCGCTCGCGCACGGTCTCGTCGCGCTGAGCACGCGAATCACGCCCGGCGGGTCGCGCGGCTCCTCGTTCGCGTCGGAGGAGCAGCTGCTCTCGATCATCGACGAAGCCGCCGAGAACGAGCTCATCGAAGAGGACGACCGCGAGCTCATCCACTCCGTGTTCGACTTCACCGACACGTATGTGCGCGCGGTCATGGTGCCGCGCACCGACATGGTCACGGTCGACGCGAACGCCTCGACGCGCGAGGCGATGCGGATCTTCCTCGACAAGGGGGTTTCGCGCATCCCGATCGTCGACGACGAGGCGGACGACGTCGTCGGGGTGCTGTACCTGAAGGACCTCGTGCAGTTCGGTTTCCGCGACGAGAACGGTTGGCGCGACGCGCCGATCACGCCCATCAGCCGTCCCGCGGTGTTCGTGCCCGAGTCGATGCGCGCCGAGACGCTGCTGCAGCAGATGAAGCGCGACGCCGTGCACGTGTGCCTCGTGGTGGACGAGTACGGCGGGGTGTCGGGCCTCGTGACGCTCGAGGACCTCATCGAGGAGCTCGTGGGCGAGATCGCCGACGAGTACGATCCGCGCGCCGACGAGGTGACCGAGATCGAGCCCGGTCGCTACCGCGTGAGCGCGCGCCTCGGGCTCGACGAGGTCGGCGACCTGTTCGGCATCGAGTTGGAGGACGAGGACGTCGATTCGATCGGCGGTCTTCTCGGCAAAGCGCTGGGCCGCATTCCACAGCCCGGCGCGACCGCCGAGTACGCGGGGCTCATCATGACCGGCGGCGCCTCACGAGGGCGCGGTCGCGGCATCAGCACGGTCTTCGTCGAGCGCGGAGCCGCCCCAGAGGCGGCGGACGACCCGCTCAACGGACGATCGCCGCGCACGGGTGAGATCCGCACCGTGCGCCCGCGCACCGGCGAGGTGCGCATCGTGAGGAGAGGGGAACGGGATGTCTGAACCGGCGGAGGTCTCGGACGAGCAGTCGACCGTCACGCACTCGGGCTTCGTCACGTTCGTCGGCCGCCCGAACGTGGGCAAGTCGACGCTCATGAACGCGCTCGTCGGCGAGAAGGTCGCGATCACGAGCGACAAGCCGCAGACGACGCGCCGCGCGATCCGCGGCATCCTGAACCGCCCGGGCGGTCAGCTCGTCGTCGTCGACACACCGGGACTCCACAAGCCCCGCACGCTCCTCGGCCAGCGCCTCAACGATCTCGTCGAGCAGGTGCTCGGCGACGTCGACGTCATCGGATTCTGCGTGCCCGCAACGGAGAAGGTCGGTCCTGGCGACCGGCGGATCGCCGAGTCGCTCACCGGCTACCCGCGGGCCAAGAAGGTCGCGATCGTGACGAAGACGGATGCCGCGACCCGCGAGCAGATCACCGAGAGGCTCATCGAGGTCGACAGCCTCCGCGAGGACTGGGCGGCCGTCATTCCGCTGTCGGCGCTCACGCGCGACCAGCTCGACGTGCTCACCGACGAGCTGCTCAAGCTCATGCCCGAAGGGCCGGCGCTGTACCCCGAGGGCGTCGTCACCGATGAGTCGCTCGAGGACCGCATCGCCGAGATCATCCGCGAAGCCGCGCTCGAGGGCGTGCGCGACGAGCTGCCGCACTCCATCGCCGTCACGATCGACGACATCGAGGAGCGCGACACCGGCTCGATGACCGACATCTACGCGAACATCGTCGTCGAACGCGACAGCCAGAAGGCGATCATCATCGGCCGCAAGGGCGCCCGCCTGCGCGATGTCGGCGCGAAGGCCCGGGCGCAGATCGAGCCGCTCATCGGCACCAAGGTGTTCCTCAAGCTGCA
>Ga0182742_1003090_pt1 | contig 16956 bp, 17 predicted proteins | sample eDN5th37CBELigMG_FD_128880 | JGI IMG/M metagenome (GOLD analysis project Ga0182742, IMG submission 128880) | Enriched Miracle-Growth compost microbial communities from Emeryville, California, USA - eDNA 5th pass 37_C BE-Lig MG (version 2)... ...
CCCTACTCCCGTCGCGCTCGCCTACCAGCTCGGCCTTTAGCGCGACCTCGAATACGGCCCTCGGCGTTTGTGAGCCGGATGGCGGTGACCGCGTCTGTGCGACTGTGCCCAGATCGTCGAATACGGGCACACTCCGCGTTGGTTCGAAGCCAGCCGATCGAGCCGCGCGGAGATCGAGCTCCTCGTCCAGAACAGGGCACTCCGGGTCGACTACGGTGTCGTGCCGCCCTGCATGGAGCGAGCAGACGGCCTGACGCCGGCGCGGTGACGATCGACGGCCGCCGCGTCGACGCCTGGGGTGCCCGCGACCCGAGCGGTCCGCCGCCTCGTGCAGCTCATCTTTCAGGCGCCGCGCCAGTCGGTTGACCCGCGGCTGCGGATCGGCGATGCGATCCTCGAGCCCCTGCGGGCCGGCCGCTTCCCGCTCCAGGACCTCGCAACCGTCGCGGGGCGAGTCGGGCTCACGAGCGACCTGCTCGAGCGCTTCCCTACGAGGTCTCCGAAGGCCAGCTCCAGCGTGCCTGCCTGGCTCGCGATGATCGTCTGCCCGCGGTACCTCGTCTGTGACGAGCTCCTCTCTGCTGGACGTCTCGACCCAGGCCGCATTGTTGCAGGCGATCGCCGAGGAGCCGGCCGCGCGCGACATCGGCGTTCTGTTGATCGCCCACGACACCGTGCTGGCCGAGTACTGGTGCGACCGCGTGGCTCCGTGCCCTCCGCCGGCGGAGCCTGGGGGCGCTCACGGGTCGATCGGGCTGCGTTGTCCGTTCGGCTGGACGAGCACGAGGCGCCCGTCCGGTAGTTGGTAGACGGTGCCGACGGCCTGTCCGCGGCCGCTGGCGGTTGGGCCGGAAGGGGTGGCGACGGGTGAGCGGGGTTCGACGCGCCCGGAGTCTGGGTCGCGCGTGAGTCCGAGTCCGGCGACGAGGAACGCGACGGCGAGGACCATGCCGATGTCGAACAGGTTCACGAGCCCGTCGAGCGGGTCGCCGGCTTCGTCGTCGAGGCCGGCGTGACGGTTGAGACCGGTGCGTCTCATGTGCTCACCGACGGTTCGTGCGCACGGTCGGCAGACCGTTCGAGCTCGGCGAGGTCCTCGGTGTAGAGGCGTGTGCGTGTGAGGGTGAGCGCGTAGGCGACCGTGCCGACGAGCAGGCCGATGACGGTCGCGCCGAACGCGCTGCGCAGGTCGTCGGCGAGTGCGGGGACGTCGCCCCGGCCGAGCGCGGCGAGTCCGGGAGCGAGCGGAATCAGCGTCCCCATCAGCCCGATCGCGGGGCCGGCGCGGACCAGGATTCGCGTGGTGTCGAGTCGGCGCTGGACGGCCAGCTCGAAATCGGCGAGCGCGTGCTCGGCGCTCGCGCGGTCGCCGGCGACGACGGCGTGGGCGACGACGGCCGCGGCCGTCCGCGCTGCGCGGCTCGGCGCCTGGCTGGCGAGCGGCTCGATCAGCTTGGGGTCAGCGACGGCACGCCGGACGATCCGGCCGAGAGCGCCGCGCCCGACCCGAAGCCGGCGCCAGAGCTCGCCCGCGAAGCGGCCCAGTTCGAGCGCGCACAGCAGCAGCGCGCCGAGCGCCGCGATCATGACCGGCACGTGCAACGCGGCGGCGATTCGCGCCAGCGCGTCGCCGAGTTCGAGCGCGGCGGCCATGACGCTCGCGTCGGTGGGATTCATCGCTGCCTCCGGATTTCGATCGTCCATCCCGTGAGCGCAGCGCCGAGCAGCGCAAGCGCGACCAGTGACGCCAGGGGGCCGCCGCTGCCGCCGGCGCCCGCCGCGCGCAGGCCGGGCGCGGCGGCGAGATCCTGGCCGGTGCTACTGCTCACGAGTGTGCCCGTGACGTAGGGCAGCGCCGTGGGCCCGCCGGCGCGCGCGGGCCGGTCTGCGCCGATGTCGAGGCCGCCGCCGCCCGCACCGGCGACCCGTCTCGGCGCGGGGGTCGGGGTCGGAGGGGAGAGCTCGACGGGCACCGGCGTGGCCCCCGGCGCCGCGAGCGTTCGCATGGCGGCCGGCGCCGCGGGCGTCGGGGTGGCGGTCGCGTGGGCCGGAGCCTTCTTGGGGTCGAGCTCGCGCGCGCCGCCCGCTGTGCGTCCGCGGCTCTGGGGTTGGGGACGGCTGAACAGCGGCGCGCCGGCTCCCCCGCCGCCCGCGATCACGCCGTCGTCGGGACGCTCGCCGTGCCCGCCCTGCCCGTCCTGGTCCGCTGGTGGTCCGGACGGCGTCGGGGTTGCGGTTGGCGGCGGGTCGGGTGGCTTGACCGCCGGGGGAACGCAGGCGATCGGCAGTGGATGCCCGGCGAATGCGGGCGCGACCTGGGCGGTCATCCAGAGGTCGTTGCTGCTCAGGCTGCGCGTGTATCGGATCGAGCCGTCGGGTTGTTGGAGGCCGGCCATGAAGGCGAGCGGATCGCGGCCGGCAGCCCATGTGCGGGGGTCGAGCCCCGCCGACCACATGGCCTGGACGGCCCAGGCGGTCGAGGCGACATTGGGTTCGCCGCGGCCTGCGAACTGGGGGAAGCCGCCGTCGTCGTGCTGCAGGCCGCGGATGTAGTCGAAGCCTTTGGCCTGCTGCTCGGTGCCCGGGCGCCCGCCGGCGTTGAGCGCCTGGATCACGGCGCCGGTCATGTCGACGCTCTGGCTCGCGCGTTTGGTCGACCAGCCCCAGGAGCCGTCGTCGAACTGCGCGCCGAGCAGCCACTCCACCGCGGGCGCGATCGTGACCTGGGCGGTGGTGTTGTCGAGCCGGCTGAACGGCAGCACGGCGAACGCGGTGTCGTTGACGCCGGGCGCCGTGCCGTTGGCGGTGTTCGTGAACGCGCCACTCTCGAGGCGGCGCTCGAGGATCTCGGCCACCAGGTCGAGCCCGCCGAAGTCGCGCGGCGACGTGCAGGCCGCGACCGCCACGAGCGCCATCCGCTCATAGTCGGTGGTCGTGTCGGCGGCCGACCTGGCGTTGCGGATCAGGTACGTGTAGGCGTCGACGCCGCCGGGCTTGGCCTGATCGACCGGGTTGATCCCGGCGGCGGCGAGCGCGTACGCGACCCACGCGCTGACGCCGGGATCGGAGGGCTTGCCGGCCGCGTAGCCAAAGCCGCCGTCGGGGTTCTGCGTCTGCTGCAGGTGGTGCACGGTGCGGTCGAGCCGGCCCTGGTTCTCGGCGTCGGGCGGGGCGGCGAGCGCGGGTGCGGCGAGCACGGCGACGGCGAGCGCCGCGGCGAGGCTACGGCGCCACCGCAAACCCGTCCACCTCGACGCGGCCGGCGAGGACGCGCACCGTCACGCGGCCCGCGCGGCTGCGGCGCGCGGCCGTGATCGTGCGCGTGCGCGGGGTCAGCCGGTAGGTCTTCGTGCCCACCCGGACTTGGGTGCCGCGGCGCGCTCCGCGCACGAGCACCAGCGGGCGGCCCGCCGCGAGCCGCACGCGTGCCGTCGCGCCGCGCTCGCCGCGCGACACGGTCCCGCGCCACGCCCCGCGATCGGACACGCGCGCCCACCCGCGGCGCAGCACCGCGCGATCGTCTCGCGGGACCACCACGCGCCCGAGCGCGACCGTCGTCGCGCGTTCGAGCGCGTCGGTGAGCGTGAAGCGCAGATCGTGCGAGCGTCCCGCGGGCAGCCGCAGCGCCGCCGACTGCGCGTTTGCGCCCGTCGCCCGGCGCGTCCACGTCGACCGTCCCGCCAGCGTGGACTCGATCGTCCAGCCGCGCACGCCGGCGCCCGCGTCGAGGACGCGCCAGCGCACCGCGATGCGGCCGCGGCGCGCGTTCGTCACCACCCGCGGCGCGTCGATCCGCACCGTCGGCCCGGCCGGGGGCGGCGGCGGGGGCGGCGGGAGCGGCCCGAGCGGCGGCCCAAGGGTCGGGGCTGGCGTCGCCGTCGCGTCCGGCGTAACCGTGGGCGTGGGCGACGGCGTCGGCGTCGGCGGCGGCGGCGGCGCGAGCTCACGCACGAGCGTGTCCGCCGGCGGAGGGCCGCAGACGCCCACGCAGAGGTCGAGCCGGTTCGAGCGCACGTACCCGGCGCCGATGGCCTTGATCCTGTGCCAGCCCGGCGTGGAGAAGCGCACCGTCGCGCGTCCGTCGGCGTCGGTGGTCCGCGCCGCCGGGTCGGCCTCGAGCACCGTCTGATCGCCGGCCGCGTCCGTGCTCACGGGCGCCACGGTGACTCCCGCGGCGGGCGCTTCGTCGTGGGGCGCGCCGTCCATCGCGCCGCTCAGCCGCCGGACGGTCACGGTCACCTCCTCGTCGACCGCGGCCGCGCCGGCTCCCGTGAGCTTGAGGAATGGCCGTGCGCTGAACGCGTCATACACCCACAGCACGCGATCGCCGTCGCGCACGCGGAACTGGCAACCGCCGACCGGCGTGAACCGGTCGTTGACCGTGATGCCCCAGTAGGCGCCGGTGTTCGGGTCCTCGCGATCAGGGCCCCAGCGCTGCAGGAAGTAGTCCTCATAGCCGGCGTACCAGAGCCCGTCGAAGTCGCGTCCGGTGATCGCCAGCGCGTCGACGGTCGCGCCCGTAGCGGTCGGCCCAGGCGTCGGGTTGGCGCCCAGGCTGGTGCCGTCGCAGGGACGTGACTGCGAGTCCGACGCCGCCTGGATGTCGCGGCCGTCGGTACGCACCGGACCTTCGAACAACGTCCGCGACGCGCCTTCCACGCGCACGTCGACGACGGCCGGGGCGGCGTGGGCCGCCGGTGCCATCACAAGTGCCGCGACGAGCGCGGCGCCGATCCTGCTCTTCACTGCCTCGGCCCCTTTCCGCGAGGGCGGTCGACGATCCTGGACCGGAGGCAGGTCTCCTGGCTTCCGAGCGTGCCTTCCGCGCCTTCCCGGGCCGCAGCCCAGTGGCATCTGCGGGGGCGTTTCTCGGTCACAGTGGCGGGCCCGCGCCGGATTCACACCGGACTTCCCTTGACCACCGGTCCCTTTTGCGCCGACACCCTAGCGTGCGCTACGGTCCCCGCCGCACGGTGTCGGGGAATCCGGTGAGAAACCGGAGCTGACGCGCAGCGGTATGGGTGACGACGGGATCGCAGGTTCCACTGAGCCGGCACGGCTCGGGAAGGAGATCCCCGAGGACGAGCCCGAGCCCGAAGACCCAGCCGTGGATGTTGAGCCCGTCTCGCGTTTAGGCGGTCGACCCGCCCACGTGCGTGTCGCCGCCTCCCACAAGGAGTCCCGACATGCACTACCGAACACGGATCGCCGCGGTCGTCGCCGCGGCCTGTCTGCTCGCCCCGGCGAACGCCGCCGCGACCGTCCCTCCCGCCCAACTCGAAGCCGCCATCGCCGACGGCACGGCCTGGATCCGCGCCCAGCAGGACCCGGCCACCGGCGCCCTGCGCGGCTTCGGCGCCGACTGGGCCGTCACCGGCCTGGCCGCCGCCGGCGTCCACGCCGCCGACGTCAAGACCACCGGCCCCAGCCTGCAGCACGGGCTGCTCGCCGAGTGGACCTCCGAGAACTGGACCGCACCGACCGACTACGCGCAGCTTCGCAACGCGAGCTGGATGGCCGCGACCGACTTCGCGCGTGCGATCCTGCTCGCGCACGCCGCCGGACTGCAGCCCTCGCGGCTGAGCGCCGAAAGCAACCTCGTCGCTCAGCTCGCCGGCCTCTACCAGCCCAGCGGCGCGTTCGGCGCGCCCAGCCTGTTCAACGGCACCGTCTTCGGCGTGCTCGCGCTGGCGCGCACCGACGTCCCGCGATCCATCATCGACCAGGGCGTCGAGCTGATCCGCTCGACCGCCCACGACGACGGCGGCTGGACCTACCAGCTCGCCACCACCCCGGCCCAACGGGCGCAGCCAAGCGACATCGACATGACCGGCGCCGCGCTGGCCGCGCTCTGCGACGCCGGCGTGCCCGCAAGCGACCCAGCCGTCAGCGCCGGCCTGGCCTTCCTGCGCGGCAAGCTCGACGACGCCACCGGCGCCTTCGAGGCCATGTTCGGCGCCAACGCCAACTCCAACGCCTGGGCCGTCCAAGCCCTCAACGCCTGCGGCATCGACCCACAATCGCAGGCATGGACCACCCCCGCCGGCAAAACACCCTTGGACTTCCTCGTCTCGCTACAGCGCGCCAACGGCTCCTTCAAATACACCCCCGCCGAGGCCGACACCGCGACACCGAACCTCTACGCCACCCAGGACGTGGTCCGCGCGCTCGCCGGCGGTTCGTTCACGGCCGACCCGCCCGGCGGGCGCGTGCGGCCGGCCCCGGCGGTCGCCGCCGGCACGCCTGTCCCGACCGCACTCGCCCTTGACGACGGCCACGGTCACGTCAAGCTCTGCCGCACCACCGCGCTCGTCGGCGCGCCCGTCAAGGACGTGCTGATCGCCGCCAACGCCGAATCGATGCCGCCCGGCTGCGTGTCCGAGCTGCGCTTCGACGGCAACACCGTCGTCAGCATCAACGACCAGGCCGCCGAGGGGCGCGGCGGCTGGGTCGCCTCGCTCGCCGGCCAGCCCGAGCGGCTCGCAGCCGCCCAAGCGGTCGGCTTCGGCGACGTCGTCGCGCTGCGCCTGCAGCACTCCCCGCTGCCCGCCGGCCGGGTCACCGCTTCCCCCGCACCGGACTTCGGCACCGAAACCCTGATGTCGATCAGCGCGGCGCAGAGCGTCACGTTCACCGCCGGCGAATGGCCAGTGCGCCCGAGCGGCGCGGCCGTCGACGGCGACGACTTCCTCATCGCCGGCGACACCTGCACGGGACAGACCCTGCAGCCCGGCGAGCGCTGCACCATCCGCGTGCGCTTCGCCCCCGTCGCCACCGGCATCCGCACCGGCACGCTGCGCCTCCTCAGCGACTCCGAGCCCGCGACCGCCACGCTCACCGGCACCGGCACCGCGCTGCAGCCCGCCGGCCCGCAAAGCCCCGCCACGCAGCCCGGCCCGACCGGCCCGCAGGGTCCCGCCGGCCCCCCAGGACCCAAGGGCGACACGGGCAAGACCGGCCCGCGCGGCCGGACCGCCGCAGTCACCTGCAAGACGGTCGGCAAGGCCCGCAAGCGCGTGCGCTGCACGCTCAAGGCCAACCGCACCGCTCGCCTCACACGTCACGGCAAGGTCCGCGCACGCGGCAAGACCACCTCGCTGCGAGCGACCAAGCCACTGCCCAACGGCCGCTACACCCTGCGCGTCGGCACCATCAAGATCGCCGTCAAGCTTTGACCACCGAGCGGGGCCCGCGGCGCGTGGGCCCCGCGCCTGTCTCTTTGCATCGGACTATCCCTCCGAGCGTCAGGGAGCCGTGTCCCTCGCGTGCAGCCGCCCGGACGCGGCGGCAGCGAAGGCCGGCCGACACCGCAACTCGTGAAACGCCAGCGCCGTCAGCAGCGTCAGCGCAACCGCGAGTCCTTTCCGCGACTGGCGCGCCCCCGGAACATCACGAACGACCTAGCCGCGCGTCGACCGGCGGAACCCTGACGTCAGGATCGCGTCGTGTCGAGCCCTGCGGCCGCTGCCGCGCGTGTGCGCGGCAGCGGCCTTGGTTTAGCCTCGATCCACCGCGAGTGAGCGCTGATCCGCTGTCGGGCGCGGGAGCCGGGGGCGGGTGGGTGTGTGACGGCTCGTGTTGCCCGGGCAGGCGTTCACGGCGCTTGATTTGGGGCTCCTGCGGGCTGTGGCGTGCGGTTTCGGGCTGCGTCGGGGGGCGCCGGTGAGGCTGGTGCTGCGCAGGGTGTGGTCGTCGGGGGCGGCGGGACTGTCAGGTCGCCGCGGGGAGTGCTCGGATGCGCGCGAGGGCGCGGATGAAGTCGTCTTGCCAGGGCCAGCGGGCGGGTAGGTGCAGTGTCCAGCGGCGGGCTGTGCGCGTCAGGCGGCCGGGCAGGGCCAGCAGTCGTCGGCGGAGAGTGCGGGCGGCGCGGACGGTCTGGCCGGGCAGGCCGATCACGTTGGTCCAGCGCAGCAGGTTGTGCGCGAGCGCGGCGATCACGGTCCAGGCCGCGTTGGCGTAGAACTTGCCGGACGGGAAATGCGCGAACGCTTGGTCTTTGAGATCGCGGATCGCGAGCTCGATGACGGCGTGTTGACGATGCTCGGCCTCCACGAGGGCGAGGTCGTCGGTGCGGTTGGTCAGAAACGGAAACAGCTCCCAGGACGGGAGCAGTTGCCTTGACGGTCGAGCGTGCGGACGCGGCGCACGACGAGCCGCCGGCCGCCGTGCGTGGTCTCGGCGATCTGCGCGATCGAGCTCTTGGGGTAGTCGGGCAACTCGATCCAGGCGCTCTCGTCGATCGCCTCGATCGCTGAGCGGACCGCGGGTTGCAGGCGCACACCGATTGAGAACTGCCAGCCCGCTCGGTCGAGCCGGTTGAAGGTGTGGTTGCTCCAGAAGCCGCTGTCGGCTCTGAGTAGCTTCGGCCCGCTCGCTCCGGCGCGCTCGACGCGGGCGAGCAGCTCGTCCAAGAAGCGCGCGAACCCGCGGGAGGTGTTCGCCGAGCCCTTGCGCAGGCGGATGTGCAGCACCTCGCCGCTGTCGGCCCGGACTGCGAGCAGCGGGTGGTAGCCGCGCACCCGCGTGTAGCCGAATGCGGCGCCCTGCTTGTTGGGGCCGAACGTCTCACCCACGAACGAGTCGACGTCGACGACCAGCCGCCCGTCACCGGGGCCGGCGCCCACCTGCCACGCGCGCTGGATCGTCTCGCCCAGGACGCGGTCGAGCTGACGGACGTGCCCGAACGTGAACGCGCGCAGAAACGTGCCCAGCGTCGAGGGCGCCATCACCCGGTGCCCGAGCATGTCGGCGGTGCGGCCCGAGCGCAACACGTCGCAGTCGTCGATGCAGTCCGCGCCGAGCGCCATCGCCGACAGCAGCGTCATCACCTTTGCGCCCTCGTTGCCCGCGCCGGCGCGCTCGCCGAGATCCACGCGCGCGTTCACGAGCGCCTCGATCCCCAGCCGCCCGGCCAGCGTCGCCGCGACGACGATTCCGGCGTCGGCGACCGCTCGCTCATCGTCGAAACAGACCGCGACGCCGTCCAGTCCGACCGGCTCGTCAACATGCACCATGAAGGTGACCTCCTGTCGCAGGCCGCGACCGCCCCTAACGGTCGCTTTTCTCCTGCTCAGGAGGTCATTCTTCGTTCACGGCCGGACGGAACCGCCGACCATACCGGTGGATCGAGGTTTAGTCGGCTTGGATCGCTTTGCCGTCGAACTGGATGGCCTGCTCGATTCGCGTCGTCTTGTTCCAGGCGTTTTGGACGGCTTGGTGGCGGCCGACGCGGGGCGGGCCGATGACGAGTTCGACCAGGTACTTGCCGGCGTCGGCGAGTTGGACGTTCTCTCCGTAGTGGAGGCCCATCCCGCGTCCCACCATGGGGTACAGGGGGCCTTCGAATGCGGTTGCTCCGGTGGCGTCGGTGATGCGGATGGTGACGGTGGCCTCGGGCAGCCGGACGCCGGATGCCTTGTCAGAGAGCGAGACCATGAGATGTGCGCTGTCCTTGGGCGACGGGCGCTGTGGGCGGAAGTCGTCGCCTTCGGAGACGTAGAACAGCTCGGGCGGCATCGCGTGCAGTTCGATCGCGAGGTCCTCGGTCTCGCTTTCGGCGAGCGTGACCATGTCTGACATGTCTTCGCCGTCGGCGGCGTGCGCGTCGCTGCCTGCGGCGCCGGTGTGTCCGGCGTGGCTGTCGTCGGCGGCGTCCTGGGCCGGGGCGTCACCGTCAGCGGCCGCTGTGCCGTCGGCGCCGTGGCCGCCGTCATCGTGCGTGCCGGTCGGGGCCTGGTCATCCTGGCCACCGTGGGCGTGGCCACCGGCGGCAGCCTGCTCGGCGGGCGGCATGCCGGCCTCGTAGATTGTGCCACCGGCGCAGCCAGAGAGCGCGAGCGCGAGCAGGGCGGTGAGGATCATCGGCCGGGTCATGCGGTCACCTTCCTTCGCGTGCTCGGGCGGCCCGTGCTGGAGAAGATCGCCTTGAGGCCGATCAGGCCGGCGGCCAGGAAGACGACGCCGAGTGGGACGCTCCATGCCCACGCGATCGTGCGGCCGAGCGCGCCGAGGGAGGCGTCGTCGTCACCGATGTGCGGGCCGAGGATCATCGCGAGTCCGGCGACGGCGATCAGCGCCGCCTTGATCGCTTCGATGCCCGGACGCTCGGGGGTGAGCTTGCTCGAGCGTCCGTGCCGGCGGTCGGCGTCGAGTTTCCACCAGCTCCAGCCTCGTTCGAGTACGAGCCAGACGGCCAGTGCCACGGCGAGGGTCGGGAGGACCCAGGCGAGCACCGCGATGACGATCAGCAGCGCGAGCGGCGCGCGCCGGATCCAGCCGCGCATCGGCGGTGGTGCGCCCCAGCCGCCCGGGGGCCGGCGCAGCCACCACATCCGATAGCCGAAGGCGACCATGGCGGCGATCCCGAGCGCGAGCACGGTCATGATCAGCTGGGTGCCGATGCCGAACAGCTCGGCCTGGTGGAAGAGGATGCCGCCGGTCGAGAGCTTGTTGAGCCAGTGCTCGTCGTTGTAGTCGAAGCGATCGACGATCTGGCCCGTGGTGCCGTTGACCGCGATCTGGTCGCGCTCGACCGGGTAGCGCCGGTCCTCGCTCTGGACCTGCCAGGCGCCACCGTCGGTCGGGATGATGAAGCGCACCGGGTTTGCGAGGCCGACCTGGGCTGCCGCGGTGGAGGCGCGGTCGAGGCCGGCCATATCCGGCGTGCCCGGCGTCGCGCCCTCGATTGTCGTGTCGACCGCACCGGGCGGCGGCGGGTTCAGCAGCGCCTTGGCGTCGTCGTAGCGCGAGCCCGCGCCGCCCGTCCACGTCAGGCCGGTGATGACCAGGAACAGCATCGGCAGCAGCAGGGCCAGTCCGATGAAGTTGTGCCAGTCCTTGCTCTGCCGGCGTCCGCGTAGCTTGCGCCGGAACGCGAACGCGGCGGTGCCACGCTTGCGCAGTCCGGGCCACCAGAGGTACAGGCCGGTGAGCAGGCTGACCAAGAACCACGAGGCCGCGAGCTCAGTCAGCGGCCGCACGTTGGGTCCGAGTGTCCAGTTGGAGTGCAGGCTGCGCAGCACGTTGCCGGACATGTCGGCGACCGCGACCTCGCCGCGGGCTTCGCCGGTGGTCTCGTCGACGAACACGGCGACCGCGTCCGTGGGTGTGCCGAACTCGACGTCGCCGCCCGGCGGGTCCATGATCACCTGGGTCGTGATGTCCGGCGCCGCGGGCAGGCTGTGGCCGGGGATCACGGAGTGCACCGCCCATTCGGGACGTGCGGCCTGCGCGGACGCGACCTGCTGCGAGAGCGGGACGGCCGGGCCGTCGGCGCGGCGCATCAGGTCGCCGAAGCGCAGCGCGTCGATCTGCGGGTTCCAGGCGAACAGGATCCCGAAGAAGACCAACGAGAAGACGATCGGCGCGACCAGCACCCCGCCGAGGAAGTGCAGGCGCCACAGGATCGGGCGCAGCACGCGCTTGCGACGATCGCGGCCCTGCTCGCGTTCGGCCTCCTCGATCTGCTCGCTGACGAAGGCGATGTCCCCCTCTGGGGGCGTTTCGACGGCAGCCATCTACTGCCCCGCGACGATCAGGGCGATGGTCAGAATCGAGGCCGCCGAGGTCGCTGCGAACAGCAGCCACGCCGGCGGAGCAGAACGACGGCGGAAGCGCTCAGGCTTCTCGCCACGTTTGTCAGACATCTAGAAACTCCAGAACGGTCGGATGGGAAACGCGCGCCGGCCGAGGCCGGGCGCCGCTGTGGTGTCAGATCGAGTCGAACGTCCACAGCGGCGGTGCGCGTCCAGCGAGGCGCCGCGCGAGCAGCGTCCCTCCCGAGATCCGCCGAGCCTTCGTCGGGCGCCGCTGACCCTGGAGCACCCGGGCCCGACGCCGCGGTATCGCGCGGCGCTCGCGAAGGCGGGTCAGCAGCGCCTCGCCCGGGGCCCGCCCGAGCAGCAGCGCGATGAACAGCGCCGCGGCCGGGAAGAACACGAGCACGAGACCGACATCGTGCAGGCCGCTGGCGAGCAGCCACACGAGGGCGATCAGGGCGGCCAGGAGCCGCGGGCGGGGTTGGTCGAAGGTCCGGAGCAAGCGAAGAAGGCGTCGAGAGGCGATACGGCAGGGCGGGCCGCGTCAACGCCGCTTCGACGGCGCTTGGCGACCTAAGCGAGCGCCGCGCCGGGCGGACCCCGTCGCGTGACCAGCGTCCGCGCGGAGACTGAACGAACGCGCGCGAGCCGCGGCGGCCGCAGCGTCTTCGTCCGGCGGCACCGCGCCGGGAACGCGTCCTCCCGACGACGAAGGATCTGCGCTTCGCCGACGTAGCGCCCGCTCAAGAGCATCGCCGCGAGCGCCATCAGCGGCAACGCCGTGAGCACGCCATCGACGCCTCCGCTGACCGCGAGGACCGCGAGCAAGCAGGCAAAGACGAGCACGATGACCGCGCGAGGCGTACGCATGACCAAAACGCAGCTAAGCGAAAGAAGTGGTGGGCGTCAAGTCGCGGCGTCACACCGCGGCAAGAGCGTGCTAGCAATGCTCAGGCACGCTTAAACCGCGTGCCTTTTTTGCAATGTATGAAACTCGGGTCACACGCCGGCGGCTGCTGGCCACGGGCGCTGCCGCGGCCACCGCCAGCGCGCTCTGCGCCTGCGGCGACGGCGCCGCCGCACCGGTGCCCCGCGTCCGCGCGCTTCCCGCCGGGCGCCCGGAGCAGCAGTTCGCCTGGGACGGCTCACTACGCAGTGACGGCTTCGGCAACCGCACGGCCCCTCGACATCACCGGCTCCTCCACCTCGCGCTCAGCGGTCCCCCGACCGTCGCCGCGGCCGCGGCGCTCGAGGACGGCTTGCGCTCGATCGAGGAGTCGACGCCCGCGGGCCCGCGCGGGCTGCTGCTGCTGGTCGGGTGGGGACCCGCATGGTTCAACGTGCTCGACGTGGAGTCCCCCATCCCGGAGCCGATCGCGTTGACCGCGGACGAGGCTCCCGAGCTCGATCGATTCGTAGCGTGCGTGCATCTCGCCTCAGACAACGAGCGGCTGCTCAAGACGGCCGAGGCGACGCTGCGCCGAGCGATCCGCACCCCGTTCGCGGTCGCCGACCGCCGGGCCGGCTTCACCGCGCCGGGCATGCCCCGCCGGCTCTCGGGCACACTCAACGGCATCCCGGTGGGCAAGCCGCGAAAGAGCGCCCCGCTGTTCATGGGCTTCGCCTCCGGGTTCGCCCGCAACCAAGCGCGCGAGGACGACGTGCTGATCGCCGACGGAGCCTGGGCGGGCGGCACGACGATGCACGTCAGCGTCCTGTCCCTGGCGCTGGCCACCTGGTACGGCAGCCTCAACGAACGCCAGCGCGCGGCGCGCATGTTCGCGCCCGAGATCAAACTCGAGCGGGTGCTCGAACCAGGCGACGGGATCGACCCACCCGACGACGTCGTCGCCGCGGCGCGCCGCCACGGCCTCGTCGGCCATGCCCAGAGCATGGCCGCACTCCGGCGCAACGGGCGCCCCCGCATACTGCGCCGCGATTTCAACGGCGTCGACGGCCGCCAGCCGCTCGTGCACTTCGTCGCACTCCAACGCTCGATCGAGGACTTCGTCCTCACCCGACAAGCGATGAGCGCCACCGCAGCAGTCGCCGCCGACGAACGCGTCACACCGCACGTCAACAACGGGATCAACGAATGGACCTCCACACGCAGCCGCGCGAACTACATCGTGCCGCCGCGGACGCGACGGACCTGCCCCGGACTGGACGGATGGGACGGCTGACCCGCGGCGCCATCGCCGCCGTCCTGACACTGCTCATGCTTGCCGGCGTGGTCCACGCGCACGGCGGAAGAGTCGTGGCCACCGGCAGCAACGACGCCTACAAACTCACCGTCCAGGCGCTCGACATGCGACTCAACGGCCAGCCCGCCGTCGACCTCACGGCCTATCCCGTCCGGCGCAGCAACGGCGCCCCAGACCTCGACGCCGACGTCACTTTCAAGCTCGGGGCGCGAGACGTCGCCGGCCGCAGAGAAGCCGACGGGATCACCGCCGAGATCCCGATCGAGACCACCGGCGCATGGCGTCGCGAACCGATCACGGTGACCGCAAGCGGAACCGCCGGCACGATCACCGTCCACGCTGCGGCGCTCCAACGCACCGACGGCGGCCCTCCCGCCGCCCTCATCCCCACCACCGTCGGCGCCGTGCTCGTCCTCGGCGCAATCGTCGTGATCCGCCGACGCTCCCGCGAGGACGCCGCACCTCCGACTCCCTAGCAGCGGTCGCTGTTGCGGAACTGTCTCTGCCGGGACCACACCCGGAATCGCCGACGCTCCAGCCTCCGGTCTCCCGCCTCGTGCGTTCATGCATGGCCCCGCCGCGGCGCAGAGTGCCCAGATTGTGGATAGGAACCACGCTTTGTCCCGGCCGAGACCTCGCGCGTAGGCGTTCAATCCTGCGTTGAGTCATCGAACGTATGTTCGTATGCTGTGTGAGCATGGACGAACGGCTTCCGGATCTCGCGCAAGAGCTCGAGCTGCGAGACGAGCTCCTGATCGCGTCTCGTTCGGTGCTCCTCGGCGTCGCTACCCGCGAGGCCGCAGCCTTGGTCGCCCACATTGACGCGTTGCTGGACCTCGACGACGAGCGTTCCCCGGGATCGGTAGCAGGGCCGCTCGCCGCGTGATTGAGGCGTGATCGCCCGTCGTGACGGTCGCCAGATGCGAGCGCCGAGGTGCCAGCTATCGGTGCGATCAGCATGACGCGCCGACTACGGATTGCCGTCGTTTGAGCCATCCCGATGACGATCGACCTCGAAACGCTGACGCCGGCCGAGCGCCGGGACCTCGCGAACGCTTTCCTTCGCGCGGCCTGGTGCGCCACGCTGAGCGAGACACGCACGCTCCTGCTCGAGCTGCTTGTCGAAACCGACGAGTCGGTCCTCGGAGACGTCGGTTGACCGAGCTCGAGCTCCGGGCCCTGGCCGAGCTGGTCGCTGACGTGCTCGTCGAGCGTGGGATCGTCAGCGAGGCAGCGGGTCGAGCAGGTCGGGTCCTCGACGCGGCGGGCGTGGCCCGGCTCCTCGGGCGCGAGCGCCAGTGGGTCTATGACCACGCGGACGAACTCGGCGCCTTCCGCTACGGCGACGGTCCCCGCGCTCGCCTCGGCTTCGATGCGCGAGAGGTCGAGCGCTGGCTTCGGCAGCGCCGACGACCTGATGGTCAATCTCCGGCGTCACGGCGACGGCGAGCGACCGCATCGCCAGTGCCTCTGATCCCCTACGAGGGCTCCGGGCGCGGGGCTTAGCATTTCGGGCGATGAGTCGAACGCCGTCGGGTAGCCTGAAGCTCGAAACGCTCGCGGACGGGACGCAGGCGTTCCACCTTCGCTTCACGGCCCTCGGGCGTAGGCAGCACGTGACGCTGCACGAGCGTCGCGGCTGCGGGTGCGGTTGCGGCGGGAGCTGGTCGGAGCGAACGGCGGCGATCGAGCTGGAGAACATCCTCGCCAAGGTCCGTGCCGGCGTATGGCAGAAGCGGTCCGACCGTGTTCCTGCCATCGACCCGGGTGAAGTTCCGACTTTCCACGTCTTCGCGTCGGCGTGGCTTGAGTCCAAGGTCGCCGGCGTGCTCGGGGATCGACCGATCGACATCAACACCGAGAACGACTACCGATGGCGCCTCGGCCGTCATCTCTTGCCGTTCTTCGGGGAGTACCGCCTTGATGAGATCGACTCGGCGCTCTGCCTGGCCTTCAAGGCCCACAAGCTGCGCGAGGCCGCCGAGGTGCGCGCCGCGCTCGCCGCCGGCGCCGTGCTGCGCGACTCGAACGGACGTCGCCAGCGTCCGCTCGGGCCAGCATCCATCCGCAAGCTCGTCGACTGTCTGGCCGCGATCCTCGACGAAGCCATCGAGGACCAGCACATCGACCGCAACCCCGCGCGCGGGCGCCGGATGCGCGTCAAGGTGCCCAAGCCACCTCGAACCTTCCTCGAGATGGACGAGCTCGTCGCGCTGACTGACGCTGCTGCTGAGCAGGACGCACGGCAGTCAAACGGCCTGAGCGGTGGCCAAGGTAAGCGCAATGGCACCGCCGCCGCGGTCGCCACCTGCTGGAGCCAGGGCATGCGCCCGAGCGACATCGCCGCAGAGCTCGGCCTTACTAAGGCCACGATCAGCTACCACCTCCGCCGACTCGGCGCGCAAGGACCGGCGACCTACATTGGCCGCCGGGCGATCGTCGCCACCCTCGGCGGATCCGGGACGCGCGTCAGCGAGCTCTGCGACCTCCGCATCCGCGAGCTTCGCCTGCACGCCGCGACCGGTGCGCACTTCCGAATCCCGGACGCGAAGACCGAGGCGGGCGTTCGCGAAGTGCAGGTCAGCCCGGACCTGGTCGATGAGCTGGTCACCCACCTTGACAACTTGCGACGCGCGGGTCGGCCGACGGGCCCCGACGCGTACCTGTTCCCGAATCTCCGTGGCGGGCGGATGAGCCGGCAGCGAGCAGCGGCGATCGTTAACGAGGCGGCCGAGCTGGCATCCAAGCGCCTCGGAGAGCGAGGCCTGCCCAAGCTCCCGAACACGACGCCGCACACGCTGCGGCGCACCTACATCTCGATCGCGCTGCTCGCGAACCGCTTCGACGTGCTGTGGGTGATGAGCCAGGTCGGCCACGCCGACTCGAAGATGACGATGGACGTCTATGCCCAGCTCCAGCAGCGCGTCGACCGGGAGCACGGACGCGCGTTTGACGCCCTCGTCCGACAGGCTCGCGGCCGTCTCTACGGCGGCGCCCACGCGTCCGATAGGGCGGGAATTGGTAATGGAATTGGTAATGACGCCGAATTCGGGCCTTCAGAGGCGTCTTCGCCACCGGCGCCTGAACAGCAGAAAGGGCCTGCTAGCAGGCCCTTTCGGAGTGGCGAGACCCGGACTCGAACCGGGGACACCACGATTTTCAGTCGTGTGCTCTACCAACTGAGCTATCTCGCCGAACGGCGGCCCCTAGGCTAG
>Ga0182742_1003091_pt1 | contig 16954 bp, 14 predicted proteins | sample eDN5th37CBELigMG_FD_128880 | JGI IMG/M metagenome (GOLD analysis project Ga0182742, IMG submission 128880) | Enriched Miracle-Growth compost microbial communities from Emeryville, California, USA - eDNA 5th pass 37_C BE-Lig MG (version 2)... ...
CTCTTGTTTAATTTAAATGAGATTTGTTCCTGAAGATCTTTGATCTGCTCGAAATAGAAAGCGCTAGAGTCTTTTCTAAAGTCATTCATTCGAAAAAGATCATTAGAAAACAATTCTTTTTCAGGATAAACCCCAGCTTCTTGTTCTTTATTGCTTCCATTTTCATATCCAAAATTCTTCTTTCCAGAACTGTCACTGCTGTAAATATCATCTGCTTACATTTTTAGAAGGGGGTTCATTCATAAAATCTTTACCGACAGGGCGACGTCCAATTGAATTGATTTTAGACTCTAAAAAGGGTTTTGTATCTTTTGAGTCAAAGTCAGCATCCTCAGTCTTGCTTGGAGAAAGAGCGACCATGACTTGGTCTTCGATTTGAGTTTCATTTATATTCAGTTCCTTAGAAATATAAAGCTCAGGAGTGTATATATTCCCAAATTTGAAGGACTGGGATCTAATAAATATTCCTAAACACGTTTGGAAAGAGAAAAGGATACCTGATTTCCTCCTTATTGAATAGAGTTCCAACAAAAACCTTAAAAATTAGAAACTTGATTAGTTTTGTTTACTGAGAGTTCTGGAACTATTTTGTCTGTGAGATTCTGTGAGATAAAGTTCATGACATCTTCTATAAATATTAATCAGCTCAGTTCATAAAAGGAATAAAGATATTCATTTTTACAAAGACACTTTATTGTACTTACTTTTCTGTTGATTCAAGGATCCATTCTTTAGAACATGGGTTTCAATAGGAAAATTTACCTTTCGAAATAAGAAATAAAATTGGAAAATTACTTTACAGCTTTGAGAAATTTGTCCAAAATCTGCTTCTTTTTGGAAAAAAATAATAACTTGAATCTGCTCCTTAATTTCTCATATAAAGCGTTTAACGCCTTATTGTCCTTTTCAGAAATAATCAGGTCCAAGCTTCTATCGTCCTATCAAATATGAAATTAGGGTGAATAAAAAAACCGACCAATTCAAAAAGAAGTAGTGAGGTCATTGTCTTCATCCTTCCTTTTTTCTTGATTACATTCGAGTCTATTGGAATTAGTTATGGTATTTTTAGTAAGGGAAGATAAAAGAGTTGTTTGAAGAGGAAAAAGATAATGATATGATTTGTTACTTTGTTGGACTTTTTTGGACATCTTTTCACTTTTTAAATTAGAGTGCTAAATTTACTTAATCAAACTGAAAAAGAGAGTTTCGATAATTTTTTGCCGAAATTTTGAGCGCACAAAATCTGACTTAAAAAAAAAAAGAAGTAAAAAGTCATTATGTTAATCTATGCAGAAGCCAAATCCTTTGAAATTATCCATTTTTTTATTTATCTTTTGCTTGTTTTCTTTTTCGGTTTTGATGGAATCACTCATAAAATGTCTTCAGTGCACAAAATGTAATAAAACATAAAAAATTTTGAAGGGGTGAGAAATGAACATAAAGTCTCTTTGGAACATGCTTATTGTAGATTAAGATACAATAATGAGTAAAACACTTTTTAAAAATAAAATCCATTATTAAACTTTTATACCTTTTGGTTCTGTTGATTCCCAAATAAACAATGCAGATCGAAAAAAATCCAGAAGACGATTTAAAGGAATTTCTTGATAATGTGAAAAGAGGATATCAATGGTTAGATACATTTGATGCAATGATGAGTCAGGACACCCAAAGCAAAGAAGGAAGTAACACAGAGAGCGAAAATGAAGATAAGAACGTAGATTTGGAAGATCAAGTTCAACAGCAAGGAAAAATCATTATTATAAATACAAATAATGAAGTTATTCAGACTAAATTCCAATTTCGAGAGCTTTCTTCAAAGAAATGTCCTTCATTAGAAAGGAAAATGTTCGCAAGAGTATTTGAGTATAAAGAAGAGAATGGTATTCATTTTATCAAGAATAAACATCGTAATGGATTTGGACTTTATTCGCTGGCAAGCGAACTTTTTTCGTTTAGGATGCTTTTGACTAAAAAACTTACAAATGCTTCCAATGCTTTTGATATTCTTAATTACCAAGTATGTGATAAAGAGGACAATTTCCAAGAAGTTTGTAATAACTTTTGGGTAAATTTTGCGACATCTTTTCTTTATATGATTTGCTTCAATACTCTTGTTCTCCTTGGTTACTTTGATCGAATGAGGACTGAGTATATCACTGGAAAAAATCTGAAGAAAGTCAGTTCTGTTATTGATATACTTAAGCTTGCGAAAATGGATGAGTTATGTAATCTTTTAGATGCTTATGATGAGTATGGTGACCTTCAAGATAAACCTATTACACCAGAGCTTTATTCTATCTATAAGGACAAAATAGTAGATTATGCTGAATTACTTGGGATTATCGAGGAAAATATTTCGTTCTTTGCTGAACAAAGAATCAACACTTCTTATATAAACTTCATCCTATGTAAAATAAATTTGCAAAAAATTTTATTATAATCATTTTTTTAGGCACTGGTTTTGCTCAAGAACACTTTAATACAACGAGCGGAACTCTTTCTGAACAGACTCCATCACATATTGCAAGCATCAAAGTCATATTTGATAGGTACTATGAAGGTAATGGATATGAAAGGACCTACTCTTAATTTTATAGAGATAATGAACTACGCAATGGACCACTTTAAGGTCTATATTCCAATTTCGAATGTGAGAAATTCATTCTTTTATCACTGGAGGACTCTTCTTGGGTATTATATTGGGATTTTAGTTTTTTATAACTAATTTAGCTATGTGATTCCGCAGAAAAATCATATGTTAAATGAGATGTTTGATGATAAATTACATGCAAGATTAACAAAATCTTTTGACAAATATCATGAAGAGTTTCAAAAGTTTTATGAAGTTAACAGAGGAAAGAATGCAAAGGAAAGGAAAATATGGGGAGAAAGAATTAGAGATAATGTAGACAGGTGTAAAAACCTTGGACTTTTAGCCATAAATGTTCCTTGTAATGCTCAGAATAGATATACCCAGGTCAGGCTCATTGCAAAGGTGGAAGAAATTGAAAATGAATTTGCGAACATTCAAAAGGCATTTAAGGGCTTTCATTAAATGTTTTGAAACATTATTTTGATTCTAGATGGATATTTCCATGTCATTTCAGGACTGAAATTTAAAAAAAATTTTCTTACTAATTTTTCGTTTTCAGTTTGATTTGTGTTTTGTGCTTTGTGCTTTGAAAAAAACTCTGAAGAGTTAAAACTTTAGATTTTTTTTTGTTTGCTGAAAAAAAATCTAATTGAGGTTTATTTTTGAAAGAAAGAAAATATGTTTAGAATGATTATTTTAGAAACGTGCTTAAGGAGCTAATGAATTAATTTTAATAGTTGATGCTACTAAAAATTTATTTGGTTTAATTCATAAAAAAATCACTGACAAGTGCTCTCCCATTTTTTGAACTTCTCGTTCTTATTCAATATCATTCATGACTAATTTATATCTCAATCCCAAACCAGATAAAATGTCCAGAAACTTGAACGAAGAATCCTTCCTTTTCTATTAAGCCTAGGAAGAAACTGAATTTATTTCTATGATAAACCTATGCTGAGTTCTATTAAGGAAGAGAATCCGAGGTTTATTCAATACTAACTTTCTAAGTTCGAGTAAAATAACTTTCAGGTGGATCTCTTTGTGATCTGGTTCTGATTACTTCCCTTATAAATCATGAGAATGCGAAAATTAAAAAATATTATTAGCTTCCTATGACTAATATTAAACAAAGTTTAATCTAGAGATGCTAGAGATTCTCTCTTTTTAAATTTGTTACAAAATTAAATGGAACTTCCTTCTGTTTTTGTTAGCCTTTTTTCTCTTTAGATAATCGAGAATTGAAGGATTTATAGAGGAGAAGTTTTATTTTGTAATGATCCTTTTTCTTTGTCCTTAATAAGTTTATTACGACTACTTTTTTTTATTTACGAAAAATTGAAGATCCTTTTGGGTTATGATGCAGAGAATCGAAAAGCCCAGTTAAAGAAAAAGACATTATAAGTGCTTTTCATAAGAAGTGTAAAGAATATTCATCACTACTTCTAATCCCTAAATTAACTTTCAGTAAATAGGTTAAATCAGATAAAAACTTATTTAATTATGGATAGCTCCACAAATTTCTTAGGCCTCTAATTTGAATATATCTCTTGGAAACATGGGCTATCACGATACAACTTTAGTTGGGAAATCGAAACAATTAAACCATAGGATTTTTTTCCTAATAATAACTTCTCAAATTTTAGAAAAGTTTTTTTACTTTTTCTTTATATCTTTGTTTGAAAGTTCTTTGATTCTTCTTTTCCTTTTTTCGTTAGGAGAAAACGAGTCTACTAAGGGGATTTAATCCACATACGAACATATAAGTTGATTTAAACTCCTCCACAACAAGAAATACTTTCCAAGATAATTCTTAAATAAAGATTTTTATAAATTAATCACTTTGATGAATCGCTTCCTCAGATTCTCAAGTCACCGAGCCTCAAACTTTTACAACGAAGAACTCACTATTCAAAAATTCAGTGACAAGCCTTTTTTTGTCTTCATTATAATTTTTTCTACCTTATATTACCTTATTGATATTATCCTGAGTACATTTACACTCGATACCATCCAAGAAATCGACCCCACAGAAATAACTATTTGCTTAGTGTTACAAATTTTCAAGTTAATTATCTTCCTCTTTGACTACAAGTTCAAATATAAACAAGGGAAATGGAGCAAGTTCTACGAAACAGTATTTGGAGTCATATTTACAGCCTCTGTAATTTCTGTCTGGAATATTCAATTACAAACTCATCCTGCACGTACATTGATAGTTGGGCTTGATGGAGCATGGACGCTTCTTTATTTAAATAAAGTACTCACATTCTGGGAACTCAAAATTATTCTTTCAATAATGCTCATCATTTTTGGTTTAATCAAAACGACGCTAGTAAACGAAAATATTGCCTTTGTGTATTTACAAGCAGGCTTACAATGCTTGTTTATTAGCATTGTAATTTATGTTCACGAGAAAAACCAAAGAAGTGAATTTGTCAGGAAATTTCGCCTTGAAAGACGAGAACAAACCTTGACTACAATTCTCAATAATATTCCTTATAATATCGCTATTCTGGATTTACAAGGCCGGCTTCGACATTATAACCAATACCTTGATCAATGCTTTAACATTTCAGGGAACCAAACCTTACTCAATCTTTTTCTCAAATTTTATGATGTTAAGCCAAGGGAAAAATTTTCAGATCAGACACTTGGAGAAAAGACATCTTCCTCTAGTAAAAAGCTTCCAAAAGCACAATTAATTCGAACTTCCCTTCGTAACCTTAACAATTCTTCTCGGAAAAATGCTGAAAGTTCTGTTCAGGGTCCAGTTTTCACTTATAGAAAGAAAAGAAGCTCTACAATACTCAAGCCTTCAAGGCTTGAAGCTTATTATTCGAAGACAATAGGGAGTAATAGTCACAATTCACTTGCTAAAGATATTTCCCTTACAGAAATATTTGGAAATGTTGAACAATACGGGACTTTGCAGGAAGTTATAGATCTTTTCTGCGAAAATACCGAAGCTTTGAGAAGCTGTATAAATAAAGAAAACAATTTCTTTGTGTTTGATGGGAAATATAAAGACAACATGGATAAAATTAGGTCATTTGAGATCAAGATATCGATCGCAACTTTTGATTCTGATGAATGTTTGACTCTAATCCTTAGAGATACAACACATAGAGACACTATTGTTGCTTTAGAAGGGAATAGTAGCTTTAAAGATAGTATTCTTTCATCTATTTCTCATGAGCTGAAGACTCCACTCAATACAAACCTCAATCTTTTGCAAATGGCGATCAAAGATACTGCTGTTCCAATTGAGTTAAAAGACTCTTTCTTGCTTCCCGCACATCAATCAGGAAAACTTCTTGAATCTCTAATAAATGATATCCTTGATTATTCGCTTCTTTTAGCTAATAAATTCGTAATAAATATCCAAGGAAAACATTTATTTCGTAATCTCGAAAAGCTTCGATATCTTTCGGAGTTCCAAGCAAAGAAAAAGAACATTGAGTTTCATATTTCAATTTCACAGAAGCTTACTTATAGAATTTGGACAGATCATCGAAGGCTTCGACAGATTCTAATAAACTTACTAAATAATGCTATAAAATTTACATCGAAAGGTCATATCAGTGTGAGGATAGAGCAGTTTGAAGATAATGAAAACTTGATTAAGTTCTGTGTGTTGGATACTGGGATTGGAATTCCTTCTCAAGATTTAGAGAGAATGACTGATCTATTGAAGAAAAATGTCATTAATGAGAAGCTAACAAGTAAATCGGCGGAAATGGGAATGGGACTAATAATCTCAAGTCAATTAGCGAAGAAACTAGGTCCAGCTGATGAAAAACTTTCTGGTATTAATGTGTCATCAACACCAGGGGAAGGATCTAAGTTCTGGTTTGTAATTGAGAATAAAGATAAACAATTCGCTTCTCCAATTTCCTTATTTTCAAAGAATAATCTGATCAGTCAAATTGACAGCCCAGATTCCAAGTTACAAAATAATGAAATTAGTAACACAGGAAAAACTCTTTTCCCTTATATTAATACTCAACTCAATACCCAAGAGGAAATAAAAGCTTCCTCATTAAGAAGGATCTCTTCTAGTAGAATCCTTAAAACACAATTGGATCATGCTGAATCAATTACTCCTCCTTTCACGGAAATATTCGACAAGAGTGGCTTAATCGATGATGAGCTTGCAGAGGAAAAACTGGCTTGTATGATTAAAGACGATAATTTGAAGATGAATCAAAACTTAACCAAAATGATCAAGAAAGAAGGACTGAAAAAAGGATTGTCTAAAACTTCAACATTTAGCAGATATCCAACATCTCTAGCAGGAAGCCAAACTCCCAATCGGGGACAGTTCAAAAACACTTCTCCTAAATCAGCAGATCTTCCTCAGATAATGCTGAATATGAACCCATTAATAAGTGAAGATATCGGCCTTGTGGAAGAAGATTCAGCTTGTGCATGTCCGGAAATCCTGGTAGTTGATGACGATATGTTTAATCTCTTTACAATGCAGACATTAATAAAAAGTCTTAATTTACAAATGTCTCAAGCAACAAACGGCAAAGAGGCGATAGATGCTGTTATAAAGCGAGTGAAAAATCGATGCTCATTTATGTGTAGAAATTTCAAGATAATTTTTATGGATTTAAGTATGCCGACTATGGATGGGTTTGAAGCCACAATTAAATTGAGGGAAATGATGAAGGCACAAACAATACCTGAGGTTCCTATTGTAGCATGTACGGCCTTTATTGATGAAACGAAATTAGCTCGCTGTTTTGAGATTGGAATGTCAGGGAAGTTATTAAAGCCTGTTGCGAAGAGTAAACTCATAGAAACACTCAAGAAATTTCATATTGATATACTATTAGAATAAAATTAATTCTAAGAAAGTTATTATAAAGTTATTATTTTTTTAAAGTAAGTCTCTACTACTCTGTATTTTGGATGATAAGAATCCAAATTATGAGTTGATTATCTTTGATTTGAATCAACCTGCAGTATTTTTATTTCATGTTATCTATAATAAAGTAATCATAATTCGTAACTTTTATTATCTCATCTCGTCAATTGAAAGCTCTTTTACTTAAAATTGAGGGTTGGATAGATACAAGCCTTAAATAATGAAAGTTTTGGGAGATTTGAATTCAGAGACTTCAGTAGAATTTTTTTATCATTAATCTCAAATATAAAATTCTTATTTGACTCGAGATAATCGCTCTTGAATTAACGTTCAAAAATATGAGCTGGCGCAATCTAATGACTCCTCTCTATGAAAAATACTATCCAACCGATAGTTGCTCTTCATCTTTGGTTCAGTCAAATCTGGGTAAAGCAAGTCTTTCGAGGAATAAAGGTAAGCTACATATAAAAAACTTTGTTTAATGTAAAAGAATCATTTCAAGCATCAACTTATAATGAAAAATTACAAGAGCTTCAAAATCAAATGAGCAAACTTAAGGATAATTTAAGCAGGTATTCTGGCAAAGAGAATAATTCAAAGTTTTTGAATACGAGAAATAACAAGTTAAAACAAAGGATTTCGATCAATAGTTTGAGTTTGCATCAATCTAATTTAAAGACTCCTCCACGGATCAATGAAGAAGAATCTTTTGAGAATAATAAGGAAGAAGAAGCTGAAACAAATTCCAAAGCTTTTTCAAAGAAATACTCTCATACTAAAACGATTTTGGAGGATATCACTGCTAGAAACTTAATGAAGGAAAATGATTTAAATGACAGTTATGACACGAAACCAGCTGAAAGCCAAAGTAAAGTCTCAATAAAATGCTATTAAAGTTTTTTTGTAGTGGTTTACGCTGACCCAATATATGATAAAGAGACTACAAGGTATCCAGTGAAAGATAAAAGACATACAAAAACCTATAGTTCTATTACGAACAGAGTATTCGGCATTGATTTTGCCTGTTTTTAATACAACTTAGGCTTCAGAGGATCTGAATAGTAAAATAAAAACTGTGCGATTTAGTACAAAACCATTAGCAAAAACGTATAGCAACAATGATAAAGCAGAAGAGGAGAAAGATATGACGAAAGCTATGGTAGTTGATTGTTGCGTGCAAATTAACCAATTAAAACAAGTAGCGTTTGAATCCCAAGAGCGTAATATCGAAAATGAACCCGATAATAATTAATAGAGATCCTCTTTTTAACTGAAAAACTAGTTAAAGAGAAGAAACAATCACAAGACTTAAGAGAACATCTACAAAGAGACTCGGCTCCTCTAACAAATAAGTACTCCACTGAGCCCTCTCATTCAGAAACGCCAAAAATTGCGAAGGAAAAGTTAAGGAACCGTCTTACTTCTCCACAAGTGAATAAAGGAGTCCTTCAAATGAGACAAAGAACTCCAAAAACGAATGGGAATAATAGTTTAATTGATTGGAGAAAGATGAGACAAAAAGAAGACTCGCTATTTACGACAATATTGGACTCTACAAAAGAGAGAGGAGAAGATGAATCTAAGGATTCGGGATTTAAACAAGGTTATAGAGACAATGGAGTTCAATGTGATCTTTTACTTGAGAAAATTGGAGAGAAAAATGAATATGAAGAATTATTAACACAAAAGGATAAAGAGATTGCCAGTCTTAGAGCCGAATTGGACAAAATGAAGGTAGACTAGAAAGTTTAATAAAGATTTATCCTTTTATAGGCTCAAAAAAATGACATGATTGAAACGTTTGAGAATATTTTGAGTCTTTTGACTTCAAAAGACAAAAATAAGAAATCCAGCGAAACATCCCAAGTTATAAAGGAAGGATTTTCAACCTTTTATAAGACTTTACAAACAAAAATTAACGATATTCATCAACCTCAGCGAAATATTCCCTCAGGTCTTCAAAGTTCAAAGTTTAATTTGTCTAGCTCGAACCCCTTTGGAGCTTCCAGACACAATAGAACTGAGATTACTGACAACCTTATGTATTCACCTTCGAATACGAGATACAGTTTTGACGAAGAATTACTGGAATCAAGGCATAATTTTTCTATAATGCCCTATAAACCAATTTCTCCAATTCAAAAGTCGAATTTGAGTAATAATAAACTTTATAAGCTGATATCTCCAAAAATATCTTCAAAGTAAACCTCTGAAGAATAAAAAAAAGATATCCCAGGATTATTCTTCAATTTTTGCATAACTTTGTTTGTGAATATATTAGAATTCAGCCTTTGTTTGAAATTTTGTCTAGTTTAATGTAATTTTATACTTTTTGTTCTTTATTACACTTTATAAAATTTGGTCTATGGATCAATTTAGCCACAGCTTCTTCTAAAACATTTTCTCAATCAAATATATGAAAGTTTACGGTCAATTTTAAGAGTTTATCTTGAAAAAGCAAATTTAAGTTATTATAAAAAAATATTATTCAAGAAAAAGAGTTTTTTTACATATTTAGCTTTTGTTCAAATAATGAACCAGCTCACTCTTTTTTAAAGTATTCAACAAATAATGATTTATTTCCTTTAAACATTATACATTATCTTTTCCCAACTCTTTCTTCTTTTTTATGATTGATGGGAACTTTGGGCTTGTTTTTATCATACTTGGAGTATGCCCAATTTCCGTTCTCTTAATCGTCAACGGGGATCTATTATTCCAAAACACATGATATCCTATTTTAGCATAGAACTTCATCAAATGACTACAGTTCTCACCACATTTAGCATGGATCTCCGTATATTTTTTCACAAAAGCTGCAAAGGCCTCAAATTCGACCACAGGATGATCACCTGAGAGCACCACATCCGGATCAATTTGTACAATCCTTTGTATGTAAGTTATAAGCTTAGGATATTGTTTCGCCTTTGCAAGCATTGATCTATACATAACTCTTAATTGACGTTCCTCGCTTGTTCGTGCAGGCTCTTCATGCTCCCTTAGTATCTCAAGCCTTATACACTCATCAATCGTCATTTTATGAGGGATGTGTTTATATCTCGCTTCATTACTCGCATCATTATCTGAATTATAACCCGAACTGTAACCTCCAAATGGCACTCGATGAACAGATAAAGACTCTATGACAAAATCACTTCTTCCTCCACGTGGACTCGTTTTTAAGAAACGATTTCCTGAAGAATCACTGTAAAATCCATCTTCGTAGCCATAGAAATTCGCTGCAATTGTTAAAGAGAACTTTGCTCTTCCTTTACGTATTGCTCCTTCTCTGGGTGCTCTTTTCCTTTTGTTATCTATTAACTCTTGCCAAGTCCTTTTATTATCTGGAAGAATTCCCACGCTTCTTAGATAACTCTCATTTATTATTTTCCTTTTTATAGTCATAAATGGAACATCTGCACTGATATTCTGATCATATCTAGGCTCTTTTTCGTCTTTGAATGTAAGGATTTGTAAAGACTTTCCTACTTTCTTGTCTCTGTTAAGTTGAGGCAACCTTTCAGTAGCGCTGAAAGACTGAAGATGATTCTTTGAAGACAAAGGTTCATTAGAGAATAAATATCCTGCAGAAGCTGTGCCAGTTTCCTTCCATCCTTCCCTTCCAATAAACTCTCTTTTGCTTTGTGGAGTTTTAAATAACACTGGATTCAACCCTTTTAAACTCTTTGGACCAGGAGACACTAAGTTTGAATGAAAAAAGATCTTATTTCCTTCGCTTAGTTCCAAAAGCATTCTTCTTTTCCTTGGGGATTGTTCTCTATCAATAGTTGCTTGGTCACGATTGGAATTTACATGAAGAATCGGAGCTTTTGTTTTGAAGTCTGCAAGAGGTTTTTCTCTTCCACCTGTAATAATTTCTTCAACTCTTCCGACAATAATTTCTTGAGGTTTTTGAGGCATTTTGACACTTATCTCTTCAATTACGCTAATTGAGTCTACTTTCTTTTCGGACCCTTGGTTTAACTGTTTTTGAGAATTCTCCTTTGAGTTTGATGGAAATGGATTGTTTATTTTTGGTTGAGTAATGAGTACAACTTCTTCCTTTGGTTTCTCTTCAATTCTGTTATAAGGAGTATTCGTCTTTGAACCTGAAGGACTGATCATTGGAAGGATTGTCTTACTACTACTCGTATTAATTTTCATCTTTGTTTCCTTTTCAGGTCTTTGTATCTCAGATGAACGATCTCTTTGACGAGGTTCCTTTTCTTTTGTCTCTTCAGCTTTATTGTCACGCTGAGGATATCTAAGTTTGGCGGCTCTTGGGGTCAAATTAGCTTTCTCAATTTTATCAGTTTTAATATTACTCATTTCTAATTTTGGTTTTCCTTCTTTTTCATGCCTTGAAACTTCAGGAGACCTTTCTTTACTCCGAAAATCCTTCGCTTTAGGTTCCTGGTTTCTTTCATTTGTTTGGGCTATTTTCGCTGCTTTCGGACTAATTGGTGATTGACCTTGTTCTTTGTTTTCTTCTTTTTTATTTGTTATTTTTGGTTTGATATCTTTTCCATGTTTAGGGATTTCAGGAGATTTTTCTATGATATTACTATGCTCCTTTGTTTTTGCTTCTTCATTTCTTTCACGAAAGCGCTGTGTTTTCGATCCATCTTTTGATGTTTCTTTCATATTATTTCTTTCCAATTTTGGTTTGGTTTCTTTCTCTTGTTTTATTGCGGGATCAGGTCGTTCTTGTCTTTGAACCTCAGGAGATCTTTCCTCGACTCTTCTGTGTTTTTGAGTTTCATTCTGGACATTCTTTGCTTGTCTTTCCACTGAATTATTATTTGTTGTTTCAATTTGCGGTTTACTTGGAGCAATCTTCTTCTTATTTAAATTTTCATTAGTTGTTGCTGGAGATTTTCCCGTATTTGCCTGAGTTTTCTCAGCCAGAGATGTCTTGGTTCCTTTCTTTATTTCTTTCTCAGACTCTTGTTCAGTCAATATATCATTAGGTAATATTTTCTCCTTCTTATTTTTGCTTTCATTATTCCTTGGAGTTTCCTCTTTATGTAACAAATCGTTCTGTTGTTGCTTACTTGTTTCAGGCTGATTATCCGCATAATTCTCCACAACCTTGACTTCTTCCTTTGATTGATTTAACGAAGTAGGTTCTAATTTGATTATATTCTTATCAGTTTCTATTAATTTTTCATTTTCTTCCACTCTTTTCGAAAAAACCTGATTCAAATTTGATAAAGCCTCGCTTCTTGCAGTTTCATCTCCTAAAATCCGATTTTGATGTGAGAGTTGGCTTGCATTTTGATAAATCGAGTTATTCCCATTAGATTTATAAATACTGCTCAAATTCTTTATCTGAACCTGAGGTGAAAATCCCTCTTGTGCTCTTTCTAAATTCCCTGTTGGGATGACTTTATCCTTGATCGTGTTTTCATTAGCATGAGAATTAACGTTTGAGTTTTGGATTGAAGCTGGAATATGATCTAAAGACCCTAAATCTTCGAGATTACTCCGAGAATTATCTAATTCAAGGACAGGGTGATTAATCACAGAAGTTTCTGCAGGGGAATACTTAATATTCTCTTTATGCTCATCGCGAACAGTGTGAGTTTCATTATGAATTTCCCTATAATAATTTAGCAAATCGTTTTGTAAGAGAATTTACTGCTTAGATTTGATGCTTGCTGCCTTTATGGAATTTTCTTGTATTTTAGTAACAGTTGCTTTTAGCTCTTCTTCGTTGATTTTCGCAATCTTCAAAATTTCCTGTAACTCAGCGATCTCAATTTCAAGTTGCTTGATTTTCACCCAAGCGTCTCTTTTTTCCTGAGCACATTGTGTGTAATCGTTTACAAGTTTCGTGTACTTGTCGCCTTTATCGCTCTTTTCTTTTTCCATTTGAGCTATTTTTGCCTTGAGCTCACTAATCTGTTTCTTGAATTCTAATATCTCATGATCACCTTCAAAAGAACCTCTTTTGGTCTCAATTTTAGGTTTCATCAAATCATCCCACTATAAAACCTTTAAATACATTTTATAACTTTCTTCTTACTATCATCGTTTCTGCGTCTTTCATTGTTATTTGACTGACAGGTTTTCCTTTACCTTTTACTACCTTTCCTTTAGTATTTTTCTTGGGAGCTGTGACAGGCGCATTTTTCAATTTCAATAATTCTTCCATATTTTGAGTTGCTTTATCCTTTGCTTGATTGAAGGCTTTCTTTATACGTTCTCCCATTTCAGAAAATTCTGGCTCAGACATCTCATCATCGGAATTTCGATTGCTTCTTCTTTGTTGAGTCATTAATGTTACATTTTTCTGAGTCAATTCAAGATCATCCAGAATTTCTTTTAAATTATTTGACACTTTATTCCCTGGAAGAAGTTTATTAACTAGTTGTTTTCCTTTCAAAACTTCACTTATTTCCTGTTGGATTCTTTCATGCTCATAAAAAAATTCCTTCATTTCCTCTTCATCATCTTCATTAGTCAAAAGGTTATTCAAGCTCTCTTTCATATTATTATCTTCCAAAGTGTTTCGGTTAGTAGTCATTAAGATCATATCTTGACTATGCTCTCCATTCAATTTATTATTAAACTGTGTTCCATAAGCAACTCTAAAATTCGAAAGAGACTGGGCTTGTAAATTTAAACCCAGTGTATTCCATGTCTTATTCCCTTTAGAAAACCCTGATGAGGACTGATTAGCCCTTGGAGTTGTTTGTTTATTCCCGTTTCCTGAATAAAACCCACTAGGGGCACTTTTTCCTTCAATATTCTCATAGGAATGTAAATGATTTGGGTTTGCTTTCTTTAATTTATTCTCACTTTGGATAGTGTCTTGTGTGTCTGGATCGACTGTGATCAATGCCAAAGTTGATTCTTGTTGATTTCTCAAATTTAATTGCTCTTCTAAAAAAGGTTTTTATATCACTAATTCAAAAAAAAAATTACGTCTTAATTGCTCTTGGTAAAATAACAAATGCTGGCGTCTGAAGTGGTATAACCCAAACTTCAGAATAGACATTACTTGGTATTGCATCCCTTTGAATAGTTTTTTTGTTACTGCACTATATTGGTTTAGGCCTGACATTTCAAGTGACCCAATTATCTCTTGTAAAGTAAGAGAATATAACTCAGTTGTCTAAAGTCAATTTAGCTCATGGGTTTCAAAGGGTTTTATGTACTTTTTGTATATGACTAATATATTTTTCGGATTCGTCATAGTCTTCATCGGCATGGTACTTCTTGATGTCCTTTTGGATTTTATCAAGAAGTTTGTCTATCTTGCTCAGATCTATTTCGGAAGAACTAAAACAATTGCATAAAAGCTTTTTATAAGATTTCTTACTCTACCATACTGTACAGAATTGAGCCTTTTTATCTTTAAAAATAAATAATAATTTATTAAATCAAAGTCATCTCAGGACTTTCTATTGGATTCTGTTTTAATCATTTTATAAACGTTTTCTGACTTAATAAAACGATTTTTGCGGTTCTTATTATTTTCCCCGCTTATCGCACTATTTTATTAAAAATTAATTTTTTTAATTTTTATGATCTGTATTTACAACTTAAACCCAAGTCAAAAAAAAACCCTCAAAAGAAAAAACCCTAAGGTTGAATTTAATTAGATAAACCATTGGTCGAATGTTTTAATGTGAGAATATCTTTATAATTTGGTCTTTTTGTCAAAATTTGTCTCCTTGAACTTTATAGGATTTTAGCTGGCGCTCACTACTAATATTAGCGATAGATAGCCAATTTTGGACATTCATTTAATTATCTAATAAAGTATAATAAATTTTATGAAACTGAAATCAAAGCAAACCACATTATCTTTATTATGGTTAGTTTGACTTGGTGTTTTTCTCTTTCCATGTTTTTTCTTGTTGATAAAAAATCTCAGTAAAAATTAGGTTCTAAAAGTAAGTTATTATGGAGATCAATAGAAATTGGAAGCTAAATAGAATAGCGGTCAGATGTATTCATTGCTCTTGTCTCTTCTCTAGATTAATAGAAGTGGATGGATTCTTTAAATTCGAGCAATTGAATTTTTTAAAGGGGCTTTGAAAAAGGAGAAAAATATTTTTTTAATTTTCGAATAAGTCTATAGGAAAAAACCTTTTCAATTTGTTTTAATAATATAAAAATACATGTGTCAATAAAACAATCATAACTCATCTATAGATTTTTTTTAATTATCTTTGAATTTTAGCGAGTTTTATTTGATTCATTTATTTATCTGCGAATTTCTACTAATTTCTTTTATATGAAATTTATCTCTTCTATTAAAAAAACTTTGATTAAGCATTAAAAACTGGAAATAAGCGGAAATTTTATGAATAACAAAGGTTAAATGTAATGTTTTTGATTAATGTATTAGTTCAATAAAAAACCATTAAAAAAAACTTATTATTAAGATTACGGAACAACACAACTATTTCAACCGGTTTCTTCCTCTTAGTTTTATACTAGGAAGAAAAATAAGAATACTTGAACATAATACTTTCAATAGTAACTATTATACCCCCATTTGCCTGTATTGCCCTGCTTTTCTGTAAATTGTCTCTGGTTATTCTGATTATAAGGATTGCTGGGATTTTTGCTCTTATTTTTATTATTGGGATTAAAACCAGGATTTTGTCCTCTCATTCCTGGACTATTTGTATAATTCATGTTCATGTTATCGTGGGGATGTTGCATCATGTTAAATCCAAATCTATCGTCATCATACTCCATAGGATAATTTCCCATGTTAGGCTTATTACTTGTATAGAAGAATTGACTCTTTTCCTCCTTCGCATTCTTTGGGAACTTTTTCTTTCCTTCGAGTCTTGGGTCAACCCAATCATCTCCATTCCATCCCATATCATCCGAATCTCTACTTATATTGCCATCAGAGGCAGGATTTGAGTGGGAATGATGAGGGGCGTGTTTAAAAAGAGATGGCTTAACTGGTTGCGAAGGATTAAATCCAGGAATTTTCATGGGATTTTCTTCAAGGAATTGTATCCATCTGCTCTTGTATTTGGCTGTGTTTACTGAATTAACATTTTTCAAGAGGCTTTGCATCACAGCATTCTTTTCCTCGAGTTCAGCAGTCTGAAGGACTTTTAATATAACAAAGTTTCCGTATTTGTTTTTCATTAATTCGATTATTCTGTCATTCTTCAGGACCTCCTTAACGAATTTCTTTTGATATTCCTATTTACAATAAGTTTATTGTGTAAATTTATTCAATAGATACTGGTGTTGCGAGGATTAAGCATCTTTCAATAACATTAGAAGAGAACTTTTGATTTGAATATTGAATTATCTTATCAAGGATCTTGTCGAGTATTTTGTCACAATAGGTTGGGAATGTCTAAAATTATTTCAACTCCATAATAAAGAATAAATTTTACTTCAAGGGCATGTTGAACAGCATAATTTCCATAAGGATTTTGAATTAATTCTTCAAGGTTGTTATGTAAAAGGTTAATAATTTTATCTCTCATTTCATCAGA
>Ga0182742_1003092_pt1 | contig 16951 bp, 13 predicted proteins | sample eDN5th37CBELigMG_FD_128880 | JGI IMG/M metagenome (GOLD analysis project Ga0182742, IMG submission 128880) | Enriched Miracle-Growth compost microbial communities from Emeryville, California, USA - eDNA 5th pass 37_C BE-Lig MG (version 2)... ...
CCCGAATCGTCATGATGAACCCGTCAAAAACATCCGACACGCCATCCGCCCTCCTAGCTCAATTGGCAGAGCAGCTGACTCTTAATCAGCGGGTTGAAGGTTCGAGTCCTTCGGGGGGCACTTCGCCAGCGGCCGACAACAGCCGCCCATATCCGTCTAACACCGATACTCGAGACGAAAAAGGGCACCCATCTGGGTGCCCTTTTTCGTTTACCCCTCCGTCATCTCCCGCCAGCTCACGCCTCTTTCCGCACACCTCTCCTGTAAGCCGCACGGATGGTCGGCGGCCATCGGATGGGAGGTCGGAGGGCTGGCTTTCCTCAAGGAAAACTCCCTTCTTGTGTTGCCGTAAATCGGCTTGTCGCAAAAAGACCTAAGCGGCTGGACACGGTCTTCCCATGATTCCACATGATCCACATCCACCTTGACGACATCACCCGCGATGAGCTGAAATCCCCGCGGCGAACCGATCTACCGCACAAAGTCCGCGACCGTATCGAGATGGTCGCGCTCTCCGACGCCGGATGGTCCGCCCCCAAGATCGCCGCCCATCTCGGACGCCATCCTCAAACCGTCCGCGATCTGCTGGTCGTTCCTCGCCCGTGGGACCGCGGCTCTGCATCCGTATCGGGGGGGCGGATTGGAAGTTCACGGGATCCGATTCTCGAACAGGTTCGCCGTTAAGCGAATCAACTCCTCCGCGCCGGCCGCCGCGAGCTCGCCGAAGAACGATGGCCTTTCTCCAGTTGGGAATAGGTCGCCGAGGATTCGCCCATCGGGGTCGCGATCTTTGGTCTGGAAGCGGTACAGATCCGCGAACCGGTAATTCTGATCGGCGTCGAGCCCCCGCAACTCCGAGATGGTCTGAACGCGGCGCGAACCATCGGAGAATCGAACGATTTGAACGACCAAATGGACCGCCGAGGCAACTTGGGTCCGCGCGACGTAGACCGGCAAGGAGACATCGCTCATCAGACAGAGGGTTTCCAGGCGGATGGCCGCGTCGCGCGGGGTACTGGCGTGGACGGTCGTCAGCGAGCCGGCATGGCCGGAGATCATCGATTGAATCAGGTCGAGGGCCTCGCCGCGGCGGATCTCGCCAACAACGATCCGGTCGGGGCGCATCCGCAGCGCGTTGACGAACAAGTCGCGGATCGTCACCGCGCCCCGACCGTCGGGCCGGGGGGGCTGGGCCTCCAGATAGACGGTGTGCGGTTGGTGGAGGCGGAGTTCGGAACTGTCCTCAATGACGATGATCCGTTCGTCTTGGGGGATCTTGGCCGAGAGGGCGTTGAGCATTGAGGTCTTGCCCGTGCCCGTGCCGCCCGCGATGATGATGTTTTTGTGGATCCGAACCGCGATTTCGAGGAACTCGGCCGCCTCGGCGCTTAGGCTTCCGCGCTCGACCAGCTTCTCCAAGTCGAAGGCGGACTCCTGAAACTTGCGGATCGAGACGCAGACGCCTTGCCTTGAGCTGGGCGGGATGATGACGTGGACCCGCGAGCCGTCGGGAAGCCGGGCGTCCATCGCCGGCTGCTCGTCGTCGATCCGACGGTTGACGAACTCGGCGATGTTCCGCACGGCGGCCATCAGCGAGGGAGCGTCGGGGAACGTCAACTCCGAACGTTGCAGCTTGCCATTCCGCTCAAAGTAGATTGTCTCCGGGCCGTTGATCATGATCTCGGAGACGGTCGGATCGTCCAACAGGGGAAGAATCGGCCCCAGGAAATGGCGGGTTGTCTCCCGATAGATCTCGATGGGCAACAAGCGAACCTCCCTCGGGCTGGTCGCGAAAAGACAACGAACCCCACGCGGCCGGAGCGGCGCGGGGCTCGATTTTTAGACGACAAGGATCGGACGACCGACGAAACCGCGGGCCGGATTAGGGATTGGCCCGCCGGATGACCTCGCCCAGTTGGTTGAAGAACTGCTGAGTCTGCTGTTGCCGCTGCCTCTGCTGAGCCGCCCCGGGAGGGGGAGCGGGGGCCAACCGGACAGCGCCCGCGTTCTGATCCGGCTGTCGGCCCTGCGGGAGCATGTAGCCCGCGAATTGATCCGACTGTCGGCCCCCAGGGTTGTTGACATAGAGCGGTTGCGCCGGCTGGTAGATCGGCTGCGCCGGCTGGTAGATCGGCTGCGCCGGCTGGTAGTTCGGCTGCACAGGCTGGTAGTTCGGCTGCACAGGCTGGTAGTACTGAACCGGCTGGTAGTACTGAACCGGCTGGTAATACGGCTGCGCCGGTTGGTAGTACTGTTGCACCGGCTGGTAGTACTGCTGCGCCGGGTAGTAGTAATATTGAGCCTGAGCGAAGTCGGGGAGCAGGAATCCGAGCATGCTCAAGGGCAGAACGCTCCAAAACGGCGTCTTCCGAGACACGAAACGCATGGCGAGTTTCTCCATGGTGGCGCGAGCGCGGTGGAAAAGTCGGGTTTTGACCCGCGACTCCACGGGTCGCGAGTCCCCTCGCACAAACACAGGCGAACATGGGTGGCGGGTCGTTCGGCTGACCGGGCGGTCATCCGGGCAACCCTCCGGGTGATTCGACGAACCGATCCATGGCCGCTGGAGCGATTTCCCGCGGATCGCGTCGCGCCGGTTATCGGGACGATCGCGATTTATGAAAAAATCAACGCGGAATCTCATCTCGGCGGCACGGCTTCGGCGAGCGATCCTTGGTCGGTCATCGGCCGCTCGGCCGTCGCCTCCCCGCCGGGTTTGGCGATGGCGAACGGCTGGGCCAGCGGGCCGGTGAAGACCGGATGCTGGCGATCGCGGCTCAGCTCGATGACCCGGGCTTGGACGTAGTTTTGCAACTGGGAGATCAAGACTTCGCCGCTACGGTGGCTGTCGGCCTTGCCGGAGAGGCCCTCGATCAGGGCGTGGGTGAAGTTCCCCCGTCGCAGAGCGTTGTTCTCCAGGGAGGCTTCGTCGCCGTCGGACGAGGCGATGACCCAGACGCCGCAGCCGTCGCCGCCCAGTTCGCGGATGAGGTCGCCAAGCTTGCCGACGGCGCCCGAGTGGCAGGCGTCGAGCAGGGTGACGACCTGTCCGGTCACGCCGGCGAGCCGCTTGGTGATCTGATCGCTTGGGACGCCGGTGGCGAAGAGGTCCGCCAAGTCCACGTCGATCGGCAGTAGGAAGAGGTTGCCCTGTTCGTCCTGCTTGCCGTGGCCCGAGAAGAAGACGACGCCCACGTCGTTCTTGCTTTTCATCTTCTCCTTGAGCCAGGTCAGGCCCCGGAGGATCGCCTCGCGGGTCGCCTCGCGGTCGGTGAGCTCCTTGACCTCGACGTTCTCGAAAAGGCCGCGGGCTCCGGCCTTAAGGGTTCGTCCGAGTTCGCGGGCGTCGTCGGCGGCGTAGTGGAGCTTCAAGGGGCCGGGGTAGTCGGCCACGCCGACGGCGAGCACGAAGAGGTTGCGCTTGGGCTTGGCCGCCGCCTGCCCAACTTGGCCGAGGTAGACGACCTCGACGACCTCGGAGGTCGCCTTGCTCACGCCGCTTTCGGCTTGGACGGCCAGTCGGTTGTTGCCGATGCTCAGGTCCACCAGCCAGGTCTTGCGGACCTGGCCCGGCTTCGGGTTCTCCACGCCCTTGACTCCGGCCGCCCCCTGATAGGGTCGGCCGTCCAGGAGAAGTTGCAGCGATGTCACCGGGCGGCCGCCGACGCTTTCGGCCACGGCCTCAACCTCGATGACGGCCTCCGTCGCGCGGACGCGGTTCTCGCCCGGCGAGGTGATGGAGATCCTCGGCGGCAAGACCTCGGCGATCTTTGTCGGCCGGCCGCTCTCCACGCCCCGAGCCCGGTCGGCCTCCTCCAACGCGCGGGTCAGGTCGCCGGTCGTCAGAAGTCTTTGGATGACGTCGGGCCGGTAGAGGGTTTTGCGGAACTGGGCCGCCGGGTGGAGCAGCCCCATCGCGTTGGGCCCCTGGTTGACGTGCCAGCCGATCAGGCGCTCGCCGCCGGGGCTCGCCGCGAAGTAGCCCTCGGGCGTCCAGGCGATCCAGTCCCGTCCGGCGATGAAAAGCGATAGGAGCGGTTCGGTTCGGTTCGGATCCCAGATCCGCAGCGTTTGGTCGGAGGACCCGGTCACGAAATGGCGATTGTCGGGCGAGGGCGCGACGGCCCAAACGCTCCCGGTGTGGCCGCGGTATTCGCGGAGGAGCCGGCCCGATCGGGTGTCGATGAGGTAGAGCGCCTCGTACGAGCCGACGACCGCCCGATGATCGGGCAGAAGCGTGAGGGCGAGAACCTTGTCGTTCCGACGCGGGAGTTGGAACGTCGAGAGAGTTTGATCGTTCCAAGAGATCGTCACCGTCTCGCGCAGCTCAAGCGCCGCGGCCGTGGAGATCATCTCCGGGCCAATCCGACCGACGGCGCGGCGGTAAGACGAGTCGGGCGCGGGGCCGAACTCCAGACTGGAGAGTTGAAAGGTCCGCTCCAGAGGGTGGGTTCCCGTCACCGAGTCGCCGCCGATGGCGTTGGTGTTGCCCAGGGAGATGGCCCGTCCATCGGGACTCCAGCCGGCGGCGTAAACCCGGTGGCCGCGGTTCTCAAGCTGATTGACGACCCGACCGTCGTCCCGCCGCCAGATGAGAATCTCGTTGTTGACGCCGCCGACGGAGGCGGCCAGCCGGCCGTCGGGCGAGAGGGCCACGTCGCGAACCGAGTTCGTGTGCTCGTCGAACCGAAGCGTCTCCGCGCCGGTCGCGATGTCGAAGAACGAGCAATCGTAGCGCTGACCCGATCCGCCGCGGCCGACGAGGATCTGGCGCGAGTCGGCGGTGAAGACGAGGGAGCCCACCTCGTTGCCCAGGTCCTGGGATTGCCATCGGGGCGTTCCGTCCGGATTCCAGAGGCGGAGGGTGTGGTCGAAGCCGGCGGTGGCGATCGTCCGACCGTCCGGGCTCCAATCGACGCGAAGCAGCCGATCGGCGTGGCCTTGAAGCAGGGCGATCTCGCGACCGTCGTCGACCGACCAAATCCGTCCCGTCCGGTCATACGAGGCCGTCGCCACGAAACGGCCATCCGGCGAGAAGACGACGCCGAGAACGAAATCGGCGTGCCCGCGGAGAACGTGGAGATATCGCCCGTCGGCCACGTTCCAGAGGATGGCGGTCTTATCGCGGCTGGCCGAGGCCAAGGTCTTGCCGTCGGGCGAGAAGGCCAGGTCGCTGATCGAGTCGACATGACCGCGGAGGACGCGGAGCAGCGAGCCGGTCTCCAGGTCGATCAGAAAAATCTTCGTCCATTGGCGGCCGGGCTCGTTGTAGCCCGCCGCCGCCAAGGTCTTGCCGTCGGGCGAGAGCGCCGCGGCGAAGATCATTCCCTCCTTGTCGTGGCCGATCGGAGGGCGAAGAACCCGCTTGGTGACGCCGGTCTCCACGTCCCAGATTCGGATCGTCTTGTCCGCCGAGGCCGTGATCAGCTCCCGACCGTCCTTCGAGAAAAGCAGCCGCGAGACGCCGGCGGAATGCCCCCCGGCGTCGATCATCAGAATCGGATCCGTCGGAAGCTCGTCCGGGGCGGTGGTCGGCGCGAGCAGGGCGAGAGCCAAGATCGCCGTGATTGCCATCGTTCATCTCCCAACGTTGAAGGGAAGGCCGGCCGAGATCGCGCGTGCCGACTCGAACCCGTCGCCGCGGTCCGCGTCGTGGCGGGCGTAGCGCAGGCTCACCGAGGATCGCAGACGGCCGATCCTTCGCTTCGAGATCATGGTGTACTTCGCTTCGATTCTCGGACCGAAGCCGGTGACGTTCGGCTCGCCCTTGATCGAGTCTTCGTCGGGCGGGGGCGGCTGGTCTTCGGGCCAGGCGGCCATGAACAGGGCGTTGATCGTGCCGAGCTTCTCCTCGTCGCGCAGCGCCTCGGCCACCTCGGCGACGGCGCCCTCGGCGTATGCGGTCACTTGGAACTCGTCGGATTCCTGGTTGGTGCGGTGCCAGCCCTTGATGATGACGCTCGCCTTGGGCGGCATGATCACGTAGCTATACTTCGGCTCGCCCCGTCGCGGTCCCGAGGAGTTCGTCTCATAGCTGAATTGGTAGATGCTCAGGCCGTCGATCAGCAGGCGGACGGCCGCCTCGCGCTCGGTGTTGTTGATCAGTCGGACGTGGTAGCGCTCGCCTCGTTCGATGCTCACGAAAGGAAGATCGAGAGCCCCCGCGGCGCGGACTTCGCGCGGAAGATCATCCACCAGGACTTCAAGGCCATAGTCCCGCTTCTCGTCGAAAACCCGACTTTCCTGGATGACGGACGTGCACTCGACGAGGCTCTCGCGAATCCTCATGTCGCGGGCGTCCTCCGAGTCGGCCGGGTCGAGCGACACCGAGGTCGCCATCACCTCGACGAAGGCTTCCTCGTCCCGGATCCTGCGGTCGAAGTCGAGACCGGGCAGGATGTTGCCGTCTTGATCCTCGACGGCGCCCTTGAGACGGACGGCCAGCAGTCGTCTCGGAGAGTCGGGGTCCGGCTGGACTTCGGAAACCAAGTATTCCCCCTTGAGGCTCAACTTCGCGTGAGGGTCGATGTCGATTCCACGCCGCTTGAACTCGCCGGCGAGGAGCTGGGCGATCCCCGGCCCAGAACTGGTCGGGAGGTTCGAGGGCCCCCGAAGGCGCTCGATCGAGACCGACGACTCATTCCGAGCCTTGATCCCGGGGGCGAGTTCCTCGGCCAACTCGCCGAGCTCCGAACGCAGGCGATCTCCGGCGTGGGCGAGGGCGCCGCAGCCCGCCGTGACGGCCAGCGCGAGGATCGTCGTCAAAGGGCACCGCCGGATTCGAGTGGAGAAGAGGAATTGCATCGTTGTTTCTCGGTTGCGCAAACCCGGGTGACTCGGTCGAAAGCGGTCGGCGGAGCGATTCGGCGAAGAGCCGAAGATCATTAAATCCCTTCCGCTCGATCAAGGAACGCGTGCTGATCAATGATCAACTTAACCGACCGACCGCCACACTCAAGATGGTTGTTCCGACCACCAGGCAAATCAGACCTCAGCCAATTCAAATGGCGCGATCCGATCATCTTGCACCCAATCTTCGATCAAAATTCTTTTAATCAAACTCGATTGGTGGTTGTTTTCAAACAAGGGGACGAGACCTAATGGAGCGCGACGAGAGCCGCCGCCTCACATAATCCCAGATCTGGTCTTCGACTCGCGGTTCCGAGGGCTCGGCCGGATCAGCCCTGGGGCTTGGCCCAAGGCTCCCCCGCTTCTCCAACAGGTCTCGGATCCGCAAGTAGGCCTCGCGCTCGGTCTCAAGATCGCCGCGTCTCTCGGCGATGCGAGCCTCCTGAAGGGCCGAGCGGATGGCCTCGAGGTTGGGGTCGGCTTGAACCCGTTCCGGGGTCAAGTCGCGGATGAGCGCGCCGAACGAGGGGCCGAGGAATCCCGGCCCCGCGGCTTTGTCGGGGTCGTAGAGCAGCAGACCGACGATCGCGACGAGGCAGACCAAGATCACGAACGACTGGCCCAGGGTCCCGAATCCGGAACCGGTTTCGGGCGGCTCGGCGAGATCCTCCTCCGGCGTTTCGGGGATCTCGGCGTACTCAATCGGCTCCTCGACGGTTGGTCGAGGTTGCGACGACGGCGCCGGGTCGCCGTCGATCAGAAGTTGCAGGACGACCTCGTCGTCGAGCGCGAGCGACTCGCCCGAGTTCCAGGGGCTCGCGGCGCGAGGCGGAACCGTGCGATCGTCGAGGGAAAGAGGATGTTCATTACGATTATGGATGAGATATCGGCCTTCAATAAACTCGAGCGTCGCCGAGTGGGGCGGCACCCGCCCGTGACCGATCCGGATCGCGCAGCCCGGCGCGCAGCCGATTCGGAGAACCTCCTCCTCGATCCAGTACGCCTTCTCCGGCAGGCTGTCGATCCGAACGATGATCTTCGCGGGCATGGCCAAAAGTCCATCAACGGTTGGGTCGAATTGGGGATTTCAACGGGCGCTGAGGGCCGAGAGCAAAAACGGGGAGACGACGATCAGCAGGCAGGCGACCATGATGATCATCCCGGGAAAGACGATAAGCACCTGGGCCTCGGCCGAAGCCCGTTCAATCCAAAGCGAATGTTTGGTGAGCATCCGCCGGGCCTGCTCGCGAAAGATCTGACTGAGAGGCGTGCCCAACTCGTCCCCCTGGATGATCGCTAGGATCAGCTCGGAGAGATCGTCGTCGCGGAGCCGGAGCCGGAGCGACTCCAACGCCTCGCGGCGGGGCTTGCCCAGGCGGATCTCTTGCAGGACGCGGCCGAACTCTTCGCCCAAAGGGGTGCCCCGGCTCTCGCGAACGGCCGTCTCCAGGCTCTCTTGAAAACCGGAACCGGCCTCGATCATCAAGGCCATCAGATCGATGGCGAAGGGGAGCCGGCGCTTCAAGGCCGCCAGTCGACGTTGGCCGCGGTCGGCCACGGCTCGAACCATCAGCCGGTTGTAGCCCCAGGCGGCCAGGGGACCGAAAATCAGGGCGCCGCCGGGCCCGCCGAGCAGAAGCCAGCCGAAGACGGCCCCCGCCGCGCCGGCCGCCAGGGCCTCGAGCCATCGAACGGCGAGGTACTCCGCGGCCGTCCAGGGCTGGGGCCAGGCCGCGATGACGAGGTTGCGCCGAAGGGGTTCCAGACGGGCCGGCGAGCGTCCGAACCAATCGGCCAGCCGAAGGATCAGCGGCTCGAACAGGCGGAACGCGAGACTCCCGGCGCGGAGTCGTTCGAGGCGGTCGCGCTCGAAGTTCGCCCCGGGAACGGCCCTCGGGGCCAGCAGCGGCGCGACCGCCCACCAGCCGAGCCCAGCGGCCGCCAGGCCAACGGCCAGCGAGGAGAGCGCCACCAAAAGCCCGAGCGATGGGGACGTGGCGGCGGGGGGTGGAGGTTCAAAAGTGTTGATCGGCATGCCGCTTCCGGTTTCACCAAGGGTTTAGATTTCCAGGGCGAGAATTCTCCGCGAGATCTTGACGCTCGCGAGGATCAGCAGAATCACGACCAGTAGGATGATCTGGCCCGGCAGAGTGCCGAAGATCAGGCCCACGCCGTCGGGGTCGATCAGGTACAGGCCGGCCAGGAAGAACAGGGGGAAAGCCGCCAGGATTACGACGACCTTGCGACCGCTGGCCGTGTCGGCCTCGAGTTTGCGCTCCAAGCGCCGCGCCTCTTGAAGGCTCCGGCTGATTCCCTCCAGCGCGTCGGTCACTCGGCCGCCGCGTTCGAGGCAGACCAGAATGGCGGCGGCGAAGAGGTTGAAGCCGTCCAGCGAGAGTCGGTCCCTGGCCGCGGCGATCGCCTCGGAAAGCGGTCGGCCGCGCTGGAACTCGTGGACGATTCGCCAGAGCTCCGATGCCAGGGGCTCGGGGGTTTCTCGGGCGGCGCGCTCCAGGGCCTGCGCCAGCGAGAGGCCCGCCCGCGCCGCGTTGGCGAGCGACACGGCCGAGACGGCCATCTGGTCCCGCAGCAGCGTCCGACGACGAGCCAGTAGAGACGTCAACCAGAGTCTCGGCGCGGCGAAGATCAGCCCGGCGACCGGGACGGCCAGCAAAGGGAGCCGCAGCGCCACCCCGACCACCACAACCCCAACGACGAGTGACAGGCCCCACCACCGCAGCAACTCCGGAAGCCGAGACTCGTCCAGACCCACCGATCGCAGTTGCGGAATTAGATCGGCGATTCGCCGACGCGCGATTGGATCCCAGGCCGGGCCGATCGACGACGCTCCCAGGATCACCGCCAGGGCGACCAGAAGGCTATCGGCGAAGATCAGCATTTCCATCGAGGCTCCCATGACTTGGCGCTCCCGCTTCTCCGGTCATCGGTAGAACGTCTCCAGCCGGATCTTGCCAACCTGGATCAACTCGCCCATGAAGCTCGGCAAATGCCCGGTGGGCGCCAGGACCGGCTCGCCCGCCCCCTCCTCCATTCGGAAGAGGTCCCTCGTCCGGATCTCGCCGGTCTGGGGGTCGAGGCCGATCACCTCGGTCACCTGGGTGATTTTGCGGCCGCCGTCGGAGAGCCGATGGAGCTGGATAATCAGGTCGATCGCCGAGGCGATCTGTTGATTGATCGACGCGACCGGCAAGTCGGCGGCCATTTGAACCAGCACCTGGAGCCGCGAGACGACATCCTCGGCGCTGTTGGCGTGCACCGTCGTCAAGGAGCCGTCGTGGCCGGTGTTCATCGCCTGGAGCATGTCGAGCGCCTCGGGCCCCCGGCACTCGCCGACGATGATCCGGTCGGGCCGCATCCGCAGCGCGTTGCGGACGAGGTCGCGGATCGTGTAGGCGCCGGCCCCCTCGATGTTCTTGTCCTTCGTTTCGAGGCGGACGACGTGTTCCTTCTTGAGTTGAAGTTCGGCCGTGTCCTCGACGGTGACGACGCGCTCCTTGTCGGCGATGAAGTCGCTCAGACAATTCAGCAGGGTCGTCTTTCCCGAACCGGTCCCGCCGGAGACGAGGATGTTGCGGCGGGTCTGGACCGAGGCGCGGAGGAACTCGGCGACCGTCCTCGTGAGCGCGCCTTTGCGGATCAGGTCCTCGATGAGGAACCGACGGGCCGGGAACTTCCGGATCGTCAGGCAGGGACCGCTGACGGCCAAGGGCGGAATCACGGCGTTGACCCGGCTGCCGTCGGCCAGTCGGGCGTCGACCAACGGCCGCGACCGGTCGATCTGGCGACCAACCCGCGAGACAATTCGCTGGATGATCGCCTCGGTGACCTCGTCGGAGATGAATCGTCGGCCGGAGTTCTCCAGAACGCCGTTCTTCTCGATGTAGATCCGGTCGCGGTCCACGACCATGATCTCCGAGACCGTCGGGGATTGGAGCAGGTCCTCCAGCGGTCCGTAACCGAAGACGATGTCCTTGACCTCCTTCTTGATCGATCGCAAGGCCAGGTAGCGAAGGAACTCCTCGGCGATGTCGCCGCGGGCGCGGGGTTCCCAGACCGGCCAGAACCCTTGTTCGATCCGCTCGATCCGCTCGCCGAGGTCGTTCAACGTCGCCAGCTCGAGAGCCTCGCCGATCCGTTCCGCGGTGACGGCCAACTCCGCCTCCCGATCGGGGACGACCGAGAGCAGCCGGCCCCAGTGATCCCCCTCGGCGCGCCAGGGGTCCGACGCGGCCCGCCCCGCCTCCGCGAGCAATCGGCCGAGCAATTCGGAGCGGACGCAATGGCCGGCGACATGCCGAACCAGCGCCGTCCGCTTCGGAGCGTCGAGACCCCGCCCGCGGGCGATCTCCTCCAGATGGCGCTCCAAGGTCAGCAAGGCCCGATCGTCCGGCGGACCGACGAAGCCGTCGCCGGGGTGCAGGTTCATCCGCGAGAGCAGCTCCAGATGGATTTCGCGGATCAGGTTCGACTGTTCCCGTTCAAGTCCGAGCCGCAGTTCCTCCTCGGTGTCGACCCTCTCCCGAGGCAGCTCAAGGGTCAGGCTGAACGGATAGATCTTGATCATCTGGCCGCTGGCGACCGGTCGACTCTCCCCACCCGGCAATTCCTCGTCGCCGACCTGGCAGCCGTTGAGCCCCAGGGCCGTCAAGTCCCACCCCGGGCCGTTTTGGGTCAGGACCGCCGCGTGGTCGGCGATGAACGGACTGTTCAGCACAATCTCATTGGTCGGATGGCGACCGATCCGGACTCGGCCGCCGTCAACGTCCACAACATAACGATTGTTGTCGATGATGTTGTTGTACCAGATTCGCATCGTGGAGCCTCCAGCTCAGCCCGAGGTCCGCTCGGCGGTTCGAACGGGTCGCTGGGTCGCTTGAAGCAGGATCGAGACGATTCGGCGTCCGGAGCCGCGACTGGAGCGCATGGCGTCGATCGCCTCGACGAGTTTCCTCGAGTCGTCCTTGAGAACATTAGCTCCCGCCCGGCCCTCGCGGCGAATCGCCACGGTGATGACCCGCTCATCGGTCCCCCGAGAGCTTCGTCCGCCCGGCGCTTCGGGGCCGAGTCGTTCGCCGACGCTGAGGATGCGGAACGGGCCGACGTACTCGATGGACAGCTCGTCCACCGCCGATTCGTCGCGGCGAGCCTCTTGAGGTTGCGGAACCGTGATCAAGAAGCCGACCTCCTGGCCCACCTTCAGCAACTTCGGCACGATGCTGACGTCGTCGAGCGAGACCGGCAAGGCCTCCTCGCCGTCCTCGGTGAACAACTCCGTCGGAGGCGAAGAAACGGCGTCGCTCCAAAGGACCATCTCCCCCTCTCGGAGGTCGCGGGCCGCCGGGCGGCCGAGAAGGACGGCTCGCTCCTCGAACGGCACGGCCGAGTTCGCCAGGCCCTCCAGATCGCCGCGCAGCTCGATCGGCGTCAGATCGTCCTCCGTGAACACCCGCCCCGCGTCGATCGCGCCTCGGGCCGTCACGAACGACCGCGAGGCCGCCTCGCCATGCAAGACCCACCAGTTCAGGCCGCCGGCGGCGACGCCCAGAGCCAAGGCCGCCCCCAAGCCGATCCAGCTCTTCATCGCGTTCTCCCAAGGCGATCCGGTTCGCGCCGGCGAACCAGGACCAGGATTGTTTCGGATTCCGAGCCGCCTTCGCCCGCGGCCCAAGCCACGATCTCTTCGGACCCGCGCCGGTGGGCGATCGCGACGCCCTCCGGCCCGCCGCCACCAAGGTCCAACGCCGTCCAGCCCGCCTCGGTCCAGCAACGGGCCAGGTCGGATAACCCCATGGGGACGGCCAGGACCTCGACCCCCGGCCGATGATCCCCGTCCCAACGCGCCGCGAGGCGACGCGACGGCGCCGGCAAGGGGAGCGAACTCGTCGACTCGACGGCCCGCTCGTCGCGCGGCGTTGACTCGAAGAAAAGCCAATCTTCTCCGTCTCCCACGGACGCCGCCACGCGAGCGGCGATCAGCTCTTCCGCGTCGCCTTCCCCGCGGGAGAAGGCCGTCGCCATCATGCCGGGGCGGCTGATCGTGTAGAGCGCGCCCGGACCCGACTTCCGTCGTCGGTCGGCCAGGAGGCGCGCGAGATCCAGCAGGTCGTCGTTTCCCAGGCCGCCCGCGCTGGCCTCCACCGGCGCGACCAACCTGCGAATCGCTTCGTCCCGCGAGACCCGCGAGACCCCCAGGCGGCCCGGCGAATCGCCGAAGGTCCACGTCCCATCCGAGCCGGCCTCCGCGAAAATCGCCGGGTGTTCAAACTCCGGAGGCCCGACGGCCGCCCCCCGGGGCGTCGACGCCGGCTCAAGCAGATCCGACCAAGCCCCCGCCGTCGTCCAGCCGACCCAGACGATCGCCGCGATGGCCGCGCATCGACAGATTCGCGCCAAGGCGCTCGCGCCCGGCGACGGCCGGTCGGGCCGGCTCTCGATCGTTGATTCGCAATATTCCGGATGGCGTCCAAACATCGTTCGCTCCAGGCCCCGGGGGCTCGCCGCGGTCTCCGCTAGCGGCCCTTGGCCGCTCGGTAAAGGTTGCCGAAGGGGTCGAATCGCGCTCCGCTCAGGGCTTTGGACGTTTCCTTGATCTCGTCGGCGTATTTACCCAGGCCGACAAGCTTGAGGGCTTCCGAGGAGAGGTCGGCCAGCGCGCGGACCGTGTCCCGGATTGGGGACACGGCCTTCGAGGCCAGATCCATCACCTGGGCGGCCCCGTTCAGAACCTGGTTTTGAGTCCCCGCGAGTTGATCGCTCAGTTCGCCGACCCCAGCCAGGCCGCCAATCGAACCGCCCAGATCGCCGGAGAAGAGGTCCCCCAGCGCCGACTCATTCCCACCAAGGCCCCCCAGGCCGCCGGAGACCTTTCTCAGATTGGAGATCTGGTCCAGCGGCAGCCCGGTCGCCTCGCCCGCCGCGTTCGCGAGCTCATCCACGACTTCGCCGACGGCGCCGCCGCCGACCGAGTCGAGGACCTCGCCGACGACGCCGGTCAGGCTCTCGATCCCCCCATCCCGAGCCGACGAGGCCAGGGCATCCTGGATCTCTCCGCCCACATCGCCGAGTCCCGCCCCATCCGCCGGTCCCCCCTTGACCATCGCGAGCAGATCGGGGCTTCGGCCGGGGGCGCCCAGGTCGCCGAGGGCGTCGAGGCGAAGATCGCCGAGCCCGGCGATCGCGACGCCCGAGGGAGCGCCCCGAACCAAATCGGCGAACTCGTCTCGATGCGGGATCAGAAACGGCCGCTCCTCGAACCGGACGCTCCGATGGTCCCAGGGGTCGGCCAAGACCGCGTGAGAGGCCTCCGCCGGCCTCTCCGCCCAAGCCAGCGCCGAGGAGATGGAGAACCGAGTCTCCGCCCGGCCGACGACCAAGTCCTCGGCCGGGTCCGCGGGCCATTGAAACGGTCGGCCCGACGGTCCGCGGCGCGACCAGGCGTCGCGACGGGCCTCGATCGCCGAGAGCGAGGCGGCGATCCCGGCTGATCCCAGGGCGAAGATCATCGCCGCGGCGAGCAGCAGGAACGGCAGGCTCATCACCATCTCCAGCGAGGCGATCCCCCGCCGATCGGCCCGGGCTCGGATTCTCGACTTTGGTGGTCTTGGTCGCGTCATGTCAGTGCGTCCGGAACTGATCGGTGGTCGCGTCCCGAAGCGCCCGCCGCAGGACCTGGTGAATCTCCGGGTGACGATCGGCGAAGCTGGACGTCGCCCGTTCGAGTTGCTCGGCGGTCGTCGGCGCGAGCTTCGCCCGCCAGTTCAGCGTGATCCGCGGGTAACCCGACGGAGCGACCGATTCTCCGGTCGCTCGACTCCGCTCCACCGGGCGATACTCGGGGACCGGCGCCCCCCAATTCAGGGTGTCCCAACCAATCACGGGCTGGGTCTCGCCCCCGGAGCCCCGGCGCTGGGGGTTGGCGTTGTACGTCAGGGCTTGGGCGTGCGCCACGACGCCGTCGGGGTTCGCCCGCTCGAAGATCCCCGGCGAGACCAGCCGAGGCGGCGGGCGACGGGCGGCCCCCACCGCGCCAAAGAGTTCGTCGGCCCGGTCGCTCCCCCGGGCGAAGGTCCAGCGCTCGCCGCCCTTCTCAACGCGGTTGGGGTCGTAGTCCTCCAAAACGAGGAGATGAACTCCGCGCTGTTCCTTTTGCTCCCGGCATTTTTCCTCGGTGAATTGGTCCGTGTAAAAGTGATAATGCTTGTGCGCCCGAGAGAGAATCAGCCAATTTTTCATGAACTTGAGGATCGGCGACCGCCAATGGTTGACCCAGGGATACGAGGACCGAACGAGCTGCGAGTTCGCGAGCGGCTCGACCCGATCCGGCTCGGGCCGAGCCGGAGGCGAGGCCAGTCTGGGAAAGGACGCGGCGTCGGCGACGGCGTTCGCTTCGGCGATCGCCTCGACCACGTCGGGAGTCCGGGACGCCCCTCCGTTCTCCGACGCCAGGCCGAGGCTCAGGCGGTGAAGCGCCTGGATCGCCCCTTGATCGAGCGCCTTCTTCAGCCCGAGGACCGGCGACGAACCGGCTAGATTTTCCAGGCCCGTCAGGATCTTCCGCTCAAGCGAGATCTTGGTCTCGTAGATCTTCGCCGCTCCGTTGATCGCCAGCCCGAGTCCGTAAGCGAACGGCCCGATGTAGGGGACCGATTTCAATTTCTGGAGCGCCCCGCCGACGGCCATCGCCTCGTAGGTCCACGCCAGAACCTGTTGGAGCCGAATGACCGAATCCTTCAGGGTCGCGCCTCCCTTGGGCATCTCCGCCACGGCGCTTTTGACCTCCGAGTCGGGCCCCAGGAACTCGTTCTCCTCAAGGGCCGCCGCCGCCTCGTAGGCCATGTCGAGCTCCGCGAGGACGGCGGAATCGGGCGACGAGCGAGCCCCCCGGTCCAGCTTGTCGCCTCCCACCGCGTGGTGCAGGATGACCAACGCCTCCAGTTCGCCGATCAGATGGTTGGCGGCCGTGATCGCGTTGAGTCCCCGGGCGCGGACCAAGGCGACCGACTGGGCGACGCCGTCGGCGGCGTTTTGCGCGACGATCTTGGCGCGAACCACCTGCGCCACGTTCGCCACCATCCCGGCGAGGATCAGGAACATGCAGACGGCGATGACGGTGACGAGGGAGACCATGCCGTCCTCCTCCTTGGCCAAGGCGAGGAGGGGCCCGGTCCGTCGCGCGGGGACGAGGCGGCCGCGGGATCGACGCTCAGTCGGAAACATAGTCGATCCCCAAAGTCTGGTCCGGGCCCGCGGGCGTCTCGTCGGTCAAGGTCGCGGAGGACGCGATGCGTCGCGTCCAGAAGCGCGCGGCCGGCCAAGGGGCCCGATGGCCGAGGATTCGGCCGGCGCCGGGGATGACCAGCGGCATCTCGTAGGTCATCTCAACCGTCAGGTCGTCGCCGGGACGAGCGGGGGTCGCGCCGGGCGAGACTTCGGTCGCCCGCTCCGCGAACCGGTATTTGGAGATTAGGTAGTTGGCCGTCGCCGGGCCTCGTGAATACCGCCGATACGCCTCGAAATAGCGCCGAGCGGCGGGCGAGGACGCCCCGGAGACCCCGGCTCCGGCCGCGTGCGACGAGCTGGAGCTGGCGAACGGCGCCATCGCCCCCACCGCCGCGAGCCGGGCCTTCTCCAAACCCATCGGCGGCTCGGCCGGCCCCCAAACCACCGCGGCCCGCGCGGCGGCGAAGGCCGCGTACACCGTCCCCATCTTGACCACCAGGATCAAGGTCGACTGGATCACCAGGCAGACCAGCATCATGTAAATGGGAAACGTCATCACGTAAACAAGCGAATAAGCCGCTCCGTCCTCCGACTCCAGCAGCCGCCTCCAACCGCCCGCCCGCCTCGGACCCCGAGCCAAGGCCGTCAGCGCCAGTGCGGCGGCGGCCCAAAGGACCCAGACGTCCTCGACCGACCTGAAGATTTCGGAAGGGTTGCGCATGGTGTTCGGCGAGCCCCAAACAAAGCGAACTCGCCCGCCCCGGTTGTTAAAGATGCGGCCAGCCCACGAGGGCGCCAATGACGTGAACGAGGTTCCGGCAGGCGATGACGCCGACTCGGAACATGAGGGCGACCACCGGAA
>Ga0182742_1003095_pt1 | contig 16917 bp, 14 predicted proteins | sample eDN5th37CBELigMG_FD_128880 | JGI IMG/M metagenome (GOLD analysis project Ga0182742, IMG submission 128880) | Enriched Miracle-Growth compost microbial communities from Emeryville, California, USA - eDNA 5th pass 37_C BE-Lig MG (version 2)... ...
CAAATTGATCGCCCTGAAGCCATGGCATAGAATCATGCATAATTTCACCTAGTATATACGCTTCATTATTTGCAGCTTTAACTACTTTCCGGAACTCTCTCCAAAAATGATGGTCGACTTCATTGGCTACATCGAGTCTCCAGCCGTCAATACCAATTTCATCAATCCAATATTTTGCAACTCCGAGTAGATAGTCTCTTACCTCAGGGTTTTCAGTATTAAGCTTTGGCATAATAGGTTCAAATGAGAAAGTCTCATAGGTTGGAACACCATTTTTAACTTCTAGTGGCCACTCTCTAATATGAAACCAGTCCTTATACGAAGAAGCTTGTTGATTTTTTAGAACATCAACAAAGGGCTTAAATGTTTTACCTGAATGATTGAAAACAGCATCTAATAGGATTCGTATTCCTCGCTTGTGGCATAAATAAACAAGCTTTTTTAGTAGCTCATTGTCGCCAAAGTGTGAATCTACTTGGTAGTAGTCTGAGGTATCATATTTATGATTTGTCGTAGCTTGAAAGACGGGATTTAGATAGATCGCATTTATTCCAAGCTCGGTTAAATAATCTAAGTGATCTATAATGCCTTGTAGGTCACCACCAAAAAAGTTTGTTGGAGAAGGCACTCCACCCCATGGTAGTACATCAATTGGATCATTGGAGGTATCTCCATTAGCAAATCTTTCAGGGAATATTTGATAAAAGATAGCATCCTCTACCCATTTTGGAGGCTTGTTAATGTCAATGCCATTTATATATGGGAAATCAAATAAGCCCTCATAAAATATTTCTGGTTTTTTTGTAAAAAAGCCTTTTTCAAGTAGGTAAACCGTTTCTTTTCCGTCATGTAACTCAAAAAAATAAACAGCTCGTTTATATTTAGGTTTAATTTCTCCTTGCCAATAGTCGAATAGCTGATCAGTTGCTATTTTTTTCATAGAGGTTGTTGCATTAGTGTGTTCCCATCCGTACTTATCTCCGGAATAGAGCACAACACTAGACAAATCATCTTTCTTCGTCCGAATACGAATGTGTAATGTTTGCTCATCATAGGCATAAGCCCAGTTAAGCTGACATCTGTGATAAACGGCTTCTAAATTCATACATAAACACGCTCCCATTTTTAAATTTAATAAAAAACTTAAAATGTCCGCGGGAGTTTAGACTACATTTAAAATCAAAAAAGATCCAACTCCCGCTAAACGAGGTTGAATCCCTTGATTCATTGCCTTTAAGTTAATATAAATATATCAGGTTAGTAATATTTGTCAACATCAAAAAGATATAGATAGAAAGTTCTATTTTTGTTGCTTTGCTTTATTCATTTGGAGTAAATGCTGCTGTCGATATACTGCCGGTGGCATACCAACACGCTTTTTGAAAGCTTTAGAAAAAGAGGATATATCCTGATAGCCCACAGCATGAGCGATTTCAATAATTTGATAATTAGTATGCTCTAATAGTAAAGCAGCCTCATTCATTCTTAGTTGCAATATATATTGCATAGGTGACTGCTTAAAATGCTTCGTAAACATTTTAGTAAAGTGTGTACGTTCAATACCCACTTTATCTGCTATTTGTTCAATGGTAATAGCCTCTGAAAAGTAATGATCTATATAATGTTTACCTTCGATAAGCCAATTGTTAGTTTGCTCTTCTTTAGTTGCAGTAGGATGATGCTCAGATAATGATTGAAAAATAGAGTAGAGCCCCTTTAAGCGCGTCATAGCATTTTCATGATGCTTAAACAAATGTAAAAACGCATTAATCATTTCGTCACTGACTCGGTTTGCACTATGTGGCTTTTGCGGTGATAAGCCAATTTGTGCAAGGGAGTTTAATGCCTGCCTACCACTAAATGCAAGGATTAGCTTTTTAATGGGTTGCTTAGCATCACAATAATATTCATGAATCACTTGTGGGAATAAACAAAAGATATCATTTTTTTGCAGCTTATAAGTTTTTCCTTGTTGTATAAAGGTTCCTTCTCCTTCAAGAACGCAAAGTAAGTAATAATAGGGTGTGACGCGAGGTCCGATATGATAGTGTGGCAATGCTATATTAGCTCCAACACGGCTAACGTATATACCATTTTGCTTTTCGTATTCGTTTGGATTAAAGGCGTACATAACAAGCCATTCCTGTTCATGCTTAATCATATCTTCAAGTTGAATATTATTGATTAGTAGCATTCAGCATCATTCCTTTCCCTATAGTTAGCTTTCAAATAATCTCATCCAACTGTTAATAACCCACAAATTGACAAATCAAAAGACAACAAATGAACATAGACGAAAACTAGTAACTAATTGTAATCTACTTATAACATATAAAACCAAGTATTTCTATAGGTTATTACTTAATAGTGTAAATTAATGGGAGGATTATATATGTCTGAGCAGAAAAAAGTTGAAATTGGGTGGTTCATACCGACGACGGGTGATGGAGAATTTATAGGTATACCGCCCCAAAGACCAGCCACTCCCGAGTATTTAACAGAGGTTGCAAAAGCAGCTGAGTCAGCAGGATATGAGTTTGTACTTATTCCTACTGGCGGTGATTGTTGGGACGGTTTTGTCGTTGGTTCATGGATTGCTGCCCATACGTCAAAATTAAAAACGTTAGTAGCTTTACGACCAGGACTTATTTCACCTGTATTAGCAGCTAGAAACGCTGCCACATTAGACCAAATGACTGGAGGTAGAGCTTTAGTGAATGTCGTGACTGGGCACTATCCACAGGATTTAAAGGCATGTGGTGATGCATTATACGATAAGCACGATGAGCGGTATGAACGTACGCTTGAATTTATGAAAGTTGTTAGAGGAGTATGGGAAGCTGGCGATGTAAAAACAGGTGGATTTGATTTTAAAGGTAAGCATTACGAGGTTGAGGGAGGCTCTTGTCAACCAGCGACGTTAACACAGCCGCATCCTTCCATTTATTTTGGCGGTAGCTCGGTAGCGGGCAAGAAGACGGCGGCATTAACCGCAGACGTATATCTGATGTGGGCAGAGCCGCTTGATTGGATTCAATCACAAATTAATGAAATGAAGCAATATCTATTGGAACAAAAAGAACAGCAGGGTATTGACCGCACATTACGCTACGGCATGCGTGCACAGCTTGTTGTTAGAGAAACAGAAGAGGAAGCATGGGAAGCGGCTTGGAAAATACTTAGCAAAGCTGATCCAGAGCTAGTGAAATCAAAAGAAAAGCTTCATGCAAAAACAGACGCTGTAGGACAAAATCGTCAAATGGAGCTGTTTAATCAATCGATTGATCAAGACTATATTATCGCTCCAAATATGTGGTCAGGCTTATCTGCAATTCGTGGCGGTGGAGCAGTTGCATTTGTAGGTACTCCTGAGCAAGTAACAGAAAGAATTTTAGAGTTTGTTGATATTGGTATAACCTCGTTTATTTTATCAGGCTATCCACATCTAGAAGAGGCTGAAATATCAGGAAAGCTATTAATGCCATTATTAAAAGAGAGATTGGCAGAGCGTGGATTAGTATAATTTTAGGAGGAATAAGAGATGAAAAAATTTATAGGGCTTACACTTATTATATCAATGTTATTTGTATTAGCAGCTTGCGGAAATAACAGTGGTAATAGCAAGTCTATTTCAACAACATCTAACTCTAGTACAAATGATAAAGCGAATGTGAAAGATAAAAAAGATAATGTAACATTAAGTTTTATTCATTGGCGTGGTGAAGATGTTGAGGTATTAAATCGTATTATTGAGAAATTTGAAAAAGAATATTCTCATATTAAAGTCGATACTCAAGTATTTCCTTCAGATCAGTACCAATCAACAGCACAAGCAAAAATTGCTGATGGATCAGTAGGTGATGTGTTTACAGTATTCCCAGGAGCTCAATTTGAAGCTATTGCTAATGCGGGATTATTTACAGACTTATCAAGTGAGAAGTTTGTAGAAAACTTTGAGCAGGGGCTAATAGCTGCTGGGCAAAAGGATGGTAAACAATACGCTCTTCCATACCAGCTAGTTTATAATATTCCAATTTATAATGTTTCACTATTTGAGAAGTATCAAGTAGATGTACCAAAGGATTGGGATAGTCTATTAGCAGCACTAGAGGTGTTCAAACAAGCTGGCTTAACACCAATAGCTTTTCCAGGAGCTGATATTGGTCCAGGTCAATTGATGAACTCAATGGTTATGAACAATGCTCCGGATGAAGATATTTTTGTTAAGCTAGAAGCTGGAGAAGCAAAGCTAACTGATGAGTGGTGGGTAAAAACATTAGCTCAATTTAAAGAGCTAAACGATAAGGGCTATTTACAAAAGGATGCCGTTGGAGCTAAGCAAGATTCTTCAATCGCTCTTTTCGTTCAAGAGCAGGCAGCTATTTTAGGAACAGGTTCATTCCATTTGGCTTCTAATAAGGCGGCAAATGAAAATCTAAAGCAAGGTTTACTTGCACCTATTACAGTAGCAGAGGCAGACACTGTATTTGAGGGTATTCATACAACAACCTTTATGCTTGCTGTCAACAATAAATCCAAGCATCAAGAGGAAGCAAAGCTATTTATAGACTATCTAAGTCGTCCAGACGTAGCTTCTGAATATGCAAATGGCACAGGACAAAACGTAACAGTAAAAGATGTTGTATATACGTCAGATGAGCTTAATATTGTAAGTGAATGGACGAGTAAAAAGACTCGCTTCCAACCACGCTTCACAATAAAAAATGGTGAAGTTCAAAAGGCTGTTACAAACTCTATTCAAGCGGTATTAAGTGGGGTATCTGCTGAAGATGCAGCAGCAGATGCACAAGCGATTGTAGAACAGCAAATAGGAAACTAAGTATGAAAAAGCATCTAAGATTACTTGAATTTATACTTCCAGGATTAATTTTGTATGCGGTGCTGTTTATGTACCCTACCATATCAGCACTCTATTATTCCTTTACTAATTGGGACGGCTTATCGCCGTCCTATCAGTATGTCGGAATACAAAATTATGAGAAGGTTAGTAAAGATATTATTTTCAATAAATCTTTAACGAATAATATTAAGTTTATGCTGTTTGTCGTCATTGTTCAGACTGTTGTATCTTTAATTCTTGCCCTGCAAATATATAAAAAATCAAAGCTGAATGTGTTTTATCGTGCACTATACTTTTTGCCGACTATTTTATCATCGGTGTCAGTAGGCTTTATTTGGACTTTTATTTATGATTCTAATTTAGGTGCACTTAATAAAGTGTTATCGATGATTGGCTTAGAGGGCTTAACACAAAGCTGGCTAGGTAACCCGAGCTTAGCGATATTTTCAATTGCAGCTGTACAGGCATGGGCTCATATCGGACAAATGGCTGTATTATTTATTGCTGGATTACAATCGATACCACCTGAATTAAAAGAAGCAGCAATTATTGACGGTGCGTCTACATTTAGGGTATTTTATCATATTACATGGCCTTTATTAGCACCAGCTGCGGCAATAGTTGTGTCTTACACAACTATTCAGTCGTTTAAGGCATTTGATCTTGTTTTTACGATGACAGGTGGCGGGCCCAATTATTCAACCGAGATTTTATCGACGTATGTATATAGCTCAGCGTTTTTAAACTATTCATTTGGAAAAGCAGCAACTGCATCTGTTTATTTTTTAATACTTATAGCCGTTATTACCTTTATTCAGTTTAAGCTACTTAAAACTGATAGAGTGAGCTATTAAAGGAGGAGAATGTATGCAACGTATACTAGGACAGTTATTACTTATCAGCTTTGCCGTAATTATTGTTGCCCCTCTTTTAATTGTATTGTTTACTATATTTAAAACTAATAGTGAGTTCTTTTCTAATCCAATTGCGTTTCCAAAGCATGCAACATTAGAAAATATTGAACAGCTGTTTACAAAGCAAACGATGCTTCGCTATTTTTGGAATAGTGCATATGTAACTTTAACAACTGTAATAGCTGAGCTGGTTCTCTCTACGGGCATCGCATATGCTATTATGCGTTACGGTAAAAGTAAAATTGCAGCACTGCTATTCTCTTTATTTGCATTAGGGCTAATGATTCCTTCTCAAGTGAATATGATTCCTATTTATTCCTTGCTTAGGGAGTTGTCTCTTACAAATAGTCACTTTGGGCTTATCATTGTAACCTTGTCAATATTAATGCCGTTAAGTGTATTTATGCTAACAGGCTTTGTGAAAACCTTACCCAAGGAAATTATCGAGGCAGCAGAGATAGATGGTGCAAGTGAATTTCGTTTGTTTGCACAAATTGTAACGCCACTAATGGCTCCTTTTTTAGCGACAACAGCTGCCTTTTTATTTGTTATCGTATGGAACGATTTACTGTTCCCTATGCTATTACTAGTTGAAAAGAGTAAGCTTACATTACCATTAGCACTTATACAATTTAAAGGTGAGTATATTACGAATTATCCTTTATTGATGACGGGTGTAATCGTTACAGCTTTACCTATGATAGTCATGTTTGTTTTCCTGCAGCGTTACTTTATTGCGGGTACATTAGCAGGCTCATTAAAAGGATAAATGTGAATAGCTGAGTAATAGAAAGAAAAAAGCGATAGAGAGATAAGGCTAATAAAGTAGCCTATTTATCTTCTATCGCTTATATATGTTTATATTATTGCAGTGCTTTTATTATTCCTGACTCTCAATGAATTTTTCACATTCAAGGGCTGCCATACAACCTGTACCTGCTGCAGTAATAGCTTGACGATAAACAGTATCCTGTACGTCACCACATGCAAATACCCCAGGGATATTCGTTTGAGTAGTTCCAGGCTTAACCACAATGTAGCCATTGTGATCAGTCGTAATTTGACCATCTAAGAATGCGGTATTAGGATTGTGACCGATAGCAACAAACATGCCATCTGCCTCAATAATTTCCTCTTCACCAGTCTCATTGTTTTTAACTTTAAGACCTGTAACCCCCATTGGGCCAGCAAGAACTTCTAATGGCGTACGATTTAATGCCCACTTGATCTTTTCGTTTGAGCGTGCACGATCTTGCATAATTTTAGAAGCGCGTAGCTCAGAACGACGGTGTACAACTGTAACTTCAGTTGCAAACTTAGTTAAGAAACCAGCTTCCTCCATTGCTGAGTCGCCACCACCGACGATAATAAGCTTTTTACCACGGAAGAAAAAGCCATCACATGTTGCACAAGTACTAACCCCACGACCTACGTTGTCCTGCTCTCCAGGAATACCAAGATATTTTGCAGAAGCACCAGTAGAAATTATTATAGATTCAGCTTGAAGCTGACCGTGACCTTCAACCTCTAATGTGAACGGACGTTTGCTTAAATCAACACTTTTCACATAACCTGTTTTAAATTCAGCACCAAAGCGTTGAGCTTGTTTGCGCATATTGCTCATTAATTCTGAACCTAAAATACCGTCAGGAAAGCCAGGAAAGTTCTCAACTTCAGTTGTTGTCGTTAATTGGCCCCCTGGTTGCCATCCTTCAATAATGACAGGCTCCATATTTGCACGAGCTAAATAAATCGCAGCTGTTAATCCAGCAGGTCCCGTTCCAATTACAACTGTTTTTATCATGTTTATTCCTCCAAATGAACTAGGCTAACTGTAATATTATTTATCACAGTTTTATAATTAGTACGTTAATACAGTTTAATAAAGAAGTCAATAAAAGCTTTCCTTATCATTAAATATTAGTACTTTACCCCAATTTTTATTACATTATCAGTATACCATGTTTCAATGAACGATATCATGTGTACAGAAACAGTCATACAAAATTTACAAAAAGTTTTTCTTGAATTTCTAAGAAAATTTTTGGTATAGTTACAAACAGACTGATTGGTTTGTTTGTGTTTAGGAGGGTAGTATCGTTAGTATGGATAAAAAAGCTTATATCATAAATATTGCTACATCTTTGTTTCAGAAAAAAGGCTACATGAGTGTTGGATTAAATGAACTGTTAAGTGCGTGTAACATTTCTAGAGGAGCATTTTATCACCATTTTCCTCTTGGAAAAGAGCAGCTATTAATTACGTGCTTAGCTTCATTGAGGGAATTTATAGCTGAGGATAGTAAGCGAATTATTAACAATCACAACACGACTGCAGAAGCGGTACAAGCTATACTCAAACAATTGATCAATGATTATACGAGTAAAGGAACGATTGTAGGTTATACCTTTACGAGCATCGTAAGTGAAATGGGTGCTGTAAGTGAGGAAGTAAGGAAGGCATGCACAAGCTTATATGAGGAGCTAGAGACGATTATTAGTAAAAAGCTTGAGCAGGACGGTAAAGAGAGAGAAGCTGCAAAGCAACATGCCTTATTTATTGTATCCACTATTGAAGGTGGCATTATACTTACTTTAACTAAAAAAACTGTTCAACCGCTTGAAATCATTGCTCACCAATTAAAAAGAATATTGGAATAGATAGGAGTATTTATGCAAACACAAGTTCAAGTAGCACGTCCAAAACTTATCGCATTCGTATTAATGTTTGCCGCTTTTACGGGGCTGTTTGGAGAAACAGCGATGAACATGGCATTAACTGAGATTATGGCTGATTACTCAGTTACTGAAAGTACAGCCCAATGGTTAACAACTGGTTATCTATTAATGTTAGCCGTTTTTGTTCCACTTTCTTCTTATTTAGTACGCTGGTTTACAACACAGCAATTAATATTAGGTGCGATTTGCTTCTTACTAATTGGATCTATATTAGGCGGCCTGGCACCAACCTTTGTATTATTGCTAATTGGACGTTTAGTGCAGGCTATGGGGACAGGTATTACTTTACCGTTAATGTTTTCTGTCATAATTTCGATATTCCCTATTCATAAACGTGGTTCAGTAATGGGGATTGTTGGGTTAGTATTAACAGCAGGTCCTGCTTTAGGTCCGACATTGTCTGGGCTAATTATTAGTTCGGCTAGCTGGCATTACATATTTTGGATTATGGTTGTCATCTATATTGTATTATTCTTCGTTGCAGTAAATAAAATTGATAATATTTCTACCATAACGAAACCACGTATTGATGTTGTATCATTATTACTGTCTACTATTGGTTTTGGAGGTGTAGTTTTCGCCTTAGCAACATTAGCGGAAGTTTCTTTTTCTGACCTAAAAGTATGGTTACCGCTTGTTATTGGTGTAATTTGTTTAGTGTTATTTACAGTTCGTCAGCTTAAGATGAAAGAGCCGATGATGGACTTAAGGGTTTTCATGAGTCCAATGTATGCACTAGGTATTATGATGATGGTTGCGACTATGTTTATGATTTTATCCGTTGCCATTTTGACACCTATTTACTTAAAATCAGTGCTTGGATTTACAGCTGTTTTCGCAGGCTTAATTATGCTACCAGGTAATGTCCTCAACATTATTATGTCACCAATAGTAGGGTCGAACTTCGATAAAGTAGGAGCAAAAACGTTCACTCGTATTGGCTATTCATTGATTACAATAGCTTTAATTTTGTTTATTACTTTAATTTCGTCTACAACACCAGTGTGGCAGGTTATGGTTATTCTTTGTATATTCTTTGTAGGAGTTTCTATGACAATAATGCCTGCTCAAACAAACGCAATGAATGCTTTGCCGTTTACAAAGTATGCAGATGGTTCAGCAGCATTAAATACTTTGACACAGGTTGCTGGTGCAGCGGGTACTGCAGTGGCGATAACGGTATTTTCCTCCGCTCAAAGCAAATATATTGCTGAGTATGGTGACCAGCAGCCGCTTGAGTTTTTAGCTTATGGTATTAAGCATGCCTTAATCCCAGTATTAATTGTCGCTGTGATTGGTCTTGGCTGCTCATTATTTATAAAAAATAGTCGACTTGAAAAACAATAATTTATACAAAAAACGTTCCTTACAAGGGGACGTTTTTTTATGCTGAAGTAAGTCACTCAATAATTTTGATTACTAAATCTTTAGTCCAATATACGAAGATATTTGACAAATTCCAAATTTAGTGTATAATAGTAATTTGCTGTTAAATATATCTGATTGCTTTGCTAAATGATGCTAGTGCAAAGCAAACGATTAATGTAAACGAAGTAGTACTCTATACTAAATTAACGGCTGCTGAGGTATAGTGCTGCTAGAGCAAGTAAGTTATGATTTATCACTTATTGCTACAATTATAATGTGGAATATTCGTTACTGTTGGTGCTGTGTCTCATCACATCATAGACGAATGTATAATTTTTTATATTAATTATCAAAACAAAAACTTTAATCTTAAGAATGTGGACTTAAGAAATAGATATATCTAACAGATCTAGGCAAGAGAGCATCGAGAATCTTTCTATGGTGACTGAGGTAACTCTCACGATGGAGATGATGGAATAAAGATGCGTGCCAAGTACAGATTTGTAAGAGGAGCCACTTCGGAGTGGCAGCTGTTTCGAGAGGTAGGGCGAAACCGATGGATGATTTGCCTATAGACGTCATTTAAAAACAACAATGATCATATAATAAACAATATATAACTTTAATAATATAAAATGACAAACAAAAAGTGTAAGGCCTAACAAGCTTTACACTTTTTTTGCGTCAAAAACTTATTAGTGGTAAGCAGGTATACTAAAGTAAAAGCCCCTTCAATATGATTAACGAAGGGGATTTATTTTATATTATGTTAATTGCACTAGCAATTATTTAGAAGCAGCAGCTTCAACCTCACTCATCGCAATACCTAGAGCTTTAGCAACACCCTCGCCGTAAGCTGGATCTGCTTTATAGCAGTTGTTGATATGACGAAGCTGAACCTCTTTTGTTGTACCTTGCATTGCAGCGGCTGTATTAGCGAATAGTCTTTCTTTCTCTTCATCTGTGAATAGGTTGAACAATTTACCAGGCTGCTCATAGTAATTGTCGTCGTCTTCACGGAAGTTCCAGTGATCAGCAGCACCGAATAAATCTAGAGCAGGCTCTTGAGCCTCAGGACTAGATTGGTTATGTCCGTAGCTGTTTGGTGAGTATGGTACGCTAGGATTGTTTTGGTAAACGCGACCAGCACCATCTCTATGATATGGACAGAAGTTTTCTACATTTCTAGGGTAGTTAACTGGAATCTGCCAGTAGTTCGTACCTAGACGGTAACGTTGTGCATCACCGTATGAGAATAAACGAGCTTGTAGCATTCTATCAGGAGAGAAGCCGATACCAGGAACTATTGCAGCTGGTGTAAATGCAGCTTGCTCAACATCGATAAAGTAGTTTTCAGGGTTACGGTTAAGCTCTACAATACCAACCTCAATTAGAGGGAAATCTTTTTTGTACCAAACTTTAGTTAGATCAAATGGATTGTACGGCATGTTTTGAGCTTGCTCTTCAGTCATAACCTGAATGTACATTTTCCAGCGAGGGAAGTTGCCTTCTTCAATCGCGTTGTATAAGTCACGTTGGCTAGACTCACGGTCTTTACCAATCAACTCACCAGCTTCTTTATCCGTTAAGTTTTTAATACCTTGCTCACTACGGAAGTGGAACTTCACATATACGCGCTCATTATTCTCATTGTACATAGAGAAGGTATGAGAACCGAACATATGCATTTCACGGTAAGAAGCAGGAATACCACGGTCACTCATGACGATTGTGACTTGGTGAAGTGCCTCTGGAAGGTTTGTCCAAAAATCCCAGTTAGCTTGTGGATTATGCATATTTGTTTTTGGGTCGCGTTTTACAACGTGGTTTAACTCAGTGAAGCGTTTTGGCTCGTTGAAAAAGAATACAGGAGTATTATTACCAACTAAGTCCCAGTTACCTTCCTCAGTGTAGAATTTCATAGCTGTACCGCGAATATCACGCTCAGCATCAGCAGCACCGCGTTCACCAGCTACTGTAGAAAAACGAATAAACATTTCTGTTTGCTTTCCTACTTCAGAGAATAATTTAGCTTTAGTGTATTTAGTAATGTCGTTTGTTACAGTAAATGTACCAAACGCACCGGATCCTTTTGCGTGCATACGACGCTCAGGAATAACTTCTCTATCAAAGTGAGCTAGTTTTTCAAGTAACCAAACATCTTGTAATAAAACTGGGCCACGAGGGCCAGCTGTCATTGAATTATCATCATTTGCAACAGGTGCACCGAAAGCAGTTTGAAGCTTATTGTTGATTTCTGACATTTTTATAACCTCCATTAAATAAGAATTATTATAATTATAAATACATTATATTATATTTAGTCTAAAAATAAAATGAAAATTCGATGATAATTTAAAAATTAATATCAAATGAGAATAAACTAAAACAATATTGGGATAAGAAAATGGGCTGTTTGTGAATAAACTTTGACAACAAACCTTAAAACTAGGAAGAAAAAATAAATATAGCAGAAATATAGCTGTTTACGCTGAGCTTTACGAGGAGTATAATCAACTTCATGATTATTTTAGTGACGGAGCTCATGATGTTATAAAAAACTAAAAACGTACGTTAATTGTTTATGTAGACATAAAAAAGTCTGACAAAGGATTGTCGGGCTTTTTCTCATTAGCTAATAGTCTATGCTCAAATAAATACTCAATAATATAAGAAAAGATGAAACAAATCCTGCTACTGTACGTTTAAATATATAGTTGTCTATAGCCATCTTAAATATTAATAAGATTAACGAAAAAAGAGTAGTTCTACTGAACTAGATAATTATAAATATAACAATATGTTTTAATACTTTAATACCAGTATTTTGAAATGGTTATACCTATTAGATTAAGTTAGAATAAGAAAGAGAAAAGTAAGTTGGGGGCTGAGCAAAAGTGTATTGTCATCCTTGTCAAAGAACTTTTTCAGATGATGCTATATACTGTAGCCAGTGTGGACAAAAACTAACTGATACAGCTAGCTTTTCTGAAAATAAGCTTGAGCAAACGATTGCTATCTATCCAGCTGATGAGCTTGAGAAATTAGCTATAGTCAAAAAAAACAAACGCCAATTAAAGCAAAAGCCGGTTTTTAATTTTGTGTTTCGTTCGGTTATTGTCATGATGATTGTATTTGTTTTTCTATGTACGGCTTTAATATTTGCTTACCGAAAAGAAGTGAAAATAAATGAGCAAGTACTATTGCTTCAGTCTGAGGCAAAAGCTAAGGCTCTTGCAGGAGAATATGAGGAGGCTTTGTTAAAGCTAGATGAAGCCATTATTTTAAGGCCAAATTTTCAAGCTTTAAAAGCAGACCATAATATCATTCATGAAGCAATTCGGATACAAAGATTAGCTGATGAAATCAATATAGCATTAGATAAAGGTATAGAAGTAGAATCAGAAAAAAAATTAGATCTCTTTAGACAAGAACTAAATGGTTTTAAAGAACCTATTTTTAACTCTCATCGTGAACAGCTAGAAACGTTGAATATGAAGTTCACCATTTTAAGCTTAACGAATGAGTTAACTCAAATTTTTACAGTAGACGAGCTTGGTAATTTACTTAACGTTGTTAATGGTCTAGTCGGTGAGGATGCTAGTACGTTACGAGATCAAATTAAAGATCGAATTCGTACAACAACGACTGCCGAGGTCAATGAGTTAATAAAACTTAGACGTTATAGTGCAGCCATTACAACAATTAACGAATCATTAACATGGTTAAGAAATGATAAACAGCTTGTTGATATGAAAACAAACATTGAAAATCAAAGACATGAGTATGAGCTTGCTGAACAAAAACGTATTCAAGAAGCGATGGAGCAGCAAGCGGCTGAAGATCTAATTAATCAGACGGCTGCAGTAGAATTAGTAAGCTTTACTAAACGATTAGATGAGCTAGGTCAAGGTGTTATTATCGTATCTTTGAAAAATGTTGCGACTAGAGCTATCTTTGATGTTGAGCTCGAATATAGTGCGTTAAATGCAGCGGGTGAGGTGCTTTATACAGGCAAAACAGACGTTGAGCCAGAATATATTTTATCTGGTGACAGCTTAGTATTTAATTTTACATTGCCTGCTCACCTTGATGTAGCGATGGTTAATCAAATAAAAATAAATAAAGGAACGTGGAGTTTAGACTAGGGAGGTACGCTTATGAAGTGGCGCGTTTTGCTCGTTTCTGTCGTCATCTTATTGATGATTGGCAGTGGGGCATTTACTTATTTGGAAATCGTGCGCAACGTACCAAAACAATTGAATAGTCCTCCTTTATTAGCGATAGGTGAACATACGAAATCATTAAAGGATATTATTTTCGAAACACAGAAACATGTCGTGATGATATCTACTGAAGATGGCACACAAGGTTCAGGGTTTATATATAATGAGCTAGGTGATCTTATAACAAATGCCCACGTCGTAGCTGGCTATAGCAAAGTTAAAGTTATAACAGCAGATACTCGGGAATTAGTTGGTGAGGTTATTGGAATAAGCACTGAAACAGATGTTGCTGTAGTTCGTGTTGAAGAGCTTGCTAATACAGGAAGTCTACCACTGGTTAGATTCGAAAAGGCTAGTGTTGGAGATGAGGTTATTTCAATTGGTAGTCCACTTGGATATCAAAATACAGTTACAACAGGTATGATAAGTGGAGTAGGGAGAAGCTTGCAAATTGAACCGTATATTTACAATGACTTATATCAAATATCTACCCCAATTTCACATGGTAATAGTGGCGGTCCACTAGTAGATGCTCATACCGGACAAGTATTAGGAATTAATTCTGCTGGCTTAGAAAATAGCTCGATTGGATTTAGTATTCCCATTGTAAATGTAATCGCGTTGATCGAGGGCTGGTCAAATGAACCTATGGTTATGTTGCCAGGCATTAACCTTAATAACGCAAGTACAACTATAGAGCAGGCTCCGATTGATGAGATGTCTAGTTATCTCGTTAAGCATTTCTATGAAGCGATCAATTTAGGGGATTATGTGTATGCTTATTCCTTATTAGCAGGTAGCTGGCAAGAATCATTAAGCTATGTAAAATTCCGTGATATGTACAAGGACATTCGAAATGTTACGATTGATGATGAACATATTACAGTAGATAAAGAGGATGCAAATGTTACAATAGTCATTTCGTACAACGAACGAATTAATGGGGCTTATGAGCTTGTTAAGCAACAAATTACGTATCGAGTTGGCTATCATAATGAACAGCTTCGTCTATTATCTAGTAAAGGTAAAATTGTTGCGCAATAATAAAAACTCAGCTTGTGGAAGTTAATTCTACAAGCTGAGTTTTTTTGTTTAATCGTAAATAAGCTCCACTGTTATAATGTCGTTGATAGAGAGTGGGTAATTTAACATATTGGTATAAATTGGACGTCCATTTATGCTTAATGCATAGCGTACACGATCATTAATCGTCACTCCACTTACAGCTAATAATTGACCATTATCAGCTAATTGAATCGTTTCAGTGCTTAGTAAGGCTTGATACACAGTTAATCCAGGAACAAATTGAATTTGGTAAGTTGCAGTAGCGTTAGGGTACGCGGATCCTCCTTGTACAACGACAAACACATGCTTTCCTAACAATTCTGGCTGTGCAGGTCTAGGTACACCTAACGGAATTGGAATTGGAATAATCGGTCCTAGTGGTCCAAGCGGCCCTAGAGGTCCATATGGAGGATAGGGACCATACGGTGGAATTGGTCCGTATGGAGGAAAAGGTCCATATGGTGGACCATAAGGTGGTCCATAAGGAGGTCCAAAAGGTGGGCCGTGATGATGTCCTCCTTGATGTGGTCCATGCTGATGCCCGCCACCATGCTGAGGTGGCCAAAGTTGAGGCTGTGGTGGTCTAGCTTCAAGTGCTGAAGTAGACTCTATATGATGTTGTGGTTCATCATACCAATTTGCAACCTCTAATTGCTGAGTTTCACCATCCGTACGAAAATACTGAGTCTGTTGCTCCTGCTCTTGTTGATTTAAAAAGTATTCCCATGTGTCTGATTGCTCACTATGTTGTATAGGCGTTGAAAATTGCTCGATTTGCTCATTGTCTTTGTGTCCCATTCACAATCTTCCTTTCATTTTGTCTGGGCGATTATGTCACCATACTATATGCAATAAAAGCCTATATGGTGATATCAAGGTATTGAAAACATGAAGAGTAGCGACATAAAAAAGTTAAAAAGGAAGGTATTACCAAATGAATAAAGAATACTCTTTTAGTATAGCTGCTATATTGAGGAACGCTTTGAGCAATTAATGGGAAATGAAAACATGTTGTTAAAGCTAGTTAATGATACTAATCATAGCTTAGAGCTTGAGGGAAAACCGATTCAATCCATAGAGGTACTTAAAGAGGTTATGACATACATTCATCATTTCTTAGATCAAGGCATAAAGACTTAATTGTTTTTATTGTTTTCAGTCTTAAATAGAATAAGCCCAATAAATAGAAATGAGTAAAATTGCTTATATAGGGGGGATGTCATTGTTAAAATCCAATTTTAATATTTTTGGGAGCTGCTTATTAGCGACGATTTTAGGGATATACGCTCAAGATATCACATTACTTATTCATCATCATCTTGTGAAAATTGATTTGCGTATCGGTGTATCAATAGTGACTATAATAAGTGTTTTAATGTATGTATGTTCTTTGCTAATGACTTATCATGCTATGAAAAGAAAACTAATAACAAATAAAAATACGATAAATATTTATTATATTACTGTTGGTGGTATAGCATTCGTTATTTCCTTGTGGTCATTATTTGTCTTATCAATGTGGTGGAGCTAATTAAATAGAGGTTAAATAAAAAATCCCGAATCCTTTACATATCGTAAAGAATTCGGGATTTTTTGTTCATGAAAATGATTAAACTTATTTAGCTGCAGCGTATTTTTTTGCAACAGCATCCCAGTTTACTACATTCCAGAATGCAGCAATGTAGTCAGGGCGTTTGTTTTGATAGTTTAGATAGTAAGCATGCTCCCAAACATCTAGACCAAGA